>Ga0302319_10002625_pt1 | contig 38373 bp, 36 predicted proteins | sample Bog_T0_2_FD_203319 | JGI IMG/M metagenome (GOLD analysis project Ga0302319, IMG submission 203319) | Peat permafrost microbial communities from Stordalen Mire near Abisko, Sweden - Bog_T0_2 | ecosystem: Environmental > Terrestrial > Soil > Wetlands > Peat | place: Sweden: Abisko, Stordalen Mire... | reverse complement strand
AAATTGATATACTGGATATACAGAATAAAAATTCAGGAAAACAAGGCGCGGCCCCTGGGCCGCGCCTTTCCTTTTGCACCCGAATCCCGATTCCGCAACAACCGGCAGTCGTGCAGTTTGATTGTCATCCTGAACAAGCGTTCTTTGCGCAGTGAAGGATCCGGGCGAGCCGCGCGAAGCGTCGCGCTGCTTCTACTAAGTAACGGCGCGACGCACAATCGCGCGTTTGGCTCGCTTCCTTAATCAAACTGCACCACTACTTAATCGCCCTAGGAGCAGCATGCCCAAGTTCAGAAACTACAAAGAACGCGGCGAATGGGTGGAAGCCCTGTTCATCGCCGAAGCCCTTCGCCGCGGCTACATCATCCTCAAGCCCTGGGGAGACTCCCAGCCCTTCGACGTCGCCCTCAACTTCGGCAACCGGGTCGTCAGGGTCCAGGTCAAGTCCACCAACTGCCGCGTCGGCACCGGCTACCGCTGCCAGATCAGCACCAACTACAACGCCCGCCGTTACGCCCCCGACATGCTCGACTTTTTCGCCGCCTACGTCATCCCCCAGCGAACCTGGTACCTCATCCCAGCCCAGATCCTCTTCAACGGCGGCCAAAATCCCACCGGACCAATGCTCTTTCCCATGCAGCCCTTCAAGAACGATTGCTACTACTGCGAAGTCTACAAAGAGGCCTGGGGTTTGCTCCGCCCGCAGCCAGAAAAAAAGAAGCCCCGCTCCAGATAGGACGGGTAGCCCATTCTAAATTTCGCGTTCTTTGCGAAACTTAGAGTGGGATGTTTACCAACTCCTGACTGTGGGTGGCGCAGCCCCTTCCAGCGCTGCGATAAGCGCGCGCCATCACTGAAGGCTTTAGTCTCCGATGGGCATTCGGTAATGGTGCAATTTGACTTTTTACGACTTTGTCATCCTGAGCGGAGCCGTTCTTCAGTCGCAGCGAAGGATCTCCCGCTTAACCGGCTAAACGCGTAAGCCAAACTGGCGGGCGGCCCGCCTTTAATCGGCTCGTCTGCACCATTTCCACAGAGGGTGCCCCATCCTTGCGTTTTTTGCAAGGGTGGGCGGCGATGCTGCTCGCACACCTTTGTCTGTCGCTCCTAAGCGACGGCGCGTCGTCCTACCTGCCCACTTCTTGAATGCACTCTTCCAGCACATCCATGGCAACATCCGATTCTTCTTTCGTCACCACCAGCGGCGGACAGATGCGGATCGAGCTCGGACCGCAACCCAGGAACAGCACGCCATGTTCGAACGCGCGCTCGACGATCAGGTCGCGCTCTGCGTTGCCATGCTCCTTGGTCGTCTTGTCCTTCACGATGTCGACGCCGATCATCAACCCGCGCCCACGAACATCGCCCACCAGCTTCAGCTTCGCCGGCCACGTCGCCATGCGCTTCATCATGTGCGCGCCCACCTCGGCCGTGTGTTCCAGCAGATGCTCTTTCTCAATCACGTCCAGCGTAGCCAGCGCCGCCGCAATGCACACCGGATTGCCGCCAAAGGTTGACGCATGCGAGCCCGGCACCCAGTCCATGATTTCCGAGCGCGTCATCGTGATACCCAGCGGCATCCCCGACGCAATGCCCTTCGCCATGCAAACCATGTCCGGCTCCACCCCCGTGTGCTCCACTGCCCACCACTTGCCCGTGCGTCCCACGCCGCTCTGCACCTCGTCGACCACCAAAAGAATTCCGTGACGATCGCAGATGCGCCTTAGCTCCTGCATGAAGACAGTGGGCGCGACTACGTAGCCGCCCTCACCCTGCACCGGTTCGACAAAGATCGCGGCCACTTCCTCGGGAGGCAGCGTGGTCTTGAACAGCTTCTCTTCGATGAAGCGTGCGCACCCTAGCGCGAAGGCATCGGCCTGTTGCGCGCCGCCCACACATCCCCGATACACATCGGGATAGCGCACATGAGTCACCCCCGGCACCAGCGGCGCAAAGCGCCGCCGTTGCTGCGGTTTCGACGCGGTCAGCGACAGCGCACCCATGGTTCGTCCATGAAACGCCCCAAAGAACGCAATCACGTTCTGCCTCTTCGAGTGATACCGGGCGAGCTTGAGGGCGCATTCGATCGCCTCCGCGCCCGAATTGCCGTAATAGATCTTGTGTGGGCCGGGCATGGGTGCGATTTTCGACAGGCGCTCCGCCAGCGTGACCATGCTCTCGTAATAGAAATCCGTGCCCGACATGTGGATCAGTTCGCCGGCCTGTTTCTGGATGGCGGCGACCACGTCGGGATGGCAGTGGCCGGTCGAGGTCACGGCGATGCCGGCAGAGAAGTCATAGAACTCGTTGCCGTCGACGTCGGTAACGACGATGCCGCGGCCGCTCTTGGCGACCAGCGGGTAGGAGCGGGTGTAGGAAGGCGAAATAAGCCTCTGGTCGCCGGCGAGCACGCGCTTCGCGTTCGGCCCGGGCAGAGCGGTCTTGATCTTTGGTCCCTTAACGGCGGGACCGATGGTTTTTTCGGGAGCGGTTGCGGTCATGGTCTTCGTGGTCATTGGAATCCTCCTGAAGCAGCTGTCAGTTGCCAGTTGCCGGTTGTCAGTAAAGGCAACTCGGAGCACGTTGCTCTGGTTTGAGCACGCATGGAACCGAGACAATCAGGCGGAGGATTTATTAGTCGCTACCGAAGAGGCTGGGACGCAGGCGCGAAGGCAGATTCGCCCGATAGCGCCGAGGACAGACGAGGCAGTGCAGCCAGCACTCGGGCAGATGCGAATTGGGCAGGGGCGAATTGTGAATGTTGCGCAGCATCGCTGGACATTGTCTTCACGAAGATTATACGCGGCGGGACTGCGCCGCGTAACCCCCTACGTTTCTTTCGTAATCGCCCCCGAATCGCGGAGACTCCGGACGCTTGATCGAATCGAAAGACACTGCTGGTTCGTCTGATATCTTTTATCTTTGAGTATCTTTGAGCTTCCTCAGCTTTCTCGCTCACATGACAAGTGCACAGCGCCCAAGCCGGCTTGCGGTGATTCTTGCCTTCGGACTCGTGTATCTGTTTTGGGGCTCGACTTATCTGGCCATCGACATTGCGGTGAAGAGCATTCCTCCGGCACTGATGTGCGCGGTGCGGTTTTCGATTGCTGGCGTGGTGATGCTGGCGGTGTGCGCGGCGACGGGGCGCAGGATCTGGTATTCGGCGCGGCAGATTGCGCTGGCGGCGGTGGTGGGGCTTCTGCTGCTAATGGGCGGAAACTTGACATTGTCGTGGGCGGAGCTTTCGGTGCCCTCGGGGCTGGCGGCTTTGATTATCGCGATCACGCCGTTGTGGTTCCTGGTGCTGGATTCGATGCTGCTAGGTCACCATCGCATTTCGTGGCGAGGCAAGGCTGGCCTGGCCATGGGGATGGTGGGGCTGCTGGTTTTGTTCTGGCCGGAATTGCACTCGACTTCCGCGTTGGGGCGGCGCGAGTTGTGGGCTTCGCTGGGATTGATTGGCGGATCGTTTTTGTGGGCGCTGGGATCGGTGCTCTCGAAGCGCTGGCAGTCCGGCATGGACGTGTTCAGCGCGACGGGATGGCAGGTGACGGCGGCAGGTGCGGGAAACTTCCTGTTTGCCTTAGCAGCGGGAGATTTCTCGCGGGTTACGTGGACAACCCGCGGGGTGAGCGCGACGATGTATCTGGTGGTGTGCGGATCGTGGATCGGATACACGGCTTACATTTGGCTGCTGGAGCATGTGCCCACCTCAAAGGTATCGACGTATGCGTATGTGAATCCGGTGGTCGCGGTGTTTCTAGGCTGGGTGGTTCTGCACGAGCGGGTCGACCGCTTCATTGTGATGGGCAGCGTGATCGTGGTGCTGTCGGTGATTCTTGTGACCAGCGCGAAGGTGAAGGAGAAAACTGTCGCGGAAGAGTTGCCGGCGGTGGAAGGGGCGGGGTGAGACGGCGGACGTCGGACTTCGGACCTCGGACCTCGGACCTCAGAACTTGATGTGGCGGCTGGGCCTGCCCCCGAGTATGCCGCCTTTTCGGCGGGCCAGTGAGCGGGGATTTTGAGCGCTAACGCTTTTGGGTGTTGATAACAGTTTACTTTTGCTATGGTTTGTCCAACTGTGCCTGCTTGTCTAGGGGCAGGCCTTGCTTGACGACTTCCAGCTTCTGAAATCCATCTTTGAGCACGGTCTGTTTCGCGTTTTCCTGAGTGACACAGATGGGCTCCAGGAGGATGGCTTTTGTGGTCAGCGTGCCGTTCGGCACCTCCGCCCGGCTCTCTACGTCTTCGTGCCGCGCGAGTTTCATGGCGGCTTCAGCCGCAGCCCGCGCCTCATCTCGGACCGGCTTATAGACGGTCATCAGTTGAGAGCCATCGAAGATTCGCTCGATGGCGGCGAGATCTGCGTCCTGACCCGAGACCAGCACTCTGCCAGACCAGCCCTTGTCTTCGAGCGCCTGAATTGCGCCGCCGGCAATCGCGTCATTCGAGGCAACAATCGCCGTGGGAGCAGCCTTGAGCTTGTTGAGTTCTTTCGTGACCATGATGTAAGCCTCGGTGGCGCTCCACTCCGGCACCCAGACATCGGCAAGGGTATGGATGTCGCCGCGATCGATGAAGGGTTGCAGCACTTTCATCTGTCCGGCGCGAACGACTTTCGAGTTGGCGTCGAGCGGTGAGCCTCCCAACAACAGGTAGTTGCCTTTGGGCGCGCGATCCACCAGGCTTTGCGCCTGCTCGAGTCCGACCGAGAAGAGGTCGAATCCGACGTAGAGATCGACCGGCGCACTGGCCAGGCGGTCATAGCTGATCACCGGGACGTGTTTCGCGTGCGCGGCTTCCACAATGCGCCCAGCCTTGCTGGTATCGTGCGGCAGAAACACGAGGACGTCGATGCCGCCCTTGAGGAGTTCCTTGATCTGGCGGAACTGCAGGTCATCGTCGCCATTGGCGGAGCGAGTGACGACGACACCTCCGAGTTCGTGGGCGCGCTGCTGAAATTCGTCGAGGTCGGTCTGCCAACGCTCGCCTTTCATGGCCTCGATGCAAAATCCGATCTTGATTTCCTTCTTCTGCGCCTGCGCAACGCCGAGCGCCAGGACGATGAGAACGAAAGAAACTCCAGTGAAAAAACGAGGCGAAACCCGCATGAAAGTACCTCCCAAGGCGGCAGCTCTCCGCACGACTGAGACCATGAGCTTGAAGCACACTGAGAAGATGATGGCACCGGCGGTAACCGGGGTCAATTTACCTTCGTAACGAGGATCTCGCGGGCCGTGCGGGATTGTGCTTCCTGACCGTCTCTATTCATATTCTTCTAATCTGCCCCAATGACGCTCGGCCCATGCACGGCGGCGCTTCGGCGCCGCGTAACCATGCGGCCCCGGACGCAAAGCAGAGTGATGATTGACGTAATATCGCGCCATTACATTCATCTTGCTTCGGTGAGAAGGCCGGTCGGAGTCTATTTCGAGACTTCTTCGTCATCTTCTTCTTCAGTGATTAGATCCACGACGTGGCCGCGGATGGCGAAGGTTTGTTTGGCGGCGCCTGCGGGTTCGAAGGTGACGCGGGCTGGCGCGCGCTGCCAGGCGGGAATGGGGCAGGCGGAATCGGGGACAGCGCTTTTGGTTTCAGCTGCGGCAATGGTCTCGCCCTCGAGGGGCTTCTTCAGCACCGGCTTGCGGCGGCCGATTTGGGCGACGACCGCGTAGAGTTTCTTGCCGTCTTCGGAGACGCCGCAATAGGCGGCGTAGTCGCGGTACCAACTGGCGGCGGAATACGTCACATCGAACTCGGGAAGATTGATCGAAGAAATGTGGCCGGTGACGCGATCGACGAGAAGCCATCCGCCGCGTTGCCATTGCCAGTGCGGCGGGGCGGTGGATTCCTGGGGAAGGCTGTCATTCACGCGGAAGGCGCGGCGGACGACAAACAAGCGGTCGGTGACATCGTGAGCGGGGCCGAGAGTGAATTCCTTCACGCGGGTATCGACGAGGAACGGGCGAACTTTGAGCGTGAGCGGCTTGTCGTCGGCTGCGCTGGAGCCGACTTCGGGAAACCACTGGACCGAAGTCCATTTACCGAAGGCGATGACGTGAGACTTGGGGGTAGCGAGCGCGGTACTGACAAGAATGAAGTTGATCGTGAACAATACAGCAATCCGGCCACGACGCGGGGAGATAAAGGAAACAACGGTGCAGAGCATGAGGCGAGGTTAAGCAGGAAAGCGGCGGGTGGGCAAGGTTAGAGGTCACAATTTGAGCGACAACGTTTCCGAAGTGGGACAGGCGCCGGAAGACATCGAGAGGCCGCGATCTGACGTGCGGTTCCATCGGGCTTGGGTACGGCAGTTTTGAGATTGCAGTAGAATCAAGGTTTAGAAATCAGTACGAATGAGTTTCCCTCACGATTCCCGTCCGGCGGTGCGCGGTAAGTCCCGTACAACTCCCCCGCCAGCGGCGGCTTCTGATCAAGATATGAGTGGGTTATTGATACGCCGGCAGGCCCCGCGAATTCTGGTGGTGGACGATAACGCCAGCATTGCCGGACTGATGAGCCAGTTGCTCACCCTGCGCGGCTACGAAGTGGTGACGGCAGCGAGCGCGGAGCAGGCGGAGGCCGAAGTGCGGCGGCAGGCGCCGGACCTGGTTCTGTCGGATGTGAAGATGCCGGGGAAGTCGGGCTATGAATTGTGCCGCGAGCTCAAGAGCGACCCGGCAACACGCTTGATTCCTTTCGTGCTGATCACGGGACTGAGCGACAGCTCGGACAAGCTGAAGGGCATTGAAGCGGGAGCGGACGACTTTCTGAACAAGCCGGTGCTGGCGGAAGAATTGACGGCGCGGGTGAAGTCGCTGCTGCGGATGAAGGAATTCACCGATGAACTGGAGACGGCGGATTCTGTGTTGTGCACGCTGGGTCTGATCGTGGAAGGCCGCGACCCTTACACCGAGGGGCATTGCGAGCGGCTGGCATTGCACGCCGTGGAATTAGGGCGGCATCTTGGGCTGGATGAAGATTCGATCATTGCGTTGCGGCGGGGCGGTTATCTGCACGACCTGGGCAAGATCGCCGTGCCGGACGAGATTCTGAAAAAAGGCAGCGACCTGTCACCGGAGGAGTGGAAGATCATGAAGCAGCATCCGGTGACGGGGGAAAATATCTGCAAGCCGCTGAAGTCGTTGCGGCTGGTGCTGCCGATTATCCGTCACCATCACGAGCATGTGGATGGGTCGGGGTATCCCGATGGATTGCGGGCGGGCGAGATCCCGCTGCTGCCACGAGTTTTGCAGGTGGTGGATGTGTATGACGCGCTGCGCACGGCGCGGCCTTACAAGCCGGCGATCGGGCACGACCAATCCGCGCAAACCATGCGCGAGAAGGCCCGCCAGGGTCTGTTGGATGGCGAACTCGTAGATGAGTTTTTCAGCATGCTTCTCGAACAGCGCGACGTGGCCTGAGCAGCGGCTCTCCGTTTCCTTAAGCGGCTCTCTGCGACGTACAATGGCGCAGCTATTCTTGCGGCGCAAATTGCACGGAAGGCTCGATTGGAAACCATCCCTTACAGCATCGTTATTCCGGCCTACAACGAAGGCGAGCGCCTAGGGGCCACCTTGGAAAAAGTGCTGGCGTACGTGCGCCAGCAGGCATGGGATGCGGAAGTGATTGTGGTGAACGATGGGTCGCGCGACAACACGGCGGAGATCGTGCGCGCGTTTGCGGAAAAAGATCCCTTATTGCGGCTGGTGGAGAATCCGGGCAACCGCGGCAAAGGCTACAGCGTGCGCAATGGCATGCTGCAGGCGCGGGGCGAAGTGGTGGTGTTCAGCGACGCGGATTTATCTTCGCCGATCGAAGAGATGCCGAAGTTGCTGGATGCGCTGGCGGCGGGAGCGGACATCGCCATCGGCTCACGCTGGCTGCGGGCGGAATTGCAGACGCAGCGGCAGTCGCTGCACCGGCAACTTTTTGGCAGAGTCTTCAATCTGCTGCTGCGGATTATTTTAGGGCTGAAGTTTAAGGACACGCAGTGTGGCTTCAAGGCCTTCACCCGGCGAGCCGCTCAAACGATTCTGCCGCTGCAGCGCATCGAACGCTGGGGCTTCGATCCGGAAATTCTTTTTCTGGCGCGCAAGTTTGGCTTCCGAGTGGAAGAAGTGGCCGTGGCCTGGGGGCATAGCGGAGGAACACGGCTTCATCCGCTGGTGGATGGGGCTCGCATGTTTCAGGAGATGCTGCGCATTCGCTGGTATGACCTGACGGGGAAGTATGACGTTGGGCCGGAGGCAACGGCGCAGCAGGCTAGAACACTGCCGGGAAGACCCGCGCCCAAAGTTTGAGAAAAAGATTACCTAGGTGCGGACTAACGGCTTTTGGCTCATCCCGGCTGGCGGAATCGGCGGTATAGTTGGTTCAGTGGCATCCCATGGAGGGCTTCGGTGAAGAAGCTCCACTTCGTTGTATCCCTGCCGAACGATAACAGTTATCAGCACGAGCAGGCCGTATCGGCCACAGAAACCGCTCACCGGCTCGGAGCGGAAGTAGAGATTCTTCGAGCCAACAACGACGCCGTAACCCAGAGCCAACAGGTATTGGAAGTCATTCAATCGAAGTCCTCGCGGCCCGATGCGATTCTGGTCGAGCCTCTGACCATGACCGGGCTGGTCCGCTCGGCGGAAGCTGCGGTAGCGGCCGGCATCGGATGGGTAGTTCTGAACAGCGACGTGGATTACTTGAGCCGGCTTCGAAGCAGCTCGAATGTCATCGTCTTCGGCGTCACTCGGGAGCACACGGAAATCGGGCGCATTCAGGGACGGCAATTTGCCGCGCTGTTGCCAGAGGGAGGCACCGTTTTATACATCCAGGGGCCGGCCAACAACTCCGCCGCGATGCAGCGAACTGCTGGTCTCGAAAGCACAAAACCCCCGAACATTCATCTCAAAACACTGCGCAGCGATTGGGAAGAAGCCAGCGCTCGCCAGGCCGTAAGTTCCTGGCTGCGTCTTTCCACCAACCGCGCCATCTCCATCGGGGTTGTGGGCTGCCAGTACGATGGGATCGCGAAGGGAGCCAGGAGAGCGTTCGAAGACCTTGCCGAAGGCTCGGAACGCGAGCAATGGATGAAATTGCCGTTCACCGGCGTGGACGGTCTCGCTAGGGAAGGAAAAGCGTGGGTTGACCAGGGAATCCTGGCCGCCACGGTAGTTTCGCTCACCACCACGCAGGTTGCAGTGCAAATGCTCGTCCAAGCCATCAGCGACGGAACGCAACCGCCGCTTCGCACTTTGATTGACCTGGCTTCGTATCCGGCGCTCGAAAGCTTGTCGGCACGGGGAAAAAAGGCGGCTGTGGCAAAAATGGGTTCCTGAGAGAAGAGGAGATTCGGCGTCAGGCTGATTCTCTTTTCGGCGCGGCTACGCCAGCGCCGACGACTGCTTCACTGCTTCAACCACCCTGCGACCCATTTCCGAGGTTGAAACTGGATTTTGTCCGGCGCGGGCAAGATCCGCGGTGCGGGAGCCCTGATTCAGCACCGCACTGACCGCGTTCTCGATGCAGGCGGCTTCGCGCTCCAAATGAAAAGAGTGGCGCAGCAGCAGTCCGGCGGAGAGAATTGCGCCCAGGGGATTTGCAATTCCCTTGCCGGCAATGTCAGGCGCGGAGCCATGGACGGGCTCGTACAAGCCGACCGGGCCGCCGATGCTGGCTGAGGCCAGCAGGCCTAGCGAGCCCACTACTCCACCGGCCTGGTCCGAAAGAATATCGCCAAACATGTTTTCGGTGAGCACCACGTCGAAATCTTTAGGACGCTGCACCAGCGACATGGCCGCGGAATCGACGTACATGTGAGCGAGCTGCACGCCGGGATAGTCTTTCGCGCAGCGGATGACGACCTCGCGCCACAGGCGGGAACACTCTAGAACATTGGCTTTGTCCACCGACAGAACTTTCTGGCGGCGCTTTACGGCAAGATCGAAAGCGATGCGGGCAATGCGCTCGATGGCTGGCTCATCGTAGGTCATGGTGTTTAGGGCAATGCGGGAACCGGCGCTGCCCGTGATGGAACGCGGTTCTCCGAAATAAAGTCCTCCCAGCAACTCGCGCACGATCATGATGTCGGTGCCCCGGACGAGATCCGCTCGCAACGGAGAACAATCTTCGAGTGCGGGAAAGCAGATGGCAGGACGAAGATTGGCATAGGCGCCGAGTTCGCGGCGCAGGCGCAGAAGTCCGGCTTCAGGGCGCAGATGATTCGGATAATGATCGAACGCGGGACTTCCCACTGCGCCGAGCAGCACCGCGGAAGTAGAAAGGCAAGCCTGAATTGTGTCGGCGGGGAGAGGATCGTTGACAGCAGCCAGCGCCGCGCCGCCAATGCTCTTGCGCTGGAGTTGAAGCTGATGGCCGAATGCGTCGGCAATGGCTTGGAGGACTAGGACGGCTTGCTCGGTGACTTCCGGGCCGATGCCGTCGCCGGGGAGGATGGTGAGGTTCAGAAGCATGCGGGGATTAGTTTAATGGAAGTGCATCTGCGGTGCAGGCCAGGCTTCGCCCGGCGGACAGCCGAAAGCCTGCCCTGAGCTTGTCGAAGGGGCGGCTGTCCCCACGTTAAGTCTTCTCTGCTACACGCCCCAGAGATAATCTTCCTGCTGCTGCTGCTCGTGATGGTGCTCAGCATGGGCGGGAAGGGGCACACCGAATGCGTTGGTCTGCGGCGCCAACGGAAACGGACGCGGCGATTCCTGGGCCGCCGCGTTGGCGGCGGCTGAAACCGCGGCCGGCAGCGGCTCGAACAACGGAGTGGCCGAGGCAGCCGGCTTGTGCGTGTCGCGGATCAACTCCAGCAAGTGATGATCTTCGACCTTCTTGATCTTGTCGGCGAGTCGCACGAAGCGGCGATAAATGTCATCGAGCGCGCGCCGGTCGAACTGATAGCCGAGTTGTTCGCAGCGAATGGCGAGCGCGTGCCGGCCGGAGTGCTTGCCCAGCACGAGTTTCGAGTCGGGCACACCCACCGACTGCGGCGTCATGATCTCATAGGTCAATGGATTCTTGAGCACGCCGTCCTGGTGAATGCCGGCTTCGTGCGCGAAGGCGTTTCTTCCGGTGACGGCCTTGTTGGGCTGCACCGGCACGCCGGTGATTTCGCTCAGCATCTGGCTGGCGGGAAAAATTTGCTCTCCTACGATGCCAGTCTCGTAGGGATACCGGTCGTGACGAACCCGGATCGCCATGACGATCTCTTCGAGTGACGCGTTGCCGGCACGCTCCCCAATGCCGTTGATGGTGCACTCGACCTGCCGGGCGCCGGCGGCGATGGCCGCCATCGTGTTGGCGACCGCCATCCCGAGATCGTTGTGGCAATGCGCGGAGATGGTGACGTTTTCGATTCCCTTGACGCGGCGGCGGATGGTTGCGATCAACTCGCCGAACTCCGAAGGGATGGTATAGCCGACGGTGTCAGGGATATTGAGCGTGGTGGCGCCGGCCTCGACCACCGCTTCGAGCACCTGGCAGAGAAAATCGTGATCGGTACGCGTGGCATCTTCAGGGGAAAATTCCACGTCAGCGCAAAGCGATTTGGCGAAGCTGACGGCTTCACGAGCCTGTGCCAGGCACTGCTCGCGGGTGATGCGCAGCTTGTACTGCAGGTGAATGTCGGAGGTGGCGAGGAAGATGTGAATGCGGGGACGCGCGGCTTCTTGCAAGGCCTCCCAGGCGCGCTCGATGTCCGGGCGGCAGGCGCGGGCCAGTCCCGCAATGATGGGCCGGCGAATCATCCCGGCGATGGCCTTCACGGCTTCAAAATCGCCGTCGGAGGCGACAGGAAATCCGGCTTCAATCACGTCCGCGCCCAGACGGTCGAGCTGATGCGCCAGGCGCAACTTCTCCTGGTGGTTCATGCTGCAGCCGGGCGACTGTTCTCCGTCGCGCAGAGTGGTGTCGAAAACGGTAATGCGGACCTGCTCCGTGGCCATGGGTTTCTTCTTCCTTTTACGAAAGGGATGCGGGCGTTGCTTATCTGTTCTTCTGCTCTATGGTACGGCGTGGATGGTTTGAAGCAATGCTTATAATTGTGTAGTGATCATTAGATGTGCTGCTAGTATAAGATATATTAATGCGTAATATGCTTTATATTAAGGAATGAAATATGGAGCTTTCTCAACTGGAAGTCTTTCTGGCCGTGGCGCGCGAGCACCGGTTCTCTCGTGCCGCCGAAAAGCTTTATCGAACGCAATCGGCGGTGAGCCAGACCATCCGCAAGCTGGAGGATGAACTGGGCGAAACCTTGTTCGACCGTTCGTCGCGGGAAGGCGTTCTGACTGATGCCGGGCAGGTGCTGTATGAATACGCGGAGAAGCTGCTCAATCTGCGCCATGACGCGCACGAATCTCTAGCGGAATTGCGGGAACTACAGAAGGGGAAGCTGGTGATCGCGGCGAATGAATTCACGGCGCTCTATCTGCTGCCGGTGCTGGCGGAGTTCCGCCGGCTGCATCCCATGATCAAGATCACGGTGCAGCGGGCGCTGGGCAGCCACATTCCGGACGACGTTTTGCAGCACAGCGCGGAACTGGGCGTGCTGTCTTACAAGCCGGAGGAGCCGCAGCTGCACTCGGTGGTCACGTATCTCGACGAGTTGGTGCTGGTGGTTCCTCCCCGGCATGCGCTGGCCGGGGCGCGGGAGGTGAGCATTCGGCAACTGGGTGCGGAATCGTTTGTGGCGCATATTGTTTCGTCGCCCTACCGCGAGAAAGTTTTGCAAACATTCCAGCGTTACAAGACGCCCTTGCACATGGATCTTGAACTGCCCACGCTGCAAGCCATCAAACAGTTCGTCGCCCTGGGAAGCGGCGTGGCATTGATGCCGGAGATCAGCGTGGAGACGGAGGTAGCGCGCGGCGAACTGGTAAGGATTCCGGTGAAGGAGTTGCGCGTGCAACGCAAGCTGCGGTTAATTTATCGGAAAGAAGCTGGCCTATCCCACGCGGCGCGGGCATTTCTACAGGTGGCCGAAGCAGTGTCGCGGGAGCGAGCCGGGCGCTACCGCTTTCAGCGGGAGAGTTAGCTGTAACTCGGTATGGAAGCGAGCCAAACGCGCGATCATTGCGTCGCAAAGGACGCGACGCGTCGCGCGGCTCGCCCAGATCCTTCGCTGCGCAAAAGGCGCTTGCTCAGGATGACAAACAAGACGAGGCGACTCAACAGTCGGCGCAGACTTCTGAAGATTGAAACGCCGCCAGCGCTTCGCCCAGGCTGGGGTGAATCTCAAGCACTGAATCCAGGTTGGTTAGGTCGAGAAGACCGCGCACCAGAGGACTGGGGTTGGCAAACTTCAGGTCCGCACACTTGGACTGTGCCCAGGTGTGCAGCTGAGCAAGTTCGCCGATACCGGCGCTATCGATGGAGCTGACGCCACTGAGATCGAAAACCACTTTGCTCGTGTTTTCCAGGATTTCACCGGCCAGGCGCGAAAGTGCGGCGGCCTCGTCGCGATAGACGATGCGGCCGTGGCAGTGGACAATCATCACATCGCCGCGATTCCGGGTTTCCAGACTGAGCTTCAACTTCGACTCCTTATGTTGTATTGCGAGGCCCGCCATTTCAAGGGGCTGCAGCCATGTTTGCCAAGGGATGTTGGTGAATTCCATGCTAATAGATAGACGCGGCTCGAGGGGTTTTGGAACCATGAAAAGGAGATTAAATTTCTGTGCGGCGTTCCAATCCCGCAACCGCACAATTTTGGGCGGGAGGCATCCTGGCCCTCCGCTACACTGCATCTAACGAACTTCGTACATTCAGGTAGAATCTGCTACTGGCATAATTTGCCGGGGGAGGACTCATTTTCGTGTCGAAAACCGCAGCCGTGTTTCTGGCATTCCTAAGCTTGGTGCTGGTCGCAACCCCGTCGAGGGCACAATTGTTCCCGAGTGGAAACGTATATGTCGGAGCTGCCTACGGCGATTCCGTCGATGTGATCAACCGCTATACCTTCCGCGGATGGGAAGCCTCGGGCGAAGATTTCCCTTTCGCTCGCCGCCCTTACCTTGGCATTGTGCTGGATGGAAGCGGCCTCTACCGGCTTGGCGTTCAGCAATACAGCCTTCTGATCGGGCCGCGAGTCTCTGTGAATTACGGAAAGTGGCGCCCATTCTTTCAGGTAATGGGTGGCGTGCAGCGAGACGCTTCTGGAGGTACGTCGCATACACCTATTGCAGAGGACATTGGCGGCGGTGTGGATCGCAAGTTTCAGTTCCTCTTCATGAAACACTTTGCCTGGCGGCTGGAGTTCGACTACATGCATACCCGCCTGCTGCATGCCAGCCAGGACGATTACCGGGGCTCGACCGGACTGGTGTGGCGATTCTGAAGCAGCTCCGCACTCAGGAACCTCAGATCTAATTTCTGCATTCGGCTTCTGCATTCGAAACTTCTTGACCCGGTTTGGGTTCGAGGAGTCGTGTGAAGGATTGGAGGAGCCATGGGAAAGATCGGGGCAATGTGTTCCGCATTCCTTTTGTTTGCAGGGCTAGCCAGCGCCCAGGTGCCCACTAGCGGCAACGTCTTCTTCGGATATTCCTTCTACAATACCGATCTCTCTTCCATCGATCGCGCCAATACCAACGGTTGGGAAGCCTCGGTGGAAGGCAAAGTCGTTCCGTTTCTCGGGTTCGTGGCTGATTTCGACACTCACTACGGATCGCAGAATTTTCCTGCAGTCTGCCCGTTGAGTGGCGTGGGATGCACGTTCAACGCCAGCGTGACCGAGCGCAACTTTCTGTTCGGTCCACGCGCGTCGTTCTCGGTCGGCAAGTTTCGTCCCTTCGCGGAAGCACTGTTCGGTGGCGCTCACGTCGACGCGGACGGTGCTGGCCCCGATACGTCGTTTGCTACCGCCTTGGGCGGCGGCCTCGACTACAAAATCATCCGCCCGATTGCATGGCGATTCCAGGGAGACTACGTGCAGACCCGCTTCTTCGGAGCCACGCAGAACAACATTCGTTTGTCCACCGGCATTGTGGTGCGCTTTTGAAGTCAGCGAACGCATGGTTCTGCGGAAAACAGAACAGGATCCGGCTGGTTGTCTGGATCCTGTTTCTTGTGGCCACCACGAAAAATCGCTGAAAGCCCAAGCCTGTGATCGGCTGAAGACTAAGTCTGCCAGTACTTGTGATCGCGCAGAAAGTAGTTTTCATTCCAGTAGTTCATTGCAGTCTTCAAGAAGAGCCAACCCACCCGCAGATGTCCCATCTTCTGGAATCGCCGGTTGGTCGTGTAGACGCCGCCCCGGACGATGCCGAAGCGCTTCCGCTCGACCTGCTGGCTGAGCAGATAATCCTCGGCGAAGGCGACTTGCTCATGAAATCCGCCCAGCTCATGGAACTTTTTCACGTCAAACAACATGAACATGCCCGTCGCAAAAGGATGGTGCAGACGCGACATGTACTGAAAGAAATCATTGCCCGCGTAGAACAGTTTGTCGATCCAGTTGCCGCCGCGGCAGAGAATGTTCGTGGTGACGCAATGAAGCTGCTTGCGCTGGGCCAGTTCCACGGCGCGGCGAATCACCGAGGCATGCGCAAGTTCGATATCGGCGTCGAGAAAGAGAACGTAGTCGCTCTCCGCCTGGGCCGCGCCCAGGTTGCGCCCGACCGATGGCATTCCTCCGCGAATCACGCTGACGTTCAAACGATCGCGGAAGCCGAGCACAATGCCGGGAGTGCCGTCGGTTGAGTTGGCATCAGCCACCAACACTTTCGTACTCGACATCTTCGAGTAGTCCTGATTCATCAGCGAAGTCAGCAAATGCGGAATCAGTTTCGCCTCGTTCTTGGCTGGAATCACGATCGTCAGCTCGCTCGGCGTATTCGTGGTCGTTGTACTCATGGATGCGTACCCCCTGTTCGTCGACCGTCAGATAAGTCAGGCGGGAATCGACCCAGCCGCCCGAATTGTAGTAATGAACTCCGTCCTGCTCAACGTGGACGGCGTGGTGGGTGTGCCCGCAGAAAATGCGGTTGGCGTCATGCTGCCGCGCATATTGCAAAGCCCCTGCGGACACCTTCGACGACATGCGCAGCCAGCGCGTGTTCAGCCGGTCAATCAGCCGCGCAATGGGATTTCCTTTGAAGTCGAGTTTTTGGAGTTGAAGATAAAGCGAGGTGCCCAGAGCGTTGAGCCTTACATTGCTGACTTGAAAACCATCGAACTGGTGGCCATGGATTGCGATGTGCCGCAGTCCGCCGTATTGCCACGCATAGCGCTGGTACACGCGCACGCCCACCAGGTGCGACATGATGTTCGTGAGCCCGTGGTCGTGATTGCCTTCCACCCACACCACTTCGATATTGCGCTTCGGATTCGATAGCTTGCGGATGTAACCAAGGAACTTCCAATGTTCTTTGGTCAGGCGGGCGAAATTGAGGTCGGCGAAGATATCACCGAGGAGGATCAACCGCTGAAACGAGTTTTCCTTCAACACGCGAGTAGCCTCGCGCGCGTGGCTCGTCTCCGCACCGAGGTGCAGGTCGGAAAGGATCAGCGTGTTGTACACGGGCAGATCCACATTTCAGTTGTAGCAAGGCAATGTTACGGGGTGATGAAAGATGCATCAATATTAGTGCAGTAGTAACCAAATCGGTAATGTGCTGGCGGGAAAGGGCTTAGCGCCGACTCCCGCAAATATTTCAACAGTGTGAACAGGCAGCGAGGAAGGTCGGGGGGAGGAGTGCGGGAGGTGCGGCCTTGTGGCGAGGCGCTTCTTATATCGAGCCGCCTCTTATATCAACGAGCCCCCTATTTTGGCTTTAACGTTTTAACGTACTCGTAGCTTATTTCCAGATACTTTTTCAGCTCTTTCGTATTCCTCAACAGTGTGCCGGGAACGGTCACATAGTCCTTCTTCACCACGCCGTAAGACTCAAACAAAGTGGTCTTATATTTCTTGAGGAACGCTTCCACTTCATGTTTCGGCAGCCGGATGCCCATCGTGCCAGTCTGATCGAGATATGTGAACATGTGACCATTCAGCGAAGTGTAAGGATGAACAGCGCCCTTCCGTTCAATCTTCGGAATGGTTGCGATCAGCTTTTCATAGAGTTCCAGCTGAGCCGGAGGGATCGTACCCTTCTTCGCGGTGGCCATATCTTCGTGAAATTAAGCAGGTCGATTTTGGCTTCTATTATTTCTACTTCGTCGGGGGCACATACTCCTTGGGGACAGCCGAACCTTCTCCGAAGAAGAACTGTTCCATCTGCTTGACGATCACTTCCTGATCCTCGCGGCGGGCCGGGTTCAGGCGGTACTCGTTCAGCAGCATCTTGCAATGTTCCGTCCACATCCTCCAGGCTTCCTGGGATACGTTGTCATACACCTTGCGGCCCAGGTCGTTGTCGAACGGAGGCTCATCCAGTCCGGGCAGTTCTCTTTTCAACTTCACGCAGAAGACCGTGTGCGCCATAAACTTCCTTCAGTTAGGAATTTATCAACGTAAAGATTATTACACGGGACGGCGGCTGAGGGGCTAGGGGCTTCGCGTAACAGGCTTTGGGCTTCAGCAGAATCGACTCGCCGAATGCCGGTGCCCGAACGCCGGGAAATAAGAAATCAAGGCTTCGCCGTGGCCTCGGCGTACTCCGTCAGAATCTTCGCTAACTGCTCGGCAGTTACCGAAGACTCTTGCCCTGAATTGGCGCCGACCATTGTCACTTTACCCTTAATGCCAACATAGACCGCGTTATAAGGCTCGTCCCCGAGGTTCTCTACTTTATGTTTGAAGGGCGGGAACCACCGAGCCTCGCCCGCTTTGGCGTAAACTTCCGTGACCTTACCGTTCTGGTCAGTAAATCTGAGGTGCCCACCCGTCAGACTGACCGACACACCGCCGGGATGGTCGTGCATCTCTGACTTCTCGTGCGGGCCATAGTGGACATCCACCACCTGCACGCGGTCATTTTCAAAGTGCAGTTTGTAATGCTTCGGTTCCACCTTGGTGGGATCTTGCGCCACGGCGGAATTTACTGCGAGACAGACAATCGCCACGGCGCAGAAAAGTCTGCACACCATAGCCGAGCCTCCTGAGCTGAAGGTTGAGATTGGTTTTCCTAAACTCAGGCCACGCTACTCTCGCCGCACAAAGCCTGTCAACAAGTCGCAGCCATGCCGCCCCAAAGTGGTTAATCGGCCGGATGAAGCACTGTCTGCCTTGGGCGGAAACATAATAGGGGCGGAGCCGCTCCGTGCGGCTCCACCTGTTCGAGTGGAGGACCTGCGGTCCCGACCGCGCGACTACTTCTTGTCCTTATTTTTATCTGGCTCCGGCGCCTTATCCTTACTCTTGTCCTGAATCGAGAGCAGCTCCACTTCAAAGATGAGGGTGGAGTTCGGCCCAATCTCAGGCGATGGGCCGCGCTCCCCATAAGCCAGATCGGACGGGACAAACAGTTGCCACTTCGACCCGACCGGCATGAGTTGCAGCGCCTCCGTCCATCCCTTGATCACGCCGCCTACGGGAAACGTCGCCGGCTCGCCGCGCTTGTAGGAGCTGTCAAACTCCGTGCCATTGATCAGCGTTCCGCGGTAGTTGCAGACCACCGAATCGTCTGCTGTAGGCTTCGGCCCTTTGCCAGCCGTCAGAATCTTGTATTGCAGACCGCTGGGCAGCGTAACTACGCCTTCTTTCCCCTTGTTGGCGGCAAGAAAAGCGTCTCCATCTTTCTTGTTCGCTTCCCCGGCCGCGTGCTTCTTCTCATCCTGCTTCTTGCGCAGCTCGGTTTGCACCTCCGTTAACACGGCCTGTGCCTCAGCGTCGGTCAGCAGGGTCTTGCCGCCCGTCAGGCCGTCTTTCAGGCCGCGCGCCAGAATAGCCGGATCGAATGGAACCGACTTGTCGTGAAGGCCCTGCGCCATTCTCTCCCCGGTATTCATCCCGAGAGCGTAGCTGAATTTTTCCTTTTGCGTTTTCAGAGCCAGCGGCGTCGAACTGCTAGCCGCGGTGGCTGGTCGCTTCGCCGCGGGGGTCTGCGCCTTAGCTGGTGTCGCTGAGGTTGGACTAGACGGTTGAGTCGTCGCCGCCGGAGTCTGTTGCGCCAGGGCATTCCCCAGCAACAACATCCCAGCCGCCAATAGGTTTACCGCCGTAGTGAAGGATTTGTGCATGAGGTATTGTCCCATCGGAAGGAACATCTCGGCAAACCTGCTTGGTATCCCGCACAGCAAACTCTTCGTGTACCCGCGAGGATTTGAACCTTGGCTCCCGAATGCATGTTCGCATGATTGATACTCCAGCGCTAAGGCTTGAGAATGATTAGCGGGATATTAAGGTATGGATATGCATAAAGGAAATCCGGTTTTGGTGCTGGCATCGGAAGACGATCCGCAGTTCGCGATGCTGAACGGCCTGCCGCACACAATATGTGGCGACATTGCCACGTGCGCGGAGGCGGCGAAAGACGCGACGGTGATTCTGCATTGGTCGGCCACCCGGGAATTACTCCGCGCATGTTTTGGAATCTGCCAAAAGCTGCACTGGGTACACTCGCGGGCCGCCGGCCTCGACAAGCTCTTGTTTCCGGAAATCGCGGAGAGCGAAGTTCTGCTGACCAACGGCCGCGGCGTGTTCAGCGCGTCACTCGGAGAATTTGTATTGGCAGCGATCTTGTATTTCGCAAAAGATTTTCGACGGATGGTTCGCAACCAGGCGGCGGCTGTGTGGCAGCCGTTCGATGTGGAGGAGATTGCCGGGCAGACGGTGGGGATTGTCGGGTACGGCGACATCGGCCGAGCCGTGGCGACGCGCGTCCATGCCATGGGTATGCATGTCCTCGCCACGAAGCGGCATCTTCCTGCAGTGGCCGACCCGCTGGTCGAGCGCTTCTACAAGGCCGAGGAACGGCGGAAGATGATGGCACTCTGCGACTACATTGTGGCAACGGCTCCCTTGACCGAGGAAACTCGGCACATGATCGGAGAACCGGAGTTCGCAACGATGAAGTCGACAGCGGTGGTCATCAATGTGGGACGCGGGCCGGTCATCGACGAGGCCGCCCTGCTGCGCGCGCTAACATCTAAGCGCATCAAAGGAGCCGGGCTGGATGTGTTTGAGCACGAACCACTTCCGGCGGAGAGTCCGCTATACAAGCTGGAGAATGTCCTGTTATCGCCGCACTGCGCCGACCACACCTCCGACTGGCAGGATCAGGCGATGCGCTTCTTTCTGGCGCAGTACGACCGGTTCGAGAAGGGCGAGCCGCTAAAGAACATTGTGAACAAGCGTCTCGGCTACTGAGGGACGAAGGACGGTCGCACAAGAATGGATCCGAAGCGGTTCAAGTGATTGAAAAGATGGTGGGCCCGCAAGGATTTGAACCTTGGACCAATGGATTATGAGTCCACTGCTCTAACCGCTGAGCTACGGGCCCACGGATTTCTACTAAACTAACACAATCAGTTCCAGTGCACGGACCGGCTCTGATTGCGTATACCTGCTCATTCGTTGTAAATTCGATTAAAGGACTCTGGGGATCATGCGGTCCATCTCGAAACGAATTGCCTGGCTTACGCTGCTGCTGACTTTCTGGTCGGCGCTGGCGTTTGCGGTGCATCACCATTCGAGTCAGGATGAGTCCGCTACTTGCCAGGTTTGCGTGGCGGCGCATTCCGCATCGCCAACCACCGCTGCCCCAACCCCCAAGCCAGTATTCCGTTGCGTGGTCTCATTCCGGCCGCAGCCCATTGCTGCCAAGCAACACCTGATCGCTTTTGCCCTGTACGTTCGCCCGCCTCCGGTTGTCTAAAGATCAGCTTTCCGTTGTGTATCGGTCGGTTCGATTCGATGAACCGTTCCCTTTGATCTTTCGACCAATCTCTTGGAGGAATTATGCTGGCTTCTTACAAGAAGTCGCTTCACGCGGCTTTTGCGATAACTTTCTTATTGGCGCTGGGCTTACAGACTTATGCTCAATCCGGCAGTTCCGGATCCATTAATGGAACTGTTCTTGACCCTACCGGCGCCGTCGTGCCCAATGCCACCGTGGAAATTCACAATCCGGTGAGCCACTTCGACCGGTCAGCCACCGCAGACACGTCCGGAAAGTTCACCTTCCTCAACGTTCCTTTCAATCTGTATCACATGACGGTGACCTCGGCCGGATTCGCTTCCACTGCGCAGGATGTGGACGTCCGGTCCACCGTGCCGGTCAGCGTCAGCGTCAACCTCCAGGTCTTCGTTTCCTCCACTTCGGTGACGGTCGAAGCCGGGCAGGACCTGGTGGAAAACGATTCCACCTTCCATTCCGACATCGACAGGAACTCGTTCGAAATGACCCCTTCGGAGAGTGCGTCCTCATCCATGAGTTCGGCGGTTACTAACTCAACCCCGGGAATCTCTGCCGATTCCAATGGCCAGATGCACGGACTCGGGGACCACGCGGAGAATTCGTCCTTCGTCGACGGCCAGCCCGATACCGACCAGCACAGCAAAATCTTTTCCAACCAGCTCTCGCTCGATTCGATTCAGTCGATGGAAGTCATCTCCGGCGCGCCACCCGCCGAATACGGAGGCAAGACCAGCGTTGTAATCGTAGCCACCACACGCTCCGGTCAGGGCGTGACCAAGCCGCAAGGCAGCATCACCACTTCCTACGGCTCCTTTGGCACTTCCAATGTGTCCGCCGATCTTGCATACGGCGGCAAGAACTGGGGAAACTTCATCTCCGCCGGCGGTCTTGATACCGGCCGCTTCCTGGATCCGCCTGAGTTCACCGTGCTGCACGACAAGGGCAACGAAGAGAATGTGTTCGACCGCGTGGACTATCAATTCTCCAACGCCAACTCGGTTCACTTGAATCTCGGCTACACCCGCAGTTGGTTCCAGACACCCAACTCGTTCGATGCCGAAAATGCGACGCCCTGGAGTGGGCTGAATGGGGTTCTTCCGCTGGTGGAAAACTATGGGGGCGTTGCTCCCAACGGCGTCACCGTCGGACCGACAGACCAACGCTCTAAAATTGGTACTTTCAACTTCGCCCCCTCGTGGACGCGTGTGCTCAGCACGGATGCTGTTTTCACCCTGGGTGCATTCGTGCGCCGCGACGATTACAACTACTACCCCAGCAGCGACCCATTCGCGGACCTCGGGCCGCCGAGTCTGCAAAGACAGTCGGTGGGTCAGAACCGGACGCTCGCCAACACCGGAATTCGATCCGATCTCTCCTACGTTAAAGGCGCAAACCAAATCAAGGCTGGAGTTACTTATGCACAAACGTTCCTCAACGAAAAGGACAGCCTCGGCATCGTCGATCCAACTTACAACGCGCCCTGCATAACTTCTTCCCCGGCGACACCCCTGACCCCGTACGTTGCTGTTCCCGGTTTCACCGATCCCTCGCAGTGCGTCGGCGCCAACCTGCCAAACACTCTTGCTCAGTATGGGACCCTGGGCTACGTGGCTAATGGCCAGCCCTATAACCCCAACCCATCTTTTTACCCAGTTTTCAATCCGACCCTGCTGTCCTCCGACTTGACTCGCGGCGGAAGTTATTACACGTTCAACGGTCACACGGATGTGAAGGAGCTTGCCCTCTACATCCGGGACGTGATCACAAAAGGCAACTGGTCCCTAAACGTCGGCTTGCGCGGCGATTGGTACAACGGTCTCTCCATCGCACGTCAGGCCGAGCCCCGCATTGGAGCCGCTTACGATATCAAGAAGACCAACACGATTCTTCGCATCTCCTATGCGCGCACTTTGGAATCTCCTTTCAACGAGAACCTGATCCTTTCCAGCATCGGATGCGAAAACCCTGTCTTGTCCCCGCTTCTTCACTGCTCCGGTTTATCGAGCGGCGCGCTGACCCCCGGCTTCCGCAATGAATTCCACGCTGGGATCGAACAGGCATTCGGGAAGTACCTCGTTTTTTCCGGGGAGTGGATCACCAAGTACACGCACAACGGCTACGACTTCAGCGTGCTCGGCAACACGCCGATCACTTTCCCCATTGAATGGCACAACTCCAAGATTCCAGGATATGCTGGCCGCGTGAGCGTGCCCGATATCCATGGCTTCTCTGCTCTCGTGGTTTTCTCCAGTGTGGCGGCGCGGTTCTTCCAACCTCAGATCGGCGGAGCCGGTGCGACAGTCGCGACCAGCGCGGGACTGCCCTTCCGCATTGACCACGACGAAAAGTTCAACCAGACCACCCACCTGCAATACCAACCCTGGAAGCGCGGCCCTTGGGTCGGCTTCAATTGGCGCTATGACAGCGGCATGGTGGCCGGTAACACGCCATGCTACGGGGAAAATGCAGGCAACGATTGCACGCAGTCGCTCTTGCGAGGCGGGCAACAATACGTCCGGTTACAGGATGCTTTCGGAAACCCTCTAAGCGCTGATCAGGAATTTCAGGCCGGCTTCACTTGCAATGGCGTGCGCGCAACCCTAACCTCTCCGCTGCCTTCCACGTGCCTGGCATCGCAGTTTGCATCCACTCTCATCAAAGTGCCGGCAAGCGGAGCGGAAAACGACGATCACAATCCGCCGCGTATCGCATCCCGGAACCTGTTCGATATGTCGGTCGGCCATGACAATCTTTTTCACGGGGACAAATACAAGTGGAGTGCGCGTTTGACGGCCGTTAATCTGACCAACAAGTACGCGCTCTATAACTTCCTCTCCACCTTCAGCGGGACGCATTACGTGACCCCGCGCGCTCTGACGGCGGAACTTGGATTCCACTTTTAGGAGCGATCAAACAAATTGTCTTGGGAGTGTTGAAAGGCCTAGGTCGAAGAGAGTTCCAGGGCTGGCGTTTACAGCGACGTCTGTTCCTGCGCTTGCTGAACGAACGACAGCAGACTCGTCTCCAGGACTTTCTTGCTGGCCTCGGACAGTTCGAGGAAACGGAAGGGTTGCAGCCATCCCTGCGTGGCCCACATGGGGAACATCATCTCGATCTTCTCGCGGATTGTGGTCTCCCCGAGATGAAAGATCAACTCGACTTGCAGCTTTTCGTCGAGTGGCTGCTCCAGATGCATGAGGCCGCCGGTGGTGGAAATCTGGTGCAACTTACCTCTCACCTGGCGCCGGTTGGGCAGTCGAATGAGCGTCAGGACAGAACCGCGCAGCTTTATCCGAAACGGTCGCGGCGTAACGCTGGCCATCTTGGACGAAGAGGTCTCAACCACTGCGGCCGATTCTGGCATCTGCGACATCGTGGATAGAGTATGGCATCTGGCCACACCTCTGGACGAGGTTACGAAAGAACGGGACCGCAGCTCAGCCGATTGGGCAGGATTGTTTTCCAGCTATTTTCGACCGAAATGGGCCTCACCGTGGCTAGAGAACAGGTTGTAGGGCCAGGCCTCTTTGCTCCTGGTCGCAACCTTAGGTGCGGCATTGGTTGCGGCAGTGGCGGGATGGGTAGCGCAATTCCAATCCTCCGGCGGATCGGGGATCCCCCAGACGTTCCCATGGTTATAGAGCGCCACTCCGATCAGAAAGCATTTCCCGTCATGGCCCAGCGGCAGGCAACTCGCCACGCGAGCGGAAGAACTTCCGCCACCTGGCAGATCGCTCAGCAGCACCGGCGTTTCAAGCGGCAAGGCTCGCGAGGCCTGGAATCCACAACCTTGCGGGCTCACCACCAGGGCAACGCACGCCGCAGCGAACGGGTGCCTGCGGTCCATGCTGGTCACGGTGATGGGAATCTCCACGCGCACTCGCGTGCTGCGCCTAGTCGCCTTGGGTGTCAGTATTTCCATCTGAGTTATTCCGCCGGGGACTTACACTCCCTCAATACACTAGTTTGACAGAACCAAGGCTGTATACGGCTCTAAGAAAGAGGAAGCGAGGGTGACGGAAGTAACCTTCGGTTGCCCGGAAGTCAGGCTGGAACGACGCCTTCATCCCTTCGAAGGCGGCTGCCGTGCCTGTTAAGATGGCTCGACATTCGTGAAAGCGGATCCGGGAACTAGATCGGTGAACCCAGAACTACTCTCATTCGTGGAACGTTCAGCACAAACAACGTCGGTTGCACTCGAGTGGAGACTGCTGTGCGCTGCCAGTTCTGCCGATCCACGCGAGAGCAATCTCGTCCGCATGCGGACTGTGCTGGAAAGGCCAATCGAGTGGGAAGCTGTGCTTCGCCTCGCGGATCAGCACGGAACATCTTCGCTTCTTTATCAGAATCTCTCACACGTGGCTGACGCGGTTCCTCCGGCTGTGCTGACATCGCTTCGCCAGCGTTATGAGAGGAACATCCACAAGTCGCTCTTTCTGACGCGCGAGCTGATTCGTATTCTGGATCGCCTTGATGCGATCGGCATTGAAGTGATTCCTTACAAGGGCGTCGTCTTGTCGGAGGTCTACTACGGCGACATGGCAATGCGGCAGTCTGGCGACATGGACTTGTTCGTCCGCAAGCGAGACGTGGCACGCACTAAGAGCGCGGTGCGCGATTTGGGATTCACGCCGCGCGTGCCTATTCCTGAAGATGCCGAGGCCGATTACATCGCCTCGGGATATGAGTGCACATTCGACAGTTCCGCGGGAAAGAATTTACTGGAGCTGCAGTGGGCGCTGCAGCCGCGCTTCTACGCTGTCGACTTCGAGATCGATGGACTGTTCGAGCGCGCGGTAAACGTTGCGGCTGCGGGGCGCAGTGTGAAAACGCCTTCGCCCGAGGATCTGCTGCTCGTGCTTTCCGTGCATGCCGCGAAACACGTCTGGGGACGGCTGATCTGGCTCTGCGACATCGCCCAGATTCTGAAGCGCGAGAATGTGAATTGGGAATGGGTTCAGTCGCAGGCTCGGGAACTTGGCATCGAGCGGATTTTGCACATCACTTTGGTGTTGACGAATCGCCTTCTGGCAATGACGATTCCGGCTCCGCTCGAAAATGTGATTCTTGCGGACCGCGCGGCGCAAGCCTTTGCGGATGAGATTGCCGTGGCCGTCGCTGCTGGAGTTACATACGAAGAAGAGAAGTTGTCGTACTTCCGGCTGATGATGCGGCTTCGCGAACGCAAATCCGACCGCTTGCGCTTTCTGACTCGACTGACTTTTACTCCCGGTCCAGGCGAGTGGGAAACGATTCGCCTGCCGAAGGCTCTGTTCCCGCTCTATCGTCTGGTGCGTCTGGCGCGGCTGGCGGCCAGGTTCGCTGGGGGATAAGAGCCGCGCCTCGCAACGCTCTGGCTGGCCCGCCGAGGCGGCTGGCCCCACACGACCTACCCAGACTCTTCACCGGCTGGCCAAACCTCCGGTGGTTTCGCCGCCGTCGAGGGTGTAGACGTGGCCGGTGGCGTAGGCGGCGTCGTCGGAGGCGAGAAATGCGAAGAGGGCAGCGATCTCTTCCGGCTGGGCATGGCGGCGGAGCGGGATCTTGCGGTTCACTTCATCGAGCATCGCGTCCGTGTACTCGGCGCGCTGCATGGGCGTAAGCACGTATCCGGGAGCGACGGCGCACACGCGAATTTTGGGCGCGAGTTCGAGCGCCATGGTCTTGGTGAGTTCGATGACTCCGGCTTTGGTGGCGTTGTAGTCGGCGTAGTAGGGATAGCCCATGATGCCGTTGGTGGAGGCGGTTTGCAGAATCACTCCGCTGCCGCGCTCGGCCGTGTAGTTTTCCATCATGTGGCGGGCGGCGGTTTGCGCTACGTAGAAAACGCCGGTGAGATTTACGGCGATCACTTTGTCCCACTCTTCGGGAGTGATGTCGAGGAAGTTGTGGCGAATGCTGATGCCGGCGTTGTTGATGAGGACATCGAGGCCATCCATCACGCGGACGGCGTCGGCGAGGGCGGCTTCGACCTGCATGAGGTCCGTGACGTCGGCGATGATGGCTTCGGAGATTGCCGGGAGCTGATGGCGAATGGCGGCGCAGGCTTTGGGGTCGCGGTCGAGGATGCAGACGCGCGAGCCTTCCTCAAGAAAGCGCGCGGCGGTGGCTGCGCCGATTCCGCTGGCGCCTCCGGTGATGAGGACTCGTTTGTTTTTCAGACCGCGCATGTGTTGAGCTTTTAGTTGTTGGCTCTTAGCTCTTAGCTTCCAGCCCAGATACTCCTGATCTGCAGTGCAGAAAGAATCAGACCAAATCATAAGGGATACGTGCCTCAATTGCTGAATTCTATCTGAGGCCGCTAGCATCTTAAGTTCTGTGAGCGAGATCGATCCAGAGCAACATCCTCAGCAAGGTCCAGTGCAACAAGGAGATTCGGGACCACATCCTGCGGCTCGGGAGATACGGCCGGCGCACGTTTGGTTGATGGCGTTCAGCGTGGGCGCGGTGGTGGCCAACATTTATTACATCCAACCGCTGCTGGCAACGATTGCGGGGACGTTTCGAATTTCGGTGCCGAAAGTGGGAACGGTCGCCATGCTGACGCAGTTTGGGGCGGCAGCGGGGATGCTGATGTTTGTTCCGTTGGGCGATACAAAAGAGCGGCGACGGCTGATTGTGAGCCTGCTGGTGGCGGAGTCGGTGTGCCTGGCGGCGATGGCGAGCGCGCAGAATTTTGCGTGGCTGGCGCTGGCCAGCCTGGGCATAGGGATTACGACGGCGACGGTGCATGTGATCGTTCCTTTCGCCACTCATCTGGCTTCGCCGGCCCGGCGGGGAGCGACGATTGGAGCAGTGCTGGGCGGGTTGCTGTTTGGGATTCTGCTGGCGCGCACCTTCAGCGGACTGTTGGGCGCGTGGGTCGGATGGCGGGCGATCTATTGGTTGGCGGCGGGGCTCATGCTGGTGCTGGCGGTATTGATCCGCACTGGGCTGCCTGAGAGCAAGCCGGAGTTAAAACTTTCCTGGCCGAGCTTGATCGGATCGACGTTTGTTCTCATCCGCGAGCAGCCGGTGCTGCGAGAGGCGGCCACGCTGGGCGCCATCTTCTTTTGTGCTTTCAGCGCCTTCTGGACGACGCTGGTGTTTTTCCTGGAAACGCCGCCTTATCACTATGGAAGCGGCGTGGCTGGGCTGTTTGGACTGGTGGGCGCGGCGGGTGCGGTTTGCGCACCTTTTATCGGTCGCATGGCGGACCGGTACGGAGCGAGAAGGAACGTCCTGGTGTCGCTGATTGTGGCGCTGGTTTCGTTTGTGGTCCTGTATTTGTTCGGCAAGCACATGAGCGGGTTGATTGTGGGAGTGGTGTTGCTCGACATTGGAGTGCAGGCGGGGCACGTGTCGAATCAGACGCGAATCTACAGTTTGCTGCCGGAGGCGCGAAGCCGGCTGAACATGGTTTACATGAGCTGCTATTTCAGCGCGGGAGCGGTGGGGTCGTATGCGGGGTCGGTGCTGTGGCAGCGGTTTGGCTGGGCGGGAGTGTGCGGGCTGGGATGCGGGCTACTGACGGCGGGGTGCGGGGTGTATGCATTCAGCGGGCATGAGGTAGCGCGAGCGTATCCAGGGACACTTACGGGAGATCCCTCGGCCCGCTGGTGAAAGCGCGGGCCTTCGGGATGACGCCGGAAAAGATAGAACCGCTGCACCGCAACGGTTCTTACGGCAACTTAAGTTCGAAGGCGACGCCACCTACGGTATCGCCTGCGGGTCCGCCCCAGAGTGTGGTTCCGAAGAGATGGCCTGCGGAGTCCAGGATGGGAGCGGCGGAAGGATAGGCGCCGTCATTTCCTGCGGTGAAGTTGTAGAGAATCGTCTCTTTCCAGCCGTGCGAGGTGGGAGTGAGTCGGAAGATGGTGCCGGGATTGTCCGTTCCTCCGCCGACCGTGGTGCCGTAGAGATTGCCTTTCGCGTCAAAGACGAGACCGTTGGGGTTGGCTCCGTCTCCAAATTCGACACCTTGAAATTGATGCAGGATGACTTTTTTCCAACCCTGCGCCGCGAGCAGTTCAAAGGCCGTGCCCACGTTTTGAGTGCCACCTTCCGCGGTGGTGCAGTAGATATTGCCGGCTTTATCGAAAGCGACTGGGGCGAAAGGCTCGGCACCGTCGCTGCCACCCTTGAAGCTGTACAGAACTTGCTCGGTCCAAGCGCCGTTCGACTGGCTTAGTTCATAGACCGTGCCTTGGCCGTGTGCGCCGCCGCCGTAGCTTGTGCCGTAGAGGTTGCCGGCGCTGTCGAAGACTGGCGTTGCATAGGCATCGGAGACGTCGGGGTTCCCTTCGAAGTTGTGCAGTACCGTTTCCTGCCAGCTGCCGCCGGAGGTTGCGGACAACTCGTAAAAAACGCCGTTCTCCGATGTGCCGCCGACTTGGGTCGCGCCGTAGATATTGCCGGCGCTGTCGAGTGCGACTCCGGCGTACGCGACTCCTCCGTCGGCTGCGCTGGTGAACTCGTGGAGTACGGTTTCGGTCCAGGTGCCGTCAGCAGAAGGAGTAAGTTTATAAACTACTCCGCAACCGCTGTTGCAGAACTTCGCGTCCAGACCACCACCAACCGTTGAGCCGTACAAGTTTCCCGCACTGTCGAAAACGGGCGCAGTGTGCGGGTTTGCGCCATCGCTGCTGCCGCCTTTGAAGCTGTAGAGAATCGTCTCTTTCCATTGGCCGGTTGGAGTTGGCGATAACTCGAAAACGATGCCCTCGTTAAATTGGCCACCGTCGACGGTAGTGCCGTACAGGTTTCCTGCGGCGTCGAGTGTGAGGCTGGAATAAACGGAGCTGCCATCGTTGCCTTTAACAGCAAAATCGTGGAGTGTTTTTGGTGACTCGGCGGCAGCCACGGTTGCGGCAAACACGATTGAGAGCAGGGGGATCGCGGAGGATGCGAGAAGACGGAAGAGAGATCTGCGGGACATGTTCTTCTCCGGTGAGCTTGCGATTTGATACGGCTACGTCAGCTTAAAGTTGCGCGGGCGGGAGGGTGTCAAGGAGTTGTAAAATCTGTGGGACATTTTGATAAGGAAGCGAGCCAAACGCACCCTTCTTTTCCCCGACCGCTCATCTCAGATACACTGCCTGAATCTATGATCAAGGCCTTTCGCTTCTCGAAGTCAATCTCGAGCGTCACAAACTCGCGGGTCACAACCTTGTTGATCGCAGCTTTGATCGCCTTTGGGCCGATCTCTCGGGCCAGGGCTCAGAACCCGCCTCAGACGCCGCCTACCGCGCCCCCATGGGCTTCTCCCCAGCAGGCGTCCGCCGCCGACAAGCAGAATTTCCCTCCACTCCTGCTGCAGCAGCTCTCCGCCATTAAAGCCGCGGCGCTCAATGACGACTACGCCTATCGCGAGGTCGCCCACCTCACGGAGAACATCGGACCGCGCCCCAGCGGCTCACCTCAAGCCCTCGCCGCGGCGCAATACGTCGCCGCTGAGCTTCGCCATCTCGGCCTGGATGTCCGCCTCCAGCAAGTCACCGTTCCGCACTGGGTTCGCGGAGCCGAAACCGCTGCACTCGTCGAGTATCCCGGAATGGTTCCCGGCACCACACAGAAGATCGTTCTTACTGCTCTGGGTGGAAGCTCTTCCACTCCTCCAGACGGCCTCACCGCCGACGTAGTCGCGGTCGACACATTCGACGAACTCCAAGCTCTCGGCCACGACAAAGTCGCCGGCAAGATCGTCCTCTTTAACGAACTCTTCGACAAGCAGAAGGCCGCTGGCGGATACGCCTTTGCCGCCTACGGCGAGGCCGTCCGTTACCGCGGAGCCGGAGCCAAAGCCGCCGCCGATCTCGGCGCAGTCGCTGCCCTGGTTCGCTCCGTCGCCAGCGCCGACTATCGCCTCCCGCACACCGGATTCAGTTTTGCCGCCGGAATTCCCGCCGGAGCTGTCACCGCCGAAGACGCCGACTTGATCGCTCACCTCGCTGCTCAGGGCAAAGTGCGCATGCACCTCACGCTTACTCCGCAGAAGCTCCCGGACGAGAGCAGCTATAACGTCATCGCAGACCTCAAAGGCTCCGAGCATCCCGAGCAGATCGTAGTCGTCTCCGGACATCTCGATTCCTGGGATCTCGGCACCGGCGCCATCGACGATGCCGCCGGCGTCGCCATCGCCATGGAAACTGCCGAAGTTCTCCAGCGCCTCCACCTGCGTCCCGCCCGCACCCTGCGCGTGATCGCATGGATGGACGAAGAAACCGGAGGCAGCGGCAGCAAAGCTTACAGCGCCGAATACTCCGCCGACTTCCTCCACCACATAGCTGCCATCGAGAGCGACGCCGGAGCCGCTCATCCTCTCGGCTTCGACGTCAAAATCACCCCTGCCGCGATCGACGCCCTACGCCCGGTGCAATCCGTTCTTCAGAGCATCGGCGCGACGGTCCTGCAGCCCAGCAGCTATCCTCCGGGCGCCGACATCGCCGCCATGTCCGAAGCCGGAGTCCCCGCCTTCGGGGTCTTGCAGGACGGCCGCACCTATTTCAACTATCACCACTCCGCCGCCGATACGCTCGACAAAATCGTTCCCACCGAACTCAGGGAGAACGCTGCCGCCATGGCCGTTCTTGCCTACGCCCTAACCAACATGAAAGACCCTCTGCCGCGATGAAGATCGAAAGACTGAGTCTGAGAGCGAAACCGGCCCTCAAAGACCAGCGCACTCATTCGCCTGATCTCCCCGACGTGCTGGAGTTCCAGTTGGAACGATTGATCCCCCGGCTTAGGCTGGAACACCAGGCACCCAGAAGGTTGAAGGGAATGTCTTGGTTCGCGTGCTGGCGCACTCTCTCAGCAAAACGCTGGCCAACACAGCCGGTGGTTGACGCATCTCATTTCGGGCGCTTATCATTTTCGTTTGGCCCTCACGTGGGGGGCGGCTCCGGGGAGCCGTCGCAGGATTTCAGAAGTGACACTTATGGATAAGAAGAAGTTAGACGCATTCAAGAAGAGGCTGGAGACGCGGCAGCAGGATCTGCGGCGCACGGTCTCCCGCACCCAGGCCGATGGCCGGTCCGCCGACGAAGACACGGCCCAGGACATCGCCGACCGCGCTGCCAGTTCTTACACCAAGGAGTTTCTCTTCAGCCAGAGCAACAACGAGCGGCAACTCCTGCAGATGGTGGAGAGAGCGCTGGCGCGGATCCGGGAAGGCAGTTTCGGCGAGTGCATCCATTGCGGCAAAGAGATCAACGCCAAACGGCTTGAAGCCGTGCCCTGGACGCGTCACTGCATCGAGTGCCAGGAGAAGCTCGAGCAGGGCTTGCTGGAAGAAGCTCCCCACTAGGCTCGCCTGGCTTTGACGGTGCTGTTTTCCGGCTGATAAACTAAGAGTTTGCCCCACCTAAGACAGAGAGTGATCGACATAGACTCACGAGACTGAGACTGGAAGGTAGTCGTGCGCGCAGAAACACGCCATCAACTGAAACAGGATGCATTCAGCCGAGTCACCATTGGGGCTGCCGAGAAGACTGCTCACTGGAGTGTGGAACACAGAAATACTCTCGCCGTCGCCGGCATCGCCGTGGTGGTGATCCTGGCCGCGGTGGCGGGGGGATGGTATTACCTGAGCGCACAGGATGAGAAGGCGAGCTTCGATATGTCGCAGGCAGTCAGGACCTTGGAGGCCCCGATTCGTCCCGCCGGAACGCCCGAGCAGCCGGATTTGACCACCTACACTTCAGCCAAAGAGCGTGCGGGAGTTGCCAGGAAGCAATTTCAGGCGATTTTGGATAAATATCCGCACACGCGCACGGCTGATATGGCTCACTACTTTTTAGGCGTGACGTCGGCCACAGCCGGCGATAACACCACCGCTGAAAATGACTTCAAGGCTGTGGTTTCAACCGGCAACAGAGAGCTGGCATCGGTGGCGAAGCTCGCGCTGGCCGCTCTCTATGGCAACACGAACCGCACCAAGGATGCCATCTCGCTCTACCAGGAACTGATTAACAAGCCCACAGCCTCGGTTAGCAAAGTGACAGCGCAGTTACAACTGGCGGAAACTTACCAGACCAGCAACCAGCCGCTGGATGCCAAACGCCTTTACGAGCAGATCAAGAAAGACAATCCCAGCACGGAAGCGGGACAACTGGCGACACAGAAGCTGGCGGAACTGAAGTAAGGCGCAACTCCGGACAATCCCTCGCAATCAGCCGACCCATCGAACCCTCCTGCCTGCTTACTTTCGTAAGTTTAATTCAGACTTTTGCAGTGAGTTGCAGCTCCGGCTCCATCAGAATTGACAGGAATGCATTCTTGTCCTTGAGTGAGGGCTGATGAAGACCTTTCGGTGGCGGAGCGGATTCTTAGCGTTTGCCTTTCTGATATCGTCCGGGTTCTCTGTCTACGGCCAGCAGTCGGATTCCGGGCAGAGCCTGGGCGACATGGCGCGCAAGCTCCGCAAAGACACCACCAACGAGGTCAAGATGACGGATGCGGACACCAAGAAGCTGTTCGAGTCCGTGGATAGGATCTTCGCTTTCGCGGCGGAGGACACCGGGATGCCAAAGCACGCGGCGGTAAAGCGAAGGCTGGTGAGCAAGGCCGACGTGGAAAAGTATGCAACCGGGCAACTGGCGAAAGAATAATTCACGAAAAGATTTGCGCAAGAAGAGCTGAGCATGAAGAAGCTCGGCTTCCTGCCACGGGGCTTTAACCTGAAGAAATTTCTGGTGAAGTCCACAGGCCAGGAAATTGCGGCTTATTACGATGACGAAACGAAGACGATCTCCATGCTGAACTGGGTCCCTCCCGACCGCCAGGAACCCATTCTGGCGCACGAATTGACCCATGCACTGCAGGACCAAAATTACGACTTGGCGAAGTGGATGAAAGCTGGCACCAAGGGGGCTCAGAGTGACGCGAAAGGCGCCACTGACGATAGCGCCCTGGCGCGCAAGGCTGTGGTGGAAGGTCAGGCGATGGTGGTGTATGTGGATTATCTGCTCAAGCCCGTGGGGCGGAGCCTGGAAGACACGCCGGAGTTGATCTACCAGATGGAAGATCCCGCGGTGAAGGGAGCGATCGATTCCCAGCTCATGCATGATGCGCCGATGATCCTGCGCGAGGCGGGCACGTTCGCCTACAACGGAGGTTTGATCTTTGAAGGTGAGTTGCTGCACAAAGGCGGGAAGAAGATGGCGTTTGCGGGGGCATTCGCGCGGCCGCCGCGGAACACGCACGAAGTGCTGCAGCCCGAGACGTACATCCAGAGCGAGAAACTGCCGGCAGTGCGCATCCCGGACATGCGGGAAGTGCTGAGCAACCAGTATGACGTCTACGACTCGGGAGGAATTGGCGAACTGGATGTGCGCGCGTTGTTGAAGCAATATGGCGAACGGAAGATCGCGGATGAGCTTTCTTCCGCGTGGCAGGGCGGAGCGTACGTGACATATCAGCGGAAGGACAAGGTGGTGGCTGAGGTTTCGGCCAGCACGGGAGACTTGGCGCTGTTGTACGTCTCGCGATGGAAGACGCCGCAAGCAGCCGAGCGGTTCGCGCACTTCTATGCGGATGCAGTGTCACAGCGCTATCGCAACGCGACCGTGCAGGGGGTGCAGGCTTGTTCGGGGAAAGACTGCCCGATCTCGATCGCGCGGATCACGACGGAAGAGGGTCCGGTGATTGTGGAGCATTGGGAAGATAACAGCGTGATCGTTTCGGAAGGCTTCGACACGGGGACAGCGGCCAAACTGCACACGGCTTTGCGGGATGGAACGGGTGCGATGCATGCGGAGAGTCTGCCGCAGGAAGAGATTGGATTGCGGCTGTTTGAGATTCCGGCGTTTCAGGAGTTTACCAGAGAGATTGGCGAGCGGGTGGTGGAGGGAATGAGGCGAGAGGCTGGGCGCTCGCCCAAGTGTATTGGAAGCCCTAAAGCTTGGGTATCAAGGATTTCGCATCGGCAAGGTAGTGGCAGGTGGTCTGAATGACTTCGTGCACCGCGTTTGACTCCACAAACTGGAAACCGTAGCGAAAAGCATTTCTTTGGCGAACCATTGCGTAGATCGTCACCGGGCCGAAGGGAAGGGTGAAGCCCAACTCAACAACCTCTCCCAAGGGAACTTCAATTCGCAGCATGGCTGAGATTCCGGATTCGCTAATGTCCACGGTATGGCCGGTCAGCAACCCGCAAGTCCGGGAATTAATACTGATATCGACCGCAATTTTGAACCGGGGCTGGCGACGCGCGTCAACAATCTCGCGAACGGGGCCGGCGGACTGATCCCCAGCGTCCAAATCGATTTCTCCAACCTAGATCCACTAGACACACTGGCGGGGTGAGTGTCATTTGATCTGGATAACCCAATTGTATTCCTAATCGGCACAAACCACGCCGACCTTTAGGCTTGGGCTCGCCTCACGCGGGTGATCCCATTCCACTTTTCCGGTGGGTTGAGTAGGATGGTTGTCCAGGTTGCAATTCAGTCCCTGAAAAAGATTATGGCCGACTTCACACTGCGCGTTAACGGTAGTGAGCAAAAAATTAGTGTCCCCCCAGAGACTCCATTGCTCTGGGTGTTGCGAGATACGCTGCAACTTACGGGAACGAAATTCGGTTGTGGCGCCGGATTCTGCGGGGCGTGCACGGTGCACGTGGAGGGATCGGCGATACGGTCGTGTTCCACACCGGTTTCGCAGGTGGCGGGAAAGAGCATCACGACAATTGAAGGGCTGGGAGCCAGCGGGCTGCATGTGTTGCAGCAGGCATGGATCGCTGAAGAGGTTCCGCAATGCGGCTATTGCCAGACGGGGCAGATAATGACGGCGGCGGCGCTGCTGGGGAGGACGCCGAATCCAAGCGATGAGCAGATTACACAAGCGATGAACGGCAATCTGTGCCGCTGCGGGACCTATGAGCGGATTCGCAAGGCGATCCATCGGGCGGCGGGAGCGGGCACTGCGGTTGCGGGAGGTGCGCGATGAGCCCACTCAATCGGCGCGAGTTCGTGGCGGCGGGAGTCGCTGCGGGAGCGGGGCTCGTGGTGGGATTCTATCTGCCGCATAAGGGAAGAACCGGCAAGGAAGCTTTTTCGCCGAACGCTTACCTGAGGATCACCCCAGACAACAAGATCACCATTGTAGTGGCGCGCTCGGAGATGGGGCAGGGCGTGCGCACGGCTCTGCCCATGATTCTGGCGGAAGAACTGGAAGCGGACTGGAAGCAGATAGAGATCGAGCAGGCCGGAGCGAGCACGCTCTACGGAGATCAGACGACGGGGGGCAGCGCGAGCGTGCGGACAACGTGGGATCCGATGCGGAAGGCAGGAGCGGCGGCACGAGAGATGCTGATTTCGGCGGCGGCGGTGACCTGGGGCGTGCCGCGCTCGACGTGCGCGGCGCAGGACGGCAGCATTTTGCACGGGGCATCGAAGCGGCGGCTCAGCTATGGGGAGCTTGCGGCGATGGCCGCCACGCTGCCGATCCCGACCGACGTCCCGTTGAAGCAGAGCAAAGATTACAAGATCGTTGGGCAGCGATTGGCCCGCGTGGATACGCCGTCGAAGGTGAAGGGCGAAGCGGTGTTCGGCATCGACTTCCGCATGCCGGGAATGAAGTTTGCGGTGCTGTCGCGGTGTCCGACGATCGGTGGGAAGGTGTTGAGCTTCGACGATAAGGCATCGAAGAAGATCGGCGGCGTGAGCTATGTGGGCAAGATCGGAGACGCGGCTATGGCGGTGGTCGCCGATAGCGTGTGGGGCGCGATGGAAGGTCGCCGAGCGCTGACCGTGAATTGGGACGACGGTCCGAATAAAGACTTGAACACGGCGGCGGTGCTGGAAGCGCTGAAGCAGGCGGCGGCGAAGAAGGGCACAAGTTTGTATTCCGTGGGCGATGTTGCAAAGGCCACAGGGCGGCGGATTTCGGCGGAATACGAGTTGCCATTCATGGCGCACGCCCCGATGGAGCCGGGGAACTGCACCGCGAATTACTCAGGAACGACGTGCGAGTTGTGGGCTCCGACGCAGGTGCCGCAGGATTGCCGCGATTCGGTGGCGCAGGCGGTTGGGTTGGATCCGGACCAGGTGAAGGTAAACGTCACGCTGATGGGCGGAGGTTTTGGGCGGCGACTGGAGCACGACTACGCAGTGGAAGCGGCGCTGGTGTCGAAGGCTATACAGTCGCCGGTGAAAGTGATTTGGACGCGCGAAGATGATATGCGGTTTTCCACTTATCGTCCGGCAAGCCTGCATCAATTGAGCGCGGTGCTGGATGGAGCAGGCTGGCCGGCGGCATTCACGCATCGGATTATCGCGCCGTCGATCAGCGGGCAAAAGGGGCAGCCGGGACCGAACGGAGTCGATCCCGACCTGCCGGATGAGGCCGCATTTGTGTATGGATTGCCGAATGTTTCGCTGGAGTATGTGCTTGCCGAAACTGCGGTGCCGCTGGGCTGGATGCGATCGGTTTATGCGTTGCAGGCGGGGTTTGCCAGCGAAAGCTTCATCGACGAACTGGCCGCGGCAGCGGGGAAAGACCCGCTGGAGTACCGTCTGCACATGCTGGCGCAAAATCAAAATGGTAAAGATCAGGACATCCAATACTTCACGACAACCTGGCACACGGCACGGATGCGCGGTGTGCTGCAACTGGCGGCCGACAGGGCAGGATGGAAGAATGTTTTGTCAGCAGGACGCTTTCGTGGGATCGCGTGCTTTGGATGTTTTGGTTCCTACATGGCCGAAGTGGTGGAGATCAGCATGGAGAATGACGTGCCGCGGGTGCACCGCGTGGTCGCGGCGGTGGATTGCGGGCAGGTTGTGAATCCCAGCATTCTGGAGCAGCAGATTCCGGGCGGGATCGTTTATGCATTGTCGAATGCGCTGCGGGCGAAGATCACGATCGAGAAAGGCCGCGTAGTGCAGGGGAATTTCGACGACTACGAGCCGGTGCGAATGGACGAAGCTCCGGTGGTGGAGGTGTATGCGGTTCCGAGTGTGGAATCTCCCACTGGGATTGGAGAGCCGTCTGTGCCACCGCTGGCGCCAGCCTTGTGCAACGCGATTTATGCGGCGACCAAGAAGAGGATTCGAGCGCTACCGATTTTGAGTTGAGGATTTGCGGTGAGTCTGAACACAGCATGAAATGCCTGCGCATCACGCGGTTTGCCGCGCTGCTGGTTTCTATGGGCGCCGTGGGCGCATGTTTCCTGCTGGCCCAGAATGCTGCTCCCAGCCCTTCCATCCAGCCAGTTTCTTCGGTTCCGGCATCGCGGGTAGCGCGCCTGCGGCGCGGTATCAACGCCAGCCAATGGTTCGCGCAGGTGTATGACACGCGCGGCTACACCAAGGAACACTTCCAGAGTTGGACCACGGCACAGGACATCGAGCTAATCAAGTCGATGGGCTTCGATCACGTGCGGCTGAGCGTGGATCCGCGGCCGATGATGCCGGACCACCGGCCGGACGAGATTCCGGCGGAATATCTGGGCTACCTTGACGCCGCGGTGAAGATGAGTCTGGATCAGGGGCTGGCGGTGGTGATTGATCTGCATCCGGACAGTGACTTCAAGGCGCGGCTCGCGAAGGACGACAGTTTTGTGCAGGAGTTCGCCGATTTCTGGCGGGCA
>Ga0302319_10002624_pt1 | contig 38377 bp, 31 predicted proteins | sample Bog_T0_2_FD_203319 | JGI IMG/M metagenome (GOLD analysis project Ga0302319, IMG submission 203319) | Peat permafrost microbial communities from Stordalen Mire near Abisko, Sweden - Bog_T0_2 | ecosystem: Environmental > Terrestrial > Soil > Wetlands > Peat | place: Sweden: Abisko, Stordalen Mire... | reverse complement strand
TTCAACATTCATGGCCAGACCACGATGGTCACCCAGTACGCGCCGCCCTTTCGGTCGCCCTATAGCGGCCAGAACAGCCTTGCCCCCGATCAGGTCCGGGAGACGTTCGATCTCGATCTGTATCTGGGTTACCGTCCGTGGAAGGGGGCGGAAATCTGGATCAACCCGGAGATCGATCAGGGCTATGGATTGAGCGGCACCTTCGGCCTGGCGGGATTTTCCAGCGCCGAGGCCTACAAGGTCGGCGCCATTTATCCCTATGCCCGGCTGCCGCGCATGTTCCTGCGCCAGACCATCGATCTCGGCGGCGAGGTGCAGAAGGTCGATGCCGGGATCAATCAATTTGCCGGCTCGCAGACCGCCGACCGGCTGGTCATCACGGTCGGCAAATTCAGCGTCGTCGATATCTTCGACCAGAACAAATATGCCCATGACCCGCGCGGTGACTTCCTGAACTGGACCCTGGTCAATACCGGGGCGTTCGACTATGCGGCCGACGCCTGGGCCTTCACCTATGGCGCGGCGGCCGAATGGTATACCGGTGCATGGACATGGCGTGCCGGCGTCTTCGATGGGCCGGCGCTACCCAACAGCACCGATCTCGATCCGAGCTTTGGCCAGTTCCAGATGGTGGGCGAGGTCGAGCGTCGCTTTGAGCTCGGCGGACAGCCGGGCAAGCTTGCCGTGACCGGCTATCTGACCCGCGCCCGGATGGGAAATTTCGCCGACGCCGTGGAACTCGCGGCCTTGACTGGAACGGCGCCAAATCTCGCCGCGGTGCGCAGCTATGCCAGCAAGCCCGGCATCACCGCCAATCTCGAACAGCAGATCCTGCCCGGCGTCGGCCTGTTTGCACGCGCCGGATATACGCCGGGCGATCTTGAGGCCTATGCCTTCACCGATGCCGACCAAACGCTTGCGGCGGGCACCCAGCTGTCCGGCAAGCTATGGGGCCGCAACGATGACACGCTGGGCATCGCCGGCGTCGTCAACTTCATTACCAAGCAGCATCAGGCCTATCTGGCGGCCGGTGGCTACACCGCGTTGATCGGCGATGGCCAGTTGCCGCATCCGGGACCGGAGCAGATCATGGAGATCTATTATACGCTGCCGCTGTTGTCCTGGCAGCTGACGCTGGATTACCAATTCATTACCAATCCCGCCTATAACCGCGACCGGGGGCCTGTTTCGGTAATCGGCACGCGCCTGCACGCGCAATTTTGAACAGGGCGAGGACCGATGACCCTTCAGGATATGCTGTCACCGCGGCTCGGACAGGCATTGCGGCCCAATATCTGGGACGTGGTGGCGCTGGTTCTGGTGATCGGCGCCATGGTGCTGATCGTCTATGGCGGCGAGCAGACCACGCTGCCGCTGTCGGCGCTCGATGCCACGCCGGTAACGCTCGATCCAGCCAATTTGCCGAGCTATGCGTTGCGAACCACGATGCGGATGCTGCTGGCGATCGTCTGCTCGATCATCTTCACCTTCATCTACGCCGCGCTGGCCGCCAAGAACCGCCGCGCCGAGCTGGTGCTGATTCCGCTGCTCGATATCCTGCAGTCGGTCCCGATCCTTGGTTTTCTGACCTTCACCGTGGTGTTCTTTTTGAATCTGTTTCCTGGCAGCGTGTTCGGCGCGGAGCTCGCCTGCGTGTTCGCGATCTTCACCAGCCAGGCCTGGAACATGACCTTCAGCATGTATCAGTCGCTCCGCAGCGTGCCGAAGGATCTGGAGGAGGCCTCGCAAAGCTTCCATCTCAGCGGCTGGCAGCGCTTCTGGCGGCTGGACGTGCCGTTTGCCATGCCCGGCCTGATCTGGAACACGATGATGTCGATGTCCGGCGGCTGGTTCTTCGTGGTGGCCTCCGAGGCGATCACGGTCGGCAATACCACGGTGACGCTGCCCGGGATCGGCTCCTATGTCGCGCTGGCGATCCAACAACAGAACCTGCCGGCAATCTTCTATGCGCTGATCACCATGCTGCTGGTGATCGTGGCCTATGACCAGCTGCTGTTCCGCCCGGTGGTCGCATGGGCTGACAAATTCCGCTTCGAGCAAACCGCCTCGGCCACCGCGCCGACCTCCTGGATGCTGGATCTGTTCCGGCGGACGCGGGCGTTGCGGGCATTGACGCTGCCGTTTTCGGCACTGAACAAGATCATCTCGAATTTGCAGATCTCACTGCCTGGTAGCCTGAGGCCGCCTGCGGCCAAAGCGGGCCCGCCATCGCGGGTGGTTGATGCGATCTGGCTGGCCATTGTCCTCGCCAGCACGGGCTATGCGGCATGGCGGGCCTATGCCTATCTCTCGGTGACGCTCGGCCTGTCGGACATTGTCAGCGCCATTGGCGATGGCTTCATCACGCTGGCGCGGGTCATCGTGTTGATTGCCCTGGCGACGCTGATCTGGGTGCCGGTTGGAGTCTGGATCGGACTGCGGCCGAAACTCGCCGAGCGGATCCAGCCGCTGGCGCAATTTTTGGCCGCCTTTCCGGCCAACCTCGCCTTTCCGGTGTTCGTGGTCCTCATCGTCCGTTACGGCCTCAGCGCCAATATCTGGCTCAGCCCCCTGATGATCCTGGGGACGCAATGGTACATTCTGTTCAATGTCATCGCCGGCGCCAGCGCCTTCCCAAGCGATCTGCGTGAAGCCGCCGGCAGTTTCCACCTCAAGGGCTGGCGCTGGTGGATCAAGGTCATCCTGCCGGGCATCTTCCCCTATTATATCACCGGCGCCATTACCGCTTCCGGCGGATCCTGGAATGCCTCGATCGTCGCGGAAGTCGCGAGCTGGGGCACCACCCATCTGACCGCCTCAGGTCTTGGCGCCTATATTGCGGAAGCGACCGAGGCCGGCGATTTCCCCAAGGTGGTGCTCGGCATCGCCATCATGTGCATTCTGGTAACGCTGTTCAACCGGCTGCTGTGGCGGCCGCTTTACGCCTTTGGCGAGCGTCGCCTTCGTCTCGGCTGATCAGGAGAAACCCATGCTCGATCAAAGCCCACCGGCCAGCCTGCTCGACATCCGCGGCGTCTGCCGGTCGTTCTCGAAAGGCAGCGGCGAGGATCTGCTGGTGCTCGAGAAGGTCGACCTGACCATCAAGGCAGGCGAAATTGTCGGCCTGCTCGGCCGCTCCGGATCGGGCAAGTCGACCTTGCTGCGCATCATCGCCGGCCTGATCGCGCCCTCCTCGGGCGACGCCAAATGCCGGGGCGAGACCATCAAGGGACCGCCGCATGGCGTCGCCATGGTGTTCCAGTCATTCGCGCTGTTTCCCTGGCTCACCGTGCTGCAGAATGTCGAACTCGGACTGGAGGCGCTCGGGGTCGAGAGCTCCGTCCGCCGCAAGCGGGCGCTGGCGGCGATCGACCTGATCGGTCTGGACGGCTTCGAGTCCGCCTATCCGAAGGAATTGTCGGGCGGCATGCGCCAGCGCGTCGGCTTTGCCCGGGCGCTGGTGGTGCATCCCGACCTCTTGTTGATGGACGAGCCGTTCTCGGCGCTCGACGTTCTGACCGCCGAGACGCTGCGGACCGACCTGATCGATCTCTGGATCGAAGGCCGGCTGCCGATCAAGTCGGTGCTGATGGTGACGCACAATATCGAGGAAGCGGTGCTGATGTGCGACCGCATCCTGGTGTTCTCGTCCAATCCCGGCCGGGTCGCGGCCGAGATCAAGGTCGACCTGCCGCATCCGCGCAACCGGCTCGATCCGACCTTCCGGCAACTGGTCGACAGCATCTATGCCCGAATGACGCGGCGCGCCGAAGCCCGATCGCCCTCGATCGAGGGCATTCAGGGCACCGGCGTCGGCATGGTCCTCAACCATGTCTCCTCCAATGTGCTGTCGGGCCTGATCGAGACGCTGGCCGCGCCGCCCTATCATGGGCGCGCCGACCTGCCGGTGCTCGCCGGCAGCCTGCAGCTCGAGGCCGACGAGATCTTTCATCTCGGCGAATCCCTGCAATTGCTCAGGTTTGCCCAGTTGAGCGAAGGCGATCTGGTGCTGACGGATGCAGGCACACGCTTCGCCCATCTCGAAACCGATGCCCGCAAGAGGCTGTTCGCCGAACACCTCATCAACTATGTACCAGTGATGGGCCTGATCCGCCGCGTGCTCGACGAACGTCCCTCGCACACCGCGCCCGCCGCGCGCTTCCGCAACGAACTCGAGGATTACATGTCGGAAGACCAGGCCGACGAGACGCTTCAAGCCATCGTCTCATGGGCGCGCTATGCCGAATTGTTCGCCTATGACGAGCAGGCTGAGATGTTCAGCCTGGAAAATCCCCACTAGCGGCACTCAGCCCGCCGCTGCAAAAGTGTCGGCGCGCGCCATCGCCCAGGCTTCGCGGAAACGCGGGTCGCTGGTGCCGTCGATCAGTTCGCCGGGGCGAAGCGCCGGATAGAGCCGGGCGAAGGTCTGCACCTCGGTGGTCGAGGTTCGCTGCGAGAAATGGATCGGCCGCAACTGGCTCGGATGGTCGAGCCCGGCGGCGGCGAGCAGTTCGGCCAGCGCGTGCAAGGTGGCGCGATGGTAATTATAGACGCGCTCGATCTTGTGCGGCACCACCAGCGCGCGATTGCGGGAGGGATCCTGGGTGGTGACCCCGGTCGGGCAGCGGTCGGTATGGCAGCTCAGCGATTGGATGCAGCCGAGCGCGAACATGAATCCGCGCGCCGAATTGCACCAGTCGGCGCCGATCGCCATCGCCCGTGCCATGTCGAACGCGGTGGCGATCTTGCCCGCCGCGCCGATCCGAATGCGATCCCGGGCATGGATGCCGATCAGCGCGTTGTGGACAAAATTGACGCCCTCGCGCATCGGCATGCCCAGATGATCCATGAATTCCAGCGGCGCCGCGCCGGTGCCGCCTTCATTGCCATCGACCACGATGAAGTCCGGGTAGATGCCGGTCTGCAGCATGGCCTTGCAGATCGCGAGGAATTCCCAGGGATGGCCGATGCACAGCTTGAAGCCGGCGGGCTTGCCGCCGGACAGTCGCCGCATCTCGGCGATGAACGCCATCATTTCCAAGGGCGTCGAGAATGCCCGGTGCGAAGCCGGCGAGATGCAGTCCTCGTCCATGGCGACGCCCCGGATCTTGGAAATCTCCGCGGAAACCTTGGCCGCCGGCAGCACGCCGCCATGGCCGGGCTTGGCGCCCTGGCTGACCTTGAGTTCGACCATCTTGATCTGAGAATCGGCCGCCACCCGCGCGAATTCCTCGGGGTTGAACGAGCCGTCGCGGTTGCGGCAGCCGAAATAGCCGGAGCCGATCTCCCAGATCAGATCGCCGCCATTCTCGCGATGATAGGGGCTGACGCCGCCCTCCCCGGTATCATGGGCAAAGTCGCCCTTCCTGGCGCCAGCGTTGAGCGCGCGCACCGCGTTGGGGCTGAGCGCGCCAAAGCTCATGGCCGAGATGTTGAAGACCGACGCCGAATAGGGCCGGGCACAATCCGGACCGCCGATGCTGACGCGGAATTTCTCGCCGGCATGGGCCTTCGGCGCCACCGAATGATGCATCCATTCATAGCCCTCCCGATAGACGTCTTCCTGGGTGCCGAACGGCCGCTTGTCGAGCACCATCTTGGCGCGCTGATAGATCACGGCGCGGGTGTCGCGGGAAAACGGCATGCCGTCCTTCTCGCTTTCAAAGAAATACTGCCGCATTTCCGGCCGGATCTCTTCCAGCAGAAAGCGCAGATGCGCTGAGATCGGATAGTTGCGCAACACCGCGTGGTTCTTCTGCGTCAGATCGCGGATACCAAGCAAAGTGAGGGCGGCAAACACCAGCATCGGAATCAGCACCAGATCGAACACCTTGTGATCGACGATCCCGAGGCCGAGCAGCAGGGCCGTGACGACGGCACAGATCGTGAGCACGATGAAGCGTGGCGAGAACGGCAGCAGCAATGTTTCCATGAGACCCCTCAGGCAATCGATGCCCGCTTCATTATTGCCAGCGGCAGGCTGGGCAATGTCGAAGCTACCGCTTTATACAGTATAAGTTGCGAAGTTCATCGATATGACAGCGCTCGCGTTGCGTGAAGCTACCGGATTGGCCGGCGGGAGATCAATCCACGCGGTGTGACCCGGCGCATGATCGGGGCTGGGGCGGCGTTTTGCAGCGCAGCAAAACGAGGCGGGTCGTCGGTTGGGGGACCGCGGTTCGCGGACCGCCAAAGCGGCGTTGCCGAGGCGCGGCGCTATCGATGGAGGGAGAGTTTTCATGCGCTTTCGCGCAGCTGGATGCATGAACGAAACCTAATCGTTCGTCATTGCGAGCGTCAGCGAAGCAATCCAGCTTTGGCGCCTCACAAGAAGCTGGATGGCTTTGTCGCGAAGGGCTCCTCGCCATGACGGGGGCCCTACCAGCCGGTCGCAGGCTCAATCGCCTGCGCGTCTTATCGCCGCGTTCCATCAACCGGCCAGTGACGACCGCAACCATCCGATAATATGAACGCCAGGGATCCGGCGCGAAGTGTCGCGCGGAACTTCATAGCAAAAAAGGCCGACTTTCGCCGGCCTCGATCGCACCGCGCGTGAAAAAGGCCCGATCCCGCTGGCCCCGGGGGGCTGGGGGCTGAGGAAATCCGGAACCAAGAGGACCGGGCCGACGCACCGCAGCAGGATGACAAGTCGAGAGGGCGGCCAAGCGGCAGAAATTTGGCAGTAATATGATTTCGTTAACGATGATGTGACGGCTTGTTTCGGGGTCCGCGGGTGTCGCTTTGGTCCGGTCGCGGACGGGTTGCCGCGACCGGCCTCTTGCGGCGGCGGCCGGTCGGCGCAATCATGTCAATGGTGTAACAGGGGACGTCGCATGAGCTCGATGCCGGAGGATGTTGATCCAAGCGATAACCGCGCAGCGGCGCGCCTCGCCGCTGCGGTGGCGTCAGCCGGCGTCGGGGCAACTGGCCGGGTGACGTTCAATCGCCTTGAACTCAATCGTATTCTCAATCTGTACGGGCGCATGGTCGCCGCTGGCGAATGGCGCGACTACGCCATTGATTTCCTGCGGGATCGCGCGGTGTTTTCCGTATTTCGGCGGGCCTCCGAGGTGCCGATTTACCGTATCGAGAAGGACCCCCGGCTGGCCCGGAAACAAGGCATCTACAGCGTGATCTCGACCAGCGGGATGGTCCTGCGCCGCGGCCATGAGCTTGACCGGGTGCTGCTGGTGATCGATCGCAAGCCGGCGCTGGTCTAATCACCTGGGTGCTCTGAGCAGCCCTCTTGTGCCGGGGCGGCGAGCCCGCGAGATCCGACCAGAGCGTTTCCCGATCAGTTGAATCGGGAACGCTCTGTTTACTTTTTATTTGTCGCATTTTCTTACGGAAAGCCGGTGTCCACCTTTCCGGAAAATGCTCTAAGCTCTGGCGCCTTCGGCCGGCCGCGTGCTCGCGCCCTCGCCCAGGGCCAGTTGCATCATCACGGTGTCGAGCCAGCGGCCGAATTTGAAGCCGACATTCGGGTGGGTCCCGATCATCTGAAATCCACACCGGTCATGTAAGCTGATCGATCCGGCATTGGCGGAATCGCCGATCACCGCGATCATCTGGCGATAGCCGCGCTGTTCCGATTCCGCGATCAGTCGTTGCAGCAATTGCAGGCCGATGCCGCGGCGCTGGACCAGCGGTTGAAGATAGACCGAATTTTCGACAGTGAAGCGATAGGCCGGGCGGGGCCGATAGGGGCCGGCATAGGCGTAACCGACCACCCGGCCAGCCACCACGGCGACCAAATAGGGAAAGCCTGATTGTTGCAGCGCGGCAAAACGCCGACTCATCTCGGCGAGGTCCGGCGGGGTCAGTTCGAACGTCGCCGTGCCGTGGCGCACGGCGTCGTCATAGATTTCAGTAATGAAGGCCAGATCGGCCTCGGCGGCGAGCCTGATTTCAGCAGCGGACATGAAGCGAGGTTAGATGCGCTGGCGACAAAAATCAAAGCCCCGGCCGCAAGGCCGGGGCTTAAAACCAGGTCCCCGGCCGCGAGGCCGGGGCTTGAACTTGGTCGCCGGCAATGCTGGGATTACTCGCGCTGACCGAGCAGCTGCAGCAGCAGGGTGAACAAGTTGATGAAGTTGAGGTAGAGCGAAAGCGCCCCGAGAATGGACGCGCGTTCCGCCATGTCACCACCCTGCGAGGCGTAGCCGTAGATATATTCGCCCTTGAGCCGCTGGGTATCATAGGCGGTGAGGCCCGCAAAGATCATGACGCCGACCACCGACACCAGGAACTGAACCATCGTGCTGCCCAGGAAGATATTGACGAGGCTGGCGATCACGATGCCGATCAGGCCCATGAACAGGAATGAACCCATGCCGGAGAGGTCGCGGCGCGTGGTGTAGCCATAGAGGCTCAGCGCGCCGAAGGTTGCCGCGGTAATGAAGAACACGCGCACGATCGAGGTGTGGGTGTACACCAGGAAGATCGAGGACAGCGAGATACCCATCAGCGCCGAGAACACCCAGAACATCATTTGCGCGGTCGCGGGCTTCATCCGGTTGATGCCCGAGGAAATCGCAAACACCATACCGAGCGGGGCCAGCATGAACAGCCATTTCAGCGGGCTCACAAACATCGTATAACCGAACGACGTGAGATAGAGGTTGCCGACGCGGACGGCGCTGCCGGCCGGATCCGACGTCACCGCCGCCATATAAACGCCGAGCGCAGCCAAGCCAGTGATGGCCAGGCCGATGCTCATGTAGTTGTAGATGCGCAGCATGTAGGCGCGCAGACCGGCGTCGACGGTCGCGGCGTCAACACGCCCGGCGGCCCGGCCGAAGGGAGAAGCATAGTTGCGGTTGAGGTCCGACATGGTCGAATTCCCGTTGGTTGTCCGGCAGGCCGTGAAGGGGTTGGCGTGCCGGTGAAGCTACTTATCCCAGATACCGCTATTTGCTGACATTAAATTTGTGTCATCAAACCGGTCTCTGAGCCCTCCCATTAGGTGGGAAACTAGCACAGGCACTGCAAGCTAAGATGCGCGGCTGAATGTCGCTACACCGCACTATTTCGCCGAACTGGATACCAGCCCGTCGGGGCGGCAGCAGGCCATTAAGGTCGCTGGCGGCCGGGCAAAGCCATCGAGCCGCGCGAACGAAGCTGCGCCCGCAAACTCCGACCGTCATCCCCACGAATGCGGGGATCCAGTATTCCAGAGGCGGTAGCGATTGAACCGAGGGGCCGCGGCGTGCTGGATCCCCGCCTTCGCGACGCCTTCGCGGGGATGACGAGTTTGCCTGCTGCGGCAGCTGTCGGGTGGTTCAGACCAGCAGCGCTGGCGCCGACATTAATTTTGAATCGATTTTCATAAATTCCTCAGATTGATTTTCATAAATTCCGCAGGACGGCGGCGGGCTTTTGGTTGAGCGCCAGCAGCGTACCGGCGAGCCCCAGCCCTACGGTGACGAGCAACGCCACCGCGACCACCGAAGCGGCACTGCCGGCCTGCCAGACGAAGCTCAGCGTCATCAGCCGGGACACGATCAGCCAGGCGGCGGCGGACCCGGCGATGACGCCGAACACCGCGGTGGCGAAGCCGATCATCAGGTATTCCATGGCGTAGGCGCCCAGCAGCCTGGCCCGGGTCGCCCCGAGGGTCTTGAGAATGACCGCATCATAGACCCGATGCCGGTGACCGGCGGCCAGCGCTCCGCCGAGCACCAGGATGGCGGAGATCAAGGTTACCGCGCTGGCGCCGCGGATCGCCAGCACCAGATTGGTGATAACGCTGCCGATGGTTTCCAGCGCCTCGCGGACCCGGACGCTGGTCACCATCGGAAAGGCGTCGGCCACCGCCTTGATGATGGTAGCGTCGCCGGCGGCATTCGGATGGCTCTCGGTCAACGTCGCGATATGGGTGTGCGGCGCGCCCTTGAAGGCGTTGGGCGAGAACACCAGCACAAAGTTGATGCCGAGGCCTTGCCAGTCGACGCTGCGCATGTTGCCGATGTGGGCGGTGATGTCGCGGCCCAGTACATTGACCACGATCGGATCGCCAAGTTTCAGCCCGAGTCCATCGGCGATCTTCTTTTCGATCGAAACCAGCGGCGGCCCGTCATAGGCTTTGCCCCACCATTCGCCTTCCACCACTTTGGAGCCCTTGGGAATTTCGCCGGTATAAGTCAGGCCGCGGTCGCTTTGCAGCACCCATTCGGCGTCGGTCGAGGCTTTCAGGTCCTCGGCCTTGACCCCGCGCGCGGCAACGATGCGCCCGCGCAGCATCGGCACATCCTCGACCGTCGATTGCGGCGCGACCTGGTCGAGAAAGGCAGCGAAGCGCTCGGCATCGTTGGCCGGAATGTCGATGAAATAGAACGACGGCGCGCGCTCCGGCAGCGCCGCCAGGAATTGCCGCCGCAAATTGCCGTCGATCTGGGTGATCGTGACCAGCACGGTGAGCCCAAGGCCCAGCGACATCACCACCGAGGGGGTCAAGGCGCCGGGCCGGTGGATGTTGGCGATGGCGAGGCGGAGCATCGTAAAGCGGGTCCGCGGCAGCGCCCGCGCCAGCGCCATCAAGCCGGCGGCGATGCCCCGCAACAGCCCGAACACGATCACCGAGACGACCACGAAGGCCAGCGCGACGCGCTTGTCATAGGCCATGGCGATCACCACCGCGACCAGCAGCGCCACCACCGCGGCCATCAAGGCGAGATAGCGCCAGCGCGGGCGATGCCATTGGCTGGTCACGGCTTCGCGAAACAACGCCGCTACCGGCACGTCATGCACCCGACCGAGCGGCCACAGCCCGAAGGCCAGCGCGGTCAACAGCCCGTAGACTAACGACAGCGCGAGCTGATCCGGATGCAGCGCCGGCACCACCGGCAGCGGCAGCAGCGCCCCGAACAGGCCGACGATGATGAAGGGCAGCGCCGCGCCGGCCAAAAGGCCGAGCAGCGCGCCAATCCCGGCCAACAGCACCACCTGCAGCAGATATATCGTGAAGACCACGCGTCCGGTGGCGCCGAGCGCCTTGAAGGTGGCGATGACGTCGCGGCGGCGATCGATATGGCTTTTGACGGCGTTGGCGACGCCGACGCCGCCGACCAGGAGCGCGGCGAGGCCGACCAGCGTCAGGAATTGCGTGAACCGGTCGATGGTGCGTTCGAGCTGCGGCGAGGCATTGTCGCGGCTGCGAATTTCAAAGCCGGCCTGTGGCAGAGCGGCGTGCGCGGCCGCGACCAACGCTTGAGCGGCCGGGTCGCTGGCCGCCTGGTCCGGCAGTTTCACCCGATAATTCCAGCGCACCAGACTGCCGGGCTGCAGCAGGCCGGTGGCGCGCAGGCCGTCTTCGCTGATCAGAAAGCGCGGGCCGAGCCCCATCCCGCCGGCGAGCTTGTCGGGTTCGGCGTCGATCAGGCTGCGGATCTGAAAGTTGGCGCCGCCGATCTGCACGTGATCGCCGAGCTTGAGGTCGAGCCGCGCTAGCAGGATCGGATCGGCGGCGGCGCCGAACCAGGCGCCGGAGGCGTCGTGGCGCTCGGCCAACAACTCGGCAGGCGGCATCTCGGGCCGCAACGTCAATTGGCCGAGCATTGGATAGGCGTTGTCGACGGCCTTCAATTCGACCAGCGCCAGCCGGCCGTCGCCTGTGCGCACCATCGCGCGCAGGGTGGCGGCGACCGACATCTGGCCGCTTCGACGCAGAAAGGCGAGTTCATCGGGGCTGGCTTCGCGCTGGATCAGCGAGAACGAGACGTCGCCGCCGAGCAGCATGCGGCCCTCGCGCGCCAGCCCCTCACTGAGGCTGGCGGCGACTGAGCCGACCCCGGCAATTGCCATGACGCCGAGCGCGATGCAGGCGATGAAGACGTAAAATCCGTGCAGGCCGCCGCGCAATTCGCGCCAAGCGAAACGCAGGGCAAGCATGCCGCCGGCCTGGATCGGTTCGGCTTTGATCAGTTCGGCTCTGATCGGTTGGGAAACCAGGCTCATGCTGAGGCGGCCGCGGCGGCATCGATCCGGCCCGAGCGCAGCCGCACCACCCGATCGCAGCGTTGCGCCAGCGACGTGTCATGGGTCACCAGCACCAGGGTCATGCCGCGCTCGGCATGCTTGGCAAACAACAGATCGACAATCTGCTTGCCGGTGGCCTCATCGAGATTTCCGGTGGGCTCGTCTGCCACCAGGATGGCGGGGTCGGGCGCCAAAGCGCGCGCCAGCGCCACCCGCTGCTGTTCGCCGCCCGACAATTGCGTCGGGTAATGGTGCAGGCGTTGACCGAGGCCGACCGATGCCAATTCCTGCGCGGCCCGCCTGGAGGCCTCGGGATTGCCGGCCAATTCCAGCGGCACCGCGACATTTTCCAGCGCGGTCATGGTCGGGATCAGATGGAAGGACTGGAACACGATGCCGACCTGACGACCGCGAAACCGCGCCAGCGCGTCCTCGTCAAGGGCATTGAAAGGGGTGCCGTTCACCACCACCTCTCCGCTGTCCGGGCGCTCCAGCCCGGCCATCACCATCAGCAAGGTGGATTTGCCCGAGCCTGACGGTCCGATCAGTCCGATCGCTTCGCCGGAGGCCACGCGCAGGCTGATATCCTTCAGGATATGCACGCGCGCCGCCCCCGACCCGAGCGACAAATTGAGGTGGGAGATCACGATGCTGTCCGGCTCGCTGCCGGCCAAGGATCCGACTGACGATGATGAGGGTTCGATGAGACTGTCCATGGCTCGGTCATATGGCACTTCCGCGGTCGCGGTCGAGGGCTGGCTTCGCAGGTTCGTGCACATGCTCGTGTTGGGGGTGGCCCTGATCGGGGGCCCCGCGTCGGGATTTGCCCAAGGATTTGTCCAAACCGCGGCGGCGCCGCGGCAACAGCCGATCAAGATGGTCGTACTTGGCGATTCGCTGAGCGCGGGGCTGGGCTTGCCGGAATCCGCCGCATTTCCGGAGCAACTCAAGAAAACCCTCGAAAACAACGGTATAAAGGTCGACATGATCAATGCCGGGGTGTCCGGGGACACCAGCTCCGGTGGCCGCGACCGGCTCGACTGGTCGGTGCCAGACCGCACCCAAGCGGTGATCCTTGAACTTGGAGCCAATGACGCCCTGCGCGGGACCGATCCATCGGTCACCCGCGCCGCGCTTTCAGACATTTTGACGCGGCTGAAGGCGCGCGGCATCGCGGTTCTGCTCTGCGGAATGGTGGCGCCGCCCAATCTCGGCAGCGACTATGCGGCGCGATTCAATTCGATCTACCCGGAGCTTTCGAAATCCTTTGGCGTGCCGCTGTATCCGTTCTTCCTGCAGGGCGTCGCCGCGGATCAAAGGCTCAACCAGGCCGATGGCATGCATCCGACGGCGGCCGGCGTCGCGGTGATTGTCAGTAACATGCTGCCTACCGTCGAGGCATTTGTCAGCTCGATATCCGGGCAGCGCAGCTGAAAAACGGGCAGTGCTAACCCTAACGCGGCTTTTCCCGTGGGCTCTGTGCTCGGCGGCCGCTGAATGCTTCGCAGAGTCACATAACTACGGTAAAAATTTTGCATCGGTGATTCGTTGCCGAATTTGTTTTTCGAGGCCATGATCTTTCCCGGAAACCGGCGATTAATTTCGGGATCGTACTTTAGCATCGGGAGTCCTGCGATGCCGCGTCTGTTCACTGGACTGGAAATTCCGGCCGAGATCGGCCAGACCCTTTCCAATTTGCGGGGTGGCCTGCCGGGCGCACGCTGGATCGATCCCGAAAATTATCACGTCACCCTGCGCTTCATCGGGGATATTGACGGCGTCGCCGCCAACGAAATCGCTTCCCTGCTGTTTCGGATCAATCGCAAGCCGTTTGATGTCGAACTCCAAGGGCTGTCGAGCTTCGGCGGACGCAAGCCGCGCGCGGTGGTGGCGTCGGTGGTGCCGAGCCGGCCCTTGATCGAGCTGCAGGCCGAGCTCGAGCGGCTGATGCAGCGCATCGGGCTCGATCCGGAGGGACGAAAATTCACGCCGCATGTGACGCTGGCGCGGCTGCGCGACGCTTCCAATCTTGATGTCGCGGATTATCTGTCGGTGCGGGGCTATTTCCCGACCCGGGTTTTTACGGCTTCCCGCTTCGTGCTGTTCTCGTCCCGCGCCACCACCGGCGGCGGACCCTATGTGATCGAAGGTTCCTACGCGTTGAGCGCGTGACCCGGCACCCCCTATCGTCAAGGTAGGCTTGACGTCACGGTAGGCCGGCGCGCGCGGGGCCGCTGCAACTATTTGCGGCTTGCAATTTCTTCAAGGCTGGGGCGGTAAAGCAGGCCATGCTTCATGCTCCGCCCACCCCGCTCCGCGCCGAATATGAGGCGCTCGTCAACTCCGGCGCGATCGAACCCGACGCCGCGCAGGCCGCAGCCGTCACGGCGCTTGCCGCCCTCGAGCAGCGGCTCGCGGCCTACAGGCCTGTGCGCCGGGCAGGGCTGCTGGGCCGGCTGTTTGCCGACAAGGAGGAAGCGCCGCCACGCGGCCTCTATATTCATGGCGAGGTCGGTCGCGGCAAGACCATGCTGATGGATCTGTTCTTTCAGCATAGTGAGGTCGCGCGCAAGCGCCGCGCGCATTTCCACGAATTCATGGCCGAGGTGCACGAGCGGATCGCGGGCTTTCGCCGGGCCATCGCGCGCGGCGAGCTCGCCGATGCCGACGTCATCGGCCTCACCGCCCAGGCCATCTTCGAGGAGGCCTGGCTGCTCTGCTTTGACGAGTTTCACGTCACCGACATCGCCGACGCCATGATCCTGGGCCGGCTTTTTTCCAAGCTGTTCGCGCTCGGCACCGTTGTCGTGGCGACCTCCAATGTCGCGCCCGAGGATCTCTACAAGGGCGGCCTGAACCGGGCGCTGTTTCTGCCCTTCATCGCCCAGATATCGGACCACATGACGGTGCTGCGGCTCGACGCGCGCACCGATTACCGGCTGGAAAAGCTCGCCGGCGTCAACATGTGGCTGGTGCCGGCGGACGAAGCGGCGGACGCCGCCCTCGACCTTGCGTGGTCGCGAATGACCGGCAATGCGCCCTGCCGGCCGCGCGAGATCGCGATCAAGGGCCGCAGCCTGCACGTGCCATGTTCGGCGCATGGCGTGGCGCGCTTTCCATTTGCCGATCTCTGCGACAGGCCGCTCGGTGCATCGGATTTTCTCCGGCTGGCGCATGATTATCACACCATCCTGGTCGACCGCATTCCGGTGCTGGGTTACGCCGAGCGCAACGCCGCCCGGCGGCTGATCACGCTGATCGACACGCTTTATGACAACGCGGTGAAGCTGATGGCGTCGGCCGCGGCCGATCCGCTGTCGCTTTACCTGGCGACCGAGGGCGATGAGGCCCACGCGTTCCAGCGAACCGCCTCGCGGCTGATCGAAATGAGCTCCGAATCCTACCTGGCGCTGCCGCATGGCCATAAGGACTCGGCCGCCAGCGGGTCGAGTACCGGTTTGGTGGAAACCTAGCATCACCGATCAGCTGGCAACCCTAGGGCGCATCGGGAGAAATCGCACGGTTTTGCGGTTTCGGGGGCATCCGCGCCTCGCGGGCCGCCAGGACCAGGGATGATCGAAATCCAGGCAAGACCGATAATTGAGCGAGGCCCGACTTGAACGGGCCGGTCGAAAGGGATAACCAGCCTGTTAACCTAAATTCACGCTTCTCCCTGATGTTCAAAGGATCGATTCCCCATGGCACGCGACAAGATTGCTTTGATTGGCTCCGGTCAGATCGGCGGCACATTGGCTCACCTCGTTGGCCTCAAGGAGCTCGGCGATGTCGTGATGTTCGACATTGCCGAGGGGGTGCCGCAGGGCAAATCCCTCGATATCGCCCAGTCCTCACCGGTCGACGGCTTCGACGCGCAGTTCACCGGCGCCAATTCCTACGAAGCGCTCGATAACGCCAAGGTCTGCATCGTCACCGCCGGCGTGCCGCGCAAGCCCGGCATGAGCCGGGACGATCTGCTCAGCATCAATCTCAAGGTCATGGAGCAGGTCGGCGCCGGCATCAAGAAATACGCGCCCGATGCCTTCGTGATCTGCATCACCAATCCGCTGGACGCGATGGTGTGGGCGCTGCAGAAGGCCTCCGGGTTGCCGCACAAGAAGGTCGTGGGCATGGCCGGCGTGCTGGATTCGTCGCGCTTCCGCTATTTCCTCGCCGACGAATTCAATGTCTCGGTCGAGGACGTCACCGCCTTCGTGCTCGGCGGCCATGGCGACACCATGGTGCCGCTGGTGAAATATTCCACCGTCGCGGGCATTCCCCTGCCCGATCTGGTGAAGATGGGCTGGACCTCGCAGGCGCGGCTCGATGCCATCGTCGATCGTACCCGCAATGGCGGTGCCGAGATCGTCAACCTGCTGAAGACCGGCTCCGCCTTCTATGCGCCCGCGGCGTCCGCGATCGCGATGGCCGAGAGCTATCTGCGGGACAAGAAGCGGGTGCTGCCCTGCGCCGCCTATCTCAGCGGCGAATATGGCGTCAAGGACATGTATGTCGGCGTCCCCGTGGTGCTTGGATCGAAGGGCGTCGAGCGGATTGTCGAGATCGAACTGGCCGGCAAGGACCGTGAGGCGTTCGACAAGTCGGTCGGCGCGGTGCAGGGCCTGGTCGATGCCTGCAAGAAGATCGCGCCGGACCTGCTCGGCCGCTAGTTTGAGCTGGATCAAGCGAGGCGGGCAAAGTAATCGCCAAGTGATAGTGTCAAGTGATAGTGTAAAGTGTAATCGACGAGTGATTGTACATATGCAGTACAGCTAACTCTATTGACCAGGTCTTTCGCGCGGATTGGCGCGTCGAAGGCCTCCGGGGGCCAACCAATGAACATTCACGAATACCAGGCCAAGGCGCTGCTGCAGCAGTTCGGCGTGCCGATTTCCAGCGGCGTGGCGGTGCTGCAGGCTTCCGAGGCCGAGGCGGCGGCGAAGGCGCTGCCCGGCCCGGTCTGGGTGGTGAAGAGCCAGATCCATGCCGGCGGTCGCGGCAAGGGCAAGTTCAAGGAGGCGACGGCCGGCGACAAGGGCGGCGTCCGGATTGCCAGGTCGGTCGCCGAGGTCACTGAATTCGCCAACCAGATGCTCGGCGCCACCCTGGTCACGGTGCAGACCGGCACCCACGGCAAACAGGTCAACCGGCTCTATATCGAAGACGGCTCCGACATCGACAAGGAGTTTTATCTGTCGATCCTGGTCGACCGAGAGAGCTCGGAAGTCTCCTTCGTGGTCTCGACCGAAGGCGGTGTCAATATCGAGGATGTCGCCCACCATACGCCGGAGAAGATCGTGACCTTCTCGGTCGATCCGGCCACCGGCATCATGGCCCACCATGGCCGCACCGTGGCCAAGGCGCTGCAGCTGTCCGGCGATCTCGCCAAGCAGGCCGGAAAACTGGTCAGCCAGCTCTATACGGCGTTCGTCGCCAAGGACATGGCGATGCTCGAAATCAACCCGCTGGTGGTCACCAAGCACGGCCAGTTGCGGGTGCTCGATGCCAAGGTCTCGTTTGACGGCAACGCGCTTTACCGCCATCCCGAATTGCTGGCGCTGCGCGACGAGACCGAGGAAGACGCCAAGGAAATCGAGGCGTCGAAATACGACCTCAACTACATCACGCTGGACGGCACCATTGGCTGCATGGTCAACGGCGCCGGCCTCGCCATGGCGACCATGGACATCATCAAGCTCTACGGCATGGCGCCGGCCAACTTCCTCGATGTCGGCGGCGGCGCCGACAAGGCCAAGGTCACCGCGGCGTTCAAGATCATCACCGCCGATCCGAATGTGAAGGGCATCCTGATCAACATCTTCGGCGGCATCATGAAATGCGACGTCATCGCCGAGGGCGTGGTCGCCGCCGTCAAGGAAGTCGGCCTCAAGGTGCCGCTGGTGGTGCGGCTCGAGGGCACCAATGTCGACGCCGGCAAGAAGATCATCTGCGACAGCGGCCTCAACGTGCTGCCGGCCGACGATCTCGACGACGCCGCGCAGAAGATCGTCAAGGCCGTGCAGGGGGCGTGAGGCCAATGTCCGCGGACCATCTCGCCGCGCCAACCGCGCTTGCCGAACATCACAAGCTCGCGGTATTGGCGGGCGAGTGGCGCGGCGAAGAGATGGTCTATCCGTCCAGATGGACCTCGGGCGGCCCGGCTATCTCCAAGGTGAGCGCCCGGATGGCGCTGAACGGCTTCTACCTGATCCAGGACTCCGTTCAGATGCGCGACGGTGAGGTGATTTTCGCCACCCATGGCGTGTTCACCTATGACCGCGAGGACCGGCGCTACAAACTGTTCTGGCACGATTCGCTTGGCTATTACGCGCCGGCACCGGCCTCAGGCGGCTGGACCGGCGAGGTGCTGATGCTGGTCCGCGGCTCGTTGCGCGGCAATGCGCGCCATCTCTACGAGATCATCGACGACAACAGCTACAGGATGAAGATCCAGTTCTCGCCGGATTCGGAAGGCTGGAACGACGTGCTTACCGGCATCTACAAGCGGGTCAGCTGATGCCCGAAGGCTGTCGAAGGTTCGACATTTATGACTCAATCGAAAAGCAGGTAGCCTCATGTCCGTTCTGATCGACCGCAACACAAAAGTCATTTGCCAGGGCTTCACCGGCAAGAACGGCACCTTTCATTCCGAGGCCGCGATGGCCTATGGGACCACGATGGTCGGCGGCACCTCGCCGGGCAAAGGCGGCACCACCCATCTCGGCCTGCCGGTGTTCGACACCGTCGCCGAGGCGCGGCAGCAGACCGGCGCCGACGCTTCGGTGATCTATGTGCCGCCGCCGGGCGCGGCGGACGCAATCTGCGAGGCGATCGACGCCGAAATCCCACTGATCGTCTGCATCACCGAGGGTATTCCGGTGCTCGACATGGTCAAGGTCAAGCGTTCGCTGTCGGGATCGAAGTCGCGGCTGATCGGCCCGAACTGCCCGGGCGTGATGACTGCCGGCGAATGCAAGATCGGCATCATGCCGGCCAACATCTTCAAGCCCGGCAATGTCGGCATCGTGTCGCGCTCGGGCACGTTGACCTATGAGGCGGTATTCCAGACCTCCCAGGAAGGGCTCGGCCAGACCACGGCGGTTGGCATCGGCGGCGATCCAGTCAAGGGCACCGAATTCATCGATGTGCTGGAAATGTTCCTGGCCGACCCCAAGACCACCTCGATTGTCATGATCGGCGAAATCGGCGGCTCGGCCGAGGAAGATGCCGCCCAGTTCCTGATCGACGAGGCCAAGCGCGGCCGCAAGAAGCCGATGGTTGGCTTCATCGCCGGCGTCACCGCTCCTCCCGGCCGCCGCATGGGTCATGCCGGCGCGATCATCTCCGGCGGCAAGGGCGACGCCGCCTCCAAGACCGCGGCAATGGAAGCCGCCGGAATCTCGGTCTCGCCATCCCCGGCAAGGCTTGGAAAGACGCTTGTTGAAAAATTGAAATCCTGATTCAGACTTTGGTTCTTTTCGGCGCGAAATTTTGTCCTAAATAGGCTAAAGGATCTCCAATCTTCAGCCGTCCCGGCTCCGGGCCGGTGCTTGCGCCGTCGGATACGCGCGAAACGAAATTACCAGGACGTCATCATGTCTCGCCAGGATGCGAACACCGCCTTTGCCCTCTCGTCTTTTTTGCAGGGCACCAACGCCACCTATATCGACGATATCTACGCCCGCTACGAGCGCGATCCGGCCTCGGTCGATCCAGAGTGGCAAGCGTTTTTCAAGAGCCTGAAGGACCAGCCGGCCGACGTCCGCAAGAACGCCGAGGGGCCGTCCTGGAGCCGGGACAATTGGCCGCTGATCCCGCAGGACGATCTCACCTCCGCGCTCGATGGCAACTGGGCGCAGGTCGAAAAGGCCGTCAGCAGCAAGCTGGCCGCCCGGGCCCCCGCCAAGGGTTCTAACAAGGATCCCGAACTGACCGCGGCCGACGTTCATCAGGCGACCCGCGACTCGGTGCGCGCCTTGATGCTGATCCGCGCCTATCGCATGCGCGGCCATTTTCACGCCAAGCTCGATCCGCTCGGCATCGAGGCGCCGCGCGATCGCGAGGAACTCGACCCGCGCTCCTATGGCTTCACCGAGGCCGACATGGATCGCAAGATCTTCCTCGATCATGTGCTCGGCATGGAATACGCGACCTTGCGCGAAATCGTCGCGATCTGCGAACGCACCTACTGCCAGACGCTCGGCGTCGAGTTCATGCACATCACCAATGCGGCGCACAAGGCCTGGATCCAGGAGCGCATCGAGGGTCCGGACAAGGAAATCAGTTTTACCCGTGAGGGCCGGCGTGCCATCCTGATGAAGCTGGTTGAGGCCGAGGGTTTCGAGAAGTTCTGCGACATCAAATTCACCGGCACCAAGCGGTTTGGTCTCGACGGCGCGGAATCGCTGATCCCGGCGCTGGAGCAGATCATCAAGCGGGGCGGCAATCTCGGGGTCAAGGAAATCGTGGTCGGCATGCCGCATCGCGGTCGCCTCAACGTCTTGACCCAGGTGATGGGCAAGCCGCACCGCGCGCTGTTTCATGAATTCAAGGGCGGTTCCGCCAATCCCGACGCGGTCGAGGGCTCCGGCGACGTCAAATACCATCTTGGCGCCTCGTCGGACCGCGAGTTCGACAACAACCGCATCCATCTGTCGCTGACCGCCAATCCCTCGCATCTGGAGATCGTCGATCCCGTGGTGCTTGGCAAGGTGCGCGCCAAGCAGGATCAGCGCGGCGATGCGCCGGACCAGCGGATCACGGTGCTGCCGTTGTTGATGCACGGCGATGCTGCGTTCGCCGGCCAGGGCGTTGTGGCGGAATGTTTTGGGCTGTCCGACCTGAAAGGCTACCGCACCGGCGGCTCGCTGCACTTCATCGTCAACAACCAGATCGGGTTTACCACCTATCCGCGCTATTCGCGCTCCTCGCCCTATCCGTCCGATGTCGCCAAGATGATCGACGCGCCGATCTTCCACGTCAATGGTGACGATCCGGAAGCGGTGGTGTTCGCGGCCAAGGTCGCGACCGAATTCCGGCAGAAATTCCACAAGCCTGTTGTCATCGACATGTTCTGCTATCGCCGGCACGGTCATAACGAAGGCGACGAGCCGGCCTTCACCCAGCCGGTGATGTACAAGAAGATAGCCAGCCATCCGTCGACGCTGGAGATCTATTCGAAACGGCTGATTGCCGAAGGCGTGATGACCGAGGGCGAGGTCGACAAGGCCAAGGCCGATTGGCGCGCACGGCTCGACGCCGAGCTCGATGCGGGCTCGGGCTACAAGCCGAACAAGGCGGACTGGCTGGATGGTAAATGGGCCGGCTTCAAATCGGCCGACCAGGAGGAGGACCCGCGTCGCGGCGTCACCGGCGTCGACGTCGCGGTGCTGCGGGACATCTGCCGCAAGATCACCAGGGTGCCCGATGGGTTCCGGATCCACCGCACGGTGCAGCGTTTTCTGGAAAACCGCGCCAAGGCGATCGAGACCGGTGCCGGGATCGATTGGGCGACCGGCGAAGCGCTGGCGTTCTGTACCTTGCTGCAGGAAGGCCATCACGTCCGGCTATCGGGCCAGGATTCCGAGCGCGGTACCTTCTCACAGCGCCATTCGGTACTGATCGACCAGGAGGACGAGAGCCGTTATACGCCGTTCAACCATCTCGGCGGCGATCAGGGCCATTACGAAGTCATCAACTCGTTGCTTTCGGAAGAAGCGGTGCTCGGTTTCGAGTACGGCTATTCGCTGGCGGAGCCGAACGCGCTGACGGTCTGGGAGGCTCAGTTCGGCGATTTCGCCAATGGCGCGCAGGTGCTGTTCGACCAGTTCATTTCATCGGGCGAGCGCAAATGGCTGCGGATGTCCGGCCTCGTCTGCATGCTGCCGCATGGCTATGAGGGGCAGGGCCCCGAGCATTCCTCGGCGCGGCTCGAGCGCTTCCTGCAGATGTGCGCCGAAGACAACATGCAGGTGGTGCATGCCACTACGCCCGCCAACTTCTTCCATGTATTGCGCCGCCAGCTGCACCGCGAGATCCGCAAGCCGCTGATCCTGATGACGCCGAAGTCGCTGCTGCGCCACAAGCGGGCGGTGTCGCGGCTCGACGAGATGGGCGCCGACACCACCTTCCACCGGCTGCTCTATGATGACGCGGCGATGCTGCCGGACGAGAAGATCAAGCTGGTGCCGGACGACAAGATCCGCCGCGTCGTGCTGTGCTCGGGCAAGGTCTACTACGACATTTATGACGAGCGCGAAAAACGCGGCGTCGACGACGTCTATATCATGCGGGTCGAGCAGCTCTATCCGGTGCCGCTGAAGGCGCTGGTGCAGGAGCTCGCCCGCTTCAAGACTGCCGAGCTGGTGTGGTGCCAGGAAGAGCCGCGCAACATGGGGGCGTGGCATTTCATCGAGCCCTACCTCGAATGGGTGCTGAACCAGATCCACGCGCCGCACAAGCGTCCGCGTTATGCCGGCCGCGCCGCGGCCGCCGCCACCGCGACCGGCCTGATGTCGAAACATCTGGCGCAGCTCAAGGCATTGCTCGACGAGGCGCTCAACTGAGGAAATGGCCACCCGTCATGCGCGCGTGTCCGGCGCAAGCGGGGCCTGCCCTGCGCCGCGGCGTCATATTTAGCGTTCAGGACCATCACGATTGACTGGTTCTTCCGGGGGTTGCGGACGAAGGCCAGACAGAAAATTTGAGGATCAAGGAAATGACTGAAATTCGCGTTCCGACGCTCGGCGAATCCGTGACCGAGGCCACCATCGGCCGCTGGTTCAAGAAGGCCGGCGACGCCGTCGCGGTCGATGAGCCGCTGGTCGAGCTTGAGACCGACAAGGTCACCATCGAGGTTCCGGCGCCGTCCGCCGGCACGCTCGGCGAAATCAGCGCCCGGGATGGCGAGACCGTCGCGGTCGGGGCCTTGCTGGGTCAGATCAATGATGGCGCGGCCGCCGCCAAGCCTGCTGCTGCTGCGCCCGCCAAGCCAGCAGCGCCAGCGCCAGCGCCGCCACCGCCTGTTGCCGCGGCGCCGGCCCCGGCGCCGGCTCCTAAGGCGGTGCCCGCCGATCAGCCGCAGGCGCCGTCGGTACGCAAGATTTCGGCCGAAAGCGGCATCGATGCCTCCACCGTGCCGGGCTCGGGCAAGGACGGCCGGGTCACCAAGGGCGACATGCTCGCCGCCATCGAGAAGGCGGCCTCGGCGCCGACCCCGGTCAATCAGCCCGCCGCCGCGGTCCAGGTCCGCGCGCCGTCGCCGGCCGACGATGCGGCCCGCGAAGAGCGGGTCAAGATGACACGGCTGCGCCAGACCATCGCCCGCCGCCTCAAGGAGGTGCAGAATACCGCGGCGATGCTCACCACCTTCAACGAGGTCGACATGAGCCACATCATGGCGATGCGCTCGCAATACAAGGACGTGTTCGAGAAGAAGCACGGCAGCAAGCTCGGCTTCATGGGCTTCTTCACCAAGGCCTGCGTGCAGGCGCTGAAGGACATCCCGGCCGCCAATGCCGAGATCGACGGCGCCGACCTGATCTACAAGAACTACTACCACATCGGGGTCGCCGTCGGCACCGACAAGGGCCTGGTGGTCCCGGTGGTGCGCGACTGCGACCAGAAGTCGATCGCCGAGATCGAAAAAAGCATCGCCGATTTCGGACGCCGGGCCCGCGACGGGCAGCTCAAGATCGACGAGATGCAGGGCGGCACCTTCACCATCACCAATGGCGGCATCTACGGCTCGCTGATGTCGACCCCGATCCTGAACGCGCCGCAGTCCGCAATTCTCGGCATGCACAAGATCCAGGAGCGCCCGGTCGCGATCGGCGGCAAGGTCGAGATCCGCCCGATGATGTATCTGGCGTTGTCCTACGACCACCGCGTGATCGACGGCAAGGAGGCCGTGACCTTCCTGGTGCGGGTCAAGGAGAGCCTGGAAGACCCGGCGCGGCTGGTGCTGGATCTGTAAACCCGCAGGAAATGACCCAATGGGTGGCGCTCTCGGAGTTGCTGAGAAATTTGGCGCTGACTTTTGCCGCAATAGTGGGCGCTATCTTGGCCTGGCGCCAATTGTCGCCAGCCGCGCTACAGGCCAAATCCGCAAATGCGCAAGCTGACCTCGCAAGGCGGGCCCATGTTACGGAGCTCTTCAACCGCGCCGTCGGGCAGTTGCGCGATCCAAACCTTGAGGTTCGACTTGCTGCGATTTATGTTTTGCGAGAACTAGCGAAGGACTTTCCTGATTTTTCGAACCCCGTCTTTGAACTTCTGCAGGCTTATTTGAGGGCGGGTGGTATCGATTATGGCGACGATGACCCGCCGATCGACATCTTAGAGATCGGGAAGGTTTTGCGAAGCAGGCTGGGAGAAGCGGATGCCGAAAGCTAGGGATATCGATCAGGGTCGTACCCTCGACCTGCATGGCGCATTCGTCAGGCGCCTGGATCTGAGCGGGGCGTCGCTTCGTGATGCCAATCTGACCAAGGTTGATGCAACGAACGCTATTTTTCGAGGTGCCGACTTCGCAGGCGCTCGCTTGGACGGCGCGACACTAAAGGGGGCGGATTTGACCGAGGCTAAAAACCTGACCCTCGAACAGCTCGCTCGCGCAATTATTGACAGCAATACGGCCCTACCGGCCTACATCGACCGTGCCAAGCTTGTTCTTTTGACGAGCGGCAAATGACACTGCAGCCGTTGCCGACTGAAATCGTCATGCTGGGCCTTGGCGCGGTGCTGCTGTTGCTGCAGCTGTTCCTGCAGTCGGTCTCCGCAACCCTGGAATTGGGCGCGGCGTACAAGGCTGGCCCTCGGGATGATCAGCGCGAACTGCGCGGCGTGTTCGCCGGCCGCGCCGAACGCGCCTTCCGCAATCTTCTGGAGACCTTTCCGCTGTTTGCCGCGCTGGCGCTGGCGCTGGTGGTGACCGGGCGAAACGGCGGCCTCGGCGCGTTCGCGGCCGAAATCTGGATCGTGGCGCGGGTGATCTACGTGGCGCTCTATTTCATCCAAATTCCGTTCGCGCGCAGCCTGGTCTGGTTCGTTTCAATTTTTGCCCTCGTCGCCATGCTGGTCCGGCTGTTCCAGTAGCGCGCGCCCGATCAAGGAGAGCAGGTCTTGACCGACAAGCTTGTCATTGTCACCGGCGGAAGCCGCGGCATCGGCCGCGCCACCGCGCTCGCCGTCGCCGCGCGAGGATTTCGTGTCTGCATCGGTTATCTCAGCAATGCAGCCGCCGCGAAGGACGCGGTCGCCGCGATCGAGGCCAAAGGCGGCCGAGCGATCGCGGTGAAATGCGATGTCGGAACAGAAAGCGACATTCTGGCGCTGTTCAGCGCCGCCGACAGCTTCGGCACGCTGGCCGGGCTGGTCAACAATGCCGGCATGGTCGGTGCCACAGCGCGGGTCGACGAGATTTCGGCCGAGCGGATTGCGCGCATGATGCAGGTCAACGTCACCGGCAGTATTCTGTGCGCGCGCGAGGCGGTGAAGCGGATGTCGACCCGCCACGGCGGAAAGGGCGGCGTCATCGTCAACCTGTCGTCGGCGGCAGCCCGGCTCGGCGCCGCCAATACCTATGTTGACTACGCGGCGTCGAAGGGCGCCATCGATACCTTCACGATCGGGCTCGGACACGAAGTGGCCGCCGAAGGCATTCGGGTGGCGGCGATCCGGCCCGGCTTGATCGATACCGAACTGCACGCCTCCGGCGGCGATCCCGACCGCGCCCACCGGCTCAGCCACATGGTCCCCATGAAGCGCGTCGGCACCGCCGAGGAGGTCGCTGGCGCCATCGTCTGGCTGTTGTCGGACGACGCCTCCTACGTCACCAGCACCATCCTTGATGTTTCGGGCGGACGGTAAGGAAGCCTTCACCTCGCAAGCTGAATAGAAAGCTCTCATGGCCACTTACGATCTCGTTGTCATCGGTACCGGTCCCGGCGGATATGTCTGCGCCATCCGCGCCGCGCAGCTCGGCATGAAGGTTGCCGTTGTCGAGAAGAATGCCACGCTCGGCGGCACCTGCCTCAATGTCGGCTGCATGCCGTCGAAGGCGCTGCTATACGCCTCCGAAATGTTCGAAGAAGCGGGGCACTCCTTCGCCAAGATGGGCGTCAGCGTCGCTGCGCCGAAACTCGATCTGCCGTCGATGATGACATTCAAACAGCAGGGCATTGACGGCAACGTCAAGGGCGTCGAGTTCCTGATGAAGAAGAACAAGATCGACGTGATCGTGGGCAAGGGCCGGATCCTTGGCACCGGCAAGGTCGAAGTGTCCGGCGGCGATGACAAGACGCAGCTCGTGGAAACCCGGAACATCGTGATCGCCACCGGCTCCGATGTCGCTCGCCTCAAGGGCATCGAGATCGACGAGCGGCGCATCGTCTCCTCGACCGGGGCGCTGGCGCTCGACAAGGTGCCGGAGAAATTGCTGGTGATCGGCGCCGGCGTGATCGGGCTCGAGCTCGGCTCGGTATGGCGCAGACTCGGCGCCGAGGTGACCGTGGTCGAATTCCTCGATCGCATCCTGCCTGGCATGGATGCCGAGGTGGCGCGGCAATTCCAGCGCATTCTCGAAAAGCAGGGGCTTTCCTTCAAGCTCGGCGCCAAGGTGACCGGCGTCGACACCTCGCGCAATCGGCTTTTCGCCCAGATCGAGCCGGCCGCAGGCGGCGCTGCGACCACGATCGAGGCCGACGTGGTGCTGGTGGCGATCGGCCGCGTTCCCTATACTGACGGACTGGGACTGAAGGAGGCGGGCGTTGCCCTCGACCCGCGCGGCCGGGTGCAGATCGACGCGCATTTTGCCACCAGCGTCAAAGGCGTCTACGCCATCGGCGATGTGGTGGCCGGGCCGATGCTCGCCCACAAGGCGGAAGACGAGGGCGTCGCCGCCGCGGAAATTCTCGCCGGTCAGGCCGGGCATGTTAACTACGACGTCATTCCTGGCGTTGTATATACGACGCCGGAAGTCGCTTCGGTCGGCAAGACCGAGGAAGAATTGAAGCAATCCGGGGTTGGCTATACGGTTGGTAAGTTTCCATTTACCGCCAATGGCCGCTCCAAGGTCAATCAGACCACGGACGGCTTCGTCAAGGTTCTGGCAGATGCGAAGACCGATCGGGTGCTCGGCGTTCATATTGTCGGCCGCGAGGCCGGCGAAATGATCCACGAAGCCGCCGTATTGATGGAGTTTGGTGGATCGGCGGAAGATCTGGCCCGCACCTGCCATGCCCATCCGACCCGCTCGGAAGCGGTCAAGGAAGCCGCACTTGCGGTCGGCAAGCGCGCCATCCATTTGTGATCCACGTCCAGAACGGATGGTGGCGAGTTAGCAAAAGTCCACCGAATTCGGGCGCGGAACACGATGAGTAGCCTGCTGCAACCGCTCTGGGTCCTGCTCGCGGTCATCTTCCTGGTCGAGGCCTGGCTGTGGGATCACCTCGAGCCGATCGTGGCCTTTGTCGTGGCGCGCATCCCGTTGCGCGCGTTCAAGCAATGGCTCGCCGCGCGGGTTGCTACGCTGTCGCCGGCGATGACCCTGATCGTCTTCGTCGTGCCGGTGGTGCCGCTGTTTCCGCTGAAGCTGTTAGGCTTCTGGCTGCTGACCCATCAGCATTGGCTCACCGCCATCCTGACCATCCTGTTCGCCAAGCTTCTCGGGGTCGGCGTCGCCGCCTTCGTGTTCGACGTAACGCGGCCGAAATTGCTTCAAATGCCGTGGTTCGCGCGGCTCTATCGCTTCGTCCTCGCGCTGCGCGGCAAGGCCACGCTACTGGTCGCGCCGATCAGGCGGCGCATCCGGCAAGCGCTACGCCATGGCCGCGACAGCTGGTCGCTGCGCAGCTTTCGGCTGATCCAGCGCTTTCGCAGAAGCGTGCACGAAGCGCGTTAGCGAAACCGATTTCACCGCATCGTGCAGCGCGGCCGCTCACGGCAGATGCAGCAGATGCGGCACGAACAGGCCGAGCGCGGTAAAGACGACGCCCGTTAACGCCAGCAGGCCCGAAATCCAGACCAGCGCTATCACGCCGGTGATCACAGTCGCCGACGCCAGCACGATGCCGATCTGGAACGCCGCCGAGGCGAGCTCGAAGTGATGATATTTCGCGGTCGCCAGGTCGCGCTCTTCCTCGGCCAGCTTGGCGCGCTCGGCCAATTGCTCCGAGCCTTCGCCGGTTTCCGGCTCGGAGCGGTAGCGCGCCGCCGTCTTCTGCCATTCCTCGATCTGCTTCTGCAGCGCCGCCTTGGCGGCGTCGTCGCCCATCAGGCCAAGGCTCAGCCTGGCCTGGTCTGACGTCGCCTGCACGACGGTGCGGCGGATGGTCTTGGCCTGGAAGAACGCCCACAGATTGGAGGCCTCGACGTTCTTGCTGATGGATTCGGTCTGCGCGCCCTTGCCGAGCGTCTCCGACAACGCGAGGCAAAGCGCGATCACCGAGATCAGCAGCGCGATCTTCTTGTCCTCGGCGGCGGCTTCCTTGGCCTGCTCCGCCTGCTCGATGCTATCCTGCGCGCTCATGAATCCCTCCGACGTTTCAGTCCTTCAGGATTGACCGAACGGGCTTATTGGCGCAAGGGCTGCGCGGTTTTGCGGCCAGCAGCGGCTGGGGATCAAGGCTGCGCTGTCAGGCGCGGGGATGCGCGGCGAGATAGACCTGCAGCAGCCGCTCGCTGTCGATGCCGGTATAGATCTGCGTGGTGGACAGCGAGGCGTGGCCGAGCAGTTCCTGGATCGCCCGCAGGTCGCCGCCGCGGCTCAGCAGGTGAGTCGCAAAGGAATGCCGCAGCGCATGTGGCGTCGCGCTGTCAGGCAGGCCGAGCGCGCCGCGCAACCGCGCCATGGTCAGTTGGATGATGCGGGCCCGCAGCGGCCCGCCGCGCGCGCCGACGAAGATCGGCCCGTCCACCGGCAATGGATGCGGGCACATCGCGACATAGTCCTGGATCAGCGCCAGCACGTTGCGCAGCACCGGCACCATCCTGGTCTTGTTGCCCTTGCCGGTCACGATCAGGACGTCGCCTTGTCCGGGCAGCGGCACGTCCCGGCGACGCAAGCCCAAGGCCTCGGAAATGCGCAGGCCTGAACCGTATAACAGCGCCATCACGGCGGCATCGCGCGCCCAGATCCACGGCTCGCGGGTGTCGCCTGCGCGTTCATCGGCGTCGGCGAGGCGTTTGGCCGCGGCAATCGGAACCGGTTTCGGCAAGCTTTTGGCGACCTTGGGCGTGCGGATCGCGCCGAGCGCCCCGATCCTGCCCTTGCCCTCGCGTTCAAGGAAACGTCCGAACGAGCGCAGGCCAGCCAAGGCCCGCATCAGCGAGCGGCCGCCGATCTTGCAGCCGCGCCGCATCGCCATGAACGCCCGGATGTCGCTCGCCTGCAAGGCTTCAAACCGGGCCAGCGTCACCGGCGCGCCCCAGTGTACGCATAGAAAGCCGAGAAACTGGCGCAGGTCGCGGGCATAGGCTTCCAGCGTCTTCGGCGACAATCGTCGTTCGCTGCGCAGATGCGACAGCCAGCGCGCCATCTCCCGCGCGATGTCGTCACAAGCGCCATCGCAAGCCGGAGGTCGATTGGCGGCAATCTCGGTCATCCCTGGGCTCGCTGGGGCAATGATGCGGAGATCACCCTATCGCACCTCCAGGGTTTAGCATTCGCTAACTTGCGCCCGTTGCGGCCGCGCGGCACTGGTGATGGCCACAGCCTCGCCTTAAGTTGGCAGGCTGTATTGTGCTGCCTCTGGCCCGATTTCCCCATGGACCATTCCCCGCGTGCTTCCTCGTCATCCGCGCCCGCTGCGCGCGTGGTCGACGTGCTGGTGCCGGTCGCGCTCGATCACGCCTATTCCTACCGGGTGCCGCACGGGATGGAGCTGAAGCCCGGCGACCTGGTCGAGGTGCCGCTGGGGCCGCGCCACGTGGTCGCCGTGGTGTGGGCCGAAAACGCCAATCCCGATCCGCGCCTGCACAACCGGCTGAAGGATATCGGCGAGAAGCTCGAGGTGCCGCCGCTGCGCGAGGAACTGCGCGCCTTGGTCGACTGGGTCGCCAACTACACGCTGTCGGCCCGCGGCATGGTGCTGCGGATGACCCTGCGGATGGGCGAGCATCTCGGCCCGGAGCGGGTGCGGTTAGGCGTGCGTCTGGTCGGCGAGCCGCCGCAACGCGTGACACCGGCACGGTCGCGGCTGCTGGCGCTGCTGTCAGATCGTCTGCTGCACGGCAAGGCCGAAGCGGCGAAGCAAGCCGGCGTCAGCGCCGGTGTGGTCGATGGCCTGGTCGATGAGGGCACGCTGGTGACCGAGGCCATGCCGCACGTGTTGCCGCCGCCGCCGCCGGATCCAGGCTACGCCCAGCCGGAGTTTTCCCGCCAGCAGCGCACCGCGGTGGACGCCATGCGAGCGCTCGCGGCCAATGGCAGCTTCCATGTCGCGCTGCTCGATGGCGTGACCGGCTCCGGCAAGACCGAGGTCTATTTCGAGGCGGTGGCCGAAATCATTCGCCGCGGTCGGCAGTCGCTGATCCTGATGCCGGAGATCGCGCTGACCGGACAATTTCTCGACCGCTTCACGCGACGTTTCGGGGTGCGGCCGCTGGAATGGCATTCCGAATTGACGCCGCGGACCCGCGCCCGCAACTGGGCGGCGATCGCCGCCGGCGAAGCGCCGGTCGTGGTGGGCGCGCGTTCGGCGCTGTTTCTGCCCTATGCCGATCTCGGGCTGATCGTGGTCGATGAGGAGCACGACCAGGCCTACAAGCAGGACGAAGGCGCGCACTACCATGCTCGCGACATGGCGGTGGTGCGCGCCCATATCGCCAAAATCCCGATCGTGCTGGCGTCGGCGACGCCGTCGGTGGAAACCGAAGTCAATGCCCGCAAAGGCCGCTATCAGCGCGTGGCGCTGCCGTCGCGGTTCGGCGGCCAGCATCTGCCGCAGATCGAGGCGATCGATCTGCGCCGCCAGCCGCCGCCGCGCGGCCGTTTCATCTCGCCCTATCTGGCCGAACAGATCGGCCTCGCGGTCGAACGGCGCGAGCAGGCGCTATTGTTTCTCAATCGCCGCGGCTACGCGCCGCTGACGCTGTGCCGCGGCTGCGGGCATCGCTTTGCCTGTACCATCTGCGATGCCTGGCTGGTCGATCACCGCTTTCGCCAGCGCCTGGTCTGCCATCATTGCGGCTTCTCGATGCCGCGGCCGGATCGCTGTCCGCATTGCGCGGCGGAGCAGTCGCTGGTCGCGGTCGGCCCCGGCGTCGAGCGACTCCAGGAGGAGGCCGCCAGCCTGTTCCCACAGGCGCGCACCATGGTGCTGTCGAGCGATCTGATCACCTCGATCGAGACCATGCGCAGCGAGCTCAATGAGATCGCGCAGGGCCGCATCGATATCATCATCGGCACCCAGCTGGTGGCCAAGGGCCATCATTTCCCGAGACTCAACCTGGTCGGCGTGATCGATGCCGATCTTGGCCTGAGCAACGGCGATCCGCGCGCCGCCGAGCGCACCTTTCAACTGCTCAATCAGGTGATCGGGCGCGCCGGCCGTGACCAGGGCCGCGGCATCGGCTATCTGCAAACCCATCAGCCCGACCATCCCGTCATGAAGGCGCTGTTGGCCTGCGACCGCGAAGCGTTCTATGCCAGCGAGATCGAGGCCCGCGAGCGCTCCGGCTATCCGCCGTTCGGCCGGCTGGCCAGCCTGATCATTTCGGCTGGCGACCGGCCCACGGCCGAAAGCTTTGCGCGCCGGCTGGCCGCCGTCGCGCCGATCGACCCGCGCATCCAGGTGCTGGGGCCCGCCGAGGCCCCGCTGGCGCTGATCAAGGGCCGCTACCGGTTCCGGCTGTTGGTCAAATCGCTGCGCGCCGTCGATCTGTCGGCCTATCTGCGCCGATGGCTGGCGGCCGGGCCGAAGACCAGCGGCAATCTGAAGCTCGAAGTCGATGTCGACCCGCAGAGCTTTCTATAAGCTTCGGGGCAAGGACCTGCCGTGGGCCTGCCGTCGAGCGACGGCAGGCCGATGTGTTTGGCGCGCAGCGAGGGTCGCAGCCGCAACTCGCCGCAACGCTGGCCAGGTCTGAGGGGTGGAGTGTTCGGCGCTCAGGCGCCTGCAGAGATCACAGGACCTCGGCGATCACCCGGCCGACACCGGCGCCGATGAGCCCGACGGCGTGGGCCGCCGCGGTCGACAGATCGAGTACGCGGCCGTGGACGAAGGGGCCGCGGTCATTGACGGTGACGACCACGCTGCGGTCGCCATGGGTGACCCGCAAGCGTGTTCCAAATGGCAGCGAACGATGGGCGCAGGTCAGTGCGTTCTGATTGAAGCGCTGCCCCGAAGCCGTCCGGCTGCCGGACTCATTGCCGTAGAAAGAGGCCATTCCCGAAAAGCTGTGGCCCGAGCCTTGGAATGAACCGAACGAGGCATGGGCCTCGCGCCAGCCGGCAGCGTCTCTCGGTGAGCCGCTGGCATGATGCGAAAACCGGCCGTGATGATGGTGGCGATGCGATCTGGCCGAGGCTTCGGTGGCGCTTCCTCCGACCAGAAGAGTAGCGGCAAAAAGCGCGAGCGCTGTACGCGACTGGGTGCTCTGAGCCAGCGCCGACTTCTTCAAAGATAGCATACTGTCTTCCTTTGGATAGTATTGCCACAAATGTGACAAGTGGAACCCCCGTCCCAACCGAGAGGCCGCCGTTTGATGATCCAATGAGGCATAAAATAGGCAGTAGAATTATTTTACTGCCGCTGAAATAACTTGTGATGGAACAATCTAATCGATCTAAATTTCACAATATTTCAAATTAACTTAAAATTAACGATCTCAATACTTATCTATACTGAATAGTTAAGTCATTCGCTCTGCGAGCAAGCATTCTGCAAGTAACGCGTGGATTGCAGGGCGGCGCCCCAGGCGCCTGCGCGCCCGCGCTCGCACATGGCACCCATGCAGAAGCATCGGGAACCAGCTGCGGCTGAGCGCGATCCGAGCGGCCTGAGCTGCCGTCAACAGGCGATCGCGGGGGTTGGCTCGAAGCCCTCAGGTCTTGCTGGATCGGCGGACGATCACGCCGTGCCAGCCGAGGCCGCGGTAGGTTTCATAGCCAGGCGTAGCGTGGAACGCGACCGTGGAGCCGTCGCTGAGGGCGTAAAAGCCATGCGACCGATTGCCGGTCTCGATCGGAAAATGCTTGTGAAGGGTCCGAGTTTCCTGGGAGGAGGCGATGACCCGGCCCTTGGCATCGACCAGCATGACCGTGGTACGGTCGCGTTCGTCGGCCTCGATCCGCACGCCGCGCACGATGGTTTGCGCCTGTGGTGCCCAGTCGAAATGGATCGCCAGTACGCCGAGCGGCGCGCCGTGGCTCTCACCGCCGGCGCGGACCGAGGCCGCATAGGTCGCGACCTCGGCGCCCTTCAGGCCGGCGCATTCGCTGATATCGCCGACCGCATAGTCGTCGCCGGAAGTCAGCCGCTTGGCCTGCACGAACCAGGGTTCGTGCGACACGTCGAGGCCGATCACGGGGTAGCGATCCGGCCGGCCATTGGCGATCACCTTGCCCTGGAGATCGCAGAGCCAGAGGTCGAGATAGACGGTATAGGCGTTGAGAATGACGCCGAGCCGTTTCGAGGCATATTTGACCGACTCAGGGCTCAGGGCGGCGGCGCAGTCGACCACCGCGCTGTCGGTCGCCCACCAGCGCACGTCGCAGGTTCGCTCATAGAGATTGCGATCGATGATTTCGATGGCGTTCAGGGCGAGATCGACCATGCGGCTGCCGATGGCGGCGTTGGCCATCGATCGGGTCCGGTCGCTGAGCGTGTCGATCTGGCTGGCCAGTTCTTTTTGCAGTTGCTCCGAGAACAATCCGACGCTGTTGGCGATCTCGCGTACCTCGGCTGCCACCACTGAAAATCCCCGGCCATGGGTGCCGGCGCGCGCGCTTTCGATCATCGCATTCAGCGCCAGCATGCGCAGCAGACCCGTCACCTTCTGAATGCCGCTGATCTTATCCGCGGTGGTCGCGCGAATGGCGTTGGTAAGTTCAATCAACTGGGAGAGCGTAACGTTGTTCTCTGCGCCGGCGGATCGGGCGCCGGCTAGAATGTGCTGTAATGCGGACATGACCCACCCTGGAAACGCTTCCTGCGCGGAAGGTTAAATCGAGCGGCGTCATTGCCGCTGCGAATCGTCCCGCAGGACGATCCGTTAAGAATCATCTTTCGAGGTTACCGTAGTATTACTGGGATGGCGAATTATTGTAGGATTTCAGCAGGTTATACGGAAATAAATGCTCATTTTCCGGGCTTTTGATGGTGCAATAGGCAGGCTCGGGTGCCTCGCCTGAACGCTGATCCTAACGATGTGCCGGCCCCGATCGGCTGCCGCGTGGGCCATCTCAGGCATCCATCGGCCGCGGCCGAGCAAACCCCATCTGCAACAACCCGTCGCCAAAGCGCCGCCGTCATGTTGCACCTGCGCTCTTGCTATGTTAGCAAAGCCGCGATTTTACGGTTCCAATACGCTCTGTATCGGACAACAATCGAAGTTAAGCTTGAGCTCCAAGGGTTTGGATCGCTAGACGCCGTATCGTGGCGTCGGTTCTTCCCTTGCGGGTTTGACAGCATAAAGAGCGCGCTTGTGGCTGCTGAAGATCCGTCGGTTTCGGGAGTATCCGGTCGTTACGCCACGGCCTTGTTCGAGTTGGCGCGGGACGAAAAATCCGTCGATACGGTGAAGGCCGATCTTGATCGCTTCGACGCCATGCTGGCGGAGAGCGCCGATCTGAGGCGCCTGGTGCGCAGTCCGGTGTTCTCGGCGGATTCGCAGGCGAAGGCACTGGGTGCGGTGCTGCAGCAGGCCGAAATTTCCGGCATCGCCGCCAATTTCCTGAAGGTCCTGACCGCCAATCGAAGGCTGTTCGCGGTCACCGATGTGATCCGGGCGTTCCGCGCGCTGGTCGCCAGGTTCAAGGGCGAGGCGACCGCCGACGTCACCGTGGCCGAAACGCTCAGCGACAAGAATCTCGACCTCCTGAAAACCGCGCTGAAGTCGGTGACCGGCAAGGAAGTCGCGCTCAACGTGAAGGTCGATCCTGCGATTATCGGCGGCCTGGTGGTCAAGCTCGGCAGCCGCATGGTCGACAGTTCGCTTCGCACCAAACTCAATTCGATCAAGCACGCGATGAAAGAGGCAGGCTGATATGGACATCCGCGCCGCGGAAATTTCCGCGATCCTGAAGGACCAGATCAAGAATTTCGGCCAGGAGGCTGAGGTTTCCGAAGTCGGACAGGTGTTGTCCGTCGGCGACGGTATTGCCCGGGTCTATGGGTTGGACAACGTCCAGGCCGGCGAGATGGTCGAGTTTGAGAACGGCACCCGCGGGATGGCGCTGAACCTCGAGACCGACAATGTCGGCATCGTCATCTTCGGCGCCGACCGCGAGATCAAGGAAGGCCAGACCGTCAAGCGCACCCGCGCCATCGTCGATACGCCGGTCGGCAAGGGTTTGCTCGGCCGCGTCGTCGACGCGCTCGGCAATCCGATCGACGGCAAGGGGCCGATCCAGGCCGAGAAGCGGATGCGGGTCGACGTCAAGGCGCCCGGCATCATTCCGCGCAAATCGGTCAATGAGCCGATGGCAACCGGCCTCAAGGCGATTGACGCCCTGATCCCGGTCGGCCGCGGCCAGCGCGAGCTGATCATCGGCGACCGCCAGACCGGCAAGACCGCGATCGCGCTCGACACGATCCTGAACCAGAAGCCGCTCAACGCCCAGCCGGACGAGAACCTCAAGCTGTATTGCGTCTATGTCGCGATCGGCCAGAAGCGCTCGACCGTGGCGCAGTTCGTCAAGGTGCTGGAAGAGCAGGGCGCGCTGGAATATTCGATCATTGTCGCCGCCACCGCCTCCGATGCGGCGCCGATGCAGTATCTTGCCCCGTTTACCGGCTGCACGATGGGGGAATATTTCCGCGACAATGGCATGCACGCCGTCATCATCTATGATGATCTATCGAAACAGGCGGTGGCCTACCGCCAGATGTCGCTGTTGCTGCGCCGCCCGCCGGGCCGCGAGGCCTATCCCGGCGACGTGTTCTATCTGCATTCACGCCTGTTGGAGCGTGCCGCCAAGCTCAGCAAGGACCATGGCTCGGGCTCGCTGACGGCGCTGCCGGTGATCGAAACCCAGGCCAACGACGTCTCGGCCTATATCCCGACCAATGTGATCTCGATCACCGACGGCCAGATCTTCCTGGAGACCGACCTGTTCTTCCAGGGCATCCGTCCGGCGGTCAATGTCGGCCTGTCGGTGTCGCGGGTCGGTTCCTCGGCGCAGACCAAGGCGATGAAGAAGGTCGCCGGCAAGATCAAGGGCGAGCTCGCGCAGTACCGCGAAATGGCGGCGTTCGCGCAGTTCGGCAGCGATCTCGATGCCTCGACCCAGCGCCTGTTGAATCGCGGCTCGCGGCTGACCGAATTGTTGAAGCAGCCGCAGTTTTCGCCCCTGAAGATGGAAGAGCAGGTCTGCGTGATCTGGGCCGGCACCAATGGCTATCTCGATCCGTTGCCGATTTCCAAGGTGAAGGCGTTCGAGGACGGGCTGTTGTCGCTTTTGCGCGGCAAGAACGCCGATCTGCTTGATACCATCCGCGACAGCCGCGACCTCACCGATGCCACCGCCGGCAAGTTGAAGTCGGTGGTCGAGGGTTACGCCAAGTCGTTTGCCTGACCCCGTCGTGGCCGGGTTCGTCCCGGCCATCCACGCCGTTGGTCGTGGACATGAAGCAAGACGTGGATGCCCGACACAAGGCCGGGCATGACCAAAGCGAAGATTGCGGTCGGATCGGGGATCGGATCGCCGGGGTGAACAGCAATGGCGTCACTTAAAGACATGCGGGTCCGCATCGCCTCGACCAAGGCGACGCAGAAGATCACCAAGGCCATGCAGATGGTCGCGGCGTCGAAGCTGCGCCGGGCGCAGACCGCCGCCGAAGCGGCGCGGCCCTATGCGGAAAAAATGGATGCGGTGATTTCCAACATCGCGACCGCCGCCGCGGGCTCGCCCGGCGCGCCGGCGCTGCTGGCCGGCACCGGCCAGGACCAGGTCCATCTGCTGCTGGTCTGCACCGGCGAGCGCGGCCTGTCCGGCGCCTTCAATTCCTCGATCGTGCGGCTGGCCCGCGAACGCGCGCTTTCGCTGATCAACCAGGGCAAGCAGGTCAAGTTTTTCTGCGTCGGCCGCAAGGGGCTCGAGCAGCTGCGCCGTACCTTCGACCGGCAGATCGTGGAAAGCGTGGAACTGCGCTCGGTGCGCCAGCTCGGCTTCGTCAATGCCGAGGACATCGCCAACAAGATCATCGCGCGCTTTCAGGCCGGCGAATTCGATGTCTGCACCCTGTTCTATTCCCGCTTCAAATCGGTCATTGCGCAGGTGCCGACCGCGCAGCAGGTCATTCCGCTGGTGGTGGACGCCCCGCGCGGCAATGCCGGCCCGACGACCGCCTATGAATATGAGCCGGAAGAGGATGAAATTCTGACCCGCCTGTTGCCGCGCAACCTCGCGGTCCAGGTGTTCCGCGCGCTGCTGGAAAACAACGCCTCGTTCTATGGCGCGCAGATGAGCGCGATGGATAACGCCACCCGCAACGCCGGCGACATGATTCGCAAGCAGACCCTGATCTACAACCGCACCCGCCAGGCCATGATCACGAAGGAGCTGATCGAGATCATCTCCGGCGCCGAGGCGATGTAAAGAGTTAGAATTCGAAGGAGAGAGTTTTCATGGCCACACCCGCCAACCAGACCGGACGCATCACCCAAGTCATCGGTGCCGTCGTCGACGTGCAGTTCGAAGGACATCTGCCGGCCATCCTGAACGCGATCGAGACCAGGAATGGCGGCAACCGGCTGGTGCTCGAGGTCGCCCAGCATCTTGGCGAGTCCACCGTGCGGACCATCGCGATGGACATCACCGAAGGCCTGGTGCGCGGTCAGGAGGTCACCGACACCGGCGCTCCGATCATGGTGCCGGTCGGCGTCGGGACGCTTGGCCGCATCATCAACGTGATCGGCGAGCCGATCGATGAAGCGGGACCGGTTGTCTCGGAAGGTCTGCGCGCGATCCATCAGGAAGCGCCGCTCTATACCGACCAATCGACCGAGGCGGAAATCCTGGTCACCGGCATCAAGGTCGTCGATCTGCTGGCGCCCTATGCCAAGGGCGGCAAGATCGGCCTGTTCGGCGGCGCCGGCGTCGGCAAGACCGTGCTGATCCAGGAACTGATCAACAACGTCGCCAAGGCCCATGGCGGCTACTCGGTGTTCGCCGGCGTCGGCGAGCGCACCCGCGAAGGCAACGACCTCTATCACGAGTTCATCGAATCCAAGGTCAATG
>Ga0302319_10002623_pt1 | contig 38380 bp, 44 predicted proteins | sample Bog_T0_2_FD_203319 | JGI IMG/M metagenome (GOLD analysis project Ga0302319, IMG submission 203319) | Peat permafrost microbial communities from Stordalen Mire near Abisko, Sweden - Bog_T0_2 | ecosystem: Environmental > Terrestrial > Soil > Wetlands > Peat | place: Sweden: Abisko, Stordalen Mire... | reverse complement strand
CACGCCCGCCGCGCTGCGCGCCTGCGGGTGGCCAACCGCGGAGAGGAACCAGGCAGCGGTGTTCGCATACCTCAAGCGCCTCGCGACCGTCGGCGCCGCCTACCAGGCGGGGGACCTGCTGTCGAAGGGGTTCGCGCTGGTCACGCTGCCGCTGTACACGCGCTACGTGGCGCCGGCCGGCTACGGCGCCGCGCAGAACCTGCTCGTGATCGTGATCCTCGCCTCGATAGTGCTGCGCCTCGGACTCGGCGAGGCCTTCATCCGCTTCTACTACGACGACGAGGACCAGGAGCGCCGCGACGCCATCGCGGCGATCGCGGTCGCGTCCGTGGCGGCCGGCACGACGATCGTCGCGCTGATCTGCGTGGTGTTCGCTGCGCCGCTCTCACAGCTCCTGCTGGGTTACCGCGACGTGCCGCTCACGCTGATCGCGGTGCTCGGGTTGTGGACGTTCACGAACCTCGAGATCGCCTACGCGCTGCTGCGCGCCGACGAACGCGGGCGCACCTACATGAAGGCGTCGGTCGCCGACGTGTGCATGACGGTGCCGGCGATGGTGTGGCTCGTGGTCTTCGAGCATCAGGGCGCGCGGGGCCTGCTGCTCGGCAACTACGCCGCCTCGACCGTCGTCCTGTTCGGGCTCTGGTGGAGCGAGCGGCGGCGGCTGATCGAGCCGCTGCGGCGCGGCCTGGCCGCCGCGCCGCTGCTGGCGATGCTGCGCTTCGGGCTGCCCACGGTTCCGGCCGACGCCGCCGTCTACGGCCTGCAGGTGGTCGATCGCGTCTACCTCTACCGCGACTACAGCCAGGCCGCGGCCGGCCGCTACGCGACCGCGATCAGCCTTGCCACCGTCGTCTTCGTCGTCGTGCGCGGCTTCCAGTACGCGTGGCCGCCGCTCGCCTACTCCGTCACCGACGACAACGAGGCGGCAATGCTCTACTCGCTCGTGACGACCTACTACGTGCTCGGCACCGGGATCGTGGTCGCCGGCGTCGTGCTGCTCGGGCGCTGGGGCATCCGCCTGCTCGGCCACGCCTACTATGGGGCCCACAGCGCACTTCCGTGGCTCGCGCTCGGCTGGTCGCTCTACGGGCTCTACCTGGTGTTCGTGGTGATCGCCGGGCGCAAGCTGCGCACCCGGCGCAACGTGCCAGCCGCCTTCGCCGGGCTCGCGGTGAACATCGCCGCGGTGCTCCTGCTCGTCCCGCCGCTCGGTATCGCCGGCGCCGGGATCGCACTGTGCCTGGCCTACACGGCGATGATCGCCGTCCTCTACGCGCTGACGCGCTCGCTGCTGAGTGTCCGCTTCGAATGGGGCAGGCTCGCCCGGCTCTTGGCCGTGCTCGGCGGGCTGGCGGTGGCCGGCGAACTGTTGTTGCCGACCCACGGGCTGGCAGGCTTTCTCGAGCGCGGCGCGGTGTGGTGCCTGATCCTGCCACTGGTCGCCCTGAGCGGGTTCTTCCGGGCGGAGGAGATCAGGCGCGCAAGGGCGCTGATCGCCCGGCTGCGGCGCGGCTCGACGCCGGCCTGAGGCGGGGCGCGCCCCCCTCGCGCGGCCAACGCAGAAAACCGTTCACATGCCTGCGCCGGCCCGCAGGCTTGCTAGATTCAACTCGCCTGCGGGCCACAACGGCGGTTTCGCATGGCGCCACAGACGGGAAGGAAGACTGCATGGCGCGATCTATCTGGAGCGGCTCGATCTCGTTTGGCCTGGTCAACGTGCCGGTCAAGCTCTATACGGCCGTGGCGCGCAAGAGTGTGCACTTCCACCAGCTCCACGACGCCGACGGATCGCGCATCCAGCAGAAGCGCTTCTGCGCCGCCGACGGCGAGGAGGTGGCCTACGAGAACATCGTCAAGGGCTACGAGGTCTCGCCGGGCCGCTACGTCGTGGTCGACCCGGCCGAGCTCGAATCGCTCGATCCCAAGAAGACTCGGCTGATCGAGATCGAGCAGTTCGTCGATCAGGCCGAGATCGATCCGATCCTGTACGACCAGCCCTACTACCTGGCGCCGGCGGCGGGCGCGGCGAAGGCCTACCGGCTGATGCTCGACGCGATGCGCGACGCGGGCAGGGTCGCGATCGCGCGGGTGGTGCTGCGCCAGAAGGAGCACCTTGTGGCGCTTCGCGCGACCGAGGACGTGCTGATCATGGCGACACTCGTGTTCGCCGACGAGGTCGTCCCGCCGTCCACGCTCGACGAGCTGACCGGCGCCGAGGTCGAGGTCTCCGAGCGCGAGCTGAAGGTTGCGCGCCAGCTGATCGAGATGCTCTCGGGCCCATTCGACGCAGCTCACTACCGCGACGATTACCGCGAGGCGGTGCTCGCACTGATCGAGCGCAAGGTCAGTGGCGAAGAGATCGCCGTCGCACCGCAGGCGCCGCCCGCCGCGCCCGCCGCGCCCGACCTGATGGCCGCGCTGCAGGCGAGCGTCGAGGCCGTCGGCAAGTACAACGCGCGCTGGGAGCAGGACGCGCAGCGCAAGCCGGCGCGCGCCGCCTCCCGCCGCAAGCCCGCCGGCGAGCCCGCCAAGCCCAAGCGCGCAAGCGCCACCAAGCCGGAGCGCCAGCCGACCAAGAAGTCGTGAGCCCGGGGCGCGCCGGCGACCCGCTGAAGAGCTACCGCTCCAAACGAGACTTCGCGCGGACACCGGAACCCGCCGGGTCCGCTGAGGAGGCAGCCGGCGGGCTCCCACGGTTTGTGATCCACGAGCACTCCGCCCGGCGCCTGCACTGGGACCTGCGGCTCGAACGCGACGGAGTGCTCGTCTCGTGGGCGATCCCCAAGGGCATGCCGGCGGAGCCGAAGGTGAATCACATCGCTCCGCATACCGAGGATCACCCGCTCTCCTACCTCGACTTCGAGGGCGAGATCCCGCCCGGGAGCTACGGCGCCGGCACGATCACGATCTGGGACCGCGGCACCTACGAGTGCTTGAAGTGGGAGCCGCGCAAGGTCGAGGTCGCACTCCACGGCGAGCGCCTCGACGCCCGCTACGCCCTGTTTGCGATCAGCGAAGGCGAGCACCCGCGGGACTGGATGATCCACCGCATGGATCCCGCGGACGACGGCGACCGCGAACCGATGCCGGAGCGGATCGAGCCGATGCTGGCACGCGCAGGCAGCCTGCCGCGAGAAGACGAACGCTTCGGCTTCGAGATCAAATGGGACGGGGTGCGCGCGATTGCCTACCTGCAGCCGGGCAGCCTGCGCCTCGAGAGTCGCAACCTGCACGACATCACGCCGAGCTACCCGGACCTGGCGCGCCTGGGCCGTGCGCTCGCCTCCCGCAGCGCCGTGCTCGACGGCGAGATCGTCGCCTTCGGCCCAGACGGGCGTCCGAGCTTCTCGACCCTTGCGCAGCGCATGCATGTCGCGTCGCCGTCGCGCGCGAAGCGCCTCGCGCAGATCGCCCCGGTCACCTATGTGATCTTCGACCTGCTGTGGCTCGACGGCCACTCGCTGATCGAGCAGCCCTACCGCGAGCGGCGGCGAAAGCTGCTGGAGCTCGCCCTGCGCGGCGAGCGCTGGCAGACGCCCGAGCACATCGTCGGCTCCGGTCGGCGGACGCTCGCCGCCTCCGCCGATGCCGGACTTGAGGGAATCGTCGCGAAGCGACTCGACAGCCCCTACGAACCGGGCCGCCGCAGCGGCGCGTGGATCAAGCTGAAGAACATCGTCCGCGAGGAGCTGGCGATCGGCGGCTGGATTCCCGGCAGCGGACGCCGCCGCGAGCGGATCGGCGCGCTGCTGCTCGGCGAGGGCGACAAGGGCGCTCCGCTTCGCTACTGCGGGCGGGTCGGCAGCGGGCTCGCCGAGGCGGAGCTCGATCGTCTCGCGGCGATGCTCGCACCGCTCGAGCGTGCAGAGTCGCCGTTTACCCCCGGCGGCCCGGCGCCGCCGCGCGGCGCGATCTTCTGCGAGCCGCGCGTGCGGGCGCAGATCGCCTTTCGCGAACGCACGCCAAAGGGGATGCTCCGCCAGCCTGTCTACGAGCGCCTGGTCGAGGCTGCGAAGGACTCGCCGCGCAGCACGGGCGCCCGCGGCGCGCCGGCAGCCCCGGGCGCCCTGATCGTTCACGGCGAAGGCGGCCCGCGCGTGCGCGCGCAGATCGACGGCCGCGAGCTGGCGCTCTCGAATCTCGACAAGGTCCTCTATCCCGCGAGCGCCTTCAGCAAGCGCGACGTGATCGACTACTACGTGGCGGTCGCCCCGGTCCTGCTCGCGCACCTGCGCGGGCGGCCGCTGACGGTGATCCGCTACCCCGACGGAGTCGACGGCAAGGCGTTCTTTCAGAAGCAGTCGCCGGCGCACCGGCCGGCCTGGGTGGCGACCGTCTCGGTCCCCAGCGAGCGCCGCCGCCAGATCGACTTCACCCTCGCCGATGATCTGCCGACGCTCGTCTGGCTCGCCAATCTCGCGGCGCTCGAGCTGCACGTACCGCTCGCTTGCGTGCCGGCGCTCGGGCGGCCGACGGCGGTCGTCTTCGACCTCGACCCGGGTCCGCCGGCCGGGATCCTGGAGTGCTGCCAGGTAGCTCTATGGCTGCAGGGCACCTTCGAGCGGCTGGGCCTTGAGAGCTTTGTCAAAACGTCGGGCTCAAAGGGCCTGCAGGTCTATCTGCCGCTCGGCGGCGAGGCCGGCTTCGATCAGACGAAGACGTTCGCGCGCGAGGTTGCGTTGCTCGTCGAGCGGGCGGAGCCGTCGCTCGCGGTCTCGCGCATGACCAAAACGCTGCGGGCCGGCAAGGTGCTGATCGACTGGAGCCAGAACGACCAGCACAAGACCACGGTCTGTGCCTATTCGCTGCGAGCGCGCGAGCACCCGACCGTGTCGACGCCGCTTGCGTGGGAGGAGGTCCGCGACGCGCTGAAGCAGGCGGAACCCGGCGCGCTGTCCTTCGACGCAACCGCCGTGCTCGAGCGGGTGCGCGAGCGCGGCGACCTGTTCGTGCCGGTGCTAACGCTTCACCAGGCGCTGCCGGCGATCTAGTCAGAACCCGCCAAACGCTGCACCTCAAGGCGCGGGGGATCCGCAGCTACACTCCTACGAGACAGCAGCCACAGAGGAGCAGGCAGTGCGGGTGAGGATCAGTGCGGTTGCGATCGCCGGCTGTGCCATGGCGCTTGCCATCGGCGGCTGCGGCGGGGGCACGCACTCGGCGTCGTCCACGAGTCCCGGCGCCACGAGCGCCGGCAGCGCGCGGGCGAACCGGCTGCTAACCCAGGCCGAGGCGGCGGTCGACCGCGTGCACAGCTTCCATCTGCAGGCCACCACGACCTACGCGGGTGCCGCGGTGTCGGTGTCCGGCGACATCGTGCTGCCGGGCAAGGCGACGCTCATCGAGCGCTACGGAACCGGCACCATCGCCCTGCTGGCACTCGCCGGCAAGGTCTACTTCCGCGCCGACCGGGCCTACTACGTCAACGAGGGCCTGAAGGGGGCGAGCCTTGCGCAGGTGGCCGGCCGCTGGCTGAGCACAACTGCCGCGCAACTGCCGAGCGTCGGTGGCTTTGCGGCGCTCACAAATCCGGCGACCGCCGGTCGCTGCCTGTTGGCGCAGAACTTGGGCACACTCTCGCTGGGCGCCGACGCGACGATCGACGGCCGTCGCGCGATCGTTCTCCTTGACGCCGGAAATCTGCCCGGCAGCGCTCCCGGGCGCGTGTACCTGGCGGCAAGCGGACCGCCGCTGCCGCTGAAGCTCGTGACCAGCGGTCCCCGCCGCGCCGGCGGCACACCGGACGGCGCTTGCTCAGCCACAACCACGCCGGCGGGCGCCGTGACCGCCAGCGTCGAGACGATCAGCCGCGTGAACGCGCCGGTCGCGATCTCCGCGCCGGCGGGGGCCGTCAGCCTCGCGAGCCTGGCGAGCCCGGCGCGCGCCACAACGGGGATCGCCGCGGCGCCGGTGGGAACCGCTCAGACGAGCCTCGGCAAGGTCTCCTACCGCGTTCTCGGGAGCGGTCCGCCGCTGGTCCTGATCACCGGTTACGCCGGCACGATGCAGTCGTGGGATCCGCGCTTCGTCAACGCCCTCGCCACGCACTACCGGGTCGTGATCTTCGACAACGCCGGCGTGGACGGAACATCCGCGCTGCCGGGAACGCTCACGATCGACGCGATGGCCGACCAGACAAGCGCGCTGATCAGCGCACTGCGCCTTGGCCGGACAAACGTGCTCGGCTGGTCGATGGGCGGGATGATCGCGCAGGCCCTCGCAGTCCTCCACCCGGCCCAGGTGCGCCGTCTGGTTCTGGCCGCGACGTTCCCCGGCAGCGGGGCGGTGGCGCGTCCCCGGCAGAGCGCGATCAACGCACTCACCGACGGCAACGTGAAGGCGGCGACGCTCGACCTCTTCCCCGCCGACCAGACCGCTGCAGCGGATGCATTCGGGACCGCCGTCTCGGGCTATCCGGCCGTCGCGGCGGTGTCGGGCACCGTCGTCAAAGCCCAGGCGAACGCCGTCATCTCGTGGTGGAGCGGCGATCAGCCGGCGGGCAAGCGGACCGGGCAGATCAGGGTGGCGACGCTCGTCGCCGACGGCAGCGTCGATCGCCTCGACCCGACTGTCAACGACCACGCTCTCGCCAAGCTGATCCCGGGATCTCGGCTGACTCTGTATCCCGACGCCGGCCATGCGTTCCTCTTCCAGGACGAGAAGACTTTCGTGCCGGCGGTCGAAGCCTTCCTCGGCTGAGACGCGACGGCCCCGCGGCGCTGGCCGGGCGGAGCGCCGGCCGCTCGGGCGCGGGCTGGCGCAGCGTAGCGTCCACAGCGACGCCTACAGTGACTCTCAGCGAACTGCCACGAGCTTCGAGGGGTCGACGATGGTGCTGTGCTTCATCACACCGCAGGACACGATCCGCGTGATCGCCGAGTCGATCGGACGCGACGCGCGTCGCCGCCTGGTCGGCGCGGTCGTCGCCGCCTGGGTTGACGACATCCCCGAGCCGGAGCTCGGCGAGCACTACGCCAAGGCTGTGGCCGGCCTCGACGAGGCTGACCTGCACACGCTCGCCGACTGGTACTCCTCGCTCGCGCTGGGGCCGCCGATCGCCAACAGCGCCTTCCTCCTGGCCGCCTTCCCGCGGCTCGGTTCGAGCCGCCGCGAGGCGCTGAAGATCGCCGCCGGCTTCCGCGGCGAGCAGGCGTTCGATGCCGGCGTCACCGAGGAACGTGCACTGGACGCCGTGCTCGGCCATCTCTCCCGCGCGCGGGCCGAGGCGCTCGCGCGCACGTGCATCGAAATCTACGTCGAGGACCGCATCGGCGGCGACAACTAGTCGGCGCTCGCGTGCCGCTCGTCGGCGTGCTCGCGCGCCAGCGCCACCAGCTCCGCGATCGAATCCGACACCCAGCCGCCGAGCTGGTCGAGCTCCGGCAGCGCCTGGGAGTCCGCGAGCAGGCCGAAGTTCATCTGCCCGTTGTAGGACATGATCGCGACGGCCAGGGCGTGGTCGTGCGCGAGGAAGCCGACCGGGTAGACCTCGCGGATCTCGCGCCCCAGCACGTAGAGCGGGATCTGTGGTCCGGGCATGTTCGTCACGAGCAGGTTGAACAGCCGCGTGGAGAAGTTGATCCGCGAGGCCTGCGCGAGGATCGTCGGTGGTGCGAAGTTCTGCACGCCGGCCAGCACCTCCGCGCCGAGCGCCTGGCGCGACTCCTTGATCCCCTCCATGCTGATTCGCACAGCGTCAAGCCGCTCGAGCGGATCGGCGATGTAGACGGGCAGGCTTCCGCGCATCGCGGCGAGCCGGTTGCCGATCACCTCGCCGCGGTCGCCCGCGCCGCGCAGCGACACCGGTACGAGCGCCCGCAGCTCGAGCCCTTCCGTGCGAACACCGCGTGAGCGCAGGAAGCTCCGCAGCGCGCCCGCCACGACCGCCAGCACGACGTCGTTGACGGTCCCGCCGAAGGCGTTCTTGATCGTCTTGAAGTCCTCGAGCTCCGCGGCGACCCCGACGAACCGCCGGTAGGGGCCGATCGGTACGTTCAGCGGTGTCTCGGGCGCCGGGTTGAGCACCGCCCAGGCGATCTCGGCGACGCCCTCCGCGGCTTCGCGCAGACGGCGAGCCGACTCCTGCGGATGCGCACCGGCGCTCAGCGCGCCGGCAAGGAGCCTTGCCATGTCGCGGGCGTCACGTGCGGCGCCGAGCGCCACCAGGCCGGCCCGGCCCGGCTGCGACTCGGGCGTCCATTGCGGCGGCGGCTCCGCCTCGCCGTCGCGCTGCGATTCGAGGTCGAAGATGACGGTCGCGAGGTCGAGCCCGGCGACGCCGTCGATCACCGAGTGGTGGGTCTTGAAGATCAGCGCGAAGCCGCCGCCTTCGAGCCCTTCGACGAACCACAGCTCCCACAGCGGCCGGCGGCGGTCGAGCTGGGTCGAGAAGATCCGCGAGAGCAGCGCGAGCAGTTGATCGCGCTCGCCGGGCGACGGCAGCGCGACGTGGCGGACGTGATACTCGAGCCGGAAGGCGGTGTCGTCGACCCACACGGGCCGCCCGCGGTCAAACGGCGTGCGCGCCAGGCGCTGGCGGTAGCGCGGCACGAGGTGCAGGCGCGCCTCGATCAGCTCGAGCAGCTCGCCGAAGCGCGGCGGCGGCCCGTCGAAGGTCGTCAGGGCGCCGATGTGCATGTGCGACTCGGCGCCCTCCTGATGCAGAAAGGAGGCGTCGAGCGCGGTCAGGCGATCGAGGTGCTGTTGCGCCATCGCGCAACAGCGTAGCCCCGCGCGGCGCTCGCGGCGCGGCGCAGGCGCGCTCGCGCCGGAGTACCGTCAGTGCGTGATGCGTCGCCCGCCGGCGCCCCGTCGCCGGCCGGGACCTCGCCCGCCGTAGAATCAAGGGATGGCCGTCGTGACGAACACCGTCGAGAAGATCCTGCTCGCGGCCCCGCGTGGCTACTGCGCGGGGGTGGACCGGGCCGTCGTCACGGTCGAGCGGGCGCTCGCGAGCTACGGCCCGCCGGTCTATGTGCGCAAGGAGATTGTCCACAACAAGCATGTCGTCGAACAGCTGCGCGCGCGCGGCGCGATCTTCGTCGAGAGCGAAACCGAGGTGCCCGAAGGCTCGGTCACGGTTTTCTCCGCCCACGGCGTCGCGCCGAGCGTGCACGAGAACGCCAAGGCCAGGCGTCTGCGGACGATCGACGCGACCTGCCCGCTGGTCACCAAGGTGCACGTCGAGGCGCGGCGGTTCGCGGCCGAGGGCTACATGGTCGTGCTGGTCGGCCACGACGGCCATGAGGAGGTCGAGGGCACGATGGGCGAGGCTCCCGACAACATGGTGCTCGTCCAGACCGAGCAGGACGTCGACGAGTTGGAGCTTGCCGACCCCGAGAAAGTCGCCTACATCTCCCAGACGACGCTGTCGGTCGATGAGACCCGGGGCATCATCGAGCGCCTGCGCGAGCGCTTCCCGGCGATCGTCGGCCCGCGCACCGACGACATCTGTTACGCGACGACCAACCGCCAGGCGGCGGTTCGCCGGCTCGCCACCGAATGTGACCTGGTGCTCGTGATCGGATCGCGCAACTCGTCCAACTCGCTGCGGCTCGTCGAGGTCGCGCGCGACTACGGCGCGCAGGCGCACCTGATCGACAACGCCGGCGAGCTCGACGAGGCGTGGCTCGAGGGCGTGCGGACGCTGGGCATCAGCTCCGGCGCGAGCGCCCCCGAGGAGCTCGTGGCGGAGTTGGTCGAAAACTTCCGTGAACGCGGCGTCGACGACATCTCGGAGCTGACGGTGACACGCGAGGACGTGCGCTTCATGCTGCCGAAGGCGATTCGCGGCGTCGGCGCCCCGCGGTAGTGACGCGCACACTCGTCGTCTCCGACCTGCACCTCGGAACGCGTTCAGGCAGCGATGTGCTGCGGCGCGAGGGCGTGCTCGACGCGCTGCTTGGAGGCCTTGAGGGCGTCGATCGCCTCGTGCTGCTCGGCGACACGCTCGAGCTGCGCCACGGCGCCGCGCGCACGGTGCTGGACCGCGCCCGGGCGGTGCTCGCCAGACTCGGCGAGCATCTGGGCGAGCGCTCCGTGGTACTCGTCCCGGGCAACCACGACCACGCGCTCGCGCAGGCCTGGCTCGAGCGCCGTACGGACCCGCTCGCGCTCGAGCAGCGCTGCTCGCCCGCGGAGGCGTCGTTCATCGCGGCGGAGTTCGCGCGGCTGCTCGCGCCGGCCCCCGTCGAGGTCGCCTATCCCGGTCTGTGGCTCGGCGAGGGCGTCTACGCGATGCACGGCCATCAGCTCGATCTGCACATGACGGTGCCGACGATCGAGCGCCTGGCGGTGGCGGCGAGCGGCCGCGTGGCGCTCGCCGGCGACCGCCGCTGGGACGACGTCCGCAGCGTCGATGACTACGAGGCGGTCATCTCACCGGTCTACGCGTGGGTTCACGCCGCGGCGCAGAGCGGCCGGCCCTCCGACACCGTCGACGGCGGGCGAACGGTCAAGGCGTGGAGGGCGCTGCGCGGATCGCATGGCGGATCGCGTGGCGGCGCGCTGCGTTCGCGCGCCTTTCCGCTGGCCTTCCCCTGGCTCGTCCGCGCTGCCAACGCCGCCGGGCTTGGCCCGCTGCGAGGCGGGCTCTCCACCGCGGAGCTGCGAAGCGCCGGGCTGCGCGCCGCAAGCGTGCTCGTCGAGCGTCTGGGGATCGATGCTCGTCACGTGATCTTCGGCCACACCCACCGGGCCGGGATGCTCGAGGGCGATGAGGCGGCTGAGTGGCTGACGCCCAACGGGACGCAGCTGCACAACAGCGGCTCCTGGATCTACAGCTCGACCTTCGCAACCGGGCCGGCCAGCCCCTACTGGCCCGGGACCGCCATGCTCGTGGCCGACGGCGAGCCGCCGCGGCTTCTGCGGCTGCTTGCCGATCGCAGCGCGGCGGAGCTCTCGGACGCCGCCTAGCGCGGCGGCGGCGGCGGCGGTAGAGTCGCGGCGCAGGGTTCGGCAACAAACCGCACCAGCGCGGAGAGGATGGGGTGCAGATGGCACACGGGTTCTACTTCAGGCCGGCCGGCTTCACGCCGGCGATCTACGACGACACGATCAAGCAGTTGGAAGCGGCCGGCGCGGGAGCGCCCGACGGGCGCACGCTTCACGTCGCCCTCGACGTCGGTGGAGCGATCCACGTGTTCGACATCTGGGAGTCCCAGGAGCAGTTCGAGGCGTTCGGCGCGACGCTGATGCCGATCATGGGGGCCGCGGGCGTCGACCCGGGTGAGCCGATGGTGGCCACCGTGCACAACGTGCTCGAGGGCTGAGCTGGGCCGGGGCGCGGGGGAGGAGCCCGATCGCCGGCCGGCGATCGGGTCGGGGCGTGCCAGCGGGCGGGCGTGAGGCGCTCGCTCGCCGGTCAGTGCCTGGCGCTCAGAGCTTGCGCGCGCTGACGGCCGTGCCGTAGGCGCAGATCTCGGTCCAGGTCGAGCCGAGCTCGGAGGTGTCGAAGCGAAACGCGATGACCGCGTTCGCGCCCTTGGCCTCCGCTTCGGCGACGAGGCGGTCGGTGGCGTCCTGGCGGCCGGATGCGAGCATCTTCGTCATGCCCTTCAGCTCGCCGCCCGCGAGTGACTTCAGTGACGCTCCGAGCACCGAGCACCGAGCCGATATTGCGCGAGCGTACCGTCAGTCCGAAGACCTCGCCGAAGACCTCCTCGATCTCGTGGCCGGGGAGGTCGTTCATGGTCGAAATGATCACGCCGGTGACGCTAGCAGCGCCGCCGCGCGATCGCGGGCACGGTCCTCGCAACACGCACGGCTATTCTCGAGGCGCGATGCTCATCCGAACTGCCGACCCGGAGCGCGACGCGGCCGCGTGCGCAGCGATCTATGCCCCCTACGTGAGCGCCTCGGTCGCCTCCTTCGAGGAGTACCCGCCGAGCGGCGAGGAGATCGAACGCCGGATGCGTGGCGCGCACGCGTGGCTGGTCGCGGAGGACGCCGGCGGCGCCGTGGTCGGCTACGCCTACGGCTCGCGCCATCGCGACCGCGCCGCCTATCGCTGGGCGGCCGACGTCGCTGTCTACGTCGACTCCGCGAGCCACCGCGGGGGCGTGGGCCGCGCGCTCTACACTCAGCTGTTCGAGCGCCTGCGTGCGGTGGGGCTGTGGACGCTGTGCGCCGGGATCACCCAGCCCAACGAGGCGAGCAACGGCCTGCACCGCGCGATGGGGTTCGTCACGGTCGGCACCTACCGGCGGATCGGCTGGAAACAGGGCGCCTGGCACGACGTGGCGTGGCTGCAGCTTGACCTGCGCCCGGGGGAGGCGGGGCCGCCAGGCGCTCTCAGTCCGCCGCCAGCCCAGGCGTGAAGCAGACGGCGTCGCAGCGCACATCCGTCCCGGCTGTGAGCTCGAGCTCGCCGCGGCTGTGGCGTTCGTGGCTGATCAGCAGGTGGGCGCCGGGGTAGGGGACCGCGAGCTCGCGGCCGTTGACGGCGACGGCGGCCTGCGGCGTTCGCGGCTCGAGCACCGCCCACACGCCGCCGGCCTCGTAGGGCCCCGAGAACGGCTCACCCAGTCGGTCCTCGGAGGGCACGACGAGCCGGGCGTCCGGAGCATCCTGCGGGCGCACCGGCGCGAGCGGCTCGCGCGCCACGCCGAGCAGCTCGCAGATCACGGCTTCGCAGTCGGCGTAGGCGCCCTCGCCGTAGTGGTAGTCGGCGAGCATGGAGTCGGCGTTCCAGAGGTAGCGGCCGGGCCAGCCGGCGTTCTCATACTCACGCCACAGCGCGAAGTTCGTGTCGAGCAGCACGGCGTGGGCGATGCCGAGCCGGGCCACCGCCGCGCGGGTGTGATCCTCGTTCGCGCTGGTGCGAAAGCCCGGCGAGTGGACCGAGACGACGACGAGCCCGTCGGCCGCGTAGCGCTCGTGCCAGGCCTTCAGGTAGGGCAGCGTCGCCAGCGAGTTGGGCCGGCAGAAGTCCCAGAACTCGATCAGCACAGGGCGGCCGTGCAGCGCCGAGAGCTCGAGCGCCGGAGAGTTCAGCCACTGCGCGCCGGGGGGAAACGGCGGCGCCTGGATGCTGTCGATCGGCGGCCGCACGCGAACTGAACCTCAGACGGAGGGGGATCCCCCCGGAGTCCCTGAAACTAACCGATGGATCCGACCATCTCGAGCTGGATCAGGCGATTCAGCTCGACGGCGTACTCCATCGGCAGCTCCTTCGTGACCGGCTCGATGAAGCCGTTGACGATCATCGCCGCGGCCTCGTCCTCGGAGAAGCCGCGCGAGCCCATGTAGAACAGCTGCTCCTCCGAGATCCGCCCGACCGTGGCCTCGTGGGCGACCGTCACGTTGGGGTTCTGGATCTGGATGTCGGGCCAGGTGTCCGAGCGGGAGATACCGTCCATCATCAGGCCGTCGCACTGGACGCGGGACTTCGAGCCCTGCGACTTCGGGCCCATCCGCACGAGGCCGCGGTAGCCCATGATCCCGCCGTCCTTGGAGATCGACTTGGCGAGGATGTTGGAGGTCGTGTTCGGGGCGAGGTGGACGACCTTCGCGCCCGTGTCCTTGTGCACGCCCTTGCCGGCGACGCCGACGTTGAGGTGGTCGGCGCGGGCGCCCTCGCCGGTCAGGAAGGAGCCGGGGTAGAGCATCACGAACTTGGCGCCCATCGAGCCGCCGACCCATTCCACGGTGCCGTGGGCGTCGACGACGGCGCGCTTGGTGTTGAGGTTGTAGACGTCCTTTGACCAGTTCTGCACGGTCGTGTAGCGCGCCTTCGCGCCCTCGTGGACGAAGATCTCGACGACCGCCGAGTGCATCGAGTTGACGCTGTAGGTCTGCGCCGTGCAGCCCTCGATGTAGTTCACCTCGGAGCCCTCGTCGGCGATGATCAGGGTGTGCTCGAAGGTGCCCTCGCCGGCGCCCTCCATGCGGAAGTAGGCCTGCAGCGGCAGGTCGCACTTGACGCCCGGCGGGATGTAGACGAACGCCCCGCCCGACCACACCGCGCCGTGCAGCGCCGAGAACTTGTTGTCCTGCGGCGGCACGCACTTGCGCATGAAGTACTTCTGCACGAGGTCGGGGTATTCGCGCACGGCCGTGTCCATTGAGCAGAACAGGATGCCGAGCTTGGCGTACTCCTCCTTGAGGCCCTCATAGACCGGCTCCTGGCGCCAGACGCCGACGACGCCGGCGAGGTGCTCGCGCTCGGCCTGCGGGACGCCGAGCGCCTCGTAGGTGTCCTTCATCTCCTGCGGGACGTCGTCCCAGGAGTTGAAGCGCCCCGTGGTCGGGGGCGAGTAGAGCACCAGCTCGTCGAAATCGAGCTCGGAGAGGTCGCAGCCCCACTTCGGCATCGGCTTGCGCGAGAAGATCTCGTACGCGTCAAGGCGCTTGCGCGCCATCCAGTCGGGCTCGTCCTTGATCCGCGAAAGCTCCGCGATCACCTCGCGCGAGACGCCGCGCACGGCGACGAGCTCGCCGTTGTCGTTTTCGACGATCGGGCTGGGGGCGGGGATGCGGGGGGCGGTTGTTGCCATAAAGCCGAGTATAGCGGTCGGGATCAGCTGTCCGGCTCGCCGGGCCAGCTGCCGTCGCCGGTCAGGGCGTGGCGGACGACCTTCAGCGACAGCAGTGCGCACTTGCGCCGCGTCGCCGAGATCGGGATGCCGAGCAGGTCGAGCATCCAGCCGGCGTCGAGCGTGGCGGCCTCGTCGAGCTGCATGCCGATCAGCTCCTCCGAGGCCATCGACGCCGCGGCCTGGGAGATCGCGCAGCCGTGCCCCTGGAAGCGCAGGTCTGCGATCCGCCCGTCGGCGACGACGATCTGCACGCCGAGCTCGTCACCGCACAGCGGGTTGACCTCGTGCGCGTCGTGGTCGTGCGCGGGCAGCTCGCCGAAGTTGCGAGGGCGCTTGTAGTGCTCGAGGATGAAGTCGCGGTAGAGGTCGTCCATCAGCCTTCGAAGACCTCCTGCGCCCGCTCGATCGCCTCGATCAGCGCGTCGACGTCGGCGGCGACGTTGTAGGGGCCGAAGCTGGCGCGTGCGGTCGCGACCACGCCGAGGCGGCGCATCAGCGGCTGCGCGCAGTGGTGGCTCGCGCGGATGCAGACGTTGCTCCGGCTGAGCAGCTCGGCGACGTCGTGGGGATGGATTCCCGCGAGTGCGAACGAGACGACGCCGCCGCGCTGATCGGCGCTCGGCGGCCCGAACAGGCTGACGCCGTCGGTTGCCTGCAGGCGTGCGAGCGCGTATGCGGTCAGGGCGTGCTCGTGGGCGCGTACGTTCGCCATGCCGAGTGCGTCGAGGTAGTCGATCGCGGCGCCCAGCCCGACGGCCTCGGCGATCATCGAGGTCCCCGCCTCGAACTTCCACGGCAGCTCGTTCCAGGTCGAGCGCTGCGCCTCGACCGTGGCGATCATGTCGCCACCGGAGAGGAACGGCGGCATCTGCTCGAGCAGCTGGGCGCGGGCGTGGAGCACGCCGACGCCGGTCGGCCCGAGCGCCTTGTGCCCCGTCCAGGCGTAGAAGTCGGCATCGATGGCGGCGAGGTCGACCTCGAGCTGGGGCACCGCCTGGGCGCCGTCGATCAGTGCCAGCGCGCCGGCCTCGTGGGCGCGGCGGACGATCTCGGCAACCGGGTTGATCGTGCCGAGCACGTTCGAGACGTGGGTCAGCGCGACGAGCGCGACATCGCCGCGGGCGAGTTCTGCGTCGAGCTGCTCGAGTGACAGCGTGCCGTCGGGCGAGACCTCGAGGTAGCGCAGCTGCGCGCCGGTCGCCGCGGTCGCGAGCTGCCAGGGGACGATGTTGGAGTGGTGCTCCATCTCGCTGATCAGCACGGCGTCACCGGGGCGCAGGTTGGTTCGCGCCCAGGCGTAGGCGACCAGGTTGATCGCGGCTGTCACGTTGGCGGTGAAGATCGTGCTCGCGACCGGCCAGCGCAGGAAGGCGGCGATCCGCTCGCGCGCTCCCTCGAACAGCGCGTCGGCCTCCTGCGCGAGCTTGTAGACGCCACGGTGGATGTTCGCGTTGTGGTTGCGGTAGTAGTCATCCATCGCCTCCAGCACCGCGGCCGGCTTCTGCGAGGTCGATGAGGAGTCCAGGTAGACGAGCCGCCCGCCCTCGAGCTCGCGGCCGAGGATCGGGAAGTCCGCCCGCACGTCAAGAGCGCTCGCGCTGGTAGTGGTCGACACCGTGCTCACCGCGCGAGCGCGTAGCGCTCGATGTCGTCGGCGGCGGCGGCGAGCTTGGCGCCGATGCGCTCGCGGATCTGGTGCTCGAGCGCCGGGTCATCGAGCTGCACGATCAGCGGCTCGAAGAATCCCTCGACGATCACCCGCACCGCCTGCGGCCGGGTCAGGCCGCGCGTCTGCATGTAGAAGATCAGCATCTCGTCCAGCTCACCGACGGTCCCGCCGTGCGAGGCCGAGACGTCGTCGGCGCTGACGAGCACCGAGGGGATCGCGTCGAGCTTCGCCGCGTCGGAGAGCATCATCGAGTGAAACTGCAGGTAGGTGTGGGTCTGCTGCGCGCCCGGGTTGATCTGGATCAGGCCCTCGAAGCTCGCACGGCTGGAGCCCGTCACCGCCCCGCGCCAGTGCACGTCGCCGCCGGAGGGACCCGTCTCGTGCAGGTCGACGGCGAAGACGTCGAGATGCTCATCGGCCTGGCTGAAGAGGACGCCGCGGAAGGCCATGTCGCCGCCCTGGCCGGCGACCACGAGCTCGTAGTGGTGGCGGATCAGGTGACCGCCCAGCAGTGCGGGCAGCCAGTGGCAGTAGGCGTCGCGGCCAACCTCGACAACCGAGGTCGAGGAGTCGCTCACCGCGCCCTCGCCCCAGTCGGTGAGCTGGGCGAGCCGGCAGCGGGCGCCGTCCTCGAGATAGAGCTCGAACTGGCCGGCGTGCAGCGCGTCCGTGGCGATCTCGGCGCCGGCGCCCGCGACGTCGTATTCGCGCAGGCGAAACTGGCTGGCGCGATCGCCGATCGCGAGCGTGTGCGCATACTGCGCGCTGCCGGCGGCGGAGATCTCATAGACGATCTGGAAGGGGTCCTCGACGTGCAGGCCAGGCGGGACGTAGAGGAACGCGCCGCCGGTCCAGAACGCGGCGCTCGCAGCCTCGAGCTTGTGGCGGTCGAGCGGCAGCCGGCGCAGGTAGTAGCGCTCGAAGAGCTCGGTGTGCTCGGCGGCGGCCTGCTCGAGCGAGCAGAGGATCACGCCGCGCTGCGCGAGCTCGCTGTCCAGTTGCACGTGCACGACCGAGGCGTCGCGCTGCACCAGCACGCCGGCACTGCGTGCCCCGGCGAGGATCTCCGGCAGCCGGTCATCCGCTTCGCGGGCGATCGGGGCGAGGGCGTCGAGGTCGAGGTCCTGGAAGGAGGTCTTCCAGAAGCCCGAACGGCGCCAGCTGGGCAGTTCGAGTGAGTGAAAGACAGCGCTTGCGCGCTCGCGCAGCTCCGCGAGCGGGGCGCCGCCGGCGCCGCGCCCGGCGAGCGCGGCGTTCAGCTTCGCCGCAACCGCGGAGCCTGGCTTCGGCTTCGGCGTCGGCGTCGCCGGCGGGCTCGGCGCGCCGGCGCCTTCAGGCACGGGCCGCGACCTCTTCGCGGATCCGGTCGTAGCCTTCCTGCTCGAGGCGCTCGACCAGCTCGTTGCCGCCGTTCATGACGATCCGCCCGTCCATCATGATGTGGACGAACTCGGGCCGGACGTAATCGAGGATGCGCTGATAGTGGGTGATGATCAGCGCCCCGAGGCCCTGCTCGGCGTGGAGCTTTGCGACGCCCTCGGCCACCGTTCGCAGCGCGTCGATGTCGAGGCCCGAGTCGGTTTCGTCGAGCACCGCGATCTGGGGCCGCAGCATCGCCATCTGCAGCACCTCGGCGCGCTTCTTCTCGCCGCCGGAGAAGCCGTCGTTGAGGTGGCGCGAGGTGAAGCCCTGATCGACGTCGAGCAGCTCGACGGCGTGGCGCAGTTGCTGGCCGAACTCCTTGACCTTGATCGGCTCCTCGCGCTGGGCGTTGATCGCCAGGCGCAGGAAGTTGGCGACCGAGACGCCGGGGATCGCGACCGGGTACTGGAAGGCGAGGAAGAGGCCGAGCTTCGCCCGCTCATGCGGTGCCAGCTCGGTGATGTTCTCGCCGTCGACGAGGATCTCTCCGTCTGTGACCTCGTAGCCCGGGTGGCCCATGATCGTGTTCGCGAGCGTCGACTTGCCGGAGCCGTTGGGTCCCATCAGTGCGTGCAGCTCGCCCTTGCGCACGGCGAGGTCGACGCCGCGCAGGATCTCGCGCTCCTCGGTGCGCACGTGCAGGTTTCGGATCTCGAGTGAAGTTGCCACTATGCGGCTACCGCCTTCTTGGAAGTGATCGGGATCAGGTCGTTGGGAGCGCCGGGGATCAGGTCGGCCAGCGTCGTCGCCTCGAGCGTCGCCACGATCGCGGCGCGCACCCGGGTCCAGAGGATCTTCGACGTGCAGACGCGCTCGGGGTCGGCCTCGAGCACGCAGTGGATCGTCCCGTCGGGCGAGGCCGAGTAGCACTCGATCGCGGCGATCTGCCCCTCCAGCGCCTCGACGACCTCGGCCATCGTGATCAGCGCCGGCTCGCGGGCGAGCAGGTAGCCGCCGTGCGCGCCGCGGCGGCTCTCGACGAGGCCGCAGCGGCGCAGCCGCGCGACGAGGTGCTCGAGGTAGGCGAGCGGCAGGCCCTCGTGCTCGGCGATCTCGGTCAGCGCTACAGGCTCCGCACCGCCGCGGCGGGCGAGCTCGACCATCACGCGTACGCCGTACTCGGCCTTGGTGGAGAAGATCATCGCGGTTAAAACCTACCTGACAGCTAGGGTATCAGGCGTCGAGTGGGGTGGGCGTGCCGGCGGCGCGCCGCCGGCGGGCGGACGCGCGTGCTGCCCGCGTGTCGCGCCCGAGCGTTCGGTCGCGGACGCGTGTTGCGCCCGACACCGGCGAGCTGGGCGTTCGGCGGCGGACATGCTTGTTGCGCCCGCGAGCGCGGCGCCCGCGGGCGCCGGTCGCGCCCCGCGTCAGCCCTCGACGCCGTCCCAGTAGTCGACCGCGTGGCCGGCGAAGAAGTAGGCGGCAAAGCCGGACCCGTCGGGGCGGCGCTCGCTGATCCCGACCTTGCCCGCGTCCGGATAGAGCACGATGTCGGGCTGGTCGTTGGTCGAGAGCGCGAGGAAGCGCACCGTCTCGCTGGTGCGGTTGGCGAGCTGGTGGGCGCCTTCCTCGCCGCGCGCGAACGCGACGACCTCTCCCGCCACGAGCTCGCGCCAGCCCGCCGGCGTGCGCAGGCTCGGGCTGCCGCTCAGCACGATGACGACCTCCTCCTCGCCGAGGTGGGCGTGATAGGGGTAGGCGGCCTGCTCGGCCTCGAGCTCCCAGACACTCGCGCCGAGCCGCCGGCAGCCGGCCTGGCGCCCGATGCGCGCGCGGAGCGCGTTGAAGCCGGGGTGCTCACGCGGCTCATCGAACGCGGGATCGAAGACGTTCGGTGGTGGGGTGGGGCCAGGCATTCGCGTTGCGCAGATTACGGCGCTCAGAGGTCGAGGCGCACCGGAAGCTTCTTTGGCAGCGGCTGCGCCTGCAGTGTGCGGATGTCGGCGGCGATCGCGTCGGGATCCATCGTGCTCAGGTCCTGGTAGCCGACCCTCGCACGGCCGGTCTTGTCGAACAGCACCAGATCGACCGTATGGTCCGATTTTGAGGAGTTGATCTTCAGCTGCGGCTGGATGCCGAACTTCTTCCAGATCGGCTCGAGCACGCTGCGCCCCGCGACGAGGTAGTCGAGCTGGCTGTAGACGTCCTCCTTGATCAGGAAGGCCTCGACGTTGGCGGGCGTGTCCTGCTTGGGATCGACGCTGATCGCCAGCGCCGGGATCGGGTGCGGCAGCTCGCCGATCGCCTGTGAGAGCTGCTGCACGACGATCGGGCAGGTGTTCTGGCAGGTCGAGTAGATGAAGACGGCGGCGACAACCTGGCCGGCGTAGTCGCTCAGGCGGATGATCTTGTGATGCTGGTCGGGCAGGGCGAAGTCCACCGCCGGGAAGGCTGGCGGTACCAGCGCCCCGTAGAAGCCGTCCTTCTTGACCGGCGCGCTGCCCCCCGTCGATCCACCGTTGCCGGCGGCGACGGCCACGATCGCCACCATCACCGCCGCGCATAGGACGGCAACGGTGAGGGCGAGCCGGAGACGAGGTGCCACTTCCGCGAAGATTACGTGGACCGCCCTTGTGGTTGTCGCTATACTTTGTAAAGCTAGGAAACCAGACAAGAGTTCAGGAGTTTGCAAATGAGTCCGTCGGGCGCCGAATTCATCCGTCAGGTCAAGACCGGGGTCGCCGAGATCGACCCGGGCGCCGTGCATGAGCTCGTCGGCAACGGTGTCGCGATTCTCGACGTGCGCGAGACCGAGGAGTTCGCGACCGGTCACCTTCCGGGCGCGCGCCACATCCCGCGTGGCTTCCTCGAGTCACGGATCGAGGGCCTGGTCGGCGACCGCGCCCAGCGCGTGATCCTCTACTGCGCCTCCGGCACCCGCAGCGCCCTGGCGGCGCACACGCTCACCCACGACCTCGGCTACGAGCGCGTCGAGTCGATGACCGGCGGGATCACGTTGTGGAAGGACCGCGGCTACGAGGTGGACGTGCCAAAGACGCTCAGCGCGGAGCAGCGCGAGCGCTACTCCCGCCACATCCTGATCCCCGAGATCGGTGAGAGCGGGCAGCGGAAGCTGCTCGAGGCCCGCGTGCTGCTGCTCGGTGCGGGCGGCCTCGGCTCGCCCACCGCCCTCTACCTCGCCGCGGCCGGGGTCGGCACGATCGGGCTCGTCGACAACGACGTCGTCGACCTCTCGAACCTTCAGCGGCAGGTGATTCACAACACCGAGCGGATCGGCACGGCGAAGGTCGACTCCGCCGAGCAGGCGATCAAGGCGCTCAACCCCGACGTCAAGGTCGTCAAGTACGAGACCCGCCTGGACGCCTCCAACATCATGGAGATCATCAGCGGCTGGGACATCATCGTCGACGGCGTCGACAACTTCCCCACGCGCTACCTGCTCAACGACGCCTCCGTGCGCCTGCAGATCCCGGTCGTCTCGGCATCGATTCTCGGCTTCGACGGGCAGCTGTCCGTCTTCAAGCCCTATGACGGCCCCTGCTACCGCTGCCTGTTCCCGGTGCCGCCGCCGGCCGAGCTCGCGCCCTCCTGCGGCGCGAACGGAGTGCTCGGGGTGCTGCCCGGAACCATGGGCCTGCTGCAGGCGACCGAGGTCGTGAAGCTGATCGTCGGCGCCGGCGAGCCGGTGATCGGCCGGCTGTTGCTCTACGACGCGCTCGCCGCAACGCTGACCGAGGTCAAGGTCCGCCGCGACCCGCAATGTGCGGTGTGCTCGCGCCCGCCGGATTCGATCCGCGACGAGGAGATGGGCGTGTTCCCCGACTACGAGGCGTTCTGCGCCGCGGCCGGGTAGGGTGCGCGCGGCGATGGCGACGATCAAGATCCCACCGGTATTGCGCGCGTCCGTAGGGGGTGAGCGCGAGGTCAGCGTCGAAGGAGACCAGGTCGGCGAGCTGCTGCGGGCGCTAGTCGAGGCACACCCGGCAACGGCGACCCAGCTGTTCGGCGCCGACGGCGAGCTCAACCGCTACGTCAACGTCTACCTCAACGACGAGGACGTGCGGGTTCTCGACGGCCTCGACACCGCGGTCGGCGAGGGCGACGTGCTCGTGATCCTGCCGGCGATGGCCGGCGGACGCTGAGCGAGCAGCAGGCGCAGCGCTATCCTCGGTTGACGAGATGAGCCTTCCCGAACTGAAGAACCGCCCCTGCGGGGGCCGCTACGGCGACATCGTCCAGTCGATCGGAAACACGCCGCTGGTCGAGTGCAAGCGCCTCTCGCCGAAGCCCGGCGTGCGCGTCTGGGCCAAGCTCGAGTCGCACAACCCCACCGGCTCGGTCAAGGACCGCGTGGCGCGCGCGATGATCGAGGACGCCGAGGAGAAGGGCGCGATCGCGCCGGGCCAGACGATCCTCGAGCCGACCTCCGGCAACACCGGCATCTCGCTCGCGATGATCTGCTCCTACAAGGGCTACCGCGTGAAGGTCGTGATGCCCGACAACGTCACGCCGGAGCGCACCCAGCTGTTGAAGATGTACGGCGCGGAGATCGTCTACTCCGACGGGACGAAGGGCTCAAACGGCGCGGTCGAGCTGGCGCTCGAGATGGCGGCGGCCGACCCGAGCTACTACATGCCCTACCAGTACGGCAACGAGTCCAACCCGCTCGCCCACTACAACGGCACCGCTGTCGAGATCCTCGACGAGCTCGACGACGTCGCCGCATTCGTCGCCGGCCTCGGCACCGGCGGCACGCTGATGGGCAACGCGCGCCGGCTCAAGGAGGCGCTCGGCGACGCCGTCAAGATCGTCGCCGCCGAGCCGATGCAGGGCGAGCCCGTGCAGGGCCTGCGCTCGCTGGACGACGGCTTCATCCCGCCGATCATCGACCTCTCGCTGCTTGACCGCAAGATCTTCGTGACCAACAGCGACGCGATCACCTGGACGCGCAAGCTGCTCGACGAGGAGGGCATCTTCGCCGGCGTCTCCTCCGGCGCGATCGCCCGCGTCGCGGTGCGTATCGCCGGTGAGCTCGACGAGGGCAACGTCGTCTTCATCGTCGCCGACGACGGCTGGAAGTACCTCTCGAGCGGGCTCTACACGCTGCCCCAGGACGAGATCGCAAACCTCGAGAGCACGCTCTGGTGGTGAGCGGTTCGGCTCTGCCGAATCGCCTGCCGGCCAACTCCCCGGTGCTCGGGGGCAGGCAATGAAGATCAGCCGGGCGCTTTACGACGACATGGTCTCCCACGCCCTCGAGCAGGCGCCGGATGAGTGCTGCGGCATCGTGGCATCACTCGATGGCGAGGCGGTGGCGGTGTTCCGCGCGCGCAACGCGGCGGCCAGCCCGCTGCGCTACGAGATGGACTCCGCCGACCAGATCGCGATCCAGGAAGAGATCGACTCCAAGCGCTGGGACTACGGGGCGATCTACCACTCGCATACCCGCACCGCGCCGCGTCCGTCCCAGACCGACATCAACATGGCGTTTCGCCCGGAGGTCGGCGCCCTGTGGCCCGGCTCGCTCTACATCATCGTCGGAGTGGCCGGCGATGAGCCCGAGGTGCGGGCGTGGCGGATCGAGTCCGACACGCCCGAAGAGGTCGTCCTGAGCGTGGTGTGATGGGCGCGCCGCTCGTCTGCCCGAGTTGCGCGGCGGAACATGGCGGCAGCGAGCGGTTCTGCGTGCGTTGCGGCATGCCGCTTGTGTACCCCGGGCCCGGGGAGGCGCGCGTCAGCGCCCGCCAGGAGCGCGCGCGCAAGATCAAGCCGCAATACGCGCAGGGCGCCCTCGTTCGCGTCGCCTGGACGCGCAACCAGGCCGAGGCCGAACTGATCGAGGGCATGCTGTTGGCCGAGGGGATCCCGAGCCTGATGCGCAGACCCGCCGGGTTCGACGTGCCGGACTTCATGGCTGCCGGTCCGCGCGAGCTGCTCGTCGCTCGCTCCGGTCTCGACGCGGCGCGCGACGTGCTGCTCCAGAACGACATCGCGGCGAGTGCGGCGGTGCGCGTCAGCTCGCCCCGTGCGACGCGCGTGCTCGCGGCCCTGCTGCTCGGCGTCGCGGTGCTCGCCGTCGTGCTGTTCATGGCCACGCACGTCTGGGATTGACGCGCGCCGCTGGGCGGCGCGACACGCGGCGGGCCCGCGGCGCCGCAGCGCCCGGTTCGCGCCGCGGCGGCGGCGCGCGTTCTCAGGGGGCGGCGAGTCGCGCGAGGTGGGCGCGCCAGACGCCCTGGCTGTCGACGAGCGAGCGCCCGCTGAAGGCCTGCTCCAATGCTCGCGCGGGCGACCCTGTCGGGTGCGCGAACGCCAGGGTGACAGCGGCCTGGGCGCCGTGCTCGCGTTCGAGCAGGTCGAAGATGGTGCCGCCCAGCAGCGCGGCGTCGCGCAGCTGCGGCGGGAATCGCGGCGCCGGGTCGTCGCGCAGACGGCGCGCGATCGCCGGGCGCGCGAACACGTTCTGGCCGGAGAAGTGCGCGGCCGCGCCCCAGATCAGCCAGGCCCAGCGGACGTGGCGTGGGCGCAGGGGCGGCGGCAGACTGCGGTTGTTGGCGGCGATCACGAGCTGCGCGTACAGCGCGGCCGGGGTCATCATCAGCATGTCGCGTGAGTCGGGCACCGCCGAGGCGCGCTGCTCGAGCGCCGCCGGAGCGAGCATGTGCAGCGTGCGCCCAGAGCACCAGCCCGCGAGATAACGTCGTGCCGGTGCCCTGCTCGCCAGCCACGCGAGCGGCAGGGCCGGCGCGCCGAGGCAGAGGGCGAAGGTGCCGGCGTGCATCACCACGGTCACCTCCTCCGGCACCTGCGGGAAGATCCGCGCGAGCGACTCCCGCGTCGTCTCGAGCAGTTCGAGCACTGCCGCGGTGCCGCGCTCATCGGAGTCCTCGTGGCGCGCCTCGAAGTGCGGCGAGCTCGACTCGGTCCAGGGCACTAACCGACTCGATCCGGCGCTCGCCGGCAGCCCAGCTGAGCGCTCAGGCGAAGACGGCCTGGCGGGAGCCGAGTGCGATCGACTCGATTTCCTCCGCCGCGCGCTCGAACTCCTCGTCGGCGAGCACCGGGGTGCCCTCGAACGGGAGCTCGCGCGAAAGCTCGAGCCACGAGCGGCAGCCCGCGTACTCGTCCTTGACCTTGACGGTGACCGGGCGCGGGATGCGGTAGGTGCGAAGCAGCAGCACGTGCAGCGGATGGCGGCGCTTCCACTCGAGACGCTTCTCGGCGTAGTCGGAGGTCCAGACGTAGAAGGGGGAGAGAGCGTCCACGATGCGCGGATCGGTCACCGTGTACTGCGCGGCGACCTCGGCCCAGGCGCGGATCCGCACCCGGTCGGGCGGCAGCAGCGCCAGTCCGTTGCGCGCGTGCGCCAGCACCGGCTCGCCGTCGGCCCACACGCCCTCCTCGAGCGCGCGACGCAGCTCGGGGCGGTGAGACTCGCGCACCAGGTCCGTGCGCTGATGGTCGAAGGTCGGGTAGAGGAAGAAGCGCTCGTGCTCGACCTCGAAGTGCTTGTTGGGCTCGCGGATGCCGCCCTTGCGCAGGGTCACGAGCTGCTCACCCTCGGCGAGCGCTCGTACGGTCACAGCCCATTCTTTGAATGCAATCGGCATTGGGGAACCTTCGGTCAGGAGCACATCTGCCGCCGACGAAACCCCGAAGAGCGGGGCGGGCGACCCAAGAAGGATACGCAACAAGCGGGAAATCTCCAAATTTCCCTGCAATATTCGGTACTTCTCACTGCCCTCACGGCACTCGCGACGGTTCAGCGACGACTGCGAGCGAGCCATTTGCGCTCGCAGCCGCGACGCGCGACCGCTGTGGCGGCCGCTGCCCGGAGCCTAGACGAGCGCCAGGCCGCAGCGCTCCTCGACCGCCGCGACCAGCGCCGCGAAGTCCTCGTCGCCAAGGCCGGCGCGCTGCGCCGCCAGCATGTCGGCGAGCACGCGCCGCGCGCTCTCGAACGGCACCGTCGCAGCGTCGAGGCACAGCTCGACGTCCTTGATCATGTGCGCGAGGCGAAACAGCGGCGTGAAGTCGTGCGTGCGCATCGGCTGCGCTTTGAGCGCGAGCATCTTCGAGCCCGCGGCGCCGCCGTCCATCACGGCGACCAGGGCATCGAGGTCGACGCCGGCGGCTTTGCCGGCGATCAGCGCCTCGGCGACCGTCGCGGCGTTGGCCGCCGCGACCGCGTTGTTGATGACCTTGATCGCCTGCCCCGCCCCGAGCGCACCGACGTGCAGGACCGTCGTGCCCATCGCGTCGAGCGCCGGGCGCGCCTGCTCGAGGTCGCCGGCGTCGCCGCCCACCATGATCAGCAGCGTGCCGTCACGCGCGCCCGGCAGCGAGCCGGTGACCGGGGCATCGAGCAGCCGAATTCCCTGCGCGGCGAGACCCGAGCCGATCTCGAGCGCCGCGGCCTGGCCGATCGTCGAGCAGTCGACGCACAGCAGGCCGGCCGCGGCGCCCGCCGCCGCGCCATCGGGGCCGAGCAGCAGCTCGCGGACCTGCGGCCCATCGACGACCATCGTGAAGAGGATCTCGACCTCGGCGGCGAGCGCCGCGGGCGAGGCTGCGACGCGTCCGCCGTGCTCGGCGACCCAGTCCGTAGCCGTCTGCGCCGTGCGGTTGTAGACCGTGACCTCGAAACCCGCCCGGCGGAGGTTCGCAGCCATCCTCGAGCCCATGATCCCGAGCCCGATGAAGCCGATGCGGGTGGGCGGCACGGCGCCCACCTTAGCGGCTGTGCTCGCCACTACGCCGCGAGCGCGGGTACTTCGCAGTCCTCGGTCTCGGCGAGGTGCTGATGCGACGGGCAGTAGCCGTTCGCGGGCAGCGGCGCGCGCTGGCAGGCGGTTCCCTTGCGTGTCACGGCGCGGCACTGCAGCGGGTTGCCCTGCGGGTCGACGCCGTTGCGCGGCAGGGTGGCCACGAACTCGTCGGCCAGCGCCATGTAGCGCTCGACGACCCCGTAGACCTGCTCCTGGCGGCAGACGGGGAAGTAGGAGCGAATGTCGCCGAACAGCGTGCGCGCGGGGCGCGCGAAGTAGTGGCGGTCGGTCGCGAGTCGCTCGACCGACGCCTCGCAGGCTCGCAGCAGGGCTTGGCGGACCTCGAAGACGCTGCGCGCGCCGCTGCTTCGATCCACCAGCGGCGAGAGCTCCCTGTAGATACCGCGACTGAACTGATACATGGCCCGCCCGTTTCTCTCGGTTGCAAGAGCACCAGACACCACTCGTCTGAGTGTCAACGAGCGCCAGTATGGACTCGCCGTGTGAAGCCCAATCGAGCGGAGATGTTATGCGCGCCTTAAGCGTCCATCTACGCGCGCGGGCGCCCTCAGTCCCAGCGCTCGAAGCTGATGGCGCCCTGCGGTGAGACGATCGTGTGCATCGCGTCGAGTTGGCGGTCGGTTTGGGGGAAGTCCAGGCGATTGTGGGCGCCCCGGCTCTCGTCGCGCGCCAGCGCGCAGGCCCCGATCAGCCGCGCCAGCGGATAGGGATCCTCGAGCAGGAGCTCGAGACCGTCCCGCGAGCGGCGCAGGCCGGCGTGCTCCCAAAGCGCCCTGCGGGTCGCCTGTGTGACGGCGCCGACGAGCTCGACCGCTTCGGGCGCGACCCCCGGCGCGGCCGCGGGCTCCTCGAGTGCGGCGCTCGCTGCGCGCCGGCCGAACACGAAGCACTCGCTGAGTGAGTTGGACGCGAGCCGGTTTGCGCCGTGCAGCCCGGTGGCGGCCGACTCGCCCACCGCGTATAGCCCGGCGAGCGTCGAGCGGGCGTGCAGGTCGGTCGTGATGCCGCCCATCATGAAGTGGGCGGCCGGCGCGACCGGGATCAGCTGCGTCGTCACGTCGATTCCGGCCTCGGCGAGCGTGTCGACGACGTTCGGGAAGAGCGTCGGATCGACCTCGCGCATGTCGAGTGAGACCGCCGTCGCGCCGGTGCCCTCGAGCAGCGCGTCGATCGCCGCCGAGACCTCGTCGCGCGGCGCCAGCTCATCCACGAAGCGCTCCCCGTCCGCGTCGAGCAGCCGCGCCCCTTCGCCCCGGATCGCCTCCGTCACGAGGTAGCCCTCGCGGCCTGCGACGCCGATCACAGCCGTCGGATGAAACTGCAGGAACTCGAGGTCGGCGAGCCTGGCGCCGGCGTGGTGGGCGAGCAGCATCCCGCTGCCGAGTGACCCCGGCGGGTTGGTCGTGCGCGCCCACAGCGCCGCCGCGCCGCCCGCGCAGACGACGACCGCCCGCGCACGCACGGTGCGCCCGTCCTCGCAGGCGAGGCCGACGCACCGCCCGTCCGCGACCAGCAGCGTGTCGGCGCGGGCATGCTCGAGCACCTCGATCAGGGGCTCCTGGGCCGCGAGCGCCGACAGCTGGCGAACGACGCGCCGGCCGGTCGCGCTACCGCCGGAGTGCACAACGCGGCGCATCGAGTGCCCGCCCTCCAGGCTGAGCGACAGCGCGCCCGCGAGGTCGGTGTCGAAGTGCACGCCGAGGCGCTCGAGGTCGCGCACCCGCGCCGGCGCCTCGGCGCACAGCACGGCGGCGGCCGAGGGCCGGACCAGTCCCCGCCCGGCGCGCTCGGTGTCAAGCTGGTGGCGGCTCGCGCTGTCGCCGGGCGCGATCGCCGCGGCGAGTCCGCCCTGCGCCCAGTAGCTCGCCGTCTGCGCCAGCGTCGTGGCTGAGATCAGCGCGACGCGGGCGCCCGCCGCGGCGGCGCACAGCGCGACGTAGAGCCCGGCGGCTCCGGCCCCGACGACGGCGAGCTCGGCCCGGGTCTCGCAGGCGTCTGACATTCGGGGGGTACCGTACAGCGATGGCGTCACCCATCTTCTTCAGCCACCCCGCCTCCGCCGAGCACGACACCGGTTCCCACCCCGAGCGCCGCGAGCGGATCTTCGCGATCGAGCGCCACCTTGAGCAGACGGGCTGGTTCGGCTTCGAGCGCCGCGACTCGCCGCGCGTGGCGCGAGAGCTGCTCGAGAGCTGCCACGACTCAGGCTACGTGGCCGCGCTCGAGCGGCTTTGCGCCGTCGGCGGCGGGCAGATCGATGACGACACGCTGGTCAGCCAGGGATCCTGGGAAGCGGCGATGCGGGCCGTCGGTGGCGCCGTGGCGGTCGTTGACGTGCTGCTCTCGGGCGAGGCGCCCGCCGCGTTCTCGGCCGGCCGCCCCCCCGGCCATCACGCGCTGCGCGCTCGCGCCGGCGGCTTCTGCCTGTTCAACAACATCGCGGTCGCCGCGATCCACGCGCTGGGCGCGCACGCGCTGGCGCGCGTCCTGATCTTCGACTGGGACGTCCATCACGGCAACGGCACCAACGACCTCTTCCACTCCACCCCGGAGGTGCTCTACGTCTCGATCCACGAGTCGCCGCTGTACCCCGGCAGCGGCCCCGCGAGCGACCGCGGCAGCGGCGCGGGGGAGGGTTTCACGCTGAACCTGCCGGTGCCGGCCTTCTCCGGCGACGACGTGTTCTGCGAGCTCGTGCACTCGCGCGTGATCCCGCTCGCGCGCGACTTCCGCCCGCAGCTGATCCTGGTCTCGGCCGGTTACGACGCCCACGCTGAGGACCCGCTCGCCGATTGTCTCGTGAGCGATGCCGGCTTTGCCACGATGACGACCGCGATCCGCCGGCTGGGGGAGGAGCTCGAGGCGCCTGTCGGCTTCGTCCTCGAAGGCGGCTACGAACTGGATGCGCTCGCCCGCTCTGTCGCCGCGACGCTTGAGGCGCTCAGCGGGGGCGAGCCTTAGCCGCACGGCTCGCAGCGGTGGCTCAGGAGGAGATCAGCGTCGCGACGGCGTAGCCGACGCCGACCAGTGCGAGCAGCCCGATCAGCGTTGCGGCAGCGCCGGCCGGGCGCCAGTGCGGTGTCTGGGCGACCCGCGTGAGGCTGCCGCTCCCGCAGGCGAGACACCAGCGCTGGCGGTCCGCGAGCTCAGCGCCGCAGACCTCGCACCGGCGTCCCGGCGTTTCGTTCACCCCGGCTCGCCGCTGCCTGGAGCGCCCTCGCCGGGCGGTTCGCCCTCGCCGGGTCGAGCGCCCTGGGTGGGCGGTTCGCCCTGGGTGGGCGGTTCGCCCTCGCTCGCCGCCGTCGTGGCGGCCGGTCCCTCGCCGGCGGTCGGGCGGCCGCAGGTAGGGCAGAAGTTGGCGGCGCTGTCGTGGATCGTCGAGCACTGCGGGCAGCTGTTGATGCCCGGCTCATGCAGGACGGCCAGCTCCTCTCGCAACTCGAGCGCGCGCTGGAGCGTCGCGAGCTCCCCGTCCAGCGCGCTGAGCGAGGCGAGCTTCTCGGCGAGTGGCGCCTCGCCGGGTTCGCCGAGGCGGTGCGATTCAAAGACGAACCCGCCGAGGTCGTGCAGCGCCAGCTCGCGCCGGCGGCGCAGGAAGCGCACCCGCCGGCGAATCACCGCCCGCTGCAGGAAGCCCGTCGCCGCGAGCCCACTGGACGCCGTTCCGGGACCCTCGGCAGCGTCGGCCTGCGCCGATCCGATCTCCGCCACGGCGCCGATGCTAGTGGACCTTCGCGCAAGCTTGCATCAACGTTGCCCCAGGCCCGTTCACGCGGGCTCCGGGCCGGTGGCGAGCAGCGAGCGCCAGGCGCTCGCGACACGTGCCGCCATCGTCTTGGAGGAGAACTCGCAGGCCCGTGTGCGGCCCTGCACACGCGGGTCTGGATTCGCGAGCGCCGGGGCGAGCGCCGCCGCCCAGACATCTCGGTCGTAGGGCGCGCACAGCGTGCCGGCGACGCCGGCGAGCGCCTGCGCGTGCACGCCGACCGGCGTCGCGAGCACCGGCACATCGCAGGCGAGCGCCTCGAGCACCGCGAGACCGAAGCCCTCGGCGTCGGAGGGCACGAGCACCGCGTTGGCGGCGTTGATCGCGAGCGTCACGTGATCTGGCGCCGTTGCACCGAGCGTGATCAGGCGCACGTCGCCGGCCAGCTCGCGGGCGCGGTCAAAGTGCTTGGAGACCCGGCGTGGGTCAAACGGGAACAGCAGGCAGGGCGTGTCCTGATCGAGGCCGAGGGCCATCCGCGCAGCCTCGCGCGGGATCGGGCGAAAACGCTCGAGCGCGACGCCGCATGGCAGAACCACAGGCTCGCGCACGACCGGTCCCAGTTCCGCCGCCAGCGAGGCCGAGGCGGTTGCGACGAGATCCATGTGCGCGAGTGCCGCGATCGTCAGGCGCCGCGAGCGCCAGTGGCGCACGTCCGTGCCGTGCAGCGTGACCGCGTGGCGCGGGCCGCGCAGCGCGAGCGCCGGCCATGCGGTCAGCCCGAAGTGGGCGTGGACGATGTCGAAGTTCGCTCCGGCGTAGCGGTGGCGCAACGAGGCCGCCGCGAGCGGGTACGAAAGCGTTCCCGGCAGGAACTCGAACAGCTCGACGTCGACGTCGCCGATGCGCGCCAGCGCGTTGACCTGGTCGCGGACGAAGACGCCGCGCCCCGGGTTCTCACGCGACGCCGCCATGTTCGAAACCACCAGCGCGCGCACGGACGCACGATAGCGGGAGACCATCTGGGATCATGGCTGCGGTGTCCACGCCGCCGCCCGCGCCCAACGAGCGTCCGATCGCCGTGTTCGACTCGGGCGTCGGCGGTCTCACGGTGCTGCAGGAACTGCTGGTCGAGCTCCCGCATGAGGACTTCCTCTACCTCGGCGACACCGCCCGCTTTCCCTACGGCGAGCGAAGTGCCGCGGAGCTCGAGCGCTTCGCGCTGGAAATCGGCGAGCTGCTGCTGGCGCGCCGCGCGAAGCTGCTCGTCGTCGCCTGCAACGCGGCCAGCGCCGCCGCGATCGGCGCGCTGCGCGAGCGGATGCTCTCGACCACCCTGGGCGTGCACGTCATCGGCGTGATCGACCCCGAGTCGCGGCAGGCCGCGAGCGTGAGCGCCAACCGCAGGATCGGGTTGCTGGCGACGAGTGCCACGGTCGCAAGCGGCGCCTACGCGCGGGCGCTCGCGGCGCAGGCGCCCGACGCCGAGCTGATCGCCGTGGCCTGCCCCGACCTCGCGCCGATCATCCAGCAGGGCTTCCCGTTCGATCATCGCGTGGTCGAGACGGTCCGCGCCTACTGCGCGCCGCTGCGCGAGGCCGGGGTCGACACCGTGATCCTCGGCTGCACCCACTACCCGCTGATCGCACCGATGCTCCAGCGCATGCTCGGGCCGGGCGTGACGCTGGTCACCTCGGGCCGCGCCCTCGCCCTCTCCGTCGCACGATCGCTGCAGCAGTCCGGGCTGGGGGCAGCGCGGCGCCAGGAGGGCGAGTACCGCTTCCTGTGCACCGGCGACGTCGAAAGCTTCCGGACCGTCGGCTCGCGCTTCCTGCAGATGCCGATCGAGCAGATCGAGCAGGTCCGGCTGCCGCTGGCGGAGGCGGCGTGACGCGCTCCTACGACCGCGCCGGCGACGAGATGCGGCCGGTGTCCTGCATCGGCGACTTCGTGCCACCGGCCAGCGGCTCGGCGCTGATCGCCGTCGGGCGCACACAGGTGATCTGCACGGCGAGCGTCGAGGGCGGCGTGCCGCGCTGGATGTCGGGCAAGGGCCGCGGCTGGGTCACCGCCGAGTACGGCATGCTGCCCGCATCCACAGGAGCCCGCAAGCAGCGCGACACGACGCGGTTGCATCCCGACGGGCGCACGGTCGAGATCCAGCGACTGATCGGCCGCGCGCTGCGCGGCGTCGTCGACTTCGAGGCGCTCGGCGAGCGGACGGTTTACCTGGATTGCGACGTGCTGGTTGCCGACGGCGGCACCCGCTGTGCCGCGATCACCGGCGCCTACGTCGCGTTCGCGCGGGCGATGAACCGCCTCGTCGCCGAGCAGGTGATCGAGCGCTCGCCGGTGTGCGGTGCGGTCGCGGCGATCTCATGCGGCATCGTCGCCGGCGTGCCGCTGCTCGACCTCGACTACAGCGAGGACTCGGTCGCCGAGGTCGATGCGAACGTGGTGATGACGGCCGACGGAGGCCTCGTCGAGGTGCAGGCAACGGCCGAGCGCACACCACTCTCGCGCGCGCACCTCGACGATCTCCTGGCGCTCGCCGCACACGGGATCGCCGGGCTGCACGCGGTCCAGGCGGCCGCGATCGAGGCGTAGTGGCCCGTCTGTGCCCGCGATGATCCTCGCGACGCGAAATCCGCACAAGCTCCGCGAGTTCCGCCGCGTGATCGGGCAGGACCGCTTGAGCGAGCTGCCGCCGGAGGTGGTGCTCGGGCCCGAGATCGGCGAGACCTTCGCCGAGAACGCCCTCGCCAAGGCGCGTACCGCAGCGCAGGCGACGGGCCGCGCGGCGATCGCCGACGACTCGGGCATCGCCGCGCAGGCGCTCGACGGCGCCCCCGGGGTTCGCTCCGCGCGTTTTGCCGGCGAGCACGCGAGCGACCAGGAGAACCTTGATCTGCTGACCCTCCGGGCTCCGGCGGGCAGCCGCCTGCGCTACATCTGCGCGCTCGCCTACGTCGATCCGCAGACGGGCGAGGAGCGCCTGTTCGAGGGCCGCTGCGACGGGCGGATGGCGGCGACGCCGCGCGGCAGCGGCGGCTTTGGCTACGACCCCGTGTTCGTGCCCGACGCGGCCGACGGCCGCACGATGGCCGAGCTCGATCCCGCCGAGAAGGACGCGATCAGTCACCGCGGCGCGGCGATCCGGGAGCTGGCGGCGTGGCTCGCGGCCGGTCGTCCATGAGCGCCCGCGCGCCCACGCGAGCGCACGCTGGCGTGCGATGAGCTCCGAGCACCACGGCGCGCCCAGCCAGCCGTCGGCCGCGAGCGCCGAGCGCTTCCGCGCGCCAAAGCAACGCGCGGCGGCGCTCTCGGTCGCCTCCAACGGGACGCTGATCGTGCTGAAGGTGATCGCCGGCATCGCCACCGGGTCGGTTGCCGTGCTGACCGAGGCGGCGCACTCGGGGATCGACCTGATCGCCTCGATCGTCGCGTTCTTCTCGGTGCGCAAGGCCGACGAGCCGGCCGACGCCGGCCACCCCTACGGGCATCAGAAGCTCGAGAACATGGCTGGCGCGATCGAGGGGACCCTGATCCTCTTCGGCGCGGCGATCATCACCTACGAGGCGCTTGTGCGCCTGGTGAAGGGCGGGCACGTTCACACGATCGGCGTCGGCATCGCCGTGATCGTCGTCTCGGCCGTCGTCAACCTGTTCGTCTCACGCGTCATCAGCCGGCGCGCGACACAGACCGGCTCGGTTGCGCTCGCGGCCGACGCGCTGCATCTGAGCGCCGACGTCGCCTCGTCCCTGGCGGTCCTCGCCGGGCTCGTGCTCGTCGCCTTCACCCACGCCGAATGGATCGACCCCGCCGTCGCGCTGCTGGTCGCCGCGGGCGTCGCGGTCGCCGGCGTGCGGATCCTGCTCAGCTCGTCGCGTTCGCTGGTCGACGAGGCGCTGCCCGAGGCGGAGCTCGAATGGATCCGCTCGACGATCCGCGAGCTCGGCGCCGAGCGCGGCGTCGTCGGCTTTCACAAGCTCCGCGCCCGCCGCGCCGGCACCCGCCGCTACGTCGACCTGCACCTGCAGTTCGCCGCCGGCACGACGCTCGAGGCAGCCCACGAGACCGCGCACGAGTTGACTGCGGCGATCCGCGATCGCCTCGCCGGCGCCGACATCCTGGTGCACGTCGAGCCTCGCGACCGGGTCGAGCCGGGCGCCGAGCTGCTCAGTCCGCACGAGCCCGCCGCCCGCCCGCCGGGCCGCCCTGCGGCCTCCGCCTGAGGCGCCGAGGCGTACCGGGTCACTCCTCGGTCCGCTCCGCCTCGCCCGTGTTCACGCGCGGTCGGCGAGCTCGGCGAGGAGATCCTGTGGTCTCACTATTCGCATCGCACCGACGCTTCGGAGCGGCAGGACATGCTTCCTGTCGCCGCTGACCAGCACGTCCGCGCCTCCAGCGAGAGCCGCGGCGATGATGCGATCGTCGGCCGGATCGCCGCTGCGCGGCGCCACCTCGGGCGGGACCCGGGCGACGGCGGAGGCGAGTTCCTCGACCAGCGCGAGGACTGCGTCAACGACCGGCTCGTCGAGGCGAAGCTTTACCAGCAGCACACGCCGAAGCTCGGCCTGCGCCGGCTCTGGCAGGATCGAGCGTGCACGCCCGTCGGCGATCACCTCGAGCACCCTGCGGGGCGGTCCGTCGGCGATCACCGCCGCGACGAGCACGTTCGTATCGAGCGCTACCTTCAGTCGTCGCGCCTGAGCTGATCGATCAGATCCTCGACGTCCTCGGGGCCGAGCCCGTGGCGCTCGGCGGTCGCTCGGGCGGCCCGGGTGGCCGCAGACCACTGCTCTCGCCAGAGGTAGCTGCGCAGGGCATCACGCACCAGCTCGCTGCGCGATCGGCCCTGTGCAGCGGCCAGGGCGTCGGTGGTGGCGCTCAGATCGTCAGGGAGGGACACCGAGAGGAGCTTGCTCATCGGATATGAAAGTATCATATGCGTATCCCCACCGGGGCCGGCTCTTACTGCTCGCGCAGGTAGGAGTCGCTGCCGTCCAGCCAGTCCTGGCGGGGCGGTGAGAAGACGTCCACGTCGAGCGTTCGCTCGAGCGCGAGTACGCTGTGGGACACCCATGAGGGAATCTGCAGGACCTCGCCCGCGCCGACCTCGACGACCTCTGTCCCCGCATTGCCGAGCCAGAACCGCAGCCGGCCCTCGAGCACATAGGTCAGCTGCTCGTTGTCGTGCGAGTGCTTTGGCACGACCGCGCCCTGCTCGAGGTAGATCTGCGCCAGCATCATCCGCTCGCCGGTGATGACGCGCCGCGCGAGCAGCGGGGTGAGCGCCTCGCGCGGCACGTCCTCCCAGCGCAGCAGCCTGGCCTGCGCGTCGCTCATCGGGAAACCTCGCTGCCTGACCCGGCAGCGCTCAGCGATCGCGGCGCTTGCACTGCTGCGTCCTCGGCTTGGCAGATGTCGGTCGGCAACGCAGGCTTCTCAGCGCAGGTTGATCGCGGCGGCGATTCCGACCGCCAGCGCGACGGCGGGGTAGCCGCGGTAGTGCTCCAGCAGCATCGCCCCCGCCGTGATCAGGCAGGCCAGGGTTGTCAGCAGCCAGGCGAAGCGAGGTAGCGACACGGGTGTATCTTGGCGGTTGGCCAGGCGCCGCGCTGTGCGGGCGCTCACCGGCTCCGCAACCATGAACCGCCAAGAGCTGATCGACCGCGTCGCGCTGGCGGCAGAGCTACCGCGACCAGCGGCGGCAAGGGCCGTCGATGCGGCGCTTGCGGCGATCGAAGAATCGCTGCGCAACGGCGAGGCGGTCAGGCTGACCGGCTTCGGTCGCTTCCACGTGGCTCGCTACACCGGCCGCCGCGGCGTGAATCCGCGCACGGGCGAGCCGATCGAGGTGGCGAGCACGGCTGTGGCGCGATTCACGCCGGGGCTGCGGCTGAAGCGGGCCGTTGGTTGAGCGCGTCGTTCGCGCAGCGGCTCAGCGACGCCGTCGCGCAACGCCGATCGCAGATCGTGCTCGGGCTCGACCCCGATCCGGCGGAGCTCTGGCCGGCCGCAGCTGCGGCGGCAGCCGGCCCGGGCAGCCCGGCGGAGCGTGCTGCGCGCGCGGTGCTTGAGCACTGCCGGGCGCTGATCGAGGCGGCTGGATCGGCCTGTGTCGCAGTCAAGCCGCAGCTCGCCTGCTTCGAGCGGCTCGGAGCGCCGGGCTGGGCGGCGCTGGCCGAGGTGGTGGACGTCGCCCACTCAAGTGGCCTGCTCGTGATCGCGGACGCCAAGCGCGGCGACTTTCCTCCGACCGCCGCGGCCTACGCGCAGGCATTGGCCGGTGCGACGCCGACGCTCGCGGGCGAGGTGCCGGGGCTCGGCGCCGACGCGTTCACGGTCAACCCGCTGCTCGGGGCCGATTCGCTCGCGCCCTTCGTCGCGAGCGGCGCCGGCGTGTTCGTGCTGGTGCACACGTCAAACCCCGGCGCCGCCGACCTTCAGGATCTCGAGCTGGAGGGCGGCGAGCGGGTCTGGGAGCGCCTCGCGCGGCTCGTTGACGGGTTGGGCGCGGTGGCGCCCTGCGGGCTGAGCGACGTCGGCGCCGTGATGGGCGCGACCGTCCCTGAGCTTCTCTCGCGGGCGCGCGAGCTGATGCCGCACGCGATCTTCCTGCTGCCGGGAGTGGGTGCCCAAGGCGGGCGGGTCGAGGATCTCGCTGCCGCTTTTGCGCCCGGGCGCGCCGGCGGGCTCGTCTCCGCCTCGCGCTCGATCGCCGGCGCTCACCGGTCAAGCGGCGCGGAGCCCGCGCAGGCGGCGCACGCCGAGGCGCAGCGCCTGCGCGAGATCGCCTGGGCGCTCGCCGGTTAGCGCAGTGCTGTCTCTGCGCGTCGCAGCAGCGCGGCGCCGAGACCGCGCTCCAGCGACGTTGACGGCGGGGTGAGCGTCGTCTGCACGTTCAGCGTGACTTCGGCCTGGCCGTAGGCGAACCCGACGACGTCGTCGTAGACGGCAACGCTGACCGTCTTGCCGTCCTGCTTGAGCGTGACGACGATCGCGAACCGAAGGCCGAACGATTTATCGACGCCGGAGATGACGGACGGGAACCGCGAGACGGCCGTTGTCACCTTGTCGCCTTTGGGGAACTCTCCGCGCAGCGCCTTGCTGAGCAGGCTCTGCAGGCAGGTCAGAGCGAGCGGCCGCTCGAACGCAGCGAAGTCCGTCGCGACCAGCGCCACGGACGGGAGGATCTCCGTCTCGGAGCTGATCGTGATGGAGTCGCTGGCGGTGGCGAATGCCGGCGACTGGGTGTTCGCGAACGCCTTGCTCGCCGGCACCCCACCGGCGCAGGCGGTGAGCTCGGCGCCGCTGCTGTCGTCCGCCGGCGTGGTCGGGTTGGCCTGCTGCTTGAGCGTGGGCACGTCGCTGTGACGGATGCTGATCGCATTTGCCACGCTCACGGCATCCGCGCGGGTGATCGTCCGCAGCCCTGCGAGCGCGACGGGAGCGGCCACCGCGAGGATCGTCGCGGCGATCGCGCAGGCCGGCCGGATCCGCCCGCCGCGCCGGTGGACCGGCCCGCGCCGCCCCCGGTGGTTGGCGCTTGCGTCACACGAGTGTCTGGCCACGCCCCGAGCCTAGCCGCAGAGCCGCGTTGATGCGAGTGCGATGGGCGGCGCTCCGCGCTCGCGCGGCGCGCCGCCGGGCGCCCGCCACGGCAGCGCTCATTCCACCATGCGGTGCTGGGCGGCCCAGCGGGCGAGCTGGTGGCGGTTGGTGAGATGCAGCTTGCGAAGGACCCCGGAGACATGTGTCTCGACCGTCCGGGCGGAGATTCCGAGCGACGCCGCGATCTCCTTGTAGAGGTAGCCGCGGGCGATCTGCTCGAGGATCTCCTGCTCGCGAGGGGTGAGCCGGTCGAGCTCGGGGTCGCTGGGCTCCGCCGGCGCGCCGCTGAAGGCGTCGAGCACGAAGCCGGCGAGGCGCTGGCTGAGCACGACATCGCCTCGCGCGACGCGGCGGATCGCGTCGGCCAGCTCCTGCGCCGAGATCGTCTTGGTGACATAGCCGGCGGCCCCGGCGCGGACGATCTCGATCACGTCCTCGGGCGCGTCCGAAACCGACAGCGCGAGGACGCGGGCCGGCTGGCCGCCGGCCGTCATCCCGGCGATGACGGCCAGTCCGCCGCCGTCGGGCATGTGGACGTCCAGCAGCACCACGTCGGGCTCGGTGGCGGCGATCATCGCGATCGCCTCGGCGACCGTGCCGGCCTCGCCGACGACTTCAACGCTCCCCTCGAGCTCGGCGCGAACGCCGGCGCGCAGCAGCGCATGGTCGTCGACGA
>Ga0302319_10002619_pt1 | contig 38433 bp, 36 predicted proteins | sample Bog_T0_2_FD_203319 | JGI IMG/M metagenome (GOLD analysis project Ga0302319, IMG submission 203319) | Peat permafrost microbial communities from Stordalen Mire near Abisko, Sweden - Bog_T0_2 | ecosystem: Environmental > Terrestrial > Soil > Wetlands > Peat | place: Sweden: Abisko, Stordalen Mire... | reverse complement strand
CACCGAGTGCGTCCATGCGGACTCGGCTTCGCCTCGCCATCTTCGCGCTGGCGCGCTGCGTCCCCCTCCCAACCCGCCTTGCGGAGAGCGCATTCTGATCGCAACGACGGCTCACCGTAGTTTTTCAACACCCTGCTAGTCCGTGGATTTTCCAGAACCGCCTGCCGCCTCAGAGCAGGTCGGCGGCGAGTTCGGCGAGGCGTGAGCGTTCGCCTTTGGTGAGGGTCACGTGCGCGGCGAGCGCCTGGCCCTTCATCCTGTTGTGGCAGTAGACCAGGCCGTTGCTCCGCGCGTCGACGTAGGGATTGTCGATCTGGGTGGGATCGCCGATGAGCACGATCTTCGACCCCTCCGAGATCCGGGTGATCACCGTCTTCACCTCGTGCGGCGTCAGCTGCTGCGCCTCGTCGAGGATGAAGAAACGGCGCGCGATCGACCTGCCGCGTATGAAGCAGAGGGCCTCGATCTCCACGAGCCCGCTCTTGAGCAGCCGTTCGTAGGGTTTTGTCGGAAAGGCGTGCCCGCCCCCAAGGCCGGAGGATGCCGGCGCCTCCTCCCGGTGGCGCTGCTTCTTGCCCGACACCTTCTTGGATACAAACTGCGGATCCTTCGGCGGCTTGGTGGGGACCAGGACCTCGAGCGCGTCGTGGTACGGCTGCAGCCAGGGTCTCATCTTCTCGTCGAGCGTGCCGGGGAGGAATCCGATGTCCTTGCCGAGCGCCATGATCGGCCGCGAGATCGACATTCCGTCGTACCGGGAGTTGTCGTCGTGCGTCTGGTAAAGCGCGCAGACAGTGGAAAGCAGCGTCTTGCCCGTGCCCGCCTTTCCAAAGCAGGTGATCATCTGGACGCTCTCGTCCAGGAGCGCGTCCATGAAGAACTGCTGCTCCAGATTGCGCGCCCGGATCGGTATGCCGCCGGGAGCCTTGACGAATTCGGGAAGCTTCAGCCTGCGCACCATGCCGTCGCCGTAGTAGCGCGCCGGCATCGTCTTGCCCTCGTCGGACCGGAGAAGCACATATTCGTTGAGGCTCAGGCTGCGCGCGTCATCCCGCCCCAGGCCGAAATGACCCTCCGAGCAGAAACGCTGGAGTTCGTACATGGTGAGCCGGATTTCCCTGTAGCTTGCCTCCTCGACGAACTCCGGCACCTTGTCGTTGAGGTAATCCTCGGACTCGAGACCCACGGCGCGGGCCTTGAGCTGCACGTTGACGTCCTTTGTGACGAGAATGGTCGGCGGCGGAAACTGCTCCTGGACAAAGACCGCGGCGGCGATGATGCGGTTGTCCTTCTTGGACATGTCCGGCAGCACCGCCCTCAGCCGGTCAAACGAGGGGGAGCGGCGCCCCGGTTCGGCAAGGTAGGGGTTGATGATGACCGAGAGCGTGCCTCCATTCGGTAGATCCACACCCTCCTGCATCGACCTGCGGTCGGGAAGCAGTTCCTGGAGGATCCGGTGGACACGGCGGGCGTTGCGGCCCCGCTCGGTCGACTGCTCTCCCTTGATGGCGTCGAGTTCCTCGAGGACCTCGACCGGTATCGCCAGGTTGTTCTCCTCGAAGTTGAAGATCGACTGCGGGTCGTGGAGCAGCACGTTCGTGTCGAGCACGAAGGTCTTAACTTTGGCCGAAACCTTTATCCGCGGATTTGGGGCTGTCGCCCCGCGAAGGTTTTCCATCGATTGTGGATATGTTGTGAATAACTGAGATGCGTTCCAGGGGTTTGTCCAACCATCAATTTTAATTTCGCGCCTGAATTTCAGGGAAATATGACATCTCCAGGACTTGCTTCCCAGCTGTTGCCGTGCCAAGGTCCGTCCTCTTCTGAATGAATACCGTCACCGCCAAGGGGACCGGCCACGCCGCAATCGGCTCCACCGGGAACGTCTGTTATTCGTTCTAGGGCAATGGCGACTGCGGAACCAGTTTTGACCGCGGTTGATGCAACCGCGGTCAATGGGCGTCTTGCCCTTGCCTCGGCGGAGGAACGCATCGCGTGGGCTTTTGGAGAGTATGCCGGCGGTCTTGTGCTGAGCTCGAGTTTTGGCGCCCAGGCTGCCGTGATGCTGAGCCTGGCGACCCGGGTCGTGCCCGGGATACAGGTGGTGTTCATCGACACAGGCTACCTTTTCCCGGAGACCTATCGATTTGCCGACGAGCTCGTTGCGCGCCTCAAGGTGAATCTCAAGGTCTACAGGCCGCTTTTGTCGCCCGCGTGGATCGAGGCAAGGCATGGGCGCCTTTGGGAGAAGGGACTGGAGGGCCTCGAAGCCTACAACCGCATCGTCAAGGTCGAGCCCATGCAGCGGGCGCTTTCAGAATTGGGCGCCCGTGCCTGGCTGGCCGGCCTGAGGCGCGTGCAATCGAGCACGCGGGGAGGCTTGTCCATTGTCTCGGGCCAGGACGGCCGGACAAAGATTCACCCCATCATAGACTGGACCGACCGCGATGTTCATAACTACCTGGAAAAAAACGGCCTGCCTTATCATCCCCTGTGGCACAAAGGGTACCTGTCGATAGGCGACGCGCACACTTCGCGCCCCGTGGGGGCCGATATGACGCCGGAGGAATCCCGCTTCTTCGGCCTCAAGCGCGAATGTGGCCTGCACGAGGAAAGAATCGACGGCTCGGGCATTTGAGCTCACCGAATCATCCCTTACCGAACGTGTCCCATCTCGACGAACTGGAGTCCCAGGGCATCCACCTGATTAGGGAGGCTTTCCACGCCTTCGAGCGCCCGGCGATGCTCTGGTCGATGGGGAAGGATTCGAATGTCCTCATCTGGCTGGCCAAGAAGGCGTTCTGTGGCCATGTGCCCTTTCCGGTCGTCCACATTGACACCACTTATGAGTTTCCGGAAATGCTCGAGTTTCGGGCATGGGCCAGGGATCACCACGGGTTCGACCTGATCGTGTGGACCAACGAGGAGGCGCGCGCCCGCGGCATCGGTTATGAGACGACCGACCCGGTGACGGTGACCCACGAACTCAAGACAGTGGCGCTGCAGCAGTGCCTGGCGGCGCACAAGTTTGACGCGCTGGTGACCGGTATCCGGCGGGATGAGGACTCCACCCGGGCCAAGGAGCGCTATTTCTCGCCGCGTTCCGCGGATTTCGAGTGGGACTACAAGGACCAGCCGCCGGAATTCTGGAACCATTTCACGACCGAGGTCGGCCCGGGCGAACATGTGCGGGTCCAGCCGCTGCTCGATTGGACCGAGATCGACATCTGGGCCTATCTGGAAAGGGAGAAGGTCCCGCTTCCTGCGATGTACTTTTCGCGGGAGGGCCGGCGATACCGTTCGCTCGGATGCTGGCCGATCACCAAGACGGTGCCCAGCAACGCCGCCAACATCGCAGACATCATCGAGGAGCTGAAGGTCACCCGGGTTTCGGAGCGCAGCGGCCGCGCGCAGGATTCCCACGAGAGAAACGCCATGCAAAAACTGCGCGCGAAGGGGTTCATGTGACCCGTCGATGAATCCGATCTCCGAAACCGTTCCCGGCCCGAAGCAGCCCGCCGAACCACCCGCCCCTGGGCCGGCCTCCCCCGCGCCGAAGGACGGGGGAGACCATCTGTCTTTTGTCGTCGTGGGGCACGTGGACCACGGAAAGTCGACGCTGATAGGCCGGCTTCTCTTCGACACGCATTCCGTGGCGGACGGAAAGGCCGAGCGGATCCAGGCCGCATGCAAGGCCGAGGGCATGGAGTTCGAATACGCCTTCCTGATGGACGCCCTGCTCGAGGAGCAGGCCCAGAACATCACGATGGACACGACGCGCGTGCCGTTCCGCACCCAGAGGCGGTCCTACACGATCATCGATGCCCCGGGGCACAAGGAATTCCTGAAAAATATGATCACGGGGGCGGCCAGCGCCGACGCGGCCGTGCTGCTCGTCGACGCCAAGGAGGGGCTCCGCGAGCAGACCCGCCGACACGGTTTCCTTCTCTCCCTGCTCGGGCTCGGGCAGATCGTCGTAGCCGTCAACAAGATGGACTTGGTGGATTTCAGCCGGGAGGTTTTCGAGGACATACGCAGGGAGCTTGGGGGATTCCTGGGCCAGCTCGGCATCAAGCCCGCGCATTTTGTTCCGATCTCCGCAAAGCACGGCCACGGCATCATTTCGCTGAGCGACCATATGCCGTGGTACCGCGGCCCCACGCTCCTTGAGGCGCTCGAGGGGTTTCGCACGCGGCCCGCGCCCCACGCGGCCCCGCTGCGATTCAGCGTCCAGGACATCTACAGGTTTGACGCCCGCCGCATTGTCGCCGGCGTCGTCGAGGCCGGGCGCCTCTCGGTGGGCGACGCCCTGGAGTTCTGCCCCGGCGGCAAGTTCAGCCGCGTGAAGTCCATTGAGACCTGGCCCGCGTCGCCGGAGAACGCGCCCGGCCGCGGCTCCGTCCAGGCCGGGCGGGTGGCCACCATCACGCTCGAGGACGAACTTTTCGTGGAGCGCGGACAGATCGGCGCGCCCCCGGGCTCGACGCCGGTCGAGGCGCGCGAATTCACCGCCCGCCTCTTCTGGCTGAACGAGGAGCCCCTGCGCATTGGGGAGACGCTTCCCCTTCGCCTGGCGACCCAGCAGGCCGAGGCGAGCCTTCTGGCGATCGAGCGCGTGCTCGATGCCGTCACCCTGGAAACGCAGACCGGCGCCGCCACCGAGGTGAAGCGTCACGAGGTCGCGCAGGTCCGCCTGAAGGTCAGGCGCCCGATCGCTTTCGACCCCGGGGCCTCCATCCCGGCCCTGGGACGTTTCGTCCTCCTGCGCGGAAGGCGGATCGCCGGCGGCGGCGTCATCGACACGGCCCATCGGGAGGCTGCCTTTGCGCCCTCGGACCTGCCGATCAAGCTTTCGGCAAGGACGGCGCTCCTCGGGCATCGGGGAGCGGTGATATGGCTGACCGGATACTCCGGGGCGGGGAAGTCCACTCTGGCCGCGGCCCTCGAAAAGGAGCTCTTCCGCTATGGCGTGCTGCCGGTCGTCCTCGACGGCGACGTCCTTCGAACGGGCCTCTGCCGCGGTCTCGGATTCTCCCCTGAGGACCGAAAGGAGAACATCAGGCGCGCCGCCGAAGCGGCCCTGCTCATCGCCGAGACGGGCGCGGTCGTGATCACCGCGCTGATCTCCCCTTTCCGGGAGAACCGACGGCTGGCCGCCGAGCTCTGCGGCGGGCGCGGCGTGCCGTTTGCCGAAATCTTCGTCAACGCGCCGCTCGCGGAGTGCGAGCGCCGCGATCCCAAGCTGCTCTACAGGAAGGCGAGGGCCGGCCAGATACCCGCCTTTACCGGAATCGACTCGCCCTACGAGCCGCCGCTCGCGCCGGATCTCGAGCTGCGTACCGACCGCGAATCCGTGGAACAATCCGTGGAAAAACTCTCGCGTCTTGTGCTCGAGATGGTCCGTCCCGCCCGCGAGGACAGGGGGGCCGACATCTGATGCCGTCCGCCGGATCCAGTTCCCGGGGCTCGGCGGCTCCCGGCACCGTCTACCTGGTCGGGGCCGGTCCCGGGGACCCGGAGCTGCTCACCGTCAAGGCGCGCCGTCTCCTCGGCGAGGCGGATGCGGTGGTGTACGACCAGCTGGTATCCCCGGAGGTGCTGGCGGCCGTTCGCGCCGACTGCGAAAGGGTATTTGCCGGCAAGAAGGGAGGCGGTCCGGGATTCCAACAGGATGACATCGATGCGATGCTCGTCCGGCTCGCCCGGGAGGGCAAAATCGTGGTGCGGCTGAAGGGCGGGGATCCTTTCGTCTTTGGCAGGGGGGGGGAGGAGGCTGAGTATCTTGCGTCGTCCGGGGTGCCCTTTGAGATCGTGCCCGGCATCACCGCGGCCCTCGGGGCCGCCGCCTATGCCGGCATTCCCCTCACCCACCGGGCAAGCAGCTCGGCGGTGGTCTTCCTCACCGGGCATGAGGATCCCTCCAAGGCGAATTCGTCCATCCGCTGGGAGGAGTACGCCCGGCTCGGAGCGACCCTTTGCATCTACATGGGCATGCGCAATCTCGCGGGCATTGTCGGGCGGCTGCAGGAGGGCGGGATGGCCGGCGACACACCCGCGGCGATCATCCAGGAAGCCACGACAGGGCGGCACCGTGTGATTGTCGGCACGCTTGCCACGATCGCGGCGCGCGCGACGGCGGAGCATTTTGAGGCGCCCGCGGTGGTCGTAATCGGCGACGTGGTCGCCCATGCCGACCGGCTCGCCTGGTTTGGACCGGCGAGAGCGGCGGCTGTGGGCCCGGGCCGGACGTGATCCTCGCCCTGATAGACAACGGGTCGCTGGAACCCGCGGCCCATTTGAACCTTCGGGCCGCCGCCGTCGCCCTTTCAGCCCGGGCTGCGGTTTCAGTCATACCGGTTTCCTGGAGGCACAGCGACCGGATACCGGAAGCCCGCCTTGGCGGCAGGCCGGCCCCCGTGCTCATTCCCTGGGTGCGCGCCCAACTGGCGCTCGGCGAAAGGCGGTTCCTTTTCATTCCATTCTTCGTCAGCCCGCAGGGGGCGGTGGGTTCTGCCCTGCGCGAAGAGCTCGAGGTCCTGTCGGCGGAATCCGGGGGTTTCGTCTTCGGGTTCACGCCGGGCCTCTCGGACAAGGGCGTCCTCGGGGCAATTGTGGCTGGCCGGGTGCGCGAGACCATCGCCGCGAAGGGCCTGCTGCGGCCCCCCGTCGTCGTCGTCGACCATGGCGGGCCGTCGAGGATCTCTGCCGAGCTCCGGGACGGGGTGGCCGCGGATGCGCTTTCAAGGCTCGGGCACGATATTCGGGCGATGGCGGTGTCCTCGCTCGAATCGCCCGACGGCCCGGAATTTGGGCACAACAGGCCGCTGTTTGCCGAAAAACTCGGCTCCCCCGGCTTCGACCGGGGAGACGTGGTTGCCGCGCCGCTCTTTCTCTCACCCGGCCGCCACGCAGGCCCCGCGGGCGACCTTGCGGCGATCGCCGCCGCGGCCGAGGCCGGGAATCCCGGCCTGCGGATTCATTTTGCGGACCTCGTCGGCACGCACCCGCTGGCACTGGACGCGCTTGGGCGGGGCCTGGAGGCCGCTCTCAGGCCTTGACTGCGGCCCTGGCGGGTTCGGTGGGCAGCTGCTTTCGCACCCATTCGTTGATCCCGCCCTTCAGGCTGCGCACATTGCGGTAACCAAGCGACTTCAGGAAAAGGGTTGTGGGTTTTGAAAACTTGCCGATCCCGCAGACCATGACGATCGGCGTGTCGCGATCGGGCGGCAATTCTGTCTTGCGGCTGGAAAGCTCGGCCTGGGGCAGGTTGATCGACGCCGGTATGTGAAGGTCCGCGAACTGTGAGGCCGGCCTCACGTCGATCACGACGGGCCCCGCGGAACCGCCCAGGTCCCGGGCAAGCTCGGCGACGGCCACCGAATCGAAGGGATTCTTCAGGTTCTCCAGCATTTCCTCCATGATCTGGTCGTACCGTCCGGTTCCCACCGGCGAAGGGGCGTCCTGCGCCGGGCAAAGGTCGGGGAAATGCCGGCAGACAGAGGAGGCGTATTTGAAGATATTGTCCGGAAAAATGACCACGGCAACGACCCCTGGCTCGTCCGGAAGGACCCTGAGGGCCCCCGCCAGGGCGAGGCCCGAGCTTGGTCCCGCGATCACGCTTTCCTCGCGGTTGAGGCGGAGGCACAGGTCGAAGGCCTCGCGATTGCCGATCTCGACCTCGGCGTCGTATTCCTTGGGAAAATAAAGCTTGGTCTGGCCGAGCTGGCGCTTGCTCCGGACGCCGGGGATGTCGTGCCCGTCCTCCGGATAGACCCCGATAACCTTCACCCCGGGGTTCCTGCTTTTGAGATAGCGGCCGTTGCCGGTGATCGTGCCGCAGGTGCCGAGGCTCGCGAAGAAATGCGTTATACTGCCCCCGGTCTGCCGCCAGATTTCAGGGCCCGTCGTCCTGAAGTGCGCGTCGGGATTGGCCTCGTTCGAATACTGGTCGAGGAGCACGTACCCGGGCTCGTTTGCGGCGGTGTCATGGGCCGCGGCGATGGCCCCCTCGGGGGCGCCTGGAGCCGGGCACAGGGAGTCGTCGAGCTCCTGAACGTCCGTCCCAAAGAATCGGAGGATGGTGCGTTTTTCCAGCGGTATGGCCGCCGAAAGCGGTGTGCGAAGCGGATAGCCCTTGGCATTTCCAATCATCGCCAGGCCGAGCCCGGTGTTCCCGGACGTGGCCTCCACGAGCTTCTGCCCCGGCAGGAGCGCACCACGGGCTTCGCCATCGCGGATCAGGTTGGCGGCGACACGGTCCTTGACCGCGCCGAAGGGATTGTACCACTCGAGCTTGGCGTAAACTTTTGCGTGACGAAACGGCACAACCCGGTTAAGCCTGACCATTGGAGTAGGATTTTCCTCGCCGGAAAGCATATCCAGGATTGTGTCATAAACTCGTGTTGCGTGATTACTTGCCATTTTGAATAAGGTGAGGATGAATATTAGAGACCATTTCCTCGCCAGTGCTAGAGCAAACTTCTGGACGGGATTGGGTCTCGTTTAAACCCTCCCAGGACAAAAATTGCGCAGTTTTTCATGAAAGCCAGCCACGACATTTGGAAGGAAATCTTCAAAGGCAAGTTGCCTGAACCCATTGGCAGCGAAGTCGACCAATTCGAGACCGAGATCGAGTTGCGCAAACAAGGCAAAATCGACGAAAAGGTGTTTGCCGAGACCCGGCTGCGCCGCGGAGCCTATGGACAGCGCTACGACAATGGCCAGCGGTATGACGGTACGGAGAGTCGGAAGCTGCCCTTTGCGGACAGGCCCACCAAGGGCCCCGGGACGATGTGGGATGCGCCCGGCATGCTCCGCATCAAGATTCCCTTCGGGGGGCTCAATCCGCGCCAGCTCGAAGTCATGGCCGAACTTGCCGAGGAATACTCCGACGGCATCGCCCATGTGACGACCCGGCAGGATTTCCAGCTCCATTTCATCCACATCGAAAACGGCCCCGCCATCATGCGGCGGCTCGCCTCGGTCGGCATCACGACCCGGGAGGCCTGTGGCAACGCGGTCCGAAATGTGACGGCGTGCCCCCTCTCCGGGGTCTGCAGGGACGAGGCCTTCGACGTGACCCCCTATTCCCACGCACTTGCCTGGTTCCTCATGGGGCATCCGGACACGATGGAATTCGGCCGCAAATTCAAGCCGGCCTTCAGCGGCTGCGCCCAGCACGCCTGCGGCCTGACCCAGATGCACGACATCGGATTCGTCGCAGCCGTTCGCGAAGTCGACGGGCGTCTGCAGCGCGGGTTCAAGATCGTCGTCGGCGGCGGACTCGGGCCGGTTCCCCGCCAGGCGCGCCTGCTCACCGAATTCGCCCCGGTGGAGGAAATGCTCCCGCTGACGCAGGCGGTCTGCAGGGTATTCGGCAAGCACGGCGAAAAGAAGAACAGGAATGCCGCCAGGATAAAATTCCTCGTAGACAAGTGGGGGATCGAGAAATTCCGCGAGGAGGTCTTCACCACCCGCAGGGAGCTCCGCGAGGATCCGCGATGGCTCGAGATGCTGAAGGGCGCCGAACAGTCGGCGGAAGGCCCGCTGCGTCCTCCCGGCAAGCTTCCGCCCGTGGAATCCGGAGGCAGCCTCGCCCAATGGGTGAGGAGCAATGTTCGCGACCAGAGGCAGGAGGGCTATGCCACGGCCGCCGTCACGCTCCCGCTCGGAGACATCACGGCGGCCCAGCTCCGATCGCTCGCCGACATCGTTGCCAGGTACACCCGCGGCACGGTCAGGACCACCGTTGAGCAGAACTTCCTCATACGCTGGGTGAGCAAATCCGACATTCCCGCCCTCCATGCCGATCTCGCGGCCGCAGACCTTGGACAATCCGGTGCCGAGAGCATCGTGGATATTGTGACCTGCCCGGGCACCGACACCTGCAAGCTGGGTATATCCTCATCCCGCGGGCTTGGCGGTGAACTGCGCAACAGGTTGATCGAAAAAAGTTACCAGCTCGACGAGGCGGTCAAGAACCTTCACATAAAGGTGAGCGGATGCTTCAATTCCTGCGGATGCCACCATGTCGCCGATCTTGGTTTCTACGGAGTCAGCCGCACGATCAATGGCTACAAGGTGCCCCACTTCCAGGTGGTGCTGGGAGGCCAGTGGGAAAACAACGCGGGCTCCTACGGCCTGCCCATCATCGCGATCCCGTCGAAGCGGGCCCCGGACGCGGTCGACCGAATCACCGGGTTTTATGTCGGCAACCGCCAGAAGGACGAAAGGTTTTTTGCCTTCGTAAAGCGCCTCGGCAAGGGGCCGATCCGTGAATTGCTCGAGCCTCTCACCCAGAACCTCCCGTCCCACGATTCCGAGCCGGGGCTCTATTCGGATTGGGGGGATCCCCGCCAGTACAGCATCGGGGACATCGGTGTCGGGGAGTGCGCGGGCGAGGTCGTGTCCCGCTACCAGTTCGAGATGACGTCCGCGGAACGCCTGGTGTTCGAGGCCGGACTGGACCTCGACCGGGGCGCCGCGCAGTCCGCCGGCGAGACCGCCTACGCGGCGTTCATCCGCGCCGCGAAGGCCCTTGTGCAGATTCAGTACGACGACGTCTCCAACGAACCGGACGAGATCGTGTCGGAATTCAGGGAGCGCTTTTTCGACACCCAGCTGTTCCACGACCCGTTCGTCGGCCCGAAGTTCGCCAATTATCTCTTTGCCGCCCATTCCGCGCGCGGGGAGAAATTCACGGCGGACACCGCGCACCACCGGATCGCCGAAGCCCAGCTCTTCATCGAGGCCGTCCACGGCTGCTACAACAAGCTCCGGTCGGCGCCCGTGCCCGCCGCCTCCTGAGGCCGGCCGGAGAACCCCCATTCCGATGGAATTTCAACATTTGATCGTCAAGATACCGGTCGAAGGCCGGCTGGGCATCGATCCCGCAGCGGTGGTGGATGTCTTTCACAAGTGGGTCGCGGCCCAGTCCGTCCCTGGGGTGCTCCTCGTGGACGTCGCCGAACTGCTCCACGTGCCCAAGGGCCCTGGGGTCATCGCCGTCGGCCACGAGGCTGATTATGCCCTGGACCATTCGGACGGGGTCTGGGGACTCCTCTACCGCCGCAAGACCACCCTGCCGGGCACCAATGCCGAACGCCTGGCGGGTGCCTTTGAAGCCGCGCTTCAGGCGGCCGTCTGGCTGGAAAATGCGTTCCCGGGAGCCTTGCGGTTCAGCCGCACAGAGTTTGAGCTTATCATCAATGACCGCGGGATAGCGCCGAACATTCCGGCGACCTATGCCGCGGCGGTTCCTGAGATGGAATTGTTCATTCGCAAGTTATTTGGCAACAGCAGTTTTCAATTTGTGCGCCACGACGGTGACCCCCGCGGGCGATTTGGGATCACCGCGAAGGGCGAAAAGCCGTTTATCCCTTTCGCCGCCTGACCTGCTGGCTGGGATCGGGAAAGAAGGCGGGCCGCCTACCCCTAAGCGGCCCGCCACTTGTTTTCTTGCTTACCCCAGACCCCGCCCCCGCTATGCGGGGACGGGAAACCTTGCCTGCGCTAACTTTTGACGGCTGAACGGGCAAAAGGTTCCATCCGCAAAAATGCAGGCCGCGGCGCCGGATCCCAACGCCGGATCCGGTGTCGCATTCCACTGAGGCATTGCATTTTTGGCGGTGCCGAGGTTAGGCTCCGCCGAACCTCAGAGACATCAGCACACTCACAAGTCATGTGGCCAAAACTCAAAGAACAGCTTCCCGCGATCGTCCTCACCGCCATTCTAGTGATCGGCGCGGCGGTTATCATCCACACTGTCACTGTCCAGGAGCTCACGGCCCGCCAGGATGAGGCGCTTGCCCCCCTGCGTGAGCAGAACGAGGCCCTTCGGGCGTCGGCCGACGAGAACCGGCGGCAGATTGCCGCGACGAACGAGCTTCTGAAGGATGCGATATCAAAGAGGGAGGCCGACCTGTTCCGCACCGACGAGGAGGTGCAGAAGCTCAACACCGAGCGGATGGACGCCCTTGCCGAGGCTATTGCGAAGAAGGTGCAGCCCTATAATCCCCTTCCGAAGACGCCCGAGGAGGCGGAGAGGATGCAGAACGAGCAGGTGGACAAGGTCTCCGCGCGCATGGCGCAGAGGATTCAGCCCATCCTCGCCGAGATGGCGGGGGACCAGCATCTGACTCGGGATTCCATCGCCCAGTACAGCCAGAGGATCTCGGAGCAGATCGGCGGTGTGCTGACCTCCCAGCTGGCGAAGAATCAGCAGCTCAACAACAATCTGAGGGAGACGCAGGCGGCGGCGCAGGACGCCCTGGCCCTTTCCCACGAGATCACCGCCCTTTACCTGAGCACGTTCAAGGACCAGGGCCTGATCACCAGGCTTCTTTCGCTGCCGGCGAATGTCGTCAGGGATGCCGCCAGTCTGAGCATCGTGACGAGCAGCGACCGGGCCAAGGTCGAGGAACAGCTGGTCGGGCGGATGAACGAGATCGACAGGAGGCTTGCTGAGATCGAGGCCGCGGCGCCCAAGAAGTAGTCTTCCGGGAATTCAGTCCTGCAGGGTGATCTCGTTGCCGTCGCGGAGCGTGAACTGGGAGAAGAGCTGGGCCGAGGGCGGCGGCCCCGTGCCGCGGTAGGCCTGGATCAGGCGCCCGAAGAAGACGCCCTGGATGACGTAGACGCCGCCGTCGGCCGGGACCGACACCGAACTCCCGGAGACCGCCCCGTTGAGATTGAAATAGACGTAGCAGCTCTCGGTCGGGTGGGTGTTGTTGATCGTGATGCTGAATTTCGGGCATACGACGCGCTGGACGCAGAGCTGCCACAGCCGCCCCCCGGACGCGCCGGATCCCTGCCAGTCCATGACCTGGCCGGGAGAGAGGGCGGCGGTCCACGAGGGGGGGAGGATGGCGCCCGGCGCCGTCCAATTTGTGTTCCAGATGTCGTTGAAAAGCACGAGGTTTGCTGGATCCTGGGTATTCGACGGGTTGGGGAGGGGCGGCACGGCCAGCTGCCCAGGGGAGGCGATAAGGGAGACGATCAGGAAGCGCTGCTGGGCCGCCTCGTTCTCCGGCCCCTCGAGCATGAAACGGGCGTTGTTCGAGGAGTTGTAGAGCACTCCGGCGGCCGGTATCGGAATTCCTGTGACAGGCGAACCCTGGGACGGGGCCGGGAGGCTGCAGCCCAGCTGCCGGGCAAGCTTCACGAACCAGTCATTGGTGTTCACGGACGCCGGGGCGTAGGCGGTGCCGGTCGACGGCGAGAAATTCGTGGTGTCGACACCCGATGGCACGCTCCCGGGGAGCGAGGCGATGTTCGTGCCCTCCAGGTCCGTGGATTCGAACGAGGCCTGCGCCGCCGCCCCCAGGTTCCGGAGGGCGGATGTCTCCGCGTCCACCCGGGCCCGCAGGATCTGGAAGCCCACGACGGGGGCGATCGTGGAGAGAAGAATGGCCATGATGGCGCACACGCAGGCGAGTTCGACGAGCGTGAATCCGACCCCGCTCCTCCGGCGCCCCGGGTCAATGGGTCGCATAGACGATCTGGTAGGCGGCCTGGAAGAAGGCGGCCATCACGAGGCCCACTCCGCCGACGACGAGCAGCGTCATCGCCGGGTTCAGCACCGCAATGGCCGTGGCGATGCGCTCCCTGGCCCTCCCGCTGAAATACTCCGACACCCGATCCATGGCCTCGGGAAGCCTTCCCGACTGTTCGCCGACGTCGATGGCAAGGCAGGCGAGGGGAGGGAAGAGCCCGCTTCGCCCGAACGCGGCCGTCAGGGTGGCGCCATTGAACGAGATCTGCCGGCCGGCTTCGCTCAGGCCCTGCCGGAAGGCGTGGTTGCCGACGAGGTCGACGCAGGATTCGATGATCTCCGGGGCCGGCTTGTTCGCCTGGTAGAGCGAGCGGTAGATCTTGCAGACAAGGGCGACCGCGAGGCAGGTGTAGATTTCACCAATGACCGGGAGGCGCAGGAGGAGGCCGTCGATGCGCACGCCGATTGCCGGAATCCTGCGCAGCCAGAGGACGGCGGCGGGGCCCGCGGCAAGCGCCGCGGCGAGCGCCGGCCAGGCCCGCCTCACGAGGTGGGAGGCGTCCATGACGCCGCGGGTCAGCGGCGGGAGGCGGCCCCCGAGGGAGGCGAGCAGGTCCGAGAGTCGGGGAAAGACAACACCGAGAAGCAGGGCCTGGACGCCGATCGCCATGACGATGACGAGCAGCGGGTAGGCGCAGGCCTTGCGCACGGCGGAGCGGTTCGCCTCCTCGTAGGCGAGGCGCTCCGCCAGGTCCGAGAATCGTTCGGCAAGCATCGCCGAGCCCCCCTCCTCGCCGGCCCTGATGACCGTGATCACATTCCTGGGAAAGCTGCGGGGAAACCTCGCAAGGGCCTGGGACAATCCGGTCCGGGCGTTCGTCACCTGGAGGTGGACCTCGCGCAGCACGCGGCGCGTCCGGCGGTCGGGGTAGCGTTCCTTGAGCTTGCCAAGCGCATCCGAAATGAGAACTCCGGAGGACAGCAGCATCGACATCTGCCTGAAGAGCTCGATGCGGTGGCACGGGCGAACCAGGGTGCGGCGTCCGGCCGGCCGCGCCTCCGAAGGACCCAGGTGGCCGCAAAGCCAGCCCGGCCGGTTCCGGCGGGGTCCGGGGAAACGTGCAGGAGGGAGGAAGTGCATCCGTTCAGCGCGAAAGGCGCAGTGTCACCGGGCCCTCCTGCACCGGGACGTGAAGCAGCAGCCGGTTGTGCCGAAGGTCGATTGCGTCCTGCGATATCGCCGCGACAAGAAGGCCGTCAAGGATCTCCCCGGGGGAGCAGACCCGCCCGTTGACGACGGCTGCGTTCCGGTCCGGCCGAGCCCCGACGAGGATGGATTCCACGGTGAGGCGCTCCTCCCTTGTCTGGGCCGCCGGCCGAGAACGCAAAACGAAGGGGTTTGGAATGCCGTCCGTGTCGCGCACCTGGAGGGCGCCCGTCTCGTCCAGCACCCCGTCGGCATCGGGAACCACGACGACGACCGGCTCCCCCGGGTCGGTCGCGGGAAGGTCCGGGACCGGTGCGCGGGGGAGAGGCTCGTTTTCCCGCGCCATGGCGACAATCCCGGCAAGCGATATCGTCGGAATCCCACGGCCGGGCTCGGCACACCGGCCGGTCCCAACCATGAGAAGCAGAGAGAGCACCCGTGCGTTCATCGTCAACGCACGATGGTAGCAAGCGCCGGGACGGCTTCCGGTCAACCGCGCACGATAAGGGGGACGGACTGGCCCTCGGTGGAGGAGGGGCCCAGGATCACCTTGAACACGCCGGGTTCGACCCGGAATCTCATGTCGATGTCCCAAAGGGCGAGCGCATCGGGCGTGATGGGAAACGAAACCGTCTTTTTTTCGCCCGGCTCGAGATGGATCCGCTGGAAGCCTTTGAGCTCCTTGACGGCGCGGGTCACGGAGCTCACCTCCTGGTGGATGTAGAGCTGCACGATCTCGTCGGCCGCGCGTCCGCCCGTGTTGACCACGTCGATCGAGGCGGTCGTCCCGCCGTCGGCGGAGATTTCGGGATCCTTCAGCCTGGGGTTCTCGTACTTGAATGTCGTGTAACTGAGCCCCTCTCCGAACGCCCAAAGCGGGGCGTTGGACTCGAATTCATACGCGAAGGGCCCGGCGTAGGGCTTGCGGCTGTAGTAGGCCGGAATCTGCCCGACCGAGGCGGGAAAGGAGACGGTGAGCTTTCCGGAAGGGCAGACGTCGCCGAAGAGGATCTCCGCCGCCGCGGTCCCGGTCTCCTCCCCCATGTACCAGCCCTCGAGGATGGCCGAGGCACGTCCCTTCAAGTCCCCAAGCGCTAGCGGCCTTCCGTTGCTCAGGTAGACGACCACCGGCTTGCCGGTGGAGAGGACGGCGTCGGCGAGCGCCCGCTGCGAGCCCCTCAGCTCCAGGGTGTCCGCGTCGCCGGGATGCGCATCCGACCAGGCCTCCCGGCACAGCGCCTCGGTCTCCCCGACGGCCAGGATGACGACATCGGCCTGCGCGGCGACTTTTCGCGCCTCCTCAATGAGCGGCCGGTTTTCCTCGTCGGTGGCCAGGGTGACATGCTCGGTCTGCCAGTTTGCGAACGCCACGCCCGTGTCGTTCTTCACGAGCACGCAGCCGGGCGCGTAAAGGACTGTCGCTGCGGCGCCCGCCCGCCTGCGGACGCCCTCCAGCAGGGAGACGGAGCGGCTGGGGACCCCCGGGTAGCTGCCGAGGCGCGCCACGGCGGCATTGGGGCCGATCACGGCTATCGTCAACGGGCGCCCCCCCGACAGCGGGAGAACCCCGTCGTTTTTGAGCAGCACGATGGATTCCCGGGCCGCCTGCAGCGCGAGCGCCCTGCTCTCGGGCCGCTCGGCGGCCGCCTTTGCGGCGGCGAGGTCCGCGTAGGGGTTCTCGAACAGCCCAAGGCGGAATTTCCATGCGAGTATCGCGCGAACGGCGCCGTCGATCTGGTCGGTTGTCACCGCCCCCTTCGCCACCTCCCCGGCCAGGCCCGGAAACGCGCCCGCGGAGGGCAGCTCGATCTGCACCCCCGCCCTCAGGGCCAGGGCGCCGGCATCCGCCAGCGATCCCGCCACGTGGTGGCCCTCCTCGAGGAGGCGGACGCCGTAGTAGTCGGAGACGATCATCCCCTTGAATCCGTATTCGCCGCGAAGGACATCCTGCAGAAGCCAGCGGTTTGCGTGGGAGGGGACGCCGTCGATCTCGTTGTACGAGGGCATGACCGCGCCCGGATGAGCCGTCCTTATGATATAGGCAAACGGCACAAGGTCCACCTCCCGCAGCGTCCTCGGCGTGCTGACGCCCGGGCTGCGGTTCAGGCCCCCCTCGGGGGTGCCGTGCCCGGTGAAGTGCTTAAGGGTGGATATGACGTGGTTGGCATCCACCGTGCCATCCGCCGATCCCTGGAGCCCGCGGACGATGGCGGCCCCCATGTGCGCGTTCAGGAATGGATCCTCCCCCATGGTTTCATCGATCCTGCCCCAGCGGGGGTCCCTCGCCACGTCGACGACGGGAGCCAGGGCGTGCTGTGCGCCGCGGCTGCGCATCTCGGAGGCCACCACGCCGTAGATGCGCTCGGCCAGCGCGGGATCCCAGGAGCATGCCAATCCGAGGGGGCTTGGAAAGCTGGTGGCTCCCGGCTTGACGAGGCCGTGGCATCCCTCGTCATGGAACATGGCCGGAATACCCAGGCGCGTCTTCTCGACAAGGAATTTCTGCAAGCGGTTGCGCAGGCCGACGTCCTCGTCAACGGGCAGGGTCTGGGCGGGCGCGACCGAGCCGGTCCCGTAGGGGACCACGCCCCTGAAGTAGGCCTCCTCGGTCAATCCGCTTTTCGCGATTTCCGACGCGTTGAGCCAGACCCCCGTGATCTGGCCGATCTTTTCGTCGAGCGTCATCCGTGCGAGGAGATCCTCCACCCGGGCCTGGACGGGGGCGGAGGCATCGCGATAGGGAGGTCCGGCGGGCTGGGCCGCCGCAGTCGGGGTCGGAATCAGGCTGGCGGCGGACAGGATCATGAGGCAGGTGATTGGGGTCGGCAGGGGTAAATGCACGTATCCAGCATACCAGCCGGGTCCGGCATGCCAAGGAAGATGGTCATGCTTCCGCGCGTTCGGCCCGGCGCTGGAGCTTGTAGCGGGCCTCGGCCGCTTTTTCCCGGGATTTCCTGTGGTCGTCCAGCGCCTTCACGGCGATCTTCAGGCCGTCGCCGGGAGAGTCGGCCTTGAGGCATGCAGCCAGCGTCCGCAGTCCGAATCCCGCCGCCTCGGCATAGGCGGGCCCCTGGGGCGAGGACGGGGCGCTGGGGGTTTCCTTCCCGGTCTGGGTGGGCGCGCGCCCCCGGGGCGGCGTATCCGAACCAGGGGGCGACGAGGCAACGAGCTGGCCGAGCGCCGAGCGCCTGGCTGGGTCGCCGGAGCCGCCGGCCGCGTCTCCCCGTGTCTCGGAATACACAGGCCTTCCGGGGACCGCCGCGGCGGCGCCGCGGCCCCCCGGCGCGGAGCCGAGTAGGTGGCCCGCCATTCCCGCCCCGCCCACGGCTGCCGAGGCGAGCGCGGTGGCAGCCCCGGCCACCAGGCCCGTGGCAAACACCGAGAGAAACGCCCCGGCGGCGCCGGCACCCCTTAGGAAAAGTGCGACCAGCTTCGGCGTCTTCAGGGCGACGTAGACCGCGAGAAAGGCGTAGGCGACAAGATAGCAGAACATGACCAGGGCGATCGTTTCGCCGCCACTCCCCACCGCCGCGATCGCGCTCGCCGCGACGTAGGCTGCGCCTCCGGCGGCCCCCATGGGCCCGCCGGAGGCGGCAAGGGGCCCGAAGATCACCGTGTTGAGTATCAGCCCCATCAGGGCGTCGACAAAGAGCATGATGAATTGGTAGGCCGGGGCCGCCAGCGCGAGGGCGAACAGGGCGCGCAGCACTCCGAAGAATGCCCCCTCGGTCGCCGGCAGGAGCCAGAGGGGCATTGCCGGGACCAGCATGAAGAGCTCGATTTCGATGAGGACCCTGGTTCCGGCGGTGAAGAAGAACGCCACAATCCGGGTGAGCGTGACGCCGATGCCGCGCCCAAACCAGTCCACCGCGGCCCGGAGGTTGGTGAGAAATCCGGTGGCCGTTCCTGCGGCTTCCTCGACGGTTTCCGAGAACCAGGCCTGGGCGCGCTGGGAGAGGGTGGGCGATGCGCTGACAACGGGCAGAAGCCGGGTGTCGAGATAGTTGAGCGTGTCGGCGAGCACGGCCTTCGCATAGGCCTGGCGTGCGGCTTCGCCCGGGGCGCTGCTGGACGGGGTGTTTGGCAGCGCCAGCGCCTGGGACGCCTGCTGGTCGTCGCCGGCCAGGGAGCCTGAAAGCGGTGGCAGCTGGGTCGAGCCGCCGGCAGGGAAGGGAATGGACAGTGCGGGCTGGCCGGCGGCTGGAAGGGCGCCGAGGTCGGCGACCATCTGGCCGAAGTTCTGCACGACGGTGCGTCCGACATAGGCGGCCACCCGGTCGTCGGGAGTCTGCGCATCCGCCCAGGCGGATTCGTCGAGCAGGGGGAGCTGGCCGGGGAGGTTCTGCGCCGACAGCGCGGGATTGATGGCGGACGCCATGGCGTTGTACCAGACGCCTATCTGGACCATCTCGTCGCGGGACGCGCCCGTGGGATACAGGGCCATGGTGCGGCGCGCCGCGGCCGAACGGATGGCGTCGATCCGGGCCTGGGCGAGCGTCAGCGTCCCGACGCTGCCCGTCTGGAACAGACGGCTCATCGACTGGGCTGCCATCGACTGGACGCCCTGGGAGGCGGCGCTGTTGATCGTCATCAGCAGCGCATAGACGAGCGGCAGGTTGGAAATGATCATGACGCCGGCGGCGAGCCGGAAGTAGACCTGGACAAGGGAGTCCATGGGATACCGGCCGCGGATGGTGTGACGGACGGCGTTCTGCATCGCGACCACGGTCATCACCCCGATAAACACGACAATGACGCTCCAATAGAGCTCATGGAAGGCGCCGGTCGCCACGACCTGGAAGGGGTTGAATCCAAGGAACGCGAGGGCCGGCCCCCCGCCGCTGGCCCGGTAGGCGCCGGCAAACTGTGCGACGCTGTCGGTCCCGGACCCGGGGGCGATGCCGAGCGCCTGGTCGAGCTGCGCCTGGGAATCGATCAACCCGGCGGAAATCGTGGTGCCGCCGAGGGGCGTCACGGCGGGGAGTCGAGAAGCATTTCGCCGGCGTTTCGGCGGAGTTCCTCCTGGGCCCGGAGCAGGCCGCTCTGGGCCCCTGCGGCGCGGGCCGCAACTTCGGCGGCGTCCGCGTTCTGTGCGGCGGATTCGATGAGGATCTGGTTCGTCGCCGCGCTGAGCTGGGACTGGGCATGCTGCTGGTCGGTGAGCGTCTGCGCGCGGCCGGCCTGGCTCGTGGCGTCGCGGCTTGCCGCGGCGAGCCCTTCAAGGTTCACCCGGCGCTGCCGCGATTCCCCGAGCCAGTCGTCCGCCAGCAGGCCCGATATGTCCGCCGAGGCATCATGGCCGAGATTGTGCCGGTCCTCCGGGGAGAGGGACGCATACCACTGCGCGTAGGCAACGGCCGGAGGCGAGAGCCCCGCCGCCGATCCGACCCGTGCGATAGCCGGGTCGGATAGGATCGCGCGGAAATAGGAGTCGGGATCCTCGACGGCCTGCTGCCATTGCCCCAGGGAGACGCCCATGAAGGCGTCGAGGAGCCCGTTGGAATTGAAGAGCGCTCCGAGGTCGGCCGACTCAAGGCCGGGGATCGACCGGACCAGCTGCTCCAGCTGCGCCGGCGTGACGGGCTCGCGATAGGAGCCCGTCTCTACGGCGTTGCCCAGGGCCGTGGCGAGGCTCACCAGCTGGTCGAACTGCTGCGTCGACACGCCGAGCAGGGAGCCGAGGGCATCGAGCTGCAGTCGGGTCTCGCGCAGCACGTTGATTGTCTGGGCGGTGTTGGCCGGGTCGAACACGATGTCACCGACGCCGAAAAGCGCGCGGGCGGGGTGCGGCCGGGCGAGGAGGAGCCCAAGAACGGCCACGTTCCGGAATCCGAGGTATTGCCGCCGCGTCATCGGTTGGGTTCGCCGAGCGAGGGATCCGCCGCGGACCTCGGGGCGAAATTGATTCCCGAGTAGTCCCCGGCCGGGTAATCCAGGCGTTCCGGCGCCGGAGCCGCGCCGGCCCCGGAATCCGGCGAGAGCGTATTCTCGTTCCAATAGCGCTGCATGATCCGGACGCGCTCGTCCCGCCTGGCCTGCTCGACGGCCTCGCGCCCGGCCGCAGCGGCGGCGCTCCGGCCTGCGAGCGCCCCGCCGGCGAGCCCGGCCGCACCCCCGGCCAGCGCGCCTGTCCGGCCGTCGAGCGCGTAGCCGATGCCCGCGCCCGCGGCGGCGCCCGCCCCGAGGAGCGCAGCCTGTCCGGCCGTGCCGGAAACCGCCGTCGGCGGCTCGGGTGCCGACGGGAGCGTGCAGCCGCCCGTGGCGGCGGCGCAAAGGCAGAGGCAGGCCTGGAGGCGCATGGCGCGGGGTCAGCCCTTCAGGCGCGAGGACAGGATTCCCCGCGGGTGCGCCCGGGCGAATTCCCGGATCGCGTCGGGCCTTGAGAGGCCCGCCTCCATGGACCGGCGCAGCTCGCGCCGGTCCTCCGGCGAGTTTGCGGTGAAGGCGTACTTGAGGGGCGTCGAGCCGCTGACCAGATGCAGTGTCCGCTGGCCGTGAGGGGTCTTCTGGATCAGGAGGAACTCGGCGTGGCTCCCGGGTACGGTATTGACCGACTGGATATACCCAAGCTCGGCCTCGGACAGGCCCTTTTCCTGGACGATGATCCGGGCCTTGTCCTGGCTGTCCTGCTTCAGCACGAAGAGGTTGTCCGCCGCGCCGACGAAGGCGTTCCGAACTTTCCCGTTGACGAGGAAGTCCTCGAGGCCCTGGGAGATGGCGCAGACCGCCACCCCCGTCTTCCTGAGCGTCCGGAAACAGTACTCCATGAATTCGGCCGTGGCCTCGTCCTTCAGCATGACGCCGGCCTCGTCGAAGGTCAGGAACCTGGGGTCGCCTCCATGCGAGAGCGACAGGCTTGAGACGGTGCCGACGATGGAGTTGAAGATGACGCGGGCGAGGTCCGCATCGCGCAGGTCCCCCATCACGCGCTTGAGGTCGAAGACAACCACGGATGCGGACAGGTCGACCTGGCTCGGGCCGTCGAAGAGGTTTGCCAGGGACCCGTCCTCGCACCAGACGGAGAGGCGGTGGGCCAGCACGGCGCCGCGCTCGTCCCGGAAGAGAATGGAGCGCACATCCCTCAGGAGCACCTGGGCCCCGAGGTCCCGGAAGTACGCGCGGCGCAGTGCCCCCTCCAGGACGACCAGATCGTCGCCGGAGAGGCGCCGTCCGCGCTCCATCAGCAGGCCCTCCAGCCAGAGCGCCCGGGAGCGGAGGACCTCCGGATCCGGCACCGTGCCCGGCGGCAGCCACAGCGGATTGATCCGGTTCGCCCGGCTGTTGATGTTGTAGTCGACGTAGGTTCCCCCGCTCGCCTCGCAGAAGTTGGCGAAGGAGCCCCCGAGGTCGATGATGACGGCCCGGGCCCCCCGCCGGCGCATGGCGATGAGGATCTCGTCCTCCAGCGCAGACTTGCCCGAGCCCGTGCCTCCGATGATCAGGCGGTGCGGATTGGCGAAGAGGCTTTCGTCGGGGACGATCCAATTGAAAAGGCTGCGCGATGCCGTCTGGCAGAGGACGCCTATCGCCTTGTCGGCGGCAAGGTTGGTGGGCTGCCCGAAGAGCGGCAGCAGGCGCACAAGGTGCCGCGTCGAATAATCCAGCAGCCGGAACCTGTCCTTGTCCTGGGTCCAGAACGGCTGGATCGCCCTCCAATAGGGCCAAAGGGCCCGCTTTTCGTGGATCAGGACCATGTCCCGCGAGCGCGCAAGCGCCAGGGTCGCCGCGATCTGGTCGCCGAGGGCCGCAGCGGTCCGCGCCCAGGCGTGGAAGTAGCAGGCCGCCCGCCATGTTCCCTCCGAATTTGCGCCCATCTCCTCAAGCTCCCGGGTGAGCTGGTCGGTGGTGGCCCGCTCCACCGGGTCCTCGGCGGTCTCCCGGTTTGACTGGCGCTGCCTGAGGATTGTCCTCAGGCGCTGGATTCGCCTGATGCGGTCGCCGCGCTCGACGTTGACGACAAGCTCGGTCCGAAGAAGTCCCGACAGGAGGAGCATCTCGTCGAACACGGGACGGGCCATGTCCTCGGGGGGCTCGTAAAGCGTGAGGATTGCGTGGAACCAGCCGTCGAGCTCGGCCATTCCGGCGGGCACGCTCACGCCCTCCGGATCCCATCGGAAATCGCTGTGGGCGAACCGTTCGGTGAACGGCATCCCCGGATCGGCGCAATAGGGCCTTGGGCAGGCGCCTATCTCGAACTGCCTTGGATTCCAACGCTGGAAGAAGAGCCTGACGATTGAGTCGTTGTCCAGCGGCGCCGGAGACCAGCCGAGACCGTCCAGGGTCCGCGCCAGCGTGCGCGCCTGGGTGAGAAGTTCTGCCGAGGCCTCCGAGAATTCCTCCTGATCGTACGCGAACCGCTCCCTGGCGTTGGCAAAGAATCCCTGCGCCCACTGCAGCGGGCCCTGCCGCCGGGGCCGCCGCGACGCAGCCATCCGGCGCAGCGTGTCGTTGTCCCAGGGAAGCTTTCGGACGAGGAGAAGGTAGACCTCGATCCAGCGCAGATGGCCCTCGCGCAGCAGGCCGAGAATGTTCTGCTGTTGCTCCCGCTGGACCTCGCCCACAAGCCCCTGGGAGAACTCGAGGCCCCCGAGGCGGACCTCAAATTCCGCGGATCGCGAGTGCTGGGTCCAGATCACCTGGAGGTCGAAATGCCCGGGCAGCGAGTTGAGGTAGCCCCCGAGGGCGTCATAGACGGCCTGCTGCGCCCCGCTGGAGAGGGTCCTCGTGTACGGGACATCGAGGCGGAAGCCGTACCCAAGGGAACGGTCGCGGTTTATCACGACGCCCTTCTCAAGGGCGAACGGTGAGAGCTCACCGTCCAGGGTCCGGCCGTTCAACTCATTGGTTCGCTGGAATTTCCTTGCGGTTCTCGGAATCATGAAGGGGACGTCGCCACCCGGACGGCGGTTCTGCGCGCCCGGGGCGAAAGTGGCGGGGGAGGGTCAGCGAGCGGAAGAAATGCACGTCGTTTCCCGGCGGGCGGCCGAGCCGGAAGAGGGCGAGGTAGGCGGGATATCCGAGGAGAAGGGCCAGCATCCCGGCATTGCTGTTGAATAGGAGAATGTTGAGTCCCAACCCCACGATGAGGGAGCCGAAGTCATTGGGCGTGAAGACACCCCAAATGTAGATGGAGCGCGAAAGCTGCCTGTGGTACCGGATCGCGTTCATGGGAGGGGTCGGGGAGCGCCTTCCAGGAGGCCGAGGGAGGAGTCGATCGCCCGAAGGATCCTCTGCAGGTCGGCGGCGGTCCATTCGGGCGTCTGCCCAAGCCTCAACGCGTCGTCGTAGGCCTGCCTGAGCAGCCGGATCGCCTCTCGGGATTCCGCGCGGGTCGGGCAATAGACGAAGATGGGCAGCGACACGCGAACCTGGACCCCGCCGACGTCGAGCACCACCGGCTTGCGGACGTCGAGCGACCGGAGTTCGTAGCCGGGGATGGACTGCGGCAGCGCAGGGTCTCCAGCGGAGGCCGCGGCGACCGGCCACGCCGGGAGGAGGATCAGGGCTGCGAGTCGCAGTGGCGGGCGCACGCCGGAAGATAGCAAGCGCGCCCCCTCCCTCCCCCGCCGCCCCCGGGGGCAGGGGGATCAGGGCACCGGATGAGTCGGCGGTTCGCCGCCGGTCCGGTCGATCCCGGCCTCGGCGCGCTGGCGCATGATCTCGCGAAGCGTCGGCAGGCCGATGCTGTAGGCCAGCACGATCCACACCGGAGCCAGCACGGCCCATCCGAGAAGGGCGTGGAGCAGCACCCCGTCGAATAGCCGGACCAAATGCCACGGATCGTCCCAGATCATCGTCTCAAGCCCGTGGAAACTCACCTTAACATGGGGAGTGCCGGTGAGAAAGTCGCCCACGCGGATGAAGAGGAAGAAAAGGGCCACATGAATAGGGGTGAGGATGCCGTTGACCAGCTGGATGATCGGCTGGTTGAGCCTCAGGACGATGCCGGTGACCAGGCAGAGCAAAGTGGTCGTGCCCGGAATCGGGAAGACGCCGCAGGCGCTCCCGACGGCAAGGGTGAGGGCGATCTTCTCCGGGGTGATGCCCTGGGTCATCTGCTTCACCACGGGATCGACCACGCGGCGCTGCCAGAAGGTGCGCGGGGGAGGCAACGGGGGTTGAAGTTGGGTTTCGGGCATTCGGGAACGTTGAGAAATAAACAACCGGGGTCCCGGGCACAAGAAACAAGAAATGACGAGGCGTCTTGCCTCCGGCGGGGGAACGCGCCTTGCTGGCGGGTTCCCATGCTCACCCTCGCCGACATCTCCAAGTCCTACGGCACCCGCACGCTCTTCAGCGAGGTGTCCCTTTTTGTCGCCCGCACGGACCGGTTCGGCCTGGTGGGCCCGAACGGTGCGGGAAAGTCGACGCTTTTCAACCTGATCCTGGGCGAGGAGTCGCCCGACGAGGGGACGATCACATGGGAGCGCGGGGCCGACTTCGGCTACCTTCCCCAGGAGAGCATGCCCCTCGGGGACGAGACCATCCTGCAGATCGCAACGAGCGGCAGGAAGCTCCAGCCCGAGAACGACGACGATCACGACATCGACTACACCCTTGAGCCGAGGGCGAAGATCATCCTGGCGGGCCTTGGCTTCAGGGAGGGCGATGCAGACCGCCCGGGCCGGACCTTCTCCGGAGGATGGGTCATGAGGGCCCATCTTGCCCGCCTCCTCGTCAACCAACCTGCGCTTCTGCTTCTGGACGAGCCGACGAACCATCTCGACCTGGAGGCGCTCCTTTGGTTCCAGGATTACCTCATCCGCTATCCGGGCGGGCTGCTCGTCATCTCGCACGACCGGGCCTTCCTCAACGCCCTCTGCAACGGTATTCTCGAGCTGAGGAGCGGGACGCTCAACCGCTACACGGGAAATTACGACGACCATCTTGTCGAGAAGGAGGCCCGCAAGGAGCAGCAGGCCGCCTCGTTCAAGAACCAGCAGCGCGAGATCGCCCATCTCCAGCGCTTTGTCGACAGATTCGGCGCAAAGGCATCCCTGGCCTCGAGGGCCAAGTCGAAGGAAAAGCAGATCGAGAGGCTCAAGGAAGTCGCCGTCGAGGAACCCATGGAGGACCTGAAGAGGATCAACTTCAGGTTTCCCGAGACGGCGCGTTCCGGCCTCAAGGTCGTCGCGCTTGAGCATGTCCAGCAGGCCTACGGCGACCATGTCGTCTACCGCGACCTGAATTTCACGGCGGAACGGGGGCAGCGGATCGTGCTCGTCGGACCCAACGGGGCCGGGAAGTCCACGCTCCTGAAGATCCTCGCGGGGGTGATCCCGATCCAGGGAGGGAGCCGCGAGCTCGGCAGCAACGTCGTGCCGGGCTACTTCGCCCAGAACCGCCTGGACAACCTTGACTCGTCCCGCACGGTGATGGAGGAGGCGATGGAGATGAGGAATGTGAACCGCGAGGTGACCGAGCAGATGGCGCGGGCGATCCTCGGGGGGTTCCTCTTCCGAAAGGACGACGTCTTCAAGAAGGTCTCCGTGCTTTCGGGCGGCGAAAAGTCGCGGCTCGCCCTTGCCAGGCTTCTCCTCGCGCCGCCGAACTTCCTGCTGATGGACGAGCCGACCACGCACCTCGACATCCCCTCCATCGACGCGCTGCTCCGGGCGCTCCAGTCCTACGCGGGCACGCTCGTTTTCATAAGCCACGACGTCTATTTCATACGCGCCCTGGCCCAGACGGTGCTGCACGTCCATTCCGGCCGGCTTACGCCTTATGCCGGGAACTACGACTACTACCTCGAAAAGTCACGGGCCACGAACGAGCGCGCAGCGCTCACCGCCGGTTTCACGGAGGCCCGGCCGGCGCAGGCGCCGGCCCCCGACCGGCCGCGGCTGGGCGAGGGGAAGTCGGGCGCCGACAATGCGAAAGACCAGAGGCGCGCGGAGGCCGAGTCGCGTGCGGCCTCAAAGAGGCTCCGGAACGAGGTCGGCCTCCTCGAAAAGAGGGTGTCCGAGCTCGAAGCGAAGCAGGGCGAACTGACCGCCGCCCTCGAGGCCCCGGAAACCTACCAGGAGCCCGGAAGGGCCCAGCAGCTCAATCGCGAGCTCAGCGCCGTCGTGGACCAGCTGCAGGAGGCCACCGCCGACTGGGAGAAGGCCGCCACGCGGCTCACGGAGCTGGAAAAATAGGCCGGATCACTTTTCCTTGCCGGCGCTCCGCTTGCCGCCGCCCCCCCCCGCCGCGAGCAGCACTCCGCCGAACACGCCTGCGGCGAAGATCGCGAAGTAAATGTCGCCGGCGGGCTTCTCGACGCTCTTGTCGAAAGCTATGGGGAAGGAGAACTTCACAGGCTGCTGGTTGTTCATCCCAACGTAGAGGACAACGAAGACTATCGCCAGAAAGGCGAGGGTGCGGATCAGTAGTTTGAAGCTCATGGAATCGCGTGTGGGCCCAGGATAGGGCGCGCCCGGTTGGAGCCGCAAACGCAAAAACTCGGCGTCCCGGTCCCTTATTTGACGAAATCCGACAGCCGGGAGTCCAGCGAGGATGCGACGGCCTTGCCGTTTTGCAGCGCCGGATAGAAGCGGAGCCTCAGCCATGCGGCCCGGTAGGCGGCCGGCACGGTGTCCGAATCCCCGTCGACCGCCAGGACCTCGCCCTGCGGGCTGAGCTTCACATGGACGGTCTGGTTGAGCTCGGAAGTGTTGAAATCGTCCCTGAGATGGGAGGAGGCCGATTCGGGTATCGGGGCGGCCGGAAGGGTCTGCCCCTTGTGGTCGGACAGGTACTGGATTCCCGTATAGAGATAGGCCTCGCCCTGGGTGATGGCCATCCTGTCGGCGGACACCGTTGTGGCGATTTCGTGCCCGCTGTCGTAGAGGTGAACCTCGTACTTTCCGAGGGCAAAGCCCTTGGGGAATCCACCGACAAGCACATGGACGCTCGTCGGCTTGCTGTCGATCGCCTGCAGCGGCTTGATGTAGATCCAGCGCTGGGTCTCCTTGGTCTGCTCGTTGTCGCGGAACTCCGTCACGATCACCGCGTAGGGGTCCGGGAGGGGCTTGTCGGACGAGACGTCAAAATCGACCTGCATCGCGTCGAAGAGCTTCTTGTCCAGGTCCTCCTGCATCTTTTCGGCAAACTGGCCGTCGTTGCTCATGCCGCTTTGGTTGCTGCCGTTGATCTGGCTGGCCAGCGCCCCGGTGTCCCCGCCGTTGCTGCCGTAGTTGGGCAGGGGCGCTCCCTGGGGCGTAAAGTGGGCGCCCGTGGAGTAGAGCCCGTTCTCCACGATGTCGCCGGCCGCGCTCGCGGCCCGATCGTCGGCGTAGCCGGTGAGCTGCGTCTCGCGGTTGTGCCAGATCTTTGTCGGGTCGTTGGCGGGGGTGTAGGCCCTGTCCCCCGTCAGGTGGGCGACCGTGGCGGTGAAACCGCCGATCTTGGGCTCCTTCTTGAGGCGGTACCCGTCGATCTTCGAGAACGGAACCTGGATGAGCTGGCCGTCCACCTTGATCAGGGCGGCGTCGTTGCCCACGTCGAGCACCCGGTAGTAGTCCGAGCCGTGCTGGATCATGATGTTGAGGCCCATGAACAGGGTGTGGTCCCTGGGTTCGGTGTCTGCCGCGACAACCCGGAGGGAGGGGGCGAGGAGGAGGATCAGGCCGAGGATCGCCGCACCTCGCCGGGTTTTATTCCTGGGGGACATTGTTTTCATTTTCGGGGACGAGTGATTTTAGTTTGACGAGATAATCCTCGAGCGCGCCCGACTTCTGGAGACTGAGCGCCTTTTGGATGTATTCTATGCTTTTCCCATAGTTGCGGGACTGGAGTGACAGGTTGGAGAGTTCGAGGGCCGCGGCGTAGGCCGAGTCGGGCAGGCGGTACGCCTGCTCATAGGCGAAGGTCGCGCGGGCCGGGTCTCCCTGAACCTTGTAGATCTGCCCCAGGCGCAGCAGCGCCTTGCCATCGAGTGGATCAAGCCTGAGCAGCTCGTCGATCTCCCTGCGGGCCTCGCTCCACTGCTCCTGGGCGATGAGCAGGTCGATCCGCGCGTCGAGCCAGAGGCGGCGCGATTCCGGTGGCAGGTTCCCGCCCATGGACTGCAGGATGGCGGCGGCCTGGTCGAATTTACGCTCCGAGATGAGGCCCTGGGCATAGACCACGGCGCGCTTGGCCCCCAGTTTGGGATCCTTGGCCATCGCCTTCTCGTAGGTGGCCGTCGCCTCGACGTAGAATTTCTGCTCTGCGTAGAGATCGCCGAGCAGGAGGATTCCATCCTCGTCGATGGCGTTCATGCCGGACGCCGTCTCCAGGACCGCCGCGGCCTGGAGCCTGTTCCCTTCCGAGAGGAGGATGTTGGCGTAGAGTAGCCAGCTCATGCTCTCGGCGGGCTTGAGCTGGATCAGGCGTTTTGCCAGCGGTTCCGCCCGCGCGTACTGCCGCCCGTCCTGGTAGATCGTGATCAGGCCCTCCAACCAATCCGTGTTCGTCGGGTCGAGCGCGAGGGCCTGCAGATAGGCCATTTCCGCCGCCACGGGATCGCCGGATTTCACCAGGCAATAGCCCATCAGGCCGACGGTGCTCGCGTCCCTGTCGCCCAGGGAGATCGCCTTTGAAAGCGCAGCCACCGCCTCGGGGTACCTTTCCGCCGAATAGAGGAGGATGCCGAGATTGGTCCAGGCCCGCAGGAAATTGGGGTACTTCTTGATGGCGCTCCTGTAATGGGTCTCGGCGTCGTCCCTCCGGGCGTTGTTGAAGTAGATGTTGGCCAGGGCCAGGTCGAAGGCCGGGCTCACCGGCTGGTCCCCCGAGAACATATTCTCGAGCAGCTTCATCGCGAAGTCGGGCTCCGTGGGCACCATTAGGGTCACCTTCTGGTACAGGGCGTCCTCCTCATCGGTCATGTCGGGCTCGCGCTCCTTCAGGAAGCTGTACGAGTCGTTGATGATCCGCTTGGGGTCGAGATTGGGGTGCTGGGGCGCATTCTGGCCCTGGTCGCCCTGCTGGTCGGCATCCCTTTGGCGGCTTTCCCGGGCCTGCGCCTCGAGGTCCCTTTCGGCCTGGGTGTCGGTGTCCTGGCCCCTGGCGGCGGGAATCGTTGCGAGCAGCAGGACCGCGAGAGTGGCGGGAAAACAGGATTTCATGGGGTATTCTAGCAGGGTGTTGAAAAACTACGGTGAGCCGTCGTTGCGATCAGAATGCGCTCTCCGCCTTGCTCGCGACCAAAATAGTTTGTTGCGCCGGCCATCGTAGTTCTTCAACACCCTGCTAGAGTTCGAAGGGCGACGAATACGGGCTCTTGACGAGGACCGGCTCCTCGACCCAGCAGCGGACCTTGTGCCCTTTCTTGACCGCCGGCGAAAACTGCCACTCCTTGATCGCGTCCGTCACCAGCTCGTCGAAGGTCGGCTCCACCGGGCGGATCACCCGCATGTTCTCGACCGTTCCGTCGGCGTTGACCACGAACATGAGCGTTATCCTCGGATCCTTGATGGTCCTCATCAGCGAGGCGGGAATGTCGGGGATCTTCCTAAAGATCGGATAGGGCCGCTGGTCGACCTGGGTGGGTTCCCACACGTGGTTCGAATCAAATTCCATGTCGTCGCGCAGCAGGCGCGGCGAGAATCCCGTGGGGATCACCGCGACCGCACGGATGACTGGGGCTGCCATGGCCTCCAGGGCGATCGGCACCGCGTCGACGTGGATGGGGCTGTCGGCCGGGGCGCGGTCCATCTGCACGGAATTTGGGATGGCCCCCTCGTCCCGGAAATGCTCCTCGGGCGGGGGGGGAGGGGGCGGCGTGAGTGAGACGGCGATCGAGACAATGTCGTCGAGGGCGGGCGGCGGCTTGACTGGCCCGATCCTCCTGGCCTCGGCGATCGCAAAGAAGATCACAAAGCTGAAGCCCGCGCCCGCAGCCACGCTGAGGACCCGCCACCCCGGGCTTGTGGGCTGGATCCGGAACCGGGGACCGGCGCCTGTGGTTTCGACCGCGGACATGGCGTCACGGGGCATCCGACCTTGCGGTCGCGAACATGACGTGGTCGATGCCCGCGCGCTTGGCCTCGGCGTACACGGCAGCGAACTCGCCGTGGGTCGCCAGGCGGTCGGCCCGGATGATCAGGGGCAGGTCCTGCGTGAAGGCGGCCTGCTTGACCAGCGGGGCCACCTGGTCCAGGCGGATCTCCTGGCCGTCGAAGAATATCCTGTTGTCGGCGGAGATCGCGATGAGCAGGAAGTTGCGGTTTGCCCCGACGACTCCGCCCACGTCGGGCTTTTCGACCTCGATCCCGGGATCGGCGACGAAGACACTGCTGATGATCAGGAAGATCACAAGCACGAGCACGCAGTCGACCATCGGCGTCATGTCGATATGGCCGCCTTCGTGCCGGGTCGGATGATGGCCGCGCATGGACATGGCATGCGGGACGCTCAGGAGACCGTGATGGCGGCGCTCTCGGCCTCCACCAGGTCATGGACCGTCTTCTGCAGCTGCCGTTGGGCGAAATAGAGCGCCAGGATGGCGGGGATCGCCACTCCCAGGCCGGCCTCGGTGCTGATGAGGGCGACCGATATCCCCCCGGTCAGCCCCTCCATCGACTTCTTCCCGGCATCCATGGCGAGGTTGTCGAAGGTGTGGATCATGCCGATGACGGTGCCGAGCAGGCCCAGCAGGGGCGCGGCCTTGATCATGGCTGCAATGGTGGCGCGCTGCTGCTGGAAGGACTCCTCCAGGTCTTCACGCAGCAGGCGCACGTCGGTCAGGTCCCGCGGGGCTGCGCGGAGTCCGCCCAGCCTCATCCGCGACTGGAACAGGAATACCAGCAGCGAGGCGCAGCACGCGTAGAGGATCACCGACAGGCACATGATGGGGATGAGGACCGGTCCGCCATCCTGGAGTAATCCGGCGAACGCGCTCATGGCTGGGGCGACCCGGCCGCAAGGGCCGCGCCGCGCGACTGCTCGGCCGAGGCCACAAACTCGGTGGTATACCGCTCGAGGAGCGAGAGCCTGTCCTGCGTGCGGTGTGAGAGGAAGCTGTGGATGATCAGGGTGGGGATGGCCACCATCAGCCCCAGCTCCGTGGTGATCAGCACCTGGGAAATGCCGCTCGAGAGCTTTGCGGCATTGCCGGTGCCGAATACGGTGATCAGCGCGAAGGTCTTGACCATGCCCATCACCGTGCCGAGCAGGCCGAGGAGGGGCGACGCCGTCACGATGACCGCAAGAAGGGGCAGCCTCCGCTCGAAGAACAGGCGCTGCCGCTGGTTCACCGCGTAGAGCTGCTCCTCCAGCACAGCCCTCGGGCCGCCCAGGTGGCGCATGCCCACGGCGAAGAGCTCCCTGCAGGTGTCGGTCATAGCATCTGCCAGCCTCTGGGCCTCGGGTTTGGCGCCCCGGGCGACGGCCGCCAGCAGTTCCTGCACCTTCCTGGGGTCTCCCACCGACAGGTGCCGCAGGTCCATGACCTTGAGCACGCTTATCAGGATGGAGACGCCGCCGAGCCCGATGAGGATGTAGGCCACGATGCCCCCCTTGTCGATGTGCTGCATCAGCGTCCCCTTGGTCTCCCTCAGGCGCAGCGCCTTGCCCCCCGAGGCGTCCGCGACGATGGTGCCGTCCTGGCCCTGGAAAAAGGCGGCGGCGCGCTCAGGGGCCCATTGGGGCAGCGGGTAGGTGACGGGATAGAGAGAACCGCCGCCGGCCCGGACGGTGCCCGCCGCGCCGTCCTGTCCGGTCCTGAAGAAAACCTCGGGTCCGAAGAAGGCGAAGGTTCCCTTGACCACCCTGTTGTCCTCGCCGACCAGGGAACTGCCGGCCTGCGAGTATCCGCCCGAAAGATGGCGCAGGTGGTCGATCATGAGGTCGGAAAGGTCCAGGGCGGGCCCGATGTCCAGCGTGTGGGCGGGATCCTCGATGACCTGCCGCAATCCGTCGATCCGGTCCGAATACATCGCGGACTCCCCGGGCAGAAGGGTGGCCTCGGTCAGCTTCAGGTTGTCCTGGGCCAGCGTGTTCAGGTAGCCCAGGTTCTTCGCCAGGCCGTCGAATTCCAGGCGCAGGCGGCGGTGGTCGTCGGAAGCGCGGGCCTGGGCGGTCTCCAGCCGGGACACCTGGCTCTCGAGGTCGATGATCCGGTCCTCCAGCCTGGCCGCCTCGTCCATGAGCGGGGCGCGCTCCGCGGCGATGGACTCGCGGACACTGTTCAACTCGCCGGTGGCGGTCTCGATCCTCTTCGCGTAGTCGAGCGAGGTCCGGCTGAGCGCGTCGTTGAGCGCGTCGTCGCCCCTCAGCGGGGCCGGCCCGGACACGATGACGAGGAGAAGAAGGGGGAGGAAGGCTCTCATGGTGTGCGTTGGAGGCATGTCAGGGGCCCGGTTTGGGCGCCCAGGGGCCGCGCAGCGTTGCGGGAAGCTCCACATACTCCGGGTCGGCCTTGTCCTTGTAGATGGCCATGACCTTCGCCACGGAATCCAGCAGGTCCGGGCGGGCATCCCAGACCCAGCCGCGCTCTCCGGGGTGGCCGAGGTAGGCCCTGCCGCTCACCCGGTCGAGCGCGTAGGCCTGGGCGAGGCCCCAGTAGACGACCTCCATCACATGCGGCTCGGAATCGCCCTCCAGGGTCAGCGCCTCGTCGCCTCCGTTGACCGCCTGGTTGAACTGGGCGCAGCGGTTGAGCACGGTCGAGGCGAATTGCATCCGCTCGCCCGCCGTGAGCAGGGGATCCGAAAGGCTCTTGTAGGGAAGCTCTAGCGCCTTGGAGAGCCGGGGTGGAAGCCAGGGTCGGAGCTGGACGAGGCCTTCCGTGAGCACCTTGAGCCGCGCATCGGCGGTGCGCAGCGAGGCCCGGGCCAGGTCGCTCTTCGCCGTCAGTTCCGCCTCCCTCGCGTCGGCCCCCGCCTTGGCGGCGAGCGAGTCCCGCTTCTCCTCGAGCAGCCTCACCCGCTCCCTGAGGGCGGCTACCGTGGACTGGAGAAGTTCGCGCTCCGACTGCTGCTCGGTCTGCAGGCGGACCGTCTCGGCGCGGATCTTCGCCCAGTCGACCGCAGACTTCTCAACGGTGTCGATGGAATCGGCCGCGGCCAGCCGGAGGGGAAGGAGGGCCAGGCACAGGAGAATGCGCAGCCTGGAAGGATGAGATGGGTGTACCTCATGAGCCGTCGGCGATGCTGGGAGGGTCCCGCCGGGATACAAGTACCATCTTGGTTTTCCCGGACGGGCGCCGGGCGGCATCTTGCCGGTTGACACGTGCGGGCTCCGAAACCACACATTGTCATTTAGAATGACTGAATGTGAGAATCGCGCGACCCGGCACCCCATGTGGCCCGTGCGGCGCTTTCACCGCCAAACCGGCCAGTCCGGCCCAAAGGAAGACAAATAATGAAAAATGGAAAATCGGAGTTGCTGCAGGGTACGCTCGACATGCTCATCCTGAAGGCGCTCCAACTCGACTCCATGCACGGTTTTGGCCTGTCGCTGCGCCTCCGCGCGAAGTCGCGGGACGTGTTCCAGGTCGAGATGGGGTCGCTTTATCCCGCCCTTTGCCGCCTCGAGGCCCACGGTTGGATCAAGGGGGCGTGGGGCGTTTCCGACGCCAACAGGAGGGCCCGCTACTATTCCCTGACCGCCGCGGGGAGGAGGCAGCTTCGGGAGGAGACCGCTCGATGGAAGCTGGTTTCGCAAACGATCAACCTCATGCTCGGGCCCGCCTGACAGCCTGCCAGACGCGATGATCGCAGCGCGCGCCGGCTTGCCGTCGCACGGGATCCCGGCATGTTCGGCGGGTTCGATGCCCACCGTAGCACGCAGCGCCCGAGCGGCCCGCATAGGCCGGTTCCTGGAGAGTCTCTATCCGGAGACGCCGATTCCCCTTGGGCACAGGGATGCCTTCACCCTTCTCGTCGCCGTCGTGCTCTCGGCCCAGTGCACCGACAGGCGGGTCAACGAGGTGACGCCCCGCCTCTTTGCGCTTGCGGACAACCCGGCCGCGATGGCTCGGATTCCGGTCGAACGCATCCTGGACATCGTCAGGCCGTGCGGCCTGGGGCCGCAGAAGGCGGCAGCGATCTCAGGGCTGTCCCGGCTTCTTGTGGAAAGGCACGGGGGCCGGGTGCCGCGGACCTTCGCCGAACTGGAGGCGCTCCCGGGCGTGGGGCACAAGACGGCGAGCGTCGTGATGTCGCAGGCCTTCGGCGTGCCGGCCTTTCCGGTCGACACCCACATTCACAGGCTTGCGAGGAGGTGGAAGCTCAGTGCCGGCCGGAACGTCGTGGAGACGGAGCGGGACCTCAAGGCTTTGTTTCCGCCGGAGAGCTGGAACAAGCTGCATCTGCGGATGATCTATTACGGCCGCGAGCACTGCACGGCGCGCGGTTGCGATGGAAGGAGTTGCGAGATCTGCAGGTCCCTCGTCGGGGGATGACCCGGCGGCCCGGATTTCTCTCTTGCCAGCCCGGCGACGTTCCGGTCTGCTGAACCTTCCGTCCCTTACAAACGACCGTAAATAATCCTCAACCCATCGATCGCAAGGCGGCCCTTCGGCCGGCCTGTGTGTCGCCAGATACATAGATCACCCTCCATGAGCATCAGCATCACCCTGAAAGACCTCCTAGACGCCGGTGTCCACTTTGGGCACCAGACCAAACGCTGGAATCCCCGCTCCAAGCCCTTCGTGTTCGACCACCGGCAGGGCGTCAGCATCATAGACCTCGAGAAGACGTACGCCACGCTGGAAAAGGCGTGTGCTTTCCTCGAGGAGACCGTGGCGAACGGCGGCAGCGTGCTCTTCGTCGGCACCAAGCGCCAGGCGAAGGATATCGTCCGCGAGGCGGCGACCGCCGCCGGCATGCCCTTCTGCGTGGACCGCTGGCTCGGCGGCACGCTCACCAATTACGAGACCGTCAAGCGCTCCATCGCCAAGTTCAAGAAATACCAGCAGATGGACACCGCCGGTGAACTTTCCAAGCTCCCCCGCAAGGAGGAGTCGGCCATCAGGCGCGAGATGGGGCGGATGCAGCGCAATTTCAACGGCATCGCCGACATGGGCGGCCTGCCCGCGGCGCTGTTCGTCATCGACATCAACCACGAGGAGATTGCCGTCGCCGAGGCAAAGCGCTGCGGGATCCCCTGCATCGCCTTGGTGGACACCAATTCCGATCCCGGCGCGGTCACGCATCCGATTCCCGGCAACGACGATGCCGTCAAGTCGGTCCGGATCATCGTCGAGACGGTGGCCGCGGCGGTCCAGGCCGGGCGCGAGCAGCGCGACGCCCGCCGGGTTCAGCGCGGCTCGTCCGACGTCAAGGCCCAGCCGGTTCCGGCGGAGGGCGAGCCGGTCAGCGCCGAGATAGACCTTTCCAAGATCGAGCTGCCGCCCGATGTCGTCGCCCTGGCCGAGGGCGAGGTCGAGGCCGCCGCGGCCAAGCGCAAGCCCGTCCGTCCCCGCAAGGCGCTGGTCAAGGCCGAATGATCCCCTGCTGAATATCTCCCTTCAATGAGCGATCCCATCACCGCCCAAGCCGTCAGCGACCTTCGCGCCCGCACCGGTGCCGGTCTCATGGACTGCAAGAATGCCTTGGTCGAGGCCAAGGGCAACGCCGAGGAGGCCATCACGATCCTCCGCAAGAAGGGCGCCGCGTCCGCGGCCAAGAAGGCCGACCGTGCCACCCGCGAGGGCGTCATTGAGAGCTATATCCACGTGGGTGGCAAGGTGGGCGTGCTCATCGAGGTGAATTGCGAGACGGATTTCGTGGCCCGCACCGACGAGTTCAGGTCCTTCGTCAAGGACCTGTGCCTCCAGATCGCCGCCGCCAATCCCACCCATGTCTCCCGGGACCAGGTTCCCGAGGCGGACCTGAATGCCGAGCGCGAAATCGCGGTCGCCCAGGTCCAGGGCAAGCCGCCGGCGGCGGTCCAGAAGATCGTCGAGGGGAAGCTCGAAAAGTATTATTCGAACGTCTGCCTTCTCGACCAGCCGTTCGTCAAGGTCCCCGAGAAGACGGTGAAGGAAATCCTCACCGAGAAGATCGCGAAGACCGGCGAGAATATCCAGGTTGGCCGCTTCGTGCGCTTCCAGCTTGGCGGATGAGGGTCACCCGGCTTCAGATCGTCGCCCGGGGCCTGACCAACCGCTGCCCCAACTGCGGCGGCCGGACGCTGTTTCGAAAGGGCACGCTCTTCAAGGTCAACCCCGAGTGCCCCAAGTGCGGCCTCAGGATTGAACGCGACGAGGGGTTCTTCATCGGTTCCATGTCGCTCAACTACGGGGTGACCCTGGTCTGCTTTCTCACCCCGGTCATGCTGCTGGCCTACTTCGATGTGATCGGCACGACCTTTGCGGCGATTCTCGCAGGCGCCGGCGCCCTGCTCTTTCCGGCCCTGTTCTACCGCTCCTCGCGCAGCTGGTGGCTGATGAACTATTACCTATTCCTCCCCCACCATCTCCCGGCAAACCGCGAGGGACTCCCGCCGGAAGAGGACGAGAACATCTGACCTTTCCCAAGGGGGGAAGGCCGCGCAAGTCGGGGCGAATCGAGCGGGCTTCGTCGGTGGACCTGCCCCCCGGCGCCGCCCCACGCCAGCTTAAGCCCGGAAGAGCGATCCCTTCGGGTTGTCGCCAACCAGGGGCGTAGTATTTCAACACCCTGTTAGGCCTCGTTCAGCTAGACCGGGATTTCCTTCACGATGAATGGAATTTCGACGCGCACGGTCGTGCCTTTGCCGCGTGCGGATTCGAGCCGATTGAACGGCTGGAAGAGCTGAGCCAGCTTGTCCGGCGCCAATCCGGCTCCGGTGTCCGTGAAGCCAATGCGAATACGTTCCGCCGCGCTCACCGCGCAGTCCACGACCACCGTTCCGTGCGCCCTGTTGTATCCCTCCTTGCATCCGCTGCGCGTCTGCCGCACCGCTCTGCGGTGCGCCGCCATTCCGGCTAGCGCCGTAATGGCGGAGAGGGAGGGATTCGAACCCCCGGAACCCTTGCGGGCTCACCTGATTTCGAGAATTCAAATTGCGGCTTTTCAAATCTTCACAACTCTCCAAAAAATATCACACAACATCTATGATATTAAATATCTTATGTGATTTTATGATTGCATTCTTATGAAGTCGAGAACCACGTTTTGAATCAAGATTTTGGTATAAGTTTGGTATAAGTGAAAATCCGCCGAGGGAAAAAACGCCAGTGACCTGATTATCAAACAGGAAGAACACCATGAACCGACACACGATCTGTCTTTTGAAGCCCAAGTACGCCGTGCGAGCACCGTCCGGCCGGGGATTCACGTACCGCGAATCGCCGAATTGGGCGATGAAGTTCCGGGACCGGACCGGGCGGCAGGTGATGAAGTCGCTCGGAACGCCCAACCGCGTCGCCGCGTTGAATCGCGGAAAGCAGATCTTTCGAGAGCTGCAGGAACAAGCTTGGGCGGTGCTAAAGCCGAAGCTGCCCGGCGCGCACCGGCACAAGATCGAGGAAGTAATCACTCTCTATCGCCAATTTGCGGCTGAACAGGGCATCAAGGAAAAGACCCTCCGGGAATACGTCGGCAACCTGAAGATCCTTTCGCGCGAAGCAGAGGTGGATTCGGTCGAGCGTTTGCGCGAAACCATTGGAGCTTGGAAAGCGAGCCAGGAAAAGCGCATGTCCAGTACGGTCGCCTCAATGATCCAGCAGGCCAGCGGCGTCTTCAGCAAGCGCGCCTTGGCGTACTACGCCGAGAATGGCATGCAAATCGACAGTCCATTCGCACGGCTTCAGCGGAAGCAAATCCAGGTCGCTCCGTTT
>Ga0302319_10002618_pt1 | contig 38437 bp, 31 predicted proteins | sample Bog_T0_2_FD_203319 | JGI IMG/M metagenome (GOLD analysis project Ga0302319, IMG submission 203319) | Peat permafrost microbial communities from Stordalen Mire near Abisko, Sweden - Bog_T0_2 | ecosystem: Environmental > Terrestrial > Soil > Wetlands > Peat | place: Sweden: Abisko, Stordalen Mire... | reverse complement strand
ATCCCCGGCTTGCTGGCTGCATTCATGTCCAACTTTGCTGCAACTGTCAACGCGGCACCTCCGTACTTTGTCAACGACATTTACAAGCGCTACATCAACCCCAATGCATCTCCCAAAACTTATGTGCGGTTGAGCTATCTGGCTTCGTTCAGCGTGATCGTGATCGGCGTGCTGTTTGGCTGGAACGTTACTTCGGTCAACGAGGTCGTGGTCTGGATCGTCTCTGGCCTATGGGGAGGCTATACCGCTTCGAATGTGTTGAAGTGGTACTGGTGGCGCTTTAATGGCTGGGGTTATTTCTGGGGAATGTTGACCGGTATCGGCTCTGCATTGCTTGCTCCCAAAATCGTTCCCATGCTGCCGTTTGTGCAGAATCTGCTCGCACACTTCAGCATCAACATGGAAGTCGTTGTGATCTTCCCGATGGTGGTAGGTATCTCGCTGATCGGCTGCCTGCTGGGAACGCTGCTGACCAAAGCGGAAGATGACGCGGTGTTGATGGACTTCTATCGCCGCGTGCGGCCGTGGGGTTTCTGGGACCCGGTGCTACGAAAGGTGCTTGCGGAAGATCCCAGCTTCAAGCGCAACAAAGACTTCTTCCGCGACATGTTCAACATCGTGGTCGGAATCGTATGGCAGGTCTCGCTGGTGGCGCTGCCCCTGTACATCGTGATCAGGGAATGGGACCGCGTAGCGATGGCTGCCGGCTCGATCGCGGTCACCTCGCTGATTCTCAAGTTCACATGGTTTGACCATCTGACCGAACGCGAAGTGGAAACAGATAAGGCCGCCAAGGGTGAACGGTAGACGATGGCGTCTTTCCCGATCCATTGACCGAACAGGCGAGGGATCTTAGGCTTTCGTCATACAATTCTTTTTGTGATGGATCAACTCGAAGACATTGATGCTCTTAATCGTCGATGCGCCATCCCCGGAATTGCTCGGATAGTTCCGGGAAACGGCGGACTGCCCAAAGTGCAGGTTACGTCTCCAGCGGCCACTGCGGAGATTTACTTACATGGAGCGCAGGTGACCGCGTGGAAGCCAGCGGGCGCCGATGAGGTGATCTTTGTCAGCAATCAGTCGCACTGGGAGGACGGCAAGGCGATTCGCGGAGGCGTTCCCATTTGCTTCCCATGGTTTCGAGCCAAGGCCGATGATCCGCACGCACCCACTCATGGCGTGGTTCGCACCAAACAGTGGCGGCTTGACTCGATCACATCGGAGACAGATGGATCCGTTGTGGTCGTCTGCTCGACGGAGAGCGATGAATCGACGCGCCGCTGGTGGCCGCATGAGTTTCGCCTAATCCACCGCATTACGGTGGGCAGCACTCTGAAGATGGAACTGACCGCGAGCAATACCGGCTCTGCGCCTCTGCGGTTTGAAGAGGCTCTCCATACGTACTTCCGCGTGGGTCGGATCGAGGGTGTGCGGGTGCGGGGACTCGATGGGGGCAGGTATCTCGACAACACAGATGCCAATCGAGAGAAAGCGCAATCTGGCGATGTGGTGTTCAACTCAGCCACCGATAATGCCTATCTGCAAACGCAGGCCCCGCTGGAGTTGGTCGACCCGGTCCTCCAGCGCACCATTCGGACTGAAAAGCTGGGCTCGGCAACGACCGTGGTGTGGAATCCCTGGCAGCAAGGTGCCGCGTCTTTGGCCGATTTCGGCGAGGAAGAATGGCGAGTGATGGCCTGCGTTGAAGCTAGTAACATCATGGAATCTGCGATTTCTCTTAACGCGGGCGAAGAGCACACCATGTGCGCGACTCTCAGTGTTGGGTCAGACTGAAAGAGGGTCCTGCTCTAGTTGCCGCTTCCTGATGGATGGCTGATTGCGTTGAGGGCTTCCACGGTGGCTGACTGCTGGGTTTCGCGCTCAGCGTCCGCTGGTTGCTCATTCAAGCGATAGGCTTCCGCAAGTTCCTGGTGGAATGCGGCATCCATAGGGTTCAGCCGGATTGCAGTTTGCAGCGTACTGATGGCGGCCTTGACCGACCCGAGTTCGACTTGCAATTGCGCGAGGCGATAATAAACTTCGCCATCTTTCGAGTTCGATTCCGCCAAATCCGACAGCAGTTGAAGCGCTTCTGCCTTTTGGCCGAGTGCCTTGCAGGTTAGGGCCAGCGCGTTTTTTGTTTCTGCGTTGGCCGGGTCCTGCTTCAAGGAGACACGAAGTTCATCAGCGGACTGCTCGTAGTTCTTGCTGGCGGCATACACTTCACCAAGCAGATAGTGAACAAAAGGAATCTGCGGGTTTGCGTCTTCGAGCGACTTGAGGCGACCCAGGGCCGGGTCCGAATCTCCAGCCATGGCCATTGATCCGGCATAGGCGATGGAGAGCTCCGGATTTGCCTCCATCTGGGCCTCAATTGGCCGCAACACCTCCACAGCCCGGGCGTACATGTGAACCCTGCACAAACTCAGGCCGAGCATGGCTCGCACGTGCTGATCTGCCGGATGCAAAGCGAGCGCGCGGCTGAACGGCGCCACCACCGCTCCGTAATCCTTGGCAGAAAAGGCGGCGCGACCCCAATACTCGTCAATGCCATTCAGGGCGGGATTCCATTTCGCCGCCTGCTGAAAGTAGCTGGACGCTTCCGCAAATTCGCCCGCATTTGCCGCGTTAACACCAAGATTGTCGTAGCTGCTGGCTATTGGAGGTCCAACCTGCTTCTCAAAGGCCTTCTGTGCGGCCAGATCTTCCGGATTGGCCTCATGCGTCTTTTCGAGAGGCGCCTGGAGAGTCGCGTTTCCGGCCAGCCTGAATTCCACCCGCTGCTCTTTCAAATACAGAAGATTCCGTGAGATATCCAGTTCCTTGCGTCCCTCGGCGGCGCTCCCGCTTTGAAGCAGGAGCTTACCAAGCCAATAATGGGCCTGCTCCACCTCATAGCCGTTTTTTGATGGGTCCAGAGTCAATTCGATCGCTTTTCGATAGGCAGCTTCCGCTTCAGGATTTCTCTGCATCTCGCGGTAAAGCTGGCCAAGCGCGATGTAAGCTCCCGCGCTCTCCTTATTCAATTGAACGGCACGCTTAAGATCCGCCTCCGCTTCTTCGTATCTGTGCTGGGCCATCGCTATGCGTCCAAGCGGCATATAGACCATGGAGTTGTCGGGGTCAATCGAGAGTTCCTTACGAAACTCCTCCTGCGCCTTGGTGAATCCGGGCTCACCGAGTTGCATCATGTAACTCGCACCCAACGAGTAGTGCAGGCCTTCTAATCGATCGTTCTTCGCGACAGCCTTTCTGAACTCCTGGTTTGCTTCCTCGAAGAACTTTGAACTGCCGTATACGATGCCTAACTTCAAATGAAGCTCGGCTGTATCCCCGAATCTTTGCGGCATGGCATCGAGAATCTTTGAGGCGCTCACATGATCCGCGAGCACCAGATAGGCGGCCGCCAGTGCGGTGGATGTGTCAAACCCTGGGTGCAACTGGGCGGCAATTTTGAATTGCTCCAAGGCGGCTTGATGCTCGCCCGATTCAAAAAGTGCCTGCGCATAGACCGACACTGTGTGCGGGTCCGGCGGCTGTGCATGTTTCTGAAGCTCATCCAGAACTTGAGATGCCAGGGCTCTTGCTTTCGTCCAATCGGACGCACCGAGAGCTGCTCCGGCGTAATCGATCTTTATGCTTCGATCATCCGGAGCGAGACTGAGCGCTTCGTCATAAAGCGGCGCTGCATGAGCATAGTCCCCATTGTTGGCGTGCCCATTGGCCATGCGATGCAGAGCGATGGCGAGAAAGAGCTTGTATTCCGAATTTGCCTGCGCCAGATTGCCAGCGTTTTGAAATTGGAATGCGGAATCGTAATGATGTTGCATCTGCGATTCCGCGGAGTGCGAGGGTGGCGATGCTTGCGCATGTGCGATCGCGCAGAACTGGGGCGACAGGCCTCCGATGAATAGAAGAGAAAATGCGCACAGTGATGAACTTCTCTTTATGGTGAAGGGAGTTTCTGAATTCAGGGCAGCGCCTGAAATTACGCTCATCTGTGCGACTCCATTCTTGGTTGCGTTCTCTAAAAAAAGCGAATCCACGGGAGGCGCTTCGGCAGGAAGCCGACTGGACGCCGGCGATGTGCTTACTCGGGGACAAAGACCGGCTCGAGTGGTTTGGGGAAAGCGCCAATCTTACGCGGGAAGCGATCTCATCACGGTCCATCAGCCATACTCAAGCAGTCTGGACGACACACACAATGAACTATAGGTGGAGATAGAACTCAATCGAATGGATGAGCGCGAATGGATTCCTCGGATTGTGTCGGCTCGATGCGGTTGCTCTGTGGAAGAACGGGCGTTCGGACGCAAGCAAAAATTGTGATCGAATTCGCGTCAGTTCTAGGCTTGGTCGGCGTTAAGGAGCGTATTTAGTTCAGCGATTACCTGAAACGCATCTGCGACATAAACGACGTCGGCTTTCCCGCGCACCCAGCCGCAATTTGGATCGAGACTGATGGCGCGCCGCTCCGATATGAAGCGCCACCCTACAACGTGCGGCTCCTCACCATGGCAGCATGTGGAGAGGCCTTTGCGATGCCGCGGCGTGGCGCCCGTCTGGCCGATTTGATTCAGGTGCGTAAGGAAGGGAAGCACCTGCTGGTTTTCGCCGGTTTGATCGACCAGTGATTTGCTGCTGCCCAGCGACGCGGCTGATCCCCGAAGAAAATCCAGAATTAAGTGAGCGGCGTCGCCGGTATGAACCTGGCCGTCGGGCTGTTTCTTGGTCCATCCAGCGCCCGCTACGAAGAGCAGCTTTGCTTCGGGGCGGATGGTTTCCCCGCTTTGTGCTGGGCTGCGCGTGCCAGTCACGGTTGTGCGTTGCGTTGGTAGTTCTACGGTGATTTGCTCAATTTCTGCCGGTCCGGACCCGGCTTCATACGCTGGATTCGTTCCAGGATCGAGGAGGAGGAACCATGGGCGCACGTCGCGGCTGATGACCGCCTCGAGCCGCTGACGATAGAACCAACGACCGGCTTCGACATTCTCTGTTCCGCCGATTGCGGTGATGTGGGTATCGATGACTCCACGGAGCCGGAACGACACTCCTGCAGCTACACGCGCGAAACGCGCACAACCCGGTACGATCACGATACTGGCTTGAGCGGAGCGGCAGAGGGCTTCGCAAGCCGCTGCATCGCTGGAATATCTGGCCTGTGCGAAGGCATCGCCGAATACGGACAGCAGGCGCGCACCAGTCGGTGCCAGTTGGCTTGCCAGAGCCGCATCGCCGCCGATGACGCCAATGTTGATCGGGACATCCAGCCGCGTGGCCAGATTCAATCCAGCGGTCACCGCTTCAAGCGAGGTCTTCGCAAGTGCAGTGCCACTGTCATCCACGTGTGTCAAAACCAGTATCGATTCCATCGGCCTTACTCCTCTCGCATCCACGCCAACAACTCTTCGGCAATTGCTTTTGGCGAACTGTCTTTCACCAAGCGCGTGGTGCGTTGCGTTTTTGGCAAGCTCAATGAGAGATAGCGCAGTCCGTTGGCCGCAAGGTTGGCCGGTTTGGCCTTTTGCAATGCGGGAAGAATCCCGCGCATATTTACCATGCCAACCTGCGGATTGTTGCGTGGCTCGGCGAGGTTGCCGGTGGCCCAGCCAAGGAGTGCCGGTGTTCCCACGCAGACTGAGACCTGGTGCTTTCCGCCTTCGATTCGCTCAAGAATTTCGAAGGAACCGTCATCGCGGAATTCGATCTGGTCGACGCCTTGAAACTGATCGGTGATGCCAAGGCGCTCGCCAACCAGTTGCAGAGTGACACCTGCACCTCGCGTCGCGGACTCCCACCCACCAAACACGAGCAGCCGTTCGCGATCCAGACCGGGTAATGCGGCGATGGTTTCGGCAAGGACGGCTGCGGTGGAATGCGCATCAGGAAATCCGCCTATGGGCCCATCGATTGCAACGAATTCAAAGCTGGCCTTCTGCGCCACGGTCATCATGACCTGCTGCAGTTTGGTTTTGGGGCCGAGGGAGACGAGCCAGAGTTTGCTGCCGGGATTTTTTATGACGAGACTTGCCGCCTCATAGAGTGCGCTTGCCGCCCACGGATCGAGGACTGCGGGCAGAGCCATTTCATTTTTCAGAGCTGGAGCGCCAGAGCCGCTTGCCGGTTCCAAGGTTTGCAGCGGATCAGGAACAATCCCCGCGCAGACTACGATGTGAAGCTGTTCTCCCACAGTTTTTTCCTTTATTCATTCAGGAGCAAGATTGGCAGCTGCTCAATTCTCCGCGGAGTGCAGGCCGCCTGCTCCCGCACGGAATTCTATGTTGCCGTTTTCGCCATCGGGTGATTGGGCGCAGTTCCAAATACACGCACCGCAATGCACGCACTTTTCGCGCTCGAATGCGGGCACTCCATTTGCACTTTGCGTGAGCGCTTGCCCGGAACACATGGCGATGCACGTCTTCTCGACGCACGTGATGCAGAGGTCGGCATCGAGGAAAACGACGTGGTCAGCAAAGCCTGGCATGGCCTGAACCTTGCCGCCCATCAGCAGTGCATCCTGATGTGAAACGAGCACGCGCCCGTCGAAGGCGATTTCCGGCCAGCCACGCGCTGAAAGCATCGCATCATGCAGAGGCCGGCCTGTTTCCAACGCAAGCAGCGCTCCGCCCTCTTTGAGGCCACTTTGCGATTCATGGCGAATCTGTCGATGGGCCGGAGGAATATGCGCCGCCATCGACAGTTTGCCTCCACTGAGCCCCGCCAGAGCCATTCCTGCCAGTCCGCGCAATAAGCCGCCATGGAATCCGTTGCGCGCATTCGCAGCCTGTTGCTCCCCGCGCTGCACCCAACTCTCGCGCCGCCGGGGTTCGTATGTAGCGGCGAGGTTTTCTTTTGTGAATGGCTTGCCCGCACGCAGCAGCTCGAGAGCGGCCTCCCCTAATTGCACGCCCGTGGCCCAGGCTTCATCGACGCCCGAGCCGGTGAGCATATTCGTACTCCCTGAGCCTTCGCCGATGCGCGCATAACCATCGCCGCAGAGAAACGGCTCGCCTCGCTTACCCGACTCCTCGAGCGACTTGGCTCCCCACGAACGGAGCGTACCGTCTTTGAGATACGGCCACAGGGCCGGGTGCTGGATGTAGTGCTGCAAGTATCTATACGCTGTGCGTTGCGGATCTCCCATCCATGACGGCACAAAGATGCCGACCGACACGAGCCGGTCAGGATGGACGTAGAGAAAGCCGAATATTTCTGGCTCCGGGAATCCAAATGTGTGCCACACGGTTCCCGGCTTCAACGGCGAATCCTCAGGAACTTCAATGACGAATTTCATGCCCAGCGCCCACTCTCGGTGCGCATGGCCTTCGGGCATTCCAACCTTCTGATCGATGGCGTGGCTTATGGCGCCCACCGGTCCGTCGCCAATCACCGTCAGCCGCGCACGGACATCCATTCCGGGCATGAAGCCGTTGCCGGGTTCGCCGGCTGGTGTAACTCCCTGGTCTGCCTGGCGCAGCCCTTTCACTGCGAGTCCTGAGAAGATTGGCGCGGCCACCGGAGTTCCCGGCCAGATTTGCACCAGGCCGCCTTCCATTAACCGCGCGCCCACCCACTCGTTGAACTGACCGATCGAAAGAATCAGTCCAGGCCGCTTGTGAAGAAATGCAGGCGTCCACGGCAATTCAAATGCATCGTCGCGGACACCGAGCAACGTCCCCGCGGCTCGCAATATCCGATCTCCCAAACGCAAAGCCACAGAACGACGGCTGGCGCCGACAGGGTCGAGCAGATAGAACACGCGCTCCTCGTGAATCTCGGAGGCCATCGGGATCTCGCTGGGATTGAGATCGGGAAAGCTGGCGCGAATCCCCCTGGCGCGCGTTACTACACCACTCACTCCAGCTGAAAGATTGTCAGAGCGTTCGTAGCAAAGCACCTGCAGCGGCAATCCAGGCACGGCGCGGCTCTCGAAGGAAGGATCTCCGGGATTCTCACTCCAGGCGCGGTTGAGAGTGGTGAGAAAGCCGCCCATCGCAGGACCGAATCCGGCGCAGGCGATGTCGACCTCGATCGACGGTCGCTCCACCTCCAGCGCGGGCTTTTCCTGAGGTTGAAGGTCAGCGATCATGCCGGATAGTCCAAAGCTTCGGGAATCATTACCGTGCGCACTGTTTCCGCGGCGCGGTCCTTTGCCAGCCGCGAGCCGGTCAGGCACATGGTCAGTTTGTTCTGCAAGCGCAGGAACTCGCTGGCGCCGGCGCAGTCCGCGCAGGGACCGGCTTTGGTAGGATGACTGCCGTCCGCACCAAGAACATCGATGGCGAAGCCTGCGATTCCAGGCATGGTTGCTTCGAATTCGTCCAGTTCGCTTGCCGTGAAGCAACTTTTGCTTCCGCATTGGTTCCATGCTGGGTGCTGGTTGTATCCGAAGACGAGTTCGGCGCAGATGCGTAAGGTTTCGCCACTTGCGCGTGCGACCTGCGTGTGGCACAAGTCGGTGAAGAATTCCGCGGTTCCTTGCACTTCTTCGTCCGCCTCTGGGCTGTCTGCCTGGTGTGCCGAGAGTGCAAGCGCGTCAAGGATCTGGCAACGTGAAGCAAGCAGCCAGCACAGTGCATCGGCCATTGGGAAGGTCACGCCCTGCCGCTGGCCGTGGTACAGCTTGCCTCCCTCCGGGTCAAATGCCTTCTGGAGGTGTTTCAACGACCACAGCCACAGGGTCATCGCGGTGGCCAGCGTGCACGCGCCGGTCTCAGGATGATTCGAACCGATGCGCCGCATCTCCGCAATCCAGGTGCGGAATTGAGCCAGGAAAAGCTCGTTTGTCATGGTGACGCTCAACTGCCGCCGTTGCACAGCCTCGGGACCTTCGTAGGTCGCCTCCAACTGCGAATCCATCCATTTGTTGGCCAGGAAGCCGGGACAGTCTTCGGTGATGCCGTAGCCGCCCATCAGGCTCACTGCCTCGCGCATCATGTTGGTGCCGTGTCCGGTGTTCCACAACTTGGTCGCCGGGCAAAGCACGTTTGCTTCAGTGTCCTTCAATACAAACTGAACCAGTGGATCGGATTCCAACTCAACACTTCGCGGCGAGCCGGGCTTGAGGCCCAGCAACTCGATTGCCTGCTCTTCGCTTTCGCGCAGCGCTTTCATCTCTGCGCGCCCGCCCACGATTCCGCGCGCATTCAGAATCGCTGCCTTTTCCTTCTCCATTGGGTCAAGCTCGTCGAACAGTCGCGCGGCGGTAAAACCAAGTGCAGCAGCCGCTTCACCGGTTGCCCAGATATCGACCAGCCGATGCAATGCGTCTTCGCGTTGCTGGATACCCTGCTCATACCTGATGGAGCCTTGTTTTATTCCATCCGCGCCCCGAAACCGGCCACGCTGGTAGCGAATGATGGGCTCGATCGCGGAGAGCAGCTTGGCCGCAGTCATCAGGCCAACAGGTACGCGGGTCCGGCGGAAGACGGCTTCAATAATCTCGCCGTGGTTGAAGTTGGGAACAATCACTCCATCTTTGATTGAATAGCCACCAACGATGCGGCTGGCAGGAACCTTCAGATTGAAGATGGGATCTCCGGTAGAGGAGAGCTGGTGAACCAGCTTCTTAGTCGGCGTTCCACGGTCAAAGATACCTTCATCCGTGTCTTCCAGAATGACAACGCAACTGCCCTTGATACGCGGATCGTCAGAGTTCACCGCTGCCGTGACAAAGTTGGCGGAAGCAATATTGGTGATGAACCGGCCGCGCTTGTCCACCTGAAGCCATGGTTCTTCGCCATTGTTCCACTCGGCCACACGCATTTTGCCGTTCAACATTCCGGTGTCCACGCCGACGTAAGGGACCGGTTCCGTAAGCGCAAAGGCACCACGCCAGGGTTTGCGCTCCTCCCCTGACTGAGGCGGCGCGCACAAGGCCATGTAGTGATGCATCTGTTCCGGGGTCCCACGTTCATGTATGGGCGATAAGGCCAGAAAGCTTGCCACTGCGCCGGTGGCGGCGCCGCTGTCAACCCACGCCAATTCGAACGCCATGAGTGAGAGCGCAAGATTCTTCGGACCGGCAATGAATCCGCCCTCTTCAGGCTCCATGAAAACGGCGGTAAGTCCCGCGCGATCGAAGTCCTCGAACATCGCAGCCTTTTCAGGCGTCCACTCATGGGTGTTACGCTGTCCTGCGGCCACCAGCCTCGCTACGGTTCCACGTGCTACGCTGCGCGTTGTTTGCACCAGCATTTGCAGGTCGAACCGGTCGGCAAAACGCCATTGGATCTGGCGCACCGAGTCGCCGGGCAGAGTCACCATAAGCCTATGTCCCAATACCGGAGCAGTACTCATAAATTGATCCTCGAATTGCGTCCCGAATTGTCTCTAAGTGCGGCGACTTAGAGATGTGATCGGCGACACGACGGCTGATCAACGGCTTTCAAAAGTGCTGCCGAAGTTCCTGAGTCAATTCGTGCTTGTTCCGGATTTGTCGATGACGTCGCGGGGGCTCTGTTTCGGACTCAGCCATCGGGGCACGAAACGTCAGCCTTGTGGGCGTATTCGGGGACTCGGGATGTTACTGCCAGCCCGGCTGCTAGTCGTTAATGGCTGTAATTTTGTGCGTATGAATCGTGCGGCAGTCCAAGGGCACTAGAACGGCGAGCTAACGCGTAGGCAGCATCCCGATCCATGACCCCACCGATGGAAACCAGATACGGAGCGTGCCCGCTTGAAGTGAAGACCGCAGGATGCAATTCCGGATGGCTGCCTGCGAGGCTGGAGACCTTCTTCTCCGCATCCGTTCTGCGGTTGTAAGTGAAGGAGATCACGCGCCAGCCTGCGCCCGAGGAGGCCGATGCGGGGACGCTGGCACGCTGCGATCTTACGCCCGAGGGTCTGGGCGCATCACTGGTCGGAAGCTGCACGGTCGATTGTGGGGCTTGCTGCGAAACGGCCTCAGCAGTCTGAGTGGCTTTGGGCCGATTCTTGTTCCACGCATGCGCAAGCGCCCATGTGGAAAGAAGCAGGACGAAGGCAACAATGCCGGCGGCGCCAAGCCAGCGGGAACGAAGCGAAAAACTCTGAGCTTGACCCAGGGCATCTTGGAGGCCCCATTTGCCACTGCCGGTGGTTGCGTCGGTGGATCCAGGATTTCGATCTTCATTGAGGAGCGGCAGAGAGAGCTGCACGTCCGGCTGCATAGCCGGGCCGGCGACGGCACTTGGAGACTTCTCGGCAACTGGAACATTCGCCCCGGGCACGGCTGGCGTTGCCGGAGCGGCATTCACCGACTTAGGCGTTGCCGGAACCGATCTGCGTGCGGTAGGTAGTTTCGAATCAAACAGCCCTCCGAGAGCGGCCCGGATATCCTGCAACTTCCATGTGCCATTGAGTCCGTTGCGGATGATCTGGCCGAATGGTGGAGGGATTTCGAAATCGGAAATGCCTTCGAGCGATTTCCGCTGCGTAAGCGCCTGGAGGATCACGGTGGCGAGATCGTGCACATCGCGCTGCTTCGCGGCACGGCCTTCCTCGCCCTCAGGTGCTTCGCGAATGCAGTCACTGCGCAGTTTCACAGCGTCGTTCACGGCAAAGATATTGCGCGGCTCGATGTGCTCGTGAACGAAGCCATGCGTGTGCAGCACATCGAGTGCCGCCACGAGGCTGGATGCAAGTTGGGTTACATCCTTGACCGTGAGATGGCCTTCGTCAAGGACCCCCGCCAGATTCGCGTCCACCTTTTCAAAGACTGCATATACGACAGGGCGTCCATCGAGTTCGGTCTGACCATAACGCTCGAACCGCAGGAAATTTGGATGGCTTAAGGCCTCCACGCAGCGCCAGCGGGCAAGGATCTCCTCCTCATCAAAGTGGCATTCGATGAGGCGCACAATGGTTGGCTCGCCGTTAGGACTGGCGGTGGAGAAGAAGGCGCTGCGGCCTTCGGGAATGAGAAGCTTTTGCAAGGGGAAAGCGCCGTCGATGGTGACGCCTTCATAGTCGGTCCATAGCTGCATAGGTCATGTCCTGCATCGGGATTGGGGTCAAGGCAGGCATGCCCAAGGGGCGAGTTACGCAGGCGGGTAGGCGGGCAGGCGAGCCGCAGTGCTGACGCAGCGGCTCTTGGTGTCATAGCCATTATCGCAAATAGGATCGCAGGGATTTGCAGAGGGGCGTTACTACTTGAATCCGTGTAGCAGAGGCGCCGTAAGGAAAACCGCGAGTCTTTAGTACGTAACGGTGGCAACGATTGTGTCGGTGTACAGGCCTGCTGTTACGTACTGCTTGGCGGCGACTTGGCCGTAGACTGTGTATTGCAGGGCAGCCCCAGTCCCGGTGGAGTGCAGCGTATCGGTGCCAACCGTATTTCCCCAGTTCAGAGAATGCGCGTTATCGCGGTACAGCGAATAGCTAAGCAGGGCTCCGGCCGGCCCCGTCATTTTTCTAGTGGTAACGGTCGCTCCCGTGGATGTCCCCGCGTTCAAACCGATATCAAAAGGTGCGAGGTTCGTGCAGGTAACCGTTAGAGTTGCGGTGCCGTTGAGGACTGCCCCGGCGTAATTGCCGAAACTGAGATTCGTAGTCGAAATGGAGCACGTGGCCGTGATGACTACGGTGATGGAGAAACTGGTTGTGGCCGTGGACATGGTATCGGTATACGTTCCCGGCGGAACGGTCTGGCCCGCCGTAACCTGGCCATAAATTGTGAAGCTCGCTGTGCCTGAGCCGCTCAGCTCGTTGCCGGTAGTGTCGCCCCAGTTGTTGGTTCGAGCTGCATCGGTGAACAGCTTGTAGGCCAGTTTGACGCCGTTCGCCCCGGTCATATAGCGTGTGGTTTCAGTTGCCCCTGCCCCCGCCCCTGCATACATCACAATGTTCCACCCGTCCGACCCGCTGGGGCAGTTGATCTTTCCGGCGCCCGTTCCATTGAGCAGCGTACCGGTGTAAGTCCCGAAGTTCAAAGTCGAGATTGCGAGCGTGCATGGCAGCGCTGCTTCCGCTCTCTGAGTACCGAAGGCAAGGATGAGCAACAGTATGGGTGCGAGTCTGCGCATCATGGCTTTCGCTCCTCGCAACGCAATGGTCCGATTGATGGAATGTCTCCGGGAATGGGCTTGTAATTGAACGCAGCGAAACATACACGCCCGTCCGGCCGATCAACAATCAGTTCGTTGTGCGAGCCCAGACCCTCGACGAATGCTTCCCCGTCGTAACCAACCGATACTGCCACACCGGTTGCCCGCAACCTGACGGTGCTTCCCAAAGCGATGGGTGTGTTGTTCTGATCAACGAGTTTTATCAATGCGCCATGGCTGAATTCAATGGGAAAGTGAACCACTACCCCGGATCGATCCTGAGGCCGCACGATTCGTTTGTCGCTTTTTAACGTGGCGTCCGCGGGGACATCTGTAGGCTCAATGCCAAGATGATTCACATCAAATGCGCGCATGTCCGGCACCAGGAGGCGTCCGGCTTTGTCCGTGGTGCCTACGTCCCGGTTCTCCTGGTAGACGCGAACATGCTGCAGCGGGCTGGTATCCACCACCGCAAAACTGTCAAAAATTGTGTTCGAAGGAAATAGTCCTCGATCGACGAGCGAAATGGCTCCTTCAGATTCAAGCCTCGTCGTGGTCACGCCATTCTGGTAATCGGCGCCGGCAGTGAACAATCCAACCGGCGACTTGTATTGCACCTGTCCGAACTCGTGATTCGAGTTGCCCCCGGAGACATAGCCGGCATAGCCCCAGTCGCCGATCCTGACTGGGGTTTGCTGAACCTGAATCTGCCCGGAACCGTCGGACGATCCACTGCCAGAAATCGCAATTCGTCTGCTCAGAGGAATCGTGAAGCCGGCCTGCAAACCGCTGCTGCCCGCTTGATCCAGGGAGCGGAACTCGGTGGCAAAGAACGAGATTCTGTGGACCTGCAGGGAGTAGTTGGCGGTAACAATGCGCGAGTGTTCCGGTATCGATCCGAATGTTGCGCTGGAGATCGGAGACGCATCCTCGTCCACACCCGCATACGCCACCCCTGCGGTGCCTAGGCGCCTGAGGTTCAGTCCGGTGAATCCAGTGATCTGTTTGCGCAGCCTCCCCGAGCCGTTCATCGACGCAATATCCCGGTAACCACGGTTGGCAAAAATCGCGGAACCGCCGAGATTGAATTTCGTTCCAATGTGTTGCACTCCCACCGAAAGGAGTTCGCCAAGTGATCCTGAACCGCCGCTTCCTGCAACATCGAAATTGATTACTCCGAGCGTGCCTATGGTCGCGGCACCGCCCGCACCCGCAAGGTATGCGCCCGGCGTTCCCTCGGTGCTTGCTTCGATGGTGAAGTTGTTTGTCAGCCCGCGTCGATACAAGGCTGACCCGCCCATTTTTCCGTATTCGTCGCTGGCTGTTCCCCAGTTGCGCCTGACTAAACCGGCTTGTGCTGAGAACGTTTGCAGCCCCGGCGCCAGCAGCGTGGACCCGCCATAGAACGGCTGCGTGACACTCACCTGTTGCCCTTGAGCATTGGTCATGGTCATGGTGATGGTGCCGGCGCCAGAGATCACCGGCAGTTGCGGAATTTGAAACGGACCGGGATCGACCTGGTTCGAGGCAACGAGATTCCCGTTTACCAACACGTCCACCGTGGAGGGGACTGCAGCCGAACCGGCGAGCGTAGGCAAGGGGAATGTCACTAAGTCGGGTCGCATGGTGAAGTCAGAGCGAACCTGCATGCCCTCCATGTGTACCGGCCGAGTCCAGGTCAGGCTGCTGTTGATGAAATCGCCCATGCTATAACGGCGCAGGCTATTCACATCAGCAAACGAGTATGCCGAATCCAGACGGACTCCTCGGCTGGTTCCGGGGATCGTGGATGATGCACCCGTGAATGCCAGCCAATCTGAACTTACAATTCCCCACTTCGCAAAGCTTCGCAGGTCGAATGACCCCGAGCCGCCAGTCCTCCCTCCGGCAAATGTTCCCACCGTGTCGTAATTGAGCGTCAGTCCATTTCCACTTTCAATCGCCCTGCGACTCCAGGGTGCTTCTCCCGCGTTCGGGCGTAACGTCGCTGGAACCAGGGAGGAATCGATAGCTGTAACGAGCAACTGCTGGTTTTTGACGTCGAAAGTCCAGACAAACCCTGGAAGATCCCCCAGCGCGATCAACCCGTCCGGCGTGCGGCGGACACCCGCCGGTACGCGAAAACCAAGATCGTGGAGTTCCTGAGGCTTTGCGAATAAAAGGCCATGGCGAAGAGTGAATTCACCAATCTTGCCGATGGAGTGCCCGTTGACGATCACTTCAAGCAACTCCGCTTCGTCATCGCTTGCTGAATGAGTTTTCTCCTTGGAAGGCTCAGAAGCTTCATCGGTCGCCATTGACACTGCGGGGACGGCAGTCATCATCAGACACAGAATCCCCGTATATGCCAACCAGCTGGGCACCGTTACTCCAAAGCAACAATCAGGGCGTTGCGGCCAAGTGAACTGTCTGGTTGACCGGCGCAACATATCCGCGCGCTGTCAACTGCAGGGTTTCTTCCGGTTTCGGCACATATCCCTGCGTGTCAATATGCCAATGCCGGGTTGAGCCGGCGAGAATGTACGGCGATCCATTCGCCGCTGCCTTTAGCTGACGGCCGTCAGTCGTTGCCAGAACAATGTCGCGAAGCGCTTCGTGGCTTGAGCCATCATTCACTCCGACCAGATCAACGCCGTCGCTGGTATGCTCCACATGAAACTGAATATGAGGCGCAGCATGTTTCTGGGGCATGGCGAATATTGGAATGGACATGCGCAGCACCACGTGAACCACTCCTGCCTCCGGTGGAGGCGGAAGTTGATCGAGCAAGATGCGATAGGTTGCCTCTCGATCCGTTGGCGGTTGACGCAGAATCAGCCGCACCACCTGCGTTGCGCCGGGCCCGATGGTGACTAGCGGAGGACTCGCTACGACAATTTGCGAGGCGGTAAGCTGGTCGTCGTCGCCCTTTTGATTCCAGTCGAAGGTCCGTACCTGGAAGCCAGTTTCCTTCGTCCCCGTGTTGGTCACTGACAGGCTTGTCGCCCGTTGACCTGGTCCGAGAAAGACGTTTACGGGCTGAACCGAGAGTTGCTGCGCTCGTGCCGCCTGCCCCATTCCCAGGGCGAAAAAAACGGCGGCGAGCAGCTCGGCCGCCGCCGTTATTCGATAAGAATTTCGCCAGGTCATGACAAGCCCAAGAATCGACAACTAATAAGTAACGGTGGCTGTGACGCTATCGGTATAGGAGCCCGCAGTCACAAACTGGTTCGCGGGGATTTGCCCGTACACCGTCAACGTCTGAGTGTTCCCGTTGCCCGATCCGCTCACCCAGGTACCGGTCGTGTTGCCCCAGTTGCTCAGATGCGCGCTGTCGGTGGTCAATACATAGTTAAGCGGAGTGGTGCCGTTCATCATCGTGCGCGCGGTCACGCTACCCGATGTTCCTCCATTGAGGCCGACGGTATACGAATTTCCATTGGTGCACTGCAGGGTGAGGGTCGCTGTTGAAGCAGAAGCCGCCGTGGCAGTGTAGTTACCGAAACTCACGCCGCCGGTTGAGACGGTGACGCTGCAGGCGGCTACGACCGTCGCTGAGACTGCGATCGGAGCGGTGGTTGTAGCGGCGACTGCGGAGGTCGACGTTAAGCCCAAGACAAGAGTGGCGATAAAAAGAGCAGAAGACATGCTCCGTATAGATTTCGAGCAGTTCATTGATCCCTCGAGAGGTGAATTTGAGTCGGATCAATCTTAGGCTGTTTATCTCGGTTTTCCACCGATATAAGACGAAATATCGTCACTCCCTCCATTCTTTAGTCAGACATTATAGTTACTGCGTGGTTACCTATGAGGTTACCCATTCGGTATTCAGGAGTTGTCGCCAATCGTAACAGGCTTATTTTTAATAAGTTACCTCTAACACAATCGTGTCAGTTGGGGCTCCAGGTGAATTGTACTGCAGCTTTGTTGCAACGACCGACTCCGTTGCCGAAACTGGAGAATCCCGATATCCGGTCGGGTAATTCGCTAATTTACTGGATTCTTGCAACAAGGATTCATGGATTGGCAGATTCTTGATATCCGCGGCGGTGACAGGAAGCATGGTCCCGGATGAGGCTCTTTTGCTCACCACAAGGGTGTAAGGCGCGTTGAAATTGCAGGAAACGGACAGGCCCGAGGGCGCACTCGCCATTGCGGAGGTGAGATCTGAATATGACGGAACCGCGGAGGAAACCAAGCACTTGGCCTCGACCGTGGCGGAGACACCGAAGGAAGCCGATATTGTGGCCCCCAGCGCGGGGAACTCAACCAGGGAGAGAATCAGCACCCCTAGAAATCCCACATGTGAAAGCATCTTCATTTTCTGTGCTCCTTCGCGACCGGAGAAATGGCTAGTAACTATATCGGCTTACCATTGGGAAAATTTAATGAAACTAAAGTAATGTTCGCTAGCCGTATCGTTTTGATGCGCCGAAACGTCGCATTTTGGTCGCCGTGCACGCAAAAGTCGCCGTGCACGCAAAATGAGAGGGGCTTTGGGCTAGAACTCAGATCTGTTGCGCGGGAAGCTGGAGTTTGCTGAACGCTAAAATGCCGGGTAAGCACGAAGATCGGGCGATTTTCGGCACCAGCCCCTGAACTAAATAGTCTTCAAGAACGCTGTTTCGGGCTTTCGTTCAAGGGGTGTTGAAAGCACGATACTTGTGGTTGGGCTGCCATACGGCAGGAGACTCTCAATTAAACCTTCCAATTCGCCTACCGAGGAAAGCATCACCTTCAGCAGAAAAGCGTCGCCACCGGTCAGGTGATGGCACTCCAGAACAGACTGGAGGGTGGGCAAGAACTTCAGGAACTGCCCATATCGGTTTCCTTCGCAGGTAAGGCGCACAAAAGCGGTGATGGGATAACCAAGTGCCTTTAGATCGATCTCCGCGCGGTAACCGCGAATAAGCCTAAGACTCTCAAGTTGCCGAACGCGCTCTGCGGCCGCCGAGGGAGAAAGTCCGACTTTCCGGCCCAATTCAGCGAATGGAAGCCGGCCATCGGTGGCGAGTTCCTGCAGGATCTTCTTGTCGATTAGATCGATTTGGCGTTCAATGGCCATGCTTCTCCTCGATGTTATCCCGTAATCAACTTAGATATGAGGTATTCTCTATCGAATCCATCTATATTTGATGATTCTGCCATGGAATCAATTCTCCGCGCCACCAAGAACAGTGGAAACCGCATTCCCATGGAATGTGAATCTGCGTAGCATCGGCAACATGGTCAATCTGGATGGTTCCACACTGACGCTTGAAGATGTGGTCGCGGTCGCGAAGAATTCCGCCCAGGTTCAGATTGCGGCTTCTGCCTGGGAACGCACGGACCGTTCGCGACGCCAGGTCGACGAGGCATTGTCAGGAACCTGTCCGGTGTATGCCCTGAATACCGGCGTGGGTCTGCTGGCAAATATTCGACTTGATGCGAGTGAAATTGAAGCCATGCAGGTGAACCTCATCCGTTCGCACTGTTGCGGAGTTGGAACTCCGCTGGAGACATCTGTCGTTCGTGGGATGATGCTGATCCGGGCAAATGTATTGGCTAAGGGGTTTTCAGGAATTCGCCCGATTGTTGCCAAACGAATTTGCGATTTGTTGAACCATGGCATCACTCCGGTCATCCCCTCCCGTGGAAGCGTAGGGGCAAGCGGCGACCTGGCGCCCCTTGCTCATATGGCTCTTGTTCTAATTGGGGAGGGCCGCGCCGAGTATAGAGGAGCGGTGTTGCCCGGCGCTGAATGCCTTAAGAAGGCCGGCCTGACGCCATTAATTCTCCTCGGCAAAGAAGGAATATCCCTGCTGAATGGCACGCAGGCGATGCTCTCGGTGGGATGTTTGCGCCTGCACGAGTTGGAGCAGCTATGGGTCTCCGCCCAGGTTACTTCTGCTCTCACTATTGAAGCCCTGCGAGGGACGGCCGCTGCATTTGACCCACGCCTGCACGCAGCGCGCCCCCACCCGGGCCAGGTGTCAAGTGCCGATCAACTCACTGAGTTGCTTCATGGGAGTTTGATCCCGAGGACCCATGGGACGGGAAGCCGCATTCAAGACGCATACTGCCTGCGCTGCATCCCTCAAGTGCATGGCGCGGTATGGGACACGCTTGCGCACGCACGGCGCGTGTTTGAGATTGAACTGAATAGCGCGACCGACAACCCGCTCGTATTCGACGGGGCGATTGTCTCAGGTGGAAACTTTCACGGCGCCCCGCTGGCTCTCGCACTGGATTTTCTCGCTATCGCGCTGTGTCAACTCGCGGGTATTTCGGAGCGCCGGATAGAGCGGATCCTCAATCCCAGCTTGAACGAGGGACTTCCTGCTTTCCTTGCATCGCGGCCTGGAATTGAATCAGGCATGATGATGGCGCAGGTGACGGCGGCCGCGCTGGTTGCGGAACTGCGCGTTCTGGCCTCGCCAGCCTCAACCGGATCCATTCCGACCAGCGGAAACCAGGAAGACTTTGTCAGCATGGGTATGACATCCGCGCTTAAGCTGGACCAGGCGGTTTCGCTTGCCAGAATGGTCGTCGCCATCGAGTTGCTGGCCGCAACACGCGCGTTGGATGTTCGCGGAGACCGATCGACCGCCGCGCTTGAAGAAGCCCGCTCTCGATTCAGAGCTCGCATTCCGGCATGGCAGGAGGATTGTGTGCTTTCGATCTGGATGGAGGAAGCCGCGAACTTTCTGGCCGGCGGCGCTCTTGCAAATCTCGAAATGAGAAAAGTTGAGGAGGCTGTTCGATGATCGATTGCTATACACCGATCCGTGCGGCACGAGGCAATGTGAGAACGGCGAAGGGTTGGATTCAGGAAGCAGCGAAGCGCATGCTGATGAACAACCTGGATGCCGAGGTGGCCGAAAATCCTGAGGAGTTGATTGTGTACGGCGGGCGAGGAAAGGCGGCGCGCAACTGGGAATGCTTTCACACCATCGTTGCCACGCTCGATCGCCTGGAAAACAATCAGACGCTTTTGGTGCAATCGGGAAAGGCTGTGGCGGTTCTTGAAACGCATCGGTTGGCGCCCCGCGTGTTGATCGCAAACTCGAACCTGGTGCCGAAGTGGGCAACATGGGAAGAGTTTGATCGCCTGGACGCGGCGGGTCTGATGATGTACGGCCAGATGACAGCGGGCTCGTGGATCTACATCGGCACACAGGGCATTCTGCAGGGAACCTACGAGACCTTTCGCGGCGCAGCTAAGCGTTACTTCAACGACACGCTGGCCGGCACCATCACGGTCACAGCGGGGTTGGGTGGCATGGGTGGCGCACAACCCCTCGCCGTAAAACTCGCCGGTGGCGTAAGCATCTGTATTGAGATTGACCCGGCGCGCATTCAGCGACGCATTGAGACGCGCTATCTCGACATGGCTACGCATTCACTCGACGAAGCAATCCGGTTGGCTGTTGTGGCAAGGAATAATAAGGAAGCAATCTCTATCGGTCTCCAGGGCAATGCTGCCGAAATACTGCCGCTGATGGTGCAACAAGGCTTCACTCCGGACCTCGTCACTGACCAGACGAGCGCACACGATCCCAAATGGGGCTACATTCCCATCGTTCGTGCAGGTGAAAACGTGAATAACCTGCGCGCCCAACAGCCGGAGCTTTATGCGGAGCGCGTTCAGGCTTCCGTCGCTCAACATGTGCAGGCCATTCTTGAAATGCAGCGGCGCGGCACAGTCGCATTCGACTATGGCAATAATCTGCGTACGCAAGCGAAGCTGGCCGGCGTTGTCGATGCATTCTCTTATCCCGGGTTTGTCCCTGCATTCATTCGCGATTCTTTCTGCGAGGGGAGGGGGCCATTTCGCTGGGTCGCACTCTCCGGCGATCCGTCAGACATTGCAGCTACGGACCAAGCGTTGCTTGGCCTCTTTCCAGAAGACAGACGTCTGCAGGAGTGGCTCTCGTTTGCCTCGACCGAGATTGCCTTTCAGGGGCTCCCTGCTCGCATCTGTTGGCTTGGCTACCGCGAGCGCGATCGAGCAGGACTGCTCTTCAATCAGATGGTTCGCGATGGCCGTCTCAAAGCACCAATCGTGATTGGTCGCGATCATCTCGACGCCGGCTCGGTTGCCAGTCCCCACAGAGAAACGGAAGCTATGCTAGATGGCTCGGATGCTGTGTCGGACTGGCCGCTCCTCAATTTTGCTACCGGAATCGCCAGCGGTGCAGCATGGATGAGCTTCCATCATGGAGGCGGCGTTGGAATGGGTTACAGTCAGCATGCGGGACTGGTTGCAGTGGCTGATGGAAGCGACGAGGCGGAGGAGCGTTTGCGGCTCTGCTTGAAGAACGATCCGGCAATGGGAGTTATTCGTCACGCAGATGCTGGATATCCAAAAGCCCTAGCGACGGCACGTGAGCGCGGCCTCGATATGCCGAGCGTCCAATGACGATGCATCAGCAAGTCGACCTGCTGATCACAGGTATTTCGCAACTTGCGACGGCGAAGGGATCGGGGCCAAAACATGGCGCCGCGATGCGCGACCTTGATGTGACAGCGGGCGCTGCTGTCGCCGTGCGCAATGGCTTCATCGCGTGGGTTGGCCGAGCAAGAGATTGGAGTGGGCAAGCATCCACCACAATCGACATGGGTGGGCGAGCGGTGGTCTCGGCGCTTGTAGATCCCCATACACACGCCGTTTGGGCAGGGGACAGGCTTGCAGATTTCGAGGCGCGCACTTCCGGGAAGAGCTACGAGGAAATCCTTCGAGCGGGCGGCGGTATTCGCAGCAGTATTCAAGCGACGGCAGCTGCAAGTACCGAAGAACTGGTTCGCATGGCCGAGCCTAGGATCGCGGCACTGGTTCACTCGGGTGCTGCAACCATCGAAGTGAAATCCGGGTATGGTTTTGAACCAGCTGCGGAGTTAAAGATGCTTGAAGCCATCCAGCAGCTTCGCAAGACTACCGCTGCGCGACTGTTGTCGACACTGTTGATTCATATTCCGCCGACTGAGAAAAGTGATCGCGCAGCATATGTGGCAGATGTTTGTGGTTTCTTAATTCCAGAAGTGGCAAGAAGAAAACTTGCTTCAGCCGTTGATGTTTTTGTAGAGCAGGAAGCCTGGCATACGGCGGAAGCAGCAACAATGTTTGAATGTGCAAAGCAGCACGGCCTGGCCATCAAGGTTCACACAGAGCAGTTCAATTGCATAGGCGGCCTGGAACTGGCGTTAAAAATGGATGCATTGAGCGTGGACCACCTTGAGGCATGCGAGCCGGAACAGTTAGCGCTACTTGCTTCAAGTGGAACAGTCGCTACGATTCTGCCCGGAGTTTCGTTGCATCTTGGAATTCCAGCGGCACCTGGAAGGCAACTCATCGATGCCGGTGCCGCTGTTGCCGTTGGAACCGATCTCAATCCTGGTTCTAGTCCTTTATATTCCGCGCAGGCCGCACTTGCACTCGCCGTCCGGCTGAATGGACTGACTGCGGCTGAGTCGCTCATCGCCGGCACCGTAAATGCAGCGAGTGCAGTTGGACTTGTCGACACGGGACGCCTTGAAGCGGGCTTGCGAGCGGATTTCCTGGCCCTTGAATCGCCCGACTGGCGCGAACTGATCTACTGTCTCGGCGCAAATCCTGTGCGCGAGGTCTGGGTTGGCGGCGAAAGGATTCAGCTTTGACACTTTGCTTTCGACCATGTCCTGTTGATTTTCCTTCGCGGCACATCGTACTCACGGAGGCTTCATGAGCACCTTTTACTCGCCTGAGCTTCTTTATCTCGATGGTGCATTCGTCGGCGGTAAGGGTCTTCTTGTTGACGAGCACGGCCGAATTCAAAGCGTGTGCGGAAGTCATGACGCCGGTAGTGCCCGCATCGTGAACTTTCCGGGCAAAGCGCTGCTGCCTGGTTTCGTCAATGCCCATTCGCATAGCTTTCAGCGTTTGATTCGTGGAAAGTCGGAGTCCAGGATTGCCAGCGGAAAGGATTTTTGGAGCTGGCGCGGAACCATGTATCACGCTGCTGCACAACTCAGTCCCGACGATGTGTTCGATGTGGCCCGGATGGCCTTTCTCGAGATGGTCCTCGCGGGCACCACGACGGTCGGTGAGTTTCACTATCTGCATAATGATGTTTCGGGCCGCCCTTATGACGATCCGAATCTGCTCGCCAAGCAAGTTATCGCCGCGGCTCGCTCCGTCGGTGTGCGTATCGTGCTACTGCGCACGGCCTATTTGCGGTCTGGTTACCAACTACCTCCCGACCCTGGGCAGGTCCGTTTTTTTGAGTCATCAACCGACTTCATTCAAAACATGCAGGCACTCACCGACGAGTATTCAAGGGCCTATCCGGATGTTCGCTTCGGAGTCGCGCCGCACAGTATTCGCGCGGTACCCTTGCACGATCTGGAAGGGATTGCCGCGTGGGCGAACCGAATGCACCTTCCGCTCCACATGCATGTCTCCGAGCAGGTTGCGGAAAATGAAGCTTGTCTTCGCGAGTACGGATACACTCCGGTCCAGCTTCTTGGTCGCAACAACATCCTGAATGACCGCTTCACTGCGGTTCACTCAATCCATATCCGGCCGGACGAAATGGAGCAACTGGCCGACTCTCGAAGCACGGTTTGTTCCTGCCCGACAACAGAGCGGAACCTCGGCGACGGAATCTTCGCAGCCGACCAAATCATGTCGTCATCTATCCGCGTTGCTTTGGGATCTGACAGCCAGGCTCAGATTGATCCTCTGGAGGATGCGCGCGAACTTGATTACCACCTCCGGCTCCGCGACCAGCAACGCGCCATTCTCGATTCAATTGAAGGCAGGCCAATTGCCGAGCGGTTGCTTTCCTGCGCCACAAAAAATGGGGCACATGCACTCTCGGTGCCGGCCGGCGAGTTCATCGAAGGATCGCTGGCAGATGGTTTTACTGTCGACCTTGACGATCTATCCATCGCCGGCCATTCATATGAAGATCTCCTTCCCATCCTCGTGTTCTCCCTGAATCGGTCTGCAATCCGCGACGTAATCGTCAGGGGAAAGTGCATCATCCGCGACGGGGAACATGCTCTTCACCACGAGATTGTGACTCGATACAAGGAAGTTCACACGCGCGTATGGAACGGTGATCACTCAAGGAGAAACCTGTGAAAGGCCCCGAGAGATTTCTCATGGATCTCATCCGCATTCCGTCCGTCTCATCCATATCCAATCGTCCCGTTATTGAGTATGCGCAGCGGGTTCTTCAGAATGCCCAATGGAACACCGCCCCCTCAACCTACGTCGACCCCAATGGAATAGAGAAAGTGAACTTGATTGCAGCCCCGCCGGGACAAGACCCAAATGAAGAAATCGTTGATCTTGCATTTCTCTGTCACACCGATACGGTTCCGCCCGCCAGAGACTGGGCGAAAGCACTTGAACCATTTGTCGATACAGGCGTGGTCTATGGCTGCGGCGCCTGCGATGTCAAGGGCTTCTTCGCGTGTCTGTTAACCGCTGCAAGCGAAGTGCCGAGTCCCTCATTCAGAAAGGGATTGCGCATGATCCTTACAGCCGATGAGGAGATCGGTTGCATCGGCTCATATCGTTTGCTCGATGGCGCGAAACTGCGGCCACGATCACTCGTGGTTGGAGAGCCCACGTCGTTGCACCCTGCGCGCGCGGGAAAGGGCTACTGCCTGGGAGAAGTAACTGTCTTTGGGGCAGAGGCACACAGTGCTCATCCGCATAAGGGGCGCTCGGCTATATACGACGCCGCACGGTTGATTCAAGCCATTCAGCAACTCTCAGAACAGCTTGCAGCGGAGCGGAATCCATTCTTCGACCCGCCATACACGACGACCAACATTGGAACCATCAAGGGCGGAACTGCAAAAAACGTGATTCCGGGCGAATGCCGATTTCTCGTCGAATGGCGCCCAGTTCCGAACGGGGAGCAGGATTGCGTACCCGAAGCCATTGAAAGAATCATGCAGGAACTGAAGCAAGCCGATCCGGAATTCCGAAGCAACTTCGTGATTCTTCGTCAGCAGAGTGGTTTCGAAACGGGCGCGGATTCGAACCTTGTTCGAACAATGGAGCGCCTCAGCGGGAAGGCTGCGATTTCTATCCCATTCGGATCGGAGGCAAGTGTGTTTGCGTCTCATGCAGATGAGATCGTCGTCTTTGGTCCAGGAGACATGCGTACCGCACACAGCCCTCGAGAGTGCGTGCCAATCTCCGAGTTACACGAGGCCGTTCAGTGCATGAAAGCTCTCATGATCATGCAATGAAGCGATTCTGCCAGTCTCTACCACCACTCCATCGATCGCCCCGAAGGAGTCTTTGTAGCTGTGTCAGGCTTTGGAGAGTGAAGAAGCAGCAGTGGGCATTGCACGAGCTTGACCACCTTTTCCGCGATAGAGCCAAACACCAGGGGATGCCATCCGGACATACCGTGCGTGGAAATCACAATCATGTCAATGTGCTCTCGATCGATTGCCTCGATGATGTTTCCCGCTACATCGTTTCCAATTTCAATGCCGGAAACTGACTTGACTCCCCTTTCTTCAAGCACTTTGTGGCACTTGGCCAAATTTCGCTCCACAGCCGATCTTGCATCCTGAATAAACGACTCTTCCGGAACAAAGTCCGGCATGGTTGTGGTCGGGAAGAACGGGATGATATTTAAAAGATAGAGTTCAGCTTGAAAGTGGTGAGCTAGGTCAGAGGCCATTTCCAGCGCGGATTCAGAGGACGGGCTAAAGTCAATTGGCAACAGGATCCTTGTTGGGATCGAAGATGAAGCATAAGCTTCAGACATGAGGGTCTCCTTGCCGTGCGGTTCATTCGGCTGGAGATCATCTTTCTCCTCTCCAAGAGCACAGACTGTGCTTGATTGACCACTTGAGAATGACGCCGCCAAAATGAGGCCTGCGATGCGTCGCAAAGCGCCAAAGGTGAGCGTTGTTGCACAGCATCCGATTGTCTGAGCCTGAAAGAATAGCTACCAGAAGATTGACGGCTGTCCTCCATCCGGGCTCATGAGCTAATACGGACCTTTGAACATGTTTCCCTCCGATCTTTCCGCGCAAGGGCCACTATCACGCAGAGTGGAACTGGTAGTCTCCGGCGATGCAATCGGCAGCCCAGCCAACGCCACTACGGGGAGCCTTCAGTAAGTTCATGTATTCGTGCAGGAGCCTCTCACGTGGCCGCTGCACACGTCGAAAGTTCGCGCTGCATACACGTTGATGTGAAAGCAGGCAGCATGTCTACCAATGGTACCAATCATGATGGAAACCTTTCATGGGGAGCGCAATCGAACTCTCTTCTGCCGCTTCTGCACGCGGGTTGCAGCCTGCCGTTGCCAACGCGCATTGCCTTCGTTGGGAACTATCTGCCGCGCCAATGCGGTATTGCCACGTTTACGACGGATTTATGCAATGCGGTGGCGACGGAGTTTGGCAGTGATCGGCTTTTTGCGATTCCAGTGAATGATCCTGAGTCGGCCTACGATTATCCCCACCAGGTGCGCCTGGAGCTTGAGCAGGAGGATCTGACCAGTTATGAACGGGCTGCGGAGTTTTTGAATTTCAATGGCAACGACCTAGTCTGCATCCAGCATGAATACGGGATTTATGGCGGTGTTGCCGGCCAGTACATACTGACACTGTTACGCAAATTGAAGATGCCTGTTGTGACGACACTCCACACCGTTCTTCGCGAGCCGGACGAAGATCAACGGATGGTTCTTCAGGAGGTAGCGCGGCTTTCTGATCGAGTGATCGTGATGAGCGAGCAGGCAGCGCAATTCCTGGTGGAGATATACGGCGTCGCCACCGGGAAGATCGATGTGATTCCGCATGGCGTGCCGGATTTCCAGTTCATGGATCCGAATTACTTCAAGGACCAATTCGGCACTGAAGGCAAGTCAGTTTTGCTGACTTTCGGATTGCTGTCGCCGAACAAGGGAATTGAGAACGTGATTCGCGCGTTGCCGGGGATCTTGGCAAAGCATCCCAACGTGGTTTACATCGTCTCTGGGGTGACGCATCCTCACATACGCCGGCGGGACGGCGAGAAATATCGGGAAGAGCTGCTGGCCCTGGCCGGCGAACTTGGAGTGTCGTCGAACCTTATCCTCGTGAACCGATTTGTGAGCGCGGAGGAATTGGTTGAGCACGTGGGCGCGGCGGATATTTACATTACACCGTACCGGCAAGAGGCGCAGATTGTTTCGGGAACTCTCGCCATCGCACTGGGTGCAGGGAAGGCGATCGTATCGACTCCGTATTGGCATGCAAAGGAGTTGCTCGCGGATAAGAGGGGCGTGATTGTACCGTTTGAGGACCCCGCCGCCATTGCCCAGGCTGTGCTTCATCTGCTGGATAACGATGGAGAACGGCATGCGATGCGCAAGCGCGCCTACCTGCACTCACGCGAGACGATATGGCCTAAGGCTGCGCAAAAATACATGGCAAGTTTTCAGCGCGCGCGCTTTGAGCGCACGTTGCGGCCCAGGGCTGCGCACAAGGACGATGTGGCCATGGACGCAAGCAACTACTTGCCGGCATTGAATGCGGATCACATGTTGAGGATGACTGACGACACTGGCATGCTGCAGCATGCAATTTTCTCTGTGCCGAATTGTAGCGAAGGTTATACGACCGACGACAATGCGCGCGCGCTGATTGTTGCTACTTTGCTGGATGAAGCCCCGGCCAAAGGCGCAGGACAAATGTTTGCGAATCTATCTCATCGTTACCTTGCGTTCATGGGGCTTGCCTTCAACCACAATACGGGGCGGTTCAGAAACTTTCTCGGCTATGACCGCAGATGGCTGGAGGATTGCGGCTCGGATGACAGCCATGGCCGAGCTTTGTGGTCGATAGGCAACGTGTTGGGACATTCCCGCGACGCGGGTTTGCGCGGTGCGGCTGGAAGGCTGTTTGAAGCGGCAGTCCCGGCGACGCTTACGTTTGCGAGCCCCCGCGCCTGGGCATACTGCATTCTAGGAATGCAGGCGTATCTTGACTGGTTTCCTGGAGACAGGGTGATTCAGGGTGCGCGCAACGCGCTTGCAAATCGGTTGCTTGATATCTATGAGCGGACCCATTCATCGAGTTGGCGATGGTTTGAAAAGAGTCTCTCCTACTCGAATGCAAGACTGTCGCAGGCTCTTATTCTGGCTGGGTGGCGCAGCGACAACCAGCGAATGATCGAAGCTGGGATGGATTCGCTCAAGTGGCTTGTTGCGGAACAGCACCGTGACGATGCGGAGATATTTGTGCCCATCGGGTCGAACGGCTTCTTCGTGGAAGGAAGCGAAAAGGCGCGCTTCGACCAGCAACCTGTAGAGGCGTGCGCGACCATATCGGCTTGCCTTGAAGTATACAGACTCACTGAAGAAGGACTATGGTTTGAGGAGGCGCAGCGGGTTTTCCGCTGGTTTCTTGGCAAAAACGATCTGCAGGTGCCGCTCTATGACACGACAACAGGTGGTTGCAAAGACGGCCTTCATCCCGATCGCATTAATGAGAACCAGGGAGCGGAGTCAACACTTTCGTTCCTGATGGCCCTACTGGAAATCCACGAGGCCAAGGTGACAAACGCACGCGAACGGCATCTTGAAATGAGTTCCACTTCTTGAATCCCATCGCTTTACCGCCTGCAGAAATCGATTGCGGCTCATCTGAAGCTCACGTTGAGACGCATACTGGGCTTCCCTTATTCACCCGCTGCGGATCTAATCCGATCCTGACTCAAAACAACTGGCCGTACCCTATCAACAGCGTCTTCAATGCGGCTGCAACAAAGCTGGCTGATGGAGATACTCTGCTGCTGTGTCGCGTTGAGGACCGGCGAGGCCTGTCGCACCTTTGTGCGGCGCGGTCGGCGAATGGAGTCGATGACTGGCGGATTGATGCACAGCCTACGATGCCGGCGAATCCTCGCGATTATCCCGAAGAGCTCTGGGGCATTGAGGACTCGCGCATCACATACGTGCCGGAGCTGGAGCAATTCGCCGTTGTGTACACATCGTTTGCACGAGGCGGACCTGGCGTCTCGCTTGCGATGACCAAGGACTTCAAGAGGTTTGAACGATACGGCGTGATCATGCAGCCGGAAGATAAAGATGCGGCGCTGCTGCCGAGAAGAATTGGCGGGCTGTGGGCGCTGATTCACAGGCCCGTGACTACGCTTGGCGCGCATATGTGGATTTCGTATTCGCCGGATTTACGGCATTGGGGTGGTCACAAGATTATTCTTGAGGCGCGCCGCGGCGGATGGTGGGATGCTAACAAGATTGGGCTGTGCTCGCCTCCGATTGAGACGGCTCGGGGATGGTTGACGATTTATCACGGTGTGCGGCAGACGGCTTCTGGAAGCATTTATCGGCTGGGGCTGGCACTCTTTGATCTGGATCGGCCGGAGGTTTGTTTAAAGCGCGGAGATTCGTGGATGTTTGGGCCTGAAGCTCCATACGAGCGCGGAGGAGATGTGAAGGATGTTGTGTTTCCTTGCGGGCAAACGATTGGCGATGACGGAGACACGATCAATCTTTACTACGGCGCTGCGGATTCGTCGATGGCTTTGGCTGTCGGCAGCATACGTGCGTCGCTTGCATGGCTTGACGCCAATTCGAGTTCGTTAGAAGGGAATACAGAGCAGCGGGCGATTGTGTCCGGGCGCTAGAGGTGTGGTATGGATTTTTCAAATCGGACGTGGCCAGCATGGGTGCCGCACTTTGTGTGGCTTAGGCACGAATGCCCGCGCTGCAATTCGATCAAATTCAAGCCGGCTGAGCGGAGGCCGGTTGATGGGCTGCTGGCTATGGTTGCGCTGCGGCCGGTCCGATGCATGTTTTGCTGGCGGCGGTACTACTGGTTTGCATTGCAGGACGCAACCGCTCAATAGGATTCGACTTGGTTGCATTTGGGACATCGAGATTCACGGTCCCCAAAGCCGACTTTGTGCACGAACGCCAGCCGCGATCACCACCGGAATCCCGCAGACTCCAGACTCCAGATAGCGAGATAGCGGGGAAACTAGCATCATCATCGACGAGGCGCAATATGCCGAAGCCTTCGGAGTGTATTGACCGCGTTGATAGCCCCAGTTGGTCGTTCTTCGTGCTTGAAATAGGCGAAGGTGTCGCCCTCGGCAGACCGCCGGCGCAGGGTATTCTCAATCAATTCGAGCTGTGATCGAGAGTATCGACTCTTGCGGAACCTGTAGCTGGCGAACGAAGCGGTCACAATATCCGGCGTCTCTAATTCTTCGCTATCGGCAACGCAGAGCGCGACAGAGTGGCGCCGCAGTACGGAATACACTTCATCACAAAACCACGTGCTGTGTCGAAATTCGAACGCCATCCGCAACCCGCACATTTCGGCGTCCACAAGGAAGGAGTCGAGGCGAGACACGTCGGCCTTGAAATTGGGCGGAAGCTGGAAGAGCACCACTCCCATCCGTCCAGCAGCCACAACCGGAGCGAGCGCACTGGACAAGGCGGCGAGTGCATCTGAACAGTCTCTCAGCCGAAGGATGTGAGTGATCTGCTGCGGCGCTTTGAACGAGAAGCGAAAGTCAGCGCCGGTCGCGTCCAGCCAACCAGTGAGCATGCTCTCGGTCGGCAACTGGCGGAAGGTGTAGTTCACTTCGACGGAGTTCAATTGAGTTGCGTAGTATTCCAGGAACTTCCGTTGAGGAACCGCTGGAGGATAGAATCCCTGTTTCCAGCTCGAATATGCCCAACCGGAGGTACCAACGAAGGCTCGATTCCGCAAGTTTCCCGCAATTTCAGATGGATTCAAAACTCGCAAGACTTCGCGGTCAGCAGCCTTTTCGGGGGACCTTGGGGTATTTGCATCCACGAGTGACATCCCTCTTCCGTCCGTGAAAAAGATGAACCGTGAAATCTGATTGGCTCCATTGAGCGGCCCAGGGAACTAACACATTAGGAGCCGGCAGCAGCCCACAACTCACGGAAAAACAGACTCGCACATATCTTACCTCCGTTATGAACTGAGGTTGTCCGCGATCAATTCGTTGGCGAGTATGCGGTCGGAATTTATCCGCATTTACAAGACGAAACATCTCGACTTCTGTGTCTAACTGTAAGTAACTGATTATGGCGCCGGGAGGGGGGCGAACCCCCACGACCTTGCGATCGGCGGATTTTGAGTCCTATTTTGACCGATTTTGCAAGTCCCTCTAGAATTAGAAGTTATCTTGTAATCGATTGATAATTCTAGAGTTGCATCCATTTAATCTGCTGCACATGATTGCCAAAGATTGCACCGAAATAGGGAACAAGTGGTTCCCAAAGTGGTTCCCTGTTTTTGTGTGCAGCACTATGCAACGAATCCCTCATTGAAGCGGGTAAGAACGCTCGTGAGAAGCACCCGTGAAGGGGCCGGTCTTCCGATGCGAATTTGAGTGGGGTGACTGTAGCTGGTTCCCCAGTCTTCCCGTCTCACTTCGCCTTCCGCCGCCTTCCTCCAGCGAGAAGTTCCGATCTCCCAACCACCGTTCGCGGATTCTCCAGCTTCGGTGGCTCGGAGATGCCCTCGAAGGCATGGTTCGACTTCCATGGGCTCAGGCTGTACATCCGGGAATCTCGGAGCGAGTTTACACCCTCACTCCACACCGCCAGCATCCGCTTGCCCGTGTCCCTGAAGCCTACCAAGCCGTCCATCATTTTGCGGACTGCCGGGGCAGTGTCGGCGACGGCATCGCTGATGCGCTCGACCATCTCCCGCTGCTCCTTGTCCGGGATGCCGAGGTTGGCGGTGATGAAGCGGGAGAGGGTCTTGCCAGGGAGCCACGTCTTCTTGCCCATCAAGGCGATGCCGGGTGGGTTGTGCTGGTACCCGGCATAGACCGAGGTCGTGAAGAAGTCGTAGGCGGGAGCAAGACTGGCATCGTCCCGCGATGTATAGATCAGCGCAATATTCTTTGCGTGGCAATCGGCGTTCCGCAGGGCGTAGGTCAGCAGCAGCATCGCGGTCAGCTTCTGGAAGGTCTCATAGTGGTCTCGCCCAGGCACATGCGCTCGTACGGCCTTCGCGATTCTCTCCCATGTCGTTTCGTATTTCTGTGAAGGGCGCAGCCCCAGCAACGAACAGAAGTCCTCCAGAGCACGGAAGGGCTCTCCGTTCTCGTCAACATCGAAGCGATGTACCACGAGGACGTTGCCATCCTCGGAGAGTTCCGTCTTCGCCGTGGGCAACACCTTCGCCACGACCTGCATACACAGGTGCTCGTTGGCCGTGGCGAATGGTAGCCGCGAAGATGAGCCCTTCACGATGTGCCGGTGGGTCAGCAGGGTCGCCTTAGGATGTCGTCCCAGTCCGCTTTCTTTCTGGTTCTCAGTGTCGAGGAACTTTGGCAGGACGCCCGAGACGCCGCTTCTTGCGTGCTCCCGCACAAGCTGCGAGAACGCTTCCTCGGAGTTATCCCCTTTGAGCAGTTCGGCCACTTCGACTGACTTGGCCGGTTCGTCCAGCATCGCGCCGGGAGGAGCAACCTTCAGCCGTCCAACCATGTTGCGCCCGATGACCGATAGCAGGGCGACGGGGCTGGCACCGATGTGCGGACCGAACTCCTCCTGCAAAACTTGCAGCAGGTAGCCCTCCGGCAGATTCATACGAAAGATGGGGTGAAGTTCGTCGTCCCACGGGTAGGACTCCGTGCGGACGGGCATCGTCAGCGAGACAAGGTTCTCCGGCGCGGCATCGGGGGTGTAGGCCATGACGCTGCGGAAGTCGCCGACCTGCTCCAGCACCCCTACTTGCTTGTCGAGAACATGGACATTCAGCTTCATGCCCCGCTCCGCTCACGCCGCAGTTCATCAAGGGTGCCAGCCGCCCCGACTTCGGTGAAGCTGATCTCCAGTCCAAGAACAGCGAGGACAGCCAGCAGCTTTCGTGAACCGAATTCTGATAGCTGCCCTCGCTCAAAGCGCACGAGAGTCTCCCGGGTGAGTCCGGTTCGACTGGCGACTTCGCTCTGGCTCAGTTTGAGAGCCTTGCGTCTTGCCGCGACCGCTTCGCCGAGTTCTGTCAAAACCTGCATGAGAGTGATTTATATATCACTCGGAGCAATATTTCAAGCATTAAGTGATGCCAATCTCACTCCTCTAGTTAATACCCTACCTTTCTGCCGAGCACGCCATCGGATGGATTCACACTTCTTCCGACCGAAAATCTCTGCCGTCTTATCCCAGCTTCCAGTGCGATGAAATGACTCCAAGGCAATCTGAAGGCCGGGAATGCTGGCCTCTCCAAAACGCACAAACTCGCCGAGACGGAATCTCTGCTCCTCACGTTCCCGGCTCCGGCATCCGGCTTGGCGAAGGTACTCTGAGTTCGAATGGCAAAACTCGTCGGAAGCCCCGTGCTCTGCGTCTGCCTCAAATGGAAGGCTTCCGGGATTCGAGAGCGGTCGCCTTCTCCATTTCATGTATAGAGTGTTGTGCTTGTTTCCGAGGCACCGATTGATGAAGCCCCGGAACCTTGCCTCGTTCGCCCCGTGCATCCGATCTGGAGCAAACGTCTGAATGACATCCTCCTTGCCCTCCCTGCGGAATTTTGAACACGCGGGTAAAGCTGCCAAATGCATGAGAAGTTCCTGCGTCCAATCTTCTGCCTCTGTCTGCGATGCTGTACCTCGAACCCTCCGTTTTACCCAGTCTGCGACATAGGTCGGGAATCGTTGGTAGAACTCGCTGAAGCTGTTCGGGACGATGAACCCGTCGTGGCCGACGAAGTGTCCATCTTGAACGATATATGTGTCGTCACGAGGAGCGGCTTGTACGACGGCAGAATCAATCAGAATTACTGGGCTTTCTTGAGTATTGACCATTGGCGGAACCTCCAAGTTCCGGCCAAATCGTATGCGTGGAGCCCGTCAATGGCGAATTCATCAAGGGGACCCCGAGAGTTGGTTCTGCGAGTTCGGGCCGCACTCAGCTTAGCCACCGTGCAATGCGAAACGATTCAATATCATCTGTCAGCACCGGTCCCATTCGGAAGCTATGGGGCCTGGCTCAACCACTGATCGCTGAAAGCTTGGACCACTCTGAAGTCTTGCCTTCTATCCCACGTTGACGATTGGGCTCCGTAGGTTGATGGTGATGGAGGAAACTGTGGCGATCACGAGCTTGAACCTGGTAACACCTCCGAAAAGGTTAGGCAAAAAGAAGACATCGCGACCCAAGTCGGCATCCTACCGGACGGCAAGCATGACCGAGGAGCAGTTCGAGCGACTCACGGTGGTGCAGCAAGTGAAGCATGCCTTCAGGCCGGGTAGTCGCATCGCTGCCTGGATCGGTTTGGTGATGGGTGGCTGCGCTCCCATATTCACCTTCGGTGTTGTGCACTTTGTCCTCCCGCACCACCCCGAGCGGTCCATCATTCTATGGGTGATCGCTGTGGGCGGACTGCTCTTCAGTGCGCCGAAGGTCTACAGGTGGGACCTGTCAGCCTGGGGCAGTAAGGTTGAGGCCGTCGGCACTGTAATGTTCCTGGAAGGCGTCATGACGTTCGTGCCCAGCTTCTACCTTCCGATGGCCGCGCTGACAACCATCATTTTCGTCAATGGCACTTATTCCGCCTGCAGGCTTCAGATTCGCAAACAGCCTGCCGCGTGATCCCACAGCTTTGAATCACCGACGTAGGTTGATCGGGTAGCGTCGCGCAAGGTGGCCATTTCAAAGGTCCAGGTGTTGGCCATGAACCAGATGTCGTAGAAGTCCTTCATGCGGCTGTTGCGAATGTCCAGCACAACCATTGCATTGAGTTTTTCCGCAATGGCGGCTTCGCGCGGATAGGCACGGATGACCGGTGGTTCCATAGGGAGCAACACTGGAAACGAAGCAAATTCCGGCTCTGGATAAACGGAGTCGCCAAATCCAATATCGACCTGCATCGGAATCCGCGCGCCAGCCAGGGCGGCGTGGAATTTCACGCGCACACCCTCGTATTCGTCCTCTTCTTTGATCCTTGTGCCCTCGACAGATTCGGCGTCGAAGAGAATGCCGTCATTCCCTTCGACGATGCAGATGGCCCGAATTGTTTCCTCGACTCCACCAATGGCCGACGATCCCATCCGAGGAGGTCCAAGTCCTTCGTAGGCCGGTGGGTATCGCCCGTCCAGAGCGTAAACAGCGTTGCTCCCTTGATTGCGAATCTGTCGCGGTAGGTTGAGTTGCCCAGTCGGAACAGGAATCGTTCGATCGCATATCTTCCCAGGACCCGCTGGTAGTCTTGCCCTCTGCTTTGGGCGAGAGCGAGCAAACGCGCCCGGATGGAAGCCGCGGGATTCTTCGCTGGTTCGCGGGTCATAACGCCTCCATGTAGGGACGGATGACGTTGCTCACGCGGCAGATCTTGGCATAACGGTAGATGTCGTTGATGGTGGTCTTCTTTTGGCGGAGGCTGTCTTTCAGCGCCTCGATTGCAACGTCCAGGCCGATCTTGTTGCGGAACTTGAAGCAGTCCGCCACGGTCTTTGCGGCTGAGTAAACGCGCACAGGCACGCCCTCAACCGTATGCACTTCGACGCCTTCGGAGAGCGAAGGTTCCGTGAGACGCACCACCCGGAGTGAAGGCGACAGGATGGCAGGCTTTCTTGCCCCTTTGCCGAGAGCGATCCAGACCGATGCCGGACTTTGCGTCGTGAATTCGTGAAAGGCCAGGGCCGAGAGCAGGCACAGGATTGCTTCCGGCACCCGTTTCGATACCTCCGCGTAGGAGTGACGTTCCGTGACCGCCGCGTCTGGCAGAGTATAGATCCCGCGCCCGGTCCGGCTCAGCTTTCCTTGACGGTGGAGACGCAGCAGATACTCGCGTGGAATGCCGAGAGCCTCCAGGTCGCGGGGCCTCACAATTCCCTTCCGGCGGACGTACTGCATCGTTCTCTCAATTGGCTTTGTCGCGCTCATTGTGTCAAACCATCATTATTTAATCACTTGTAATGACATAATGCAACAACATGGAAAGCGTATCGTGTTTGCAATACGAATCCCAAAGACTATCCAGACAGCGTCTGGACAATTGCCAGCCTTCGCAACTGCCCAGACAATGTCTGGGCAGTTGCAGGATGCTAGCGGCCAATCGCAGCCGCCGATTTCCCTGAACTCACGGCTGTGCCGGTGAAGAGCGTAGACGTTTCCGGCAATGTGCGATCATTTTGCTGTCAATACACGAGAGTATCTGAACGGAGCCCAGCATGAACTCAGTCAATCAAAAACTATCGAGTTCAGATGCTTCCGCCGTGGAAGTTCGTCGGCTGTTGGAAGAGAACGCTCGTTTGCGAAGCCTGTTGATCGCGCATAGCATACCAATTCCAGAGGCCGCACGACCAACTTTGCAACCTCCCCAAGCCTCGCACTCTGCGCTTGAGGCCCGGAAGCCTGGGATAGCCACTGCTGAGCAGCGAATCGCTTTGTTTCGCAGCCTCTTCCGTGGCCGTGAAGATATCTATGCCATTCGTTGGGAGAATAATGACGGGCGATCTGGATACATGCCCAAAGCGGATCGCGACTGGAAGTCCTATCTGAGTGCGAAAGATGAAGACCGCAAGAAGGTTGATCGCCCGCTATCACTCAGAAGCACACCGGAGGATACTCGACATCCATTCCACCGATTCTGGGTAGTCCTCGCAATCTAGGACAAACTCTTGTCCGCGAGATACGGAAGAGAGCCTAACTCCTCCTTGACACCTTTGCCAACGAGATAAATCGCGATGATAGCTCAGCACGGAGGCACGATTATCAGGATGAAACCAGTCTGGAAGCAGCCACAAACCTGGGCGGCTAGAGTCGGGAGCTGTTAATTTCTGGCGCTCCGAAAGCGAGTCAAACGCTCCCGCGCCCGCGAGGTCGATGCCAATCTTACGGTGCAGTTTCAGGCGATCATTTGCAACGTATAGTACATTATTCGGGTTTCTCGCACCAGTGAAATGAGGATGATATTGAGCCCATGCGTCAGTTGTAGGCCAATTAGACACAGCCACTCGATCGGCAATTTGCAGCCACCCGAATATGGCATGTATTGATTTGCTGCCTCGTATGTATCGCCACCCAGAACCTAGCTTTTCTACGGGGCGAAATAATCCAAAGAAGAGGAAGACATCACCCGGCCCAATCATTTGGTTCTTTAGGTGGCTCTCCGCTGAATCCACCTGCCCGAAGATAGGACGCCACTGTTCGGCCCTCGGAAAACTCTGTGCTGCTAGGTCTGGATCAAGATGAGCACGATGGGTCTGAGAGATTCCTGCCAACTGCTGCACGAGTTCCCCAACGGTTGCCCAGCAATTGCCTGCAATTTCATCGTATGCAATCCCCGACGATCTGTCAGGGATAGGCAACGACAGTATTTTGCCGTCGGGGAAGATAGGGCTGGGCACTCCACCCGAAGACGAATCGAACCCTTTTCGGCTAAGAACAATCTTCATCTGACTGTCCCCGCACAACCGCCGCAAATACTCATCCATGAATCGTCGCCGCTTCGCCACTGTCGAGGAACCGCACGGACTCCACCAAGGCCAACACCCTCGACGAAACGGAGGAAGTCAGCTTTCACTTCTTCCGGAAATCTACACTTGTGTCCTCTCCCAACAATCAGTGAATTTAGCTCCGGCGGCAACCCTGGCCCCATCGCACCAAAAAATGCGAACGTCTGAGAAACTAGAACCCGTTTCCCTCTGAGGTCATGAGCTTTCCGCTCGGGGTCCTCGACATCGGTTTGGCGATATGAGTGTGTGGAACGTAGTTGTCGATATTCCTTGGAGCCTATCGGCTCATAGATATTGTCGCCACACTTCAACACGACCGTGGCATTATGCCTTGGCTTCTTCTTTGCGAATCTGCGGTCGCGCCAGTACAAATCAAACGATGGGAGGATTTCGTTCACTTGCATGAAATATGCGACGTGATTCCTTTCTGCTCTCGGAGTCAAGCCGATCACCCAGTCTCCGACTCTTGCTGTTCGGCGAATTTCTGGCTTGCAGCAGGCCAACGTACAGTAGCCGAAGAACGGATTCGGAGCAAAACCAGTATCATTCTTGACGACGTATGAGTAGAGCGTCCATCGAAACGGTGGGGCTGTTTGTACTTGCGATTCATTCATGTGCATCACCCCGAAGAGGTCACGAGCTGCAAGATTTTCTTTTATATTGTATAAGCGCATTGGATTTAATGGAGGAATATGACGCAGAAGCAAAGCAAGCGCGCGGTGGTTCAGTTGGATATTCGCAAGCTGAAACGAAAGCCGGAAGGCAACCTTCCGTCCCTCAGCAAGGCGAGACTAGAAGCGCTGATCGAGGAAGCCGTGGTGGATGCTTACGGTGACGAAGAACAGACCGGCGGCTTCTTTACGATGATTGAGGAGCATCTTGCGCTGCCCTTCTCTGTCAACATCCTGGGAGTTGAGACAGTTGTGGAAAAGGTGGATATGACGCGCGATTGTCGAATTGTCGCGGTCTG
>Ga0302319_10002616_pt1 | contig 38445 bp, 37 predicted proteins | sample Bog_T0_2_FD_203319 | JGI IMG/M metagenome (GOLD analysis project Ga0302319, IMG submission 203319) | Peat permafrost microbial communities from Stordalen Mire near Abisko, Sweden - Bog_T0_2 | ecosystem: Environmental > Terrestrial > Soil > Wetlands > Peat | place: Sweden: Abisko, Stordalen Mire... | reverse complement strand
ATTCGGCTCGGCGACGTAGGCCGGCGGGAGTAGATCGTGAGCGAAGAAGACGCTGAAGTTCAAACAGCTGCGCCGCTTTGAGGCTTGGAAACGAAAGAATTCGCGCCATGGCTCAAAGTAGCATGCCTATTGTTTATATATAGCGATATTTATGGATCGCACCACTAGCTACCTCGCGGCAATCGGTCGACGTACAGTCCGAAGGCCGCGCGCTCGCCACCGAAGATGCCGTCACCGGTCAGGTCATCAACCGCCGCTTCATTAACGATCTGCCTCTGGTCGACCGTTACGTTCTTGATTTAGTGGGGCTCGCCCCCGGCGTCAACAACATGAGCGACACGAACAGCGTCGGCGACACCGGCACCAACTTCGCCTCGAATGGCAGCCGCGGCGCAAATGCCGATATCCTGCTGGACGGCGCTTCCATCACCAACTTCGAGCCCAACGGCGGCATCACTCAGGTAACCTACACGCCGTCGGCCGAAGCGGTGGATGAGTTCAAGGTGCAGCAGACCAACTTCAGCGCCGAGTATGGATTTTCCGGCGCATCCGTGGTGAACATGATCACGCGTTCCGGCGGCAACGCTTTCCACGGCAGCGGCTACGACTATCTGCGCAACCAGATCACCGACGCCAATAACTGGTTCGCCAATGATAATGGCATTCCCATTCCGCCCGTGCACCGTAACAACTTTGGCGGCACCGTCGGCGGCCCCATCATCAAGAACAAAACGTTCTTCTTCTTCGATTACGATGGTACTCGCGCGTCGAGCCTGGGCACTTATCAGGCCGGCGTCCCCAGCGCCGCCGAACGCACCGGCAACTTTGGCGAATTATGCGCCGCCAATGGCGGCACCTTCGATAGCACGGGACTATGCAGCACGATCGCCGGGCAAATCTACGATCCCTACTCGGGAAGCTTTCAGAACCCGGCCAATGGGGCGGCCGGCGCTTACCGCAGCGCGTTCATCCCATTTGACAACTTGGCTACCTACACCAGCCCAGGTAACGCCAACTTGAATGGAACTCCCTATCAGTTAGCGCAGTTTCCGGGCAACCTGATCGACCCCGTGGCCCAGAAACTCGCCAACCTCTATCCCATGCCGAACATTGCCAACGGCAGCATTTACGATAACTGGATCGCGTCGGGAGCATCGCGCAGCACCAACGATCAATTCGATATCCGCATCGACCACCGCTTCAGCGACAAGAATCTGGTCACGCTCAAGTACTCGCAAGACATCAACGCCTACAACGCCTACAACGCCTACAACTGTTTCAAGAATTTCACCGATCCCTGCGGCACCGGCCCGAATCACAGCAACGCGCACCTGTTCGCCATTAACGATACCTATACCTTCAGTCCCACGCTCATCCTCACCAGCACGCTCGGCTACACGCGCGGCACCGAGCACATAGACGCGTACAACACCAGCCTGAACCCGAATCCACTCGCCACATTGGGCTTCCCATCTTATCTGAACGCCAACGGCTTCCTCGGCGTACCGGCCATCTTCATCGGCAGCGGTTATTATTCGGCCGGTTACACCGACATCGGGCAAGATCCTTACGGCAACTACCGCCAGGGGCAGGACACCGGGCAGCTCACCGAACTGCTCACTAAAATCCTCGGAAAACACGAACTGAAGCTGGGCTTCGAAGGCCGCTTGCATCAGCAGAATTATATTCAAACCAATGCCCCCAATGGCATCTTCAATTTCAGCGCCTCCAGCAGCGCCCAATGCCCCATTCCGGATATCACGCAATGCGGCGGCGACGGCATGGCCAGTTTTCTTATGGGCCAGATGGCAGCCGGCGGCGGGGCGTATTACCAGATCCAATTCAGTCCCGCGACCGAGAACTTTCAATACGCCGGTTATATCCAGGACAACTGGAAGGTCAGCCCCAAACTGACTCTTAATCTAGGCCTTCGTTATGATGTGTCGCTGCCCAGAACCGAACGCCATAACCGCACCAACTGGTTTGATCCGAACGTCACGAATCCGCTGAACGGCGGCAGCATTTCCTACCTGGATCCAATCACCGGCCAGAACGTGACGCGGGCGCTCCTAGGCGGCGAAGTGTTCAACAGTGCGAGTGTGCGCACCAATTGGCTCACCGATTGGAACGATTTCCAGCCGCGTTTCGGCTTCTCTTACCTGGCGAGCAAGAACACCGTCATACGCGGCGGTTATGGCATTTATTACGATCAGACTCGCTCCGGCGCCAACGGCCTGTTAAGTTACGGATCGCAAGGCTTCACCCAATCCACCGGCGCCATCACCACTTACAACAACGATGGCGCTACCCCTTATTTGAGTTTGAGCAATCCATTTCCGGCTAGGTTAATCGCACCACCCGGCAGCTCGCTCGGGTTGCTCAACGATGTCGGCTACGGCGCGGTTGGTCCGCTCCGCACTACCGCCGCTGCCAGAACGCCCTATGAGCAAAGCTGGAGTTTCGGCATTCAGCATCAGTTTGGAACCAGCACGCTGCTCGACGTTGAATACATTGGCAAAAAAGGCACGCACTTGTACTTCGCGGGCAACAATAACCTCAATGTATTGAGCAAGCAGATTGAGAACCTTTCGCCGAATCAAATCGCCAATCTCGGTAACTATGTGACGAATCCCTTCGCGCCGTTGCTGACCGGCGCCTACTACGCCAACAGCCCGCTTTCCAGCCCCACCATACAAGCGTTTCAACTGCTCTTGCCGTATCCGCAGTTCCAGAGCGTGACCGCCGATGAACCGCCCTCCGCCGATTCCAGCTATCATTCGCTGCAAATCTCGGTCGAGAAGCGCTATTCCTATGGCCTGCAATTGCTCGCCAACTTCACTTGGTCCAAGTCGATTGACGATTCTTCCACTTACGATGGCAATGTCGCCTGGCTGGCCAATGGCCCCAACTCGGGCACGAACATACAGGACCCCAACAATCCATCGGCGGAACGCAGCCTCTCCACCTTCGACATACCCTACCAATTCAAATTCAATTACACCTACGATTTGCCCATCGGCCGCGGCAAGACTTTCTTCCCCAACATGCCGCGCGCGCTCGATCTCGTGGTCGGAGGATGGAAGACCGCCGGCGTCTGGACGATTCACGACGGGTTTCCACTGCAATTCACCGTTTCAAACGGCGGAACCCCGATCTGGACTTACGGAGCGCAGCGCCCGGATGTCTCAGGCACCCCCCAAGCGCACCGGCGGATCGGATGGCAACTGGATCAATAACTATTTCGCCAACCCCAACGTTTTCCAAATGCCCGCTCCCTACACGCTGGGCGATGTGTCGCGCACCATCGGCAGCGTGCGCACGCCGTTCTTCTTCACCACCAATCTATCTCTGTTGAAAGAGTTCGGCTTGTCCGCCAAACACGAAAGCGTCAAGTTGGAGCTGCGTCTCGAGGCGGAGAACGCCTTCAACCACCCCGTCTTCGGCACCCCCGATACCACCGTCGGCGATCCCAACTTTGGTGTGATTAACTACACCGCCGTCGGCCCCCGCCAATGCCAGTTGGCCATGAAGTTGTACTTCTGAGCCGCGGCAGCATGGAGCGGTGACGTTAACCGCCATCTTGAGATAAACTGTCCCTGGTATCACGGCCCTATGAACGCGACGATTTTAGTGCTTTGCTCGGACGCGGTTATCCGCTCGGTCATCACGGACACGTTGGAGGCGCGTGGGTATGTCGTCCTGGGCGCGGCGAATCTCGGAACGGCGGTCGACCGTCTCCGCGAGTACAAGCCCGATTTACTGATCATCCGGCCTTACATCGACAACATGGCCGGCCACGACGCGGCGCATTATCTCCGCACTAAGCGGCCGGGAATGCGCGTCCTCATGGTCAGTGGAACGCTCGACGACGAGCGCCTTCTTTACCGCGATAGCCTGCACGCCATCGAGGTTTTTCCCAAGCCGTTCACCGCCGCCGAGCTGCTGGCCAAGGTGAGCGAGATCCTCGAGCGGCGCGCATAAAAATCCCCAAGACCATTGAAGCCCGGCGCGGCAAACTTTCTTATCTATAATGACCCCATGCCTTTCCAATTGAGCCGCCGCTGGTTCTGGTTAATGGGCAGTACTCCGCTGCTCGCCCAAACACCCGCGCCTGTTGTGCCAGCGGGACAGCCCTCTCAAAAAGCCAAGGACGAAGTTCGGCAAGTCAGCGAGAAGCTCGCCGCCATCGAGGTCCCCATGAACGTCGAACCCGCCTTCCGCTTCGTGGCCTAGCGCATGCGGAAACCTAAGTTCAATCTCGACGCAAACACCCTGGCCTTCGCCACGATTAGCGAATTGGGCGATCTGCTGCGCAAACGCGAAATCTCTTGCGTGGAACTCACCAGGTTCTTCGGCGAGCGTTTGGAAACCCTCGGCCCCGAGTACAACGCGCTGGCTCTTTCGCTGCGCAAAGACGCCCATAAAGCCGCCAAGGATGTCGATTGGGAAATCAAGCACGACCGCTTCCGCGGACCCTTGCAAGGCATTCCCTTCGCGGTCAAGGATCTGTTGAGCGTCGCCGATTATCCCACCACCTGGGGCGCTAAACCTTTCGCCGATCAAGTCTTCGATTACGACGCCACCGCCGTTCATAAGCTCAAGAACGCCAAAGGCATTCTCCTCGGCAAACTGGCCATGATTGAACTGGCCGGCGGCGGCGGTTACACCTCGGCGAGCGCCTCTCTGCAAGGTCCGGCGCGTAATCCCTGGAACAAAGCCTATTGGGCCGGCGGTTCCTCAAGCGGTTCCGGCGCAGCCGTCGCGGCCGGCTTGGTGCCCTATGCGCTCGGTTCGGAGACCTCCGGTTCCATTATGACTCCCGCCTCCTATTGCGGAGTCACCGGTCTCCGGCCGACTTACGGCCTGGTCAGCCGCTACGGCGTCATGTCACTCTCGTGGACTCTTGATAAGATCGGCGTCCTCGCCCGCTCGGCGGAAGATTGCGGTTTGGTCTTGCACGAGATTGCGGGCGCAGATGACAACGATCCCGCCTCCGCCAACAAGAGCTTCTACTACACGCCGCAATACTACAGCGATTTCAAAGAACTCAAAATCGGCTACGCGGAGATCGACTTTAGTGAGTGGCCGGAACAAGCGTTGCGGCCCGCCTTCGCCCAAGCCCTGACTGTGGTGAAGACTCTCGGACCCGCCATGGTGGAGAGCAAGCTGCCTGACTTCCTGTACGGCCCCATCATTAGCTGCATCATCGACTCCGAGGCCGCCTCGGTCTTTGAGACTCTCATTCGCAGCGGCCGCGTCGATCAACTCGCGGACCAGGGCCAGATCGAAGGGCTGAAGGCGTCCATGAATTACCTCGCCCTCGATTATCTGAAAGCGATGCGCATTCGCACCCAGATACAAGCGGCTTTCCGCATGCTCTTCGCGGGCATTGATTTCCTCGTGGCGCCCACCAAACTCGAGTTCCCCGACAAAGTCGACGTGCCCTTTGATGAGACTCCTCCGCAACGGCCCGAGACGAAGGGCGTGGTGGCCGGATTGGTGCAAGCTGGCAATTTGTGCGGCTTGCCCGCGCTGACCATGCCGTGCGGCTTCGTCAACGGCCTGCCCATCGGCTTGCAGATCGTCGGCCGCCCATTCTCCGAGAACCACATACTGGCGTTAGGCGTCGAGTTCCAGAAGCGCACTGATTTCCACAAGCAACACCCAGGAACGGCTATTACTTGATCAGTTAGAATGCTGCGGCGCCCGCTTCGGCAACGGCATGGTCCTGATCCCCGCCGCCTCCGCTCACGCCAATCGCACCCACAACTTTTCCATCCCGCTTCAGCGGCACGCCACCGGCAAAGATCATGATTTTGCCGTCGTTGGAGGCATGGATGCCAAAGAACTGTCCGCCGGACTGCGAGTGCTCGGCCAGGTCTTTCGTGGGGATGTCGAACGCTCGCGAGGTGTAAGCCTTCTTTTGCGAGATATCGATGCTGCCAATCCAGGCACCATCCATCCGAACATGGGCCACTATGTTGCCACCCCCATCCGCCACTGCAATATTCATCGGTTGTCCAATCTCAACGGCCTTCTTTTCCGCCGCCGCAATCACTCTTCGAGCATCCGCCAAACTGACCATGATTTCGTTTTCTCCTCCTAACGAATGTAGCTCACCCCGCTTGAACGCCGCCGTACGGCGCTAAGTGTCTTACAATCGCACATTGTTCTCCCCAATGACCTGCAGCGCCGCCAGGAGATGCGTAATCCCTAATAACTGGCGCACCCGCCCGCTGATATTCGCCAATTCCAGGTTGCATTGCGCCGATTTCGACGACACGAATATCCGCACGATCACTCCGATCCCGCTGCTATCCATATAAGTCAGTTCCTTCAAATCCAGCACAATTCGCTGGACTTCGGGAAACAGTTCTTTCACATCGCGGTAGAGAAGATCGGTCACCCCCGCCACCAATTCGCCCTTGCATCGAACGACCGCAACTTCCGGGAAGCGCTCGATATGTATTGTCAAACGGTCTTTAGTAGTTTCTGGCAAAAGCCCTCCTCTCTGCGATCATAGAGGGTGTGTTTTTAAGCGACGGCGAATTTCGTGGGAAGCGGCGTGCTCGGTGCGGTAGGTGTGGTCACTCTTACCAAGGTCAAACATAGGCGCGAGTTGCTGTTCGCGTCTTTGCCGGTGCTTTTCGCGGTGCATCTATGGAAGGATTTGTGTGGCTCGGTCTCGACGGCATCCTCTCTTCCGCCGTGGCGCACGATATGGGCGCGGCCTTTCTCTTATACGCCCAAGGCATTCTGCCGTTTCTGATGCCGTTAAGCGTGCTGCTTTTCGAGCCCGATGCCAAAAGCCGCAAGCGGATGCGGCCTTTTCTGCTCATCGGCACCGGAACCACTCTCTATATCCTGTGGGCGCTGACAGCGTTCCCGTTTCAGGTGTATCTCAAGAACCATAGCATTGTCTACCTGAATGCGGGCACCGACAACACAGCGCTCGCGGTGCTGTACGTGATCGCCACCTGCGGCTCGCTTTTTTTCTCGCGGGTCAGAGACATGGTCATATTCGGCACGGCGAACCTGGTCATTCTGTTGATTGTGATGGCGGTCAAGCGTTATGCCTTCACTTCACTATGGTGCGCCTACGCGGCTGCGGCGAGCGTCATCATTCTGGCCTATTTTTGGAAAAGCGCCAGAATCCGGCCGTTCCGCTATCTGGAAGCGATTTAACGGCTAACCGGGCACCTGGACATGCCTCGATCTCCCGGAATTGCCACGCTGATGTTCCTTCGATTTGCATGCGCCCTGGCTCTCGCCTGTTCGTTCGTGCAGAACGGTTCTACCACGGCACCAAGGTCGCCGACGCCGAGCGCAGAATCCTTTTTGAAAGGCTCGGGAGTCATAACTTCAACCTATAGGAGCGTTAGGAAAGTGCGGCACAGAGAAGGGGCACGACAAAATTCAATTCGCCAACGGCCGAGGGCGCGCGCCCGTCGGTGTCGCCGGATCGACCTTGCGCGCCTTCGATTCCGCATAAGCCTGCTGCACCGACGCTGGAAACCCGGCCAGCAGCTTCTCGATACGCTGCTGAATCTCCGTCACAATCTCCGGATGCTCGGGCGCCACGTCATAGCTTTCCTGCGGGTCGGCGGCCAAGTTGTACAGTTCCGGCCGCGGCAGTACATAGTTATGCCGACCACCGGCGGGCGCTGGACTATACGCGCCCGAGTTGTGCCGCGCCACATGCAGTTTCCAGCTATTCCAGCGCGCGCACTGCAGGTCCCAGTTATCGAAGTAAAGTAACGCCTCGCGCTCGATCGACTTCTGCTGGCCGCTCAAAATAGGCCAGATATCAATGCCGTCCAGCGGTTTCGCCGGCAGGCTTCCGCCGATCAGCTTGGTGAGGGTGGGGAAAACATCGAGCATGGAAAGAACCGCGCCGGACACTCCACCCGCCGGAATACGGCCCGGCCAGCGCGCGATAAATGGCTCCCGCACGCCGCCTTCATACGTTGTGGCTTTGCGTCCGCGCAGCTTGCCCGGGCTGCCTTGATACCACGGGCCGTTGTCGCTGCTAAACATCACCACCGTGTCGCGTTCCAAACCGCGGCGCTTCAGTTCCGCGAGCACTTCTCCCACGCTCCAATCCAGTTCCTCCACCACATCCCCATAAAGCCCCTCGGCCGACTTGCCGCGAAAGCGCGTTGACGCCGCCAACGGAATATGCGGAAACGTGTGCGGCAGATACAAAAAGAAAGGCGCGCCCGCCGATTCGCGAATGAATTCAACGGCATGCTCGGTATAGCGCTGCGTCAGCGTTTCCAGATTCGCCGGCTCCTCCACCACTTTCGTCCCCTCCAGCAGCGAACGCGGATTCATGTCGTTGCTGTAGGGAATGCCGAAGTAATGGTCGAAACCGCGGCTGGTCGGCAGATACTGGTCCGGCCGGCCCAAATGCCATTTGCCAAAGCAGGCTGTTTTAAAGCCCTGTCCTTTGGCCACGTTGGCCAACGTCGTTTCGCCCACGTCCAGGCCGCCTTGATCCTGCGGAAACAATACCCGGGGAACACCCACCCTCGTCGGATAGCGGCCCGTGAGCAGCGCCGCGCGCGAAGGCGAGCAAACCGGATCGGCCGAATCGAAATTCGTGCAGCGAATGCCCTCGCTCGCCAGCCTGTCTAAATTCGGCGTGCGGATCGAAGAGCCATAGCAGCCCAAATCGCCATAGCCCAGGTCGTCGCACAGAATGAAGACGATATTGGGCTTTTTGGTGGGAACCGCGGAAAGGCTGGCGGCCGTTGCGGCCGCCGTTGTGGAGGTCATAAATGTGCGTCGGGTCATCATGTCTAAAGCGGAAATTAGCAGCATAGCAAGCCTTCTGTATTTTGTCGATAGGAATAATTGGGTTAAGATGTTCTTCAGCAATGCTTTCCCGACGTGATTTCCTTGCCTCCTCGTCAGCCACCCTGCTGAACGCCAATCTGCCGGCCCCTACCGGCCGCCCGCCGAACTTTATCGTTTTTCTAACGGACGATCAGGGCTGCCACGATCTTGGCTGTCTCGGTTCAAGCGATCTGCAGACGCAGAACATCGATGGACTGGCCGCCGGCGGCGCGCGTTTCACGAATTGGTATGCGGCTGCGCCAGTGTGCGCGCCCTCAAGAGCAGCGCTGCTGACCGGGCGTTATCCCATTCGCGCGGGCGTACCCAACAATGGCCCTGCTTTGCCCGACAACGAAAAAACACTGGCGGCTTGCCTCAAGGAAGCCGGCTACGCGACCGCTCTTTGCGGCAAATGGCATCTGGGTTCGACACCAGCCACCGCGCCCAATGCGCGCGGCTTCGACCGCTTCTTCGGCTTCCATTCCGGTTGCATCGACTATTATTCGCATCGCTATTATTGGGGCGAACCGAAAACCGTGAATTATCACGACCTGTGGTCGGACGGCACGGAGGTTTTTGAAGACGGCGAATATTCCACCGAACTGTTCGCGCGCGAAGCCGTGCAATTTATCCGGCAGAATCGCGAGCGCCCGTTTTTCCTCTATGTTCCGTTCAACGGCGTGCATTATCCGATGCACGCGCCCAAGCGCTATGTCGATCGTTTTCGCGATTTACCGCCCGAGCGGCGCATGTATGCGGCGATGCTCGCGGCGGTAGATGACGGAGTGGGAGCGGTGATGCGCACGCTCGGGGAATACCAGCTCACGGACAACACGCTGGTGATGTTCACCGCCGATAACGGCGCCACCCGCGAGAAGCGCGCCGGCTTGAACCAGCAAATTCCCGACGCCGGGCATAATGGCGTCTTTCGCGGTTACAAGTTCAGCGCGTTTGATGGCGGCATGCATCCGCCCATGGTCATGAGTTGGCCGGGCGTGATTCCCGCGGGCCAAACCATCGGCGAACTGGGTTGTCACATCGACATTCTGCCTACGCTGTGCGAGGCAGCGGGGGTGAAAGTGCCGAGTGATCGTATCATCGACGGGCGCAACGCCCTGCCCATGGCAATGGCGCGGGCGAAAACGTCGCACGAGGCGCTCTACTGGGCTTCAAACAACCAGCTCGCTATCCGCAAGGGAAAATGGAAACTGGTCAAGGATGGCATCGTGTTTGATGGAACGCCGGAAGGATCAAAGCCTCTGAGCGGCGACGACGCGCTGTTTCTCTCCAAACTGGACGAAGATCCCGGCGAGACGAAGAACTTGCGGCATCAAGCGCCGGAGGTACTCGACGAATTGGAGACGCAGGCGCTCGCTTGGCTGCAGGACGTATCGAGGAATCGCTAATGGCACTGACGCGCCGCGAATTACTGGCTGCTTCGGCGTTCGCGCCTCTTGCCCGCGATCCCAAAGAAAAGCGCCCGAATATCGTGCTCTTTGTCAGCGACGATCAAGGCTACGGCGATCTCTCCCTGCACGGCAACCCGGCGTTGCAAACGCCCAACTTGGACCGCATTGCGCAGGAAGGAGCCGAGTTTACCGACTTCCTGGTCAATCCGGTCTGCTCGCCGACCCGGTCGAGTCTTCTCACCGGCCGCTACTATTACCGGACGGGCGTGGTCGACACGTACCTCGGGCGATCCATGATGTACAACGACGAAGTAACCATCGCGGAAGTGCTGCGCGGCGTCGGCTATAAAACCGGGATCTTTGGCAAATGGCATCTGGGAGATCATTACCCTTTGCGCCCCATGGAGCAGGGGTTTGAAGAAGTGCTGGTGCACGAAGGCGGCGGCATCGGCCAGCCTTCGGACCCGCCCGACGGCAACAGCTACTTCAACCCCAAGCTCATGCATAACGGCCGGCAGGAACAGCGCAACGGCTACTGCACCGATGTCTTCTTCGACAGCGCGCTCGAGTTCATCTCCAAAAAAAAACACCAGCCTTTCTTTGCTTACCTGGCGACCAACGCGCCGCATGTGCCTTTGCAGGTTGCCGAGTCCTATGTTGCGCCCTTTCGCGACAAGGGTCTGGATGAAACCACCGCCAAAACGTATGGCATGCTGGCGAATTTGGATGAAAATGCCGGCCGCTTGCTCGCTCACCTGAAAGCGCAGGGCATTGACGATAATACGATCCTCATTTTCATGAGCGATAACGGGCCAACGCCGGCGCGCTTCAACAGCGGCTTGCGCGGACTCAAAGGCACGGTCTATGAAGGCGGACTGCGCGTTCCTTTTTTCGTGCGCTGGCCTGCAACCATCAAAGCAGGTGTCAAAATCGACCGTCTGGCCGCCCACATTGACGTCTTTCCCACCTTGCTCGAGGCTTGTGGCGTCCCGCCACCCGCCGTTCCCACTAGGGACGGAGTGAGTCTCTATCCGCTGCTCTCGCAGCCGCACGCCAGCCAGCCGTGGCAGGACCGCACTCTTTATTTCCAATGGCATCGCGGAGACGCGGGCGAGCTCTACAACAACTGTGCCGCGCGCCAACAGCGCTTCAAGCTGGTGAATGGCAAGGAACTCTACGACCTGGATAAAGACCCCGGCGAATCTAAGGATATTTCGGCGGAACAGCCGGAGCGCGTCGCGGCCATGCGCGCCGGCTACGAAGCCTGGTTCAAAGATGTCGCGGCCACCCGCCATTTCGTGCCGCCGCGCATCTACCTGGGCACGCGCTTTGAGAATCCGGTGCTGCTCACGCGCCAGGATTGGCGCGGTCCGCAAGCCAGTTGGCTGCCGGGTGGTCTCGGCTATTGGGAAGTAGACGTAAGAAAACGCGGCGACTATGAATTCTCGCTCATTTTTCCGGTTACCGAAGCCAGTGGCACCGCGCAAGTGATTTTGGGAGCAGCCAAGGGATCGGTGGAAATAGCCCAAGGCGCTACCTCGGCACAGCTGCGTCTGAATGCTGTCGCGGCTGGTCCCAACCGCGTCGAAGCTTCATTGCTCCTCGGGGGCCAAGCACCAATCGGCCCCTACTACGTAAACGTGCGGCGGCTGGCCTGAACAGATCAGTTAGCCGAGACCAGCGACAGTCCTATAAACCGCGTGGCCATAGGGACCCTCGTAGCGGGCTGGGAAGCGCTCACCCACTAATCGGCGCTGTCAACCTTTGAAACCGCCTTGTAAGTCAGCCAGAACTCTGCGGCGGCTGGCTTTCTTGTGTCGCTCGAGCAGGCACGGCACAAAAAGCCATCCGGATCTGCCGATATCACCACCACGGTTTCCGCCTGGTTGTCAAACGCAACCTTTACCTTTTTTCCGATATTCGCCTGTAGCGCAGCGTGAATCTCTTGCTCGGTCATGCGAGTGTGACGAACGGTGTCTCAAAGACAGGACACAGGAAACTTCCGAACGGGAGGGGGTTTTGGTGGCCGACGTGTCTTTGCCTGACTCAAGCTCTTCCGGTCTTTGCCCGCTTTTTTCCGCCAACTCCAAAGCCGAGCAATCCTAGGCCGACCAAGGCAAGCCAACTTGGCTCGGGTACGGGGATTGTGGTGAATGTCCCAGTATACGCAACATCAGGGATTCCGCCGTTTGCCTGGTACGCCACAAGCAGGGACGAGATGGTCGCATATTGGGTGGATGGCGCGTTAAACAGTCCTACAAAGGGCGTGTCGCTAGTTGATCCCACGTAGTTCGCAAACCCATCTACTTCCACACGGGCAGAGACGCCGTTCAAGCCCTGCGTCAGAATGATCGGCGAGGTTGCGTTGGGGCGACACTGGTTCCCATCCGTGTCAACTCCTGCGCCGCCGCAGACCGCAATCCCTACGTCTACTGGAATGTACTCCGCGGTCAAATCAATTCCATCCGTCAATTGAACCCAGTTCGCGAAAGTAAAGGAACTACCCGGTAGAACACCATGGGCGGCGGTAAGGTCCTGGATTGTCTCCTTGGTACCTGCAACGAGAGACGCGAACGCGCCCAAAGATGGATCTAAGATCGATATCGCCGACTCATCTCCAATACTGTTCAAGTAAAAGTCCAGGCCGGTGGTGGTACCCTCGACGGTTCCACTTAAGGAGAAAACTCCGAAGCCGACAGTGGGATCGGCAAAAGCGGTTCCGTGAGACAGCAGAAAAGTTGTTAGGGCCAGGCAGCTGATGGTCAGCCTCATAGGGAATCCTCCGAGCAAGCCAGATTACTTGCGCGCAGGAAACAGACAGCACTTCGTTCTGCATTACAGCCAAAACGACACTTATGCGCCTCGCCTAGCCTTAAGACTAACCCTAAAGAGAGTTTTACGCAACCAGTAAAAACTACCATGTGGCGTTAAATTCAAGATACACTCAAGTTTCCAAGCCCACCGTCCGATCTGTAAGTCGTTAAGGAAGTGGAGAGTAATTATGTATGGCGAAGTGTCTCGGAGGCCTAACATGACGGAAATCCTGCCTGTCGAACACGCCCCTCGTTCTGAAAACGGGCCGACCAACAAGTCCCAGCTTCACGTGCTGCTGATAGAAGACAGCGAAGATGCCCAGTTACTCGTCCACGATGCTCTCGAGGAGCATGGCAATGGAAAATATCGCCTTAACTGGGCTTGCACTCTCAGCGATGGGCTGGATGAGCTTGCGAAGGGCCATACAGACATTGTTTTACTTGATCTTGGCTTGCCCGAATGTTCCGGGGCAGCGAGTTACGCCAAGCTTCGTGAGATCGCGCCGCGAGTGCCGGTAGTGGTGCTAAGCGGCGACATGACCGAAGAAACGCAGGTATCGGTAATTGGCGGCGGCGCTCAGGACTATCTAGGAAAGCAGCAAATGTCCGGACCGCTCTTAGTAGAGGCTATCAGATCTGCTCTTTGCGCAAACAAACAGCGAAAATAGAAATCGGCAGCCCAACGCTAAAGCGCTTGCACAGCCGTTGCGGGTGTTGAATCGAGCGTCCTTAGCGGTTGCACAAATTCAGCTGGAACGAGCGGACGCACTGCCTCCTTGCGCGCGCAAATAATCGCCGTGCTAAGAATAATTGCTCGGAATTTGTCCAGCCTAACGGCGTAGCGCGGGTTCCGCTCTGCTAAGTCGAATTGTAATAACTCAATGATGCTGCCGTATTTCGGCTCATAATAGGCCGGAAGCTCCGCGACCCTGCGTGCGCCCAACCGGCAAAGCATTGCCGCTGAATGATGCATTCTGGTGGCAGTGGTGATGCCCAAACCGCAGTTCAGATGTTCAGCAAGTGCGAAGGTCATCAGGGCGATGTTCAAGGCGGCCGCGCTCCCCCTGATCTCGCGGCGAAGAACCCAGCCCCCAGCCTCACCGCATTGCTTTTGCCGTCTTCGGGCGTCGGTGAGGAGCTGATCCACCACGGATCTCAAAACCGGCCCGTAACGCAGGGACCGGGCCAAGGCAGCGTGACTGGCCGCCAATTGATCGGCGCTCCCCAGCAATGGGCGATAGCGGGCGCAGCCAAGGATACATCCATCGCCGTTCTGTAGCAGAATGTGCCAACTCTCAGCATCGATGTGCTGGAAGTGTCGTCCATCGGGCATTAGTTCCATCCCGACCGGGCCGCACTCCTTTAACGCAAGTCCGCGCACTATTTGGGTATCAAAGATCAATCTCTCGTGCATTCCGGCATTTATCTCCGGTTGTCTGAATTGCCGCGGGACATCGGACAAGGCGGGGGCCAGAACAAGAAAATGCAGATTATTAGGCGAAACCGGACCAGTTAGATGCATCTGTCGTCTACATAGCTCATATCGGCGATGTCTCGGCATTCGTCCCGATCTTTGAAGAAATCCTGTCTCTTGCAATTAGGAGTGCCTTCAACCGGCAGAATTTCTTTGGATTAACGTGTGGCCACCTGCACAACTTTGCCGAGGCTCAAAGGCTAGACTGCGAAGGAGAATAAAGGTGTCAGTCACTTTTCGGCAAAGCGCGACGGTGACAGTCTCGGGTTGTGCACTTAGACCCGGCGGAAGTATGATTTGGAATTGAGTGGCAGCTGGCCAGCCTGGCGCTCGGGGATCACCATGAGAGGAGAAATAAGGGGGACCTAGAGAGCGATCCCTCCCACTGCTATTCTCGCGTTGCTTTAGCCTTAACCATGGCCCAGAAAGGAAGCGGGGCCGATGGGACGCCGTAGCCGGTCACGTGGTCCCAGCCGACAAGGCGGCGTGTGAATGACATGTTGGTCTTGAGAGGCTCGGGGCAGCTGCACCGCGCCACAGTCGGCTACTTCATCTGCTTTGTGCTCCGCCCTACCCCGCCATCTCGGCCACGCACCCCAGCAGCCAATCCACTACCGCCTCAAACTGACGCTCCGCTGTCCACTTTGCAGGTAACAGACCGTAGGGCGCGCACACCTGCTCAGTCCCCCCGCTCCTCTCATGCTGTTCCAAGCCCTCCCGCCAGAACGGATAACCCTGCAGCAAAATGACGAACGCATGATAAACCGTCAACGCTTGGCCATGGCTCAAGCCTACCTCCTCCAACATGCCTGTGATCTCCGCTGCCAACATGAATGCCGACGCAGGTTTATTGGGACGCGTCATAGCAATGCGGAATATCTCGGGATGCCGCGTAGCTAGCTGCTGGGTGCTCATGACCACGATCTTTAATCTTTTTTGCCACGGCGATCTGCGGCGGGCCGCTGTACTTGCCTCGGCCGTTTGCGCGCGCAGGCTCTGGAAAACGCTATCGGCCATCGCATCTAGAATCGCGTCGCGGTCGTGGAAATGATTGTATAGTGCCATCGGCGCTACACTCAGCCGCGCCGCCAGTGCTCGCATCGTCAGGGCCCGTGCATCGCCAGTATCCACCAGCACCCGCGCTTCTTCCAGGATTTTCGCCTTGGTCAGGCCTTTGCGCACCGCCGCCTTCATATATCGGATGATAGCCAGTTGACAGCCCCATATGTACACTGTATATTTACAGTGTACATATTCCAATAAGGAGTCTTCTTTCCATGACCATTTCCTGGGCTCTCATCTCGGGCGCTTCCACCGGCATCGGGCGCGCCACGGCTTTACAACTTGCCGCCAAGGGCTTCCACGTCCTTGCCGGCGTACGCTCAAAAGATGCCGGCGCGGCATTAACTGAAGCCAGTGCGGGCCGCGTTCGTCCTATCTTTCTGGACGTTACCGATCAAGGCTCGATCACTGCGGCTATAGCCGGCGCAGCTGAGATGATCTACCCATCCGGCCTGCGCGTCCTTATGAACAACGCGGGCATTGTCGTGCCTGGCCCTCTCGAACACGTTTCTCCCACCGATTGGCGACTTCAATTCGACGTCAACTTCTTCGGCATGATCGAACTCACTCGCGCCGCGTTGCCGCTGCTTCGCCAAGGCGTGACCGCGCACGGGTCTTTCGTCCCGCGTTTGCTCTTTACCAGTTCCATCGGCGGCCGCGTCTCTCAACCGGTCCTTGCGCCCTACACCACGAGCAAGTTCGCCACCTCGGCTCTAGGCGATGCCTTGCGCATCGAACTGCGCCGTCAAGGAATCGGCGTCACGGTGATCGAGCCCGGCGCAGTCGCCACTAACATCTGGCGAAAAGGCGATGCCTCTTCCTCCGAATTTCACGCCAATCATCCCGCCCGCCTACTCTACGGGCCGGAAATCGACGGTCTCATTGCCGCGTCAAAGCGCATCGCCTCAAATGCCATTAGCGCCGATGAAGCCGCCGGGCAAATTGTGCGCGGCATTCTCGCAAAGAAACCGCCGGCACGCCTTCTCGTCGGTACAGACGCTAAAGTGATGGCTACACTACGCGCCTGGTTGCCTCTTCCCTGGTTTGATGAACTCCTCAAACGCGAACTCGGCATCGCCCGCCTCCCGGTGACCGGTAGCCGCGCGAACTGATCGATAATCTAGCAGCTTCAGAAGCCACCTGGAAAAGTGGCCTCTGTCGCTGCGTAGGCTTTTTGGCGTTATTTAGCTTGGGCCATGGCTTGGATGAAAGCTAGGCCGTTTGGAACGCCCCAGCCGGTCACGTTGTCCCAGCCGACGGTGGTGGCGAGTGAGCTGTCGATGCCGAAGCCGAAGTCGAGGGCGACACCGTCGGAAGCGAGGCCATCAGGGCCGGGGATCTCGAGCCAATTGGCGCTGATGAAACCGACTTGGGCCGGGTATATATATGGCGAAAACAAAGCGGCGGGCGAATAGTAGGTTGCTCCCGAGCTATCAACCACGGTGCCAAATAGGTTCGTGGGCGTGCTCAAAGGCAGCACGTCACGCAAAGCGCCGACGGGCAAGGTAGCGAGCAAGGGTGCGGCTTGGCCGAGAGGCGCGCCGGCTACTTGATTGGCGATCGCCAAAATACCGGTGACGATTGGCGAAGCCAAACTAGTGCCTCCCCAACCTTCTTCAAGGTACTGCTCGCCATCGACGGTGAGCACGATGGGCACGCCGGTGTAGGGATCGGCCAAAGCGGCGATGTCGGGAACTTGGCGGCCGGTGCCGGCAATGCCGCTTTGCCAGGCGGGCTTCTTGAAATAGACGCTTTCACCGCCGCCGGAACCGCCGATGAGACCGAGCGATTCGGGCGGATCAAGAACGCCAAACGAGGCAATGAAGGATAGGGTATCGCCCCAGCCGACTTCCCAGAAGCCGCCATTGCCGTTGTTCTTGTTCAGAACGGTTGTTCCACCCACGGCGGTCGCATAAGGATTGTTGGCGGGAACGCCGGCCGCGCCGATTGGCGTGCCGAGGCCACCATCGCCGCCGTCTCCGCTCGAAAATTGAAACGAGACGCCCTTGGCAGCGGCATATTTGAGAACAGTGGTGTAGGAATCCTGTTCGAGCGGGCCCGAGATGAGATCGGTATCCTCTTCCCAGCTGTCGGAAACGACGTAGCCAATCTTATTCTTGATGATGTAATTCATGGCATATTGGAAATCTTCGTTGTCCTGGCCATTGGAAGCGACGACGACGATTTTCGCCCCAGGAGCCATGGAGTGGGCCCATTGCACGTCCAGCGCGATCTCGACATCCCAGCCGGTAAGAATGCCGGCTTGCGGATTCGGCACGCCGTCGGGGTAGACGATTTGAAAAGTGGAGGCCGTCAGCAGGGGCAAACCCGCCAGTTTGAAGAGGGCATTGGCATCGGATTCGATGGTGGGGTAACCATAGCCTTCGAGCAGAACGATGGTTTGGCCGGTGCCGTCGTAACCGGCGGCATAGGCGGCTTTCATGTTGTAGTGGGTCTGCAAATCCTTGGGCGCGAAGTCACAGGCACGGCCGGTGGCATCGCTCAGGTCGTAGCTGTTTCCGAAGTACACGCCGATCGGCAAGGCCGCGCCCGGCGTCACGTATGTTTGTTCGGCGGCGGGCTGCAGGCAATTGGTGGTGACGTAGCTTCCGAGTCCCTTGGCTTCCACGGTGGCCAGCGAAATGGGAGGTTTTGCCAGACCGGTGCGCGGATCGCCGGCGTGCTTAAGAAGTGGCTTCACGGTGTGCTGTTCGAGGCCAACGACCGAGGACACCAAGGCTCCGGCGGCGCCGGTGAGTTGGGCTTCCTGGACAGGGGCCCGGAAGGTTTTGCCGTTCAAAGAGAAGCTATGCAGTTGGGTTTGGAAAGCCTTTTCGACATTGGCGGCAGGGCCCTGAACGCGAATAGAGAGACCGTCGGAATCAATGGAGAGCACCGACAAGCCATTCTTCTCCAATTCCTGCTGAACGATTTTGAGTTCCGCCGGAGTCGGGGCGTATTTCGCAATATCTTCATCGGACATCCACTTGTGATAGGTGGGAGATTGCGGATCATAGAGCTTGTCGACAGCGTCATCGAAAGCAGCTTGATTGTGCATGGTTAGATACACAGTCAGCTTGATGGGCTGACCGGGATCGACGGCGCCTAAATCGCTCGCCTTTTGAATGGCCGGGGAAACGGCAAGAACTTTCGCAAAGGCGGGCACTTGTCCTGCCATGGTGAAACTGAGAAGGCAGGCGAAGGAAACGGCAGCGCGGCCAGCGGTAAAGGGTCTGGATAACAAAATGATTTCTCCTTGTTCAGGTTCGAAATAACGGCTAATGTTACGAACCTAGCGAAGTTAGTCTATCCGATGTAAGGAAATTTTGGAAGGACTTTTTTGCAAATGTAGGCTAGCGTACCTTTGCCTGAAGCGACGGCGCTGCGTGGGTTTACGAAGCCGCTTTGTAAAGCCAGTTTGTAAATATGGAGTTACGGATATGCGACGCGATTATCACAAATGGTATAGCTCCCGGCTGGATCGAGACATGGAGTTATTGGTGTACGGGCATGGGGGATTGCCGGTGCTGGTGTTCCCTACGTCGCGCGGGCGTTTTTTTGAATTTGAAAACAACGGAATGATTCATGAGCTCGCCGGGAAGATTGAGTGGGGCCAACTGCAGGTGTTCTGCGTTGACAGCGTGGATGGGGAGAGTTGGTATAACCGCTGGATTCATCCGCACGACCGGGTGATGCGCCACAACGCGTATGAAAGCTACATTGTTTATGAAGTTGCGCCGCTAATGAAGAACCTGAGCGGGCAGCCGCAGATTTGCACTACGGGCTGTAGCTTTGGCGCGTATCACGCTCTGAACTTCGCGATGAAGCATCCGGACTTGACGGGCAGTTGCATTGCCTTGAGCGGGGCGTTCGATATGCGCCAGTTCATGGATGGCTATTACGATAACGATTTTTATTTCAATAATCCGGTGGATTACCTGCCGAATCAGAACGACCCCTGGTTTCTGGAGCGCTATCAGCATATGAGATTGGTGCTGGCGGCGGGGGACCACGATATCTGTTTGGGAGAGAATTTCAGGATGGCTGAGATTTTGGGGAAAAAGGGGATTCCGCACTGGCTGGACGTTTGGACGGGCGGCGAGATGCACGATTGGCCGCTGTGGCGGCGCATGGCGGTAAAATTCTTTTGAGGTGAGTGGGTGCCGAAAATTGGAATTATTTATGGGATGGAAAACAGTTTCCCATCCGCGCTGGTAGACCGGATCAACTTCAAGAATGTGCGCGGGGTGACGGCCGAGCATGTGCGGATTGGCGGGATCAAGATGGCCGACCCGAGCGGCTACCGGGTGATTATCGACCGGATTTCGCACGACATCGAGTTCTACCGGGCGTATTTGAAGAACGCCATGCTGAACGGCACGATTGTCATTAATAATCCGTTCTGGTGGAGCGCGGACGATAAATTCTTCAACTACGCGCTGGCGAGCAAGCTGGGCGTGGCGATTCCGAAAACGGTCATCCTGCCGCATAAGATGCATCCGCCCGGCACCACGGTGCAATCGATGCGAAACCTGATGTTTCCGTTGAATTGGGACGAGGTGTTCGACTACATCGGTTTTCCGGCGTTCTTGAAGCCGTTTAGCGGCGGCGGTTGGAAGAATGTTTTCAAGGTGAATTCGCGCGAGGAGTTTTTCACGGCTTACGACCAGACGGGGTCACTGTGCATGACACTGCAGACAGCGGTGGATTTCGACGAATATTTCCGCTGTTATGTGGTGGGGCAAGAGAAGGTGCGGGTGATGAAGTATGATCCGAAGCAGCCGCACCATTTGCGCTACGTGAAGGATGGCGTGGCGAGCACCCAGGAACTGCACGACCGGGTGGTGAAGGATGCCATCACGCTGTGCAGGGCTTTGGGATATGACCTGAATACGGTGGAGTTCGCGGTGGAAAAGGGCGTGCCGTACGCGATCGACTTTCTGAATCCTGCGCCGGATGCCGACATGCATTCGGTGGGCGAAGACAACTTCGAATGGATTGTGGAAACCATGGCGCAGTTCGCCATTGACAAAGCTCTGAGCGAAGAACAACCGAGTTTGGAGCTGCATTGGGGCCGTTTTCTGGCGGCTGCGGAGAAGAAAAGCGCTGCCGCCGGCACTTAGTTCGCAAGAGGAAGAAATGATCACAGCACCCAGCTTCAACCTCGGCATCGAGGAAGAGTATCAGACCGTCGATCCGGTAACACGCGATCTGCGCTCGCATATCGATACCGAAATCATCTCCGAAGGCAAGAAGCTGATGAAGGAAGCGGTGAAATCGGAGATGCACCAATCGGTGGTGGAAATCGGTACGGGCATTTGCCGGAACATGCAGGAAGCGAGCGTGGAATTGAAATCGCTGCGGCTGCAGATGTGCGAGTTGGCGAAGAGGAACAACTTGCGGCTGGCCGCTGCGGGGACGCACCCGTTTGCCGATTGGCGCAAGCAGGCGATTACGCCCGACGCGCGCTATGAAATTATCGTGCAGGATTTGAAAATGGTGGCGCGAGCGAATCTGATTTTCGGTTTGCACGTGCATGTGGGCATCGAGGATGCGGAGACACGCATTCACATGATGAATGCGTGCCGCTATTTTTTGCCGCATATTATGGCGCTTTCGACGAACTCGCCGTTCTGGCTGGGGATGGACACCGGGCTTAAGTGCTACCGCTGCAAGGTGTTCGATAAGTTTCCGCGTACTAATATCCCCGATTTTTTCCCCAGTTCCGGCGAATACGAAAATTACATCAAACTATTGGTGAAAACGAATTGCATCGATAACGCGAAGAAGATCTGGTGGGATATCAGGCCGCATCCGAACTTTCCGACCTTAGAGTTTCGCGTCTGCGATGTGCCAATGAGAGCGGATGAAACGCTGGCGATTGCGGCATTGATTCAGGCGACGGTGGCGAAGCTTTACAAGCTGCATTCGAAAAATCAGGGTTTCCGGCTATATTCGCGCGCGTTAATTATGGAGAATAAGTGGCGCGCGGCAAGGTATGGGCTGGACGGCAAGATCATCGACTTCGGGAAAGAGATAGAAGTGCCGGTGCGCGATTTGATTTACGAATATCTGGAAGTGATTGACGACGTGGTGGACGACTTGGGGTCGCGCGAGCACATCAATTATATTCACCGGATTTTGGAGAATGGCACGGGCGCGGACCGCCAGTTGAAGATTTTCCAGGAGACAGGTGATTTGACGAAAGTAGTGGATTACATCGTGTATGAGACGGAAGCCGGCCTCAAGGAAGAAGCGGTAACGGCCGGGGCGGTGCAATGAGCCCGGTTAGTCTCGACTCGCTACCGTTCGATCCGGAGCTATCCGAAGGCGCGCACAATGCAGTGTTTGTGTGTCTGAAGGTGCAGCCGGACGAGAAGGTAACACTGATCACGGATGAGGCGTGCCAGGAAATTGCTGCCAGTCTGGTGGCCGAACTGAATCAGTGCGGCTGCCGGCATCGGAACTTCTTGCTGGAAGAGTTGGCGCCGCGACCGTTAGTCGATATGCCGCAAGTCATCCTGGACGATTTGGCGACCAGCCAAGTGAGTATCTTCGCGGTACAGGCGCAGGTAAATGAACTGCGAACGCGCATGCAGATGTGCAACGTGGTGAATGAGAAGAAGCTGCGCCACGCGCACATGGTGAACATCGAAAAGAAAATCATGCTCGAAGGGATGCGCGCGGATTTTCAAAAAGTGGACGAGTTGACGTTGCGCGTGATGAACATTGTGAATCGCGCCAAGCACATTCGCGCGACGACGCCGGGCGGAACGGATATTACGGCTTGTTTGACGCCGGAGTACAAGTGGATTAAGACGAGCGGCATTATCAGTCCCGATAAATGGGGCAATCTGCCAGGCGGCGAAACGTTTACCGCGCCGCTCGAAGTGAACGGGCGCTTTGTAGTCGACGGCGTGGTAGGTGATTATCTGTGCGCCAAGTATGGGGATTTGGCGGGTTCTCCGTTGACACTGACGGTGAAAGAGAACCGGCTGACCGAAGCGCGCTCCGATAATAAAGAGCTGGAGGAAGACTTCTGGCAGTATACGCATCGCGACGGCAATAGCGACCGGGTAGGCGAGTTCGCGATTGGCACGAATTTGGCTCTATCGCGCGTGGTCGGGAACATTTTGCAGGATGAAAAAATTCCGGGCGTGCACATGGCGTTTGGAGATCCCTATGGGGCGCATACCGGAGCGCAATGGACATCGACCACGCACATTGATGTCGTGGGACAGCACTTCGACATCTGGGCCGATGAGGTACAGATCATGAGCGGCGGCAAGTTCCTGGTATAGCGCGTGATTCCAGAGCTGCGGGCGGACTTTAACCGGCGTTGGACAGCGGAACGCTACGCGGAATTCCTGCGGCGTTTGGATGAAACGGCCGGTACTCATGTGGAGTTTCGCTGCAGCGAGACGCCCGTGTTTCTGCCAAAGCCGCTGCTCGAAATAATGATTCGCTACGGGCAGGAACTCTATGGGCAGTTAGCGGCAAACGCCGAATATCGTAAGTCTGCGGAGGGTGCGGTGCCGGCAGAGTTTCGCCTGTCGGGCGCGGCGGAGCACCCGCTGTTTGTGCAGGCCGATTTCGGATTGATTCGCGAGGCAGATGGCTGCCTTACTCCGAAACTGGTTGAGATACAGGGCTTCCCCTCGATCTATGCATTTCAGGTGATGTTGGCGCGCGAGTATAAGCGCGTGTTCGGGTTGGCCGAGAACTTGACGCCTTTTCTGGGAGGTTTGGATGAGGCGGGCTACTTTGAACTGTTGGGCCGCGCCGTGTTGGGCGGTCACGCGCCCGAAGAAGTAATTCTGTTGGAAATTGACCCTTACCGGCAGAAGACATCGGCCGATTTTTTGCTGACGAAACAGCGGCTTGGCATCAAAATCGCCTGCATTCGCGACGTGAAACGGCAGGGGTCGAAGCTGTTCTTTGAAGGCAAGCCGGTGAAGCGCATTTACAATCGCGTGATTGTGGATGAACTGGTGAGAAGGAACGTCCAAGGCGGATTTGATTTCAAGGACGAGGTGGATGTGGAATGGGCCGGGCATCCGAACTGGTTTTTTTTGTTGAGCAAGTTTTCGCTTCCATGGTTCAAGCATGAGTGCGTGCCGGAGACGCGCTTCTTGAGCGAGGTAGATGTGCTGCCCGACAATTTGGCCGATTATGTTTTGAAGCCGTTGTACTCGTTTGCCGGGCTCGGCGTTAACATCGGGCCGACGAAAGAAGATATCGCGGCGATTCCCACGGAAAAGCGCGGCGAATTTATTTTACAGCGCAAGATGGATTTTGTGCCGACCATTGAGACCCCCAGCGGGATGACGAAGATTGAAGTGCGCATCATGTACATCCGCGAGGGTGATGAGTTGCGGCCCGTGACGACGGTGGTGCGGTCGGGCCGCGGCAAGATGATGGGCGTGGACTTCAATAAGAATCTGGATTGGGTGGGAGCGACGGCTGGTTTTCACATAGAAGACTTCGCATAGAAGATTTCACATAGAATAGGGTGCGATGGCAATTGATACACGCGCAGGCAAGCCGGCAGACCCCACGGCGCTCACGAATATTCCGCGATTGATTGCGAGCTACTACTCGCTGAAACCCGATGTGCAGGTGAAGGCGCAGCGAGTGACCTTTGGAACGTCCGGCCATCGGGGCTCCTCTTTCGACAGCAGCTTCAACGAAGACCATATTCTGGCAATTACCCAGGCGATCTGCGAATACCGAAAGCAGCAAGGGACAACCGGGCCGTTGTTTCTAGGGATGGATACCCATGCGCTGTCTGAACCGGCGCAAATGACCGCGCTTGAAGTGCTGGCAGCGAATGGCGTGACGGTGATGATCGATCAGGACGACGGCTACACGCCGACGCCGGCGGTGTCGCACGCGATTCTGGTTTATAACCAGGGGCACAAAGACGGGTTGGCGGATGGCATTGTGATTACGCCCTCGCATAATCCTCCGAATGACGGCGGCTTCAAGTACAATCCTCCGAGCGGCGGCCCGGCGGATACGAATGCGACGAAGTGGATTGAGAATTTCGCCAATGACTTATTGGCCAAGGGACTCGCAGGCGTATCGCGCGTCACTTACGAAAAAGCGCTGCGCGCCGCAACAACAAAACGCTTCGATTATGTTTCCATTTATGTAAACGAGCTGGGCAGCGTGGTGGACATGGAAGCGCTGCGCGGGTTGAATTTGGGTGTTGATCCGTTGGGAGGAGCGGGTGTGGCGTACTGGCCGCGAATTGCTGAGAAATATGCCTTGAAGCTGACCGTAGTGAACAAGCTGGTTGACCCGACGTTCCGCTTCATGACGCTCGATTGGGATGGCAAGATCCGCATGGATTGCTCGTCGCCCTATGCGATGGCGAGTTTGATTGCGCTGAAGGACCGCTTCGATGTGGCCTTCGCTTGCGATACGGATCATGACAGGCATGGCATTGTGGCGCCAAGCGTGGGGCTCTTGAATCCCAATCATTATCTGGCCGTTGCGATTGATTACTTGTTCCAGCAAAGGCCCGGGTGGAAGGCGGACGCGGGAGTTGGCAAGACGCTGGTGAGCAGCGGTATTATCGATCGCGTCGCCGCCAGCCTGAAGCGGAAGCTGCTGGAAGTGCCCGTGGGTTTCAAGTGGTTTGTGGATGGACTGCTCGATGGTTCGCTGGGATTTGGCGGCGAAGAGAGTGCGGGGGCATCGTTTTTGTGCAAGGACGGTTCGCCTTGGAGTACCGATAAAGACGGGCTGATTATGGGATTACTCTCGGCGGAGATTACGGCGAAGTTGGGAAAAGATCCGGGATTGAGATACCGGGAGTTAACGCAGGAGTTTGGCGATCCGGTGTATGAGCGCATTGATGCGCCGGCCTCGGCCAGTGAGAAAGCGATTTTGCAGAAGTTATCGCCCGAGCAGGTTTCGGCAAAGGAACTGGCGGGAGAGAAGATCGAGGCGATGTTGACGACGGCTCCGGGAAACGGCGCGGCGGTTGGCGGATTGAAGGTGGTAACCAAGAACGGCTGGTTCGCGGCGCGGCCATCGGGCACCGAGGATGTATATAAGATTTACGCGGAAAGCTTCTTGGGGAAGGAACATTTGCGCAGGATCCAGGAAGAGGCGCGGGCGTTGATTTCGAAAACTTTCGGCGCGGCGGCGGGTCAGGGAGCGTAGCACGGAGTATTGACGTTGCGTAAATACATTGAATGCGGCATGTTTGGGATGAAAAGAAAAATCGGCGCAACCTTAAAGTTCACGGGATTGCATTCGGCGACGCCATGCGGATCTTTGAAGGTCCGACCCTGGAAAGGGTCGACGACCGTTCGACTACGGCGAGGTGAGAATCTATGCGATCGGATTGGTGAACGGCCTGGAAGTGACGGTGATTTATACCGAGGCGGGCGAAGACGAACGGCGAATGATTTCGGTTTGGCGAGCAGAACCACATGAAAGACGAGCGTACTGGCAAAGCATTGAAGTCTAAGAAGAACCCGGCGATGGACTGGCGCAAGCTGGCCCAGCGCAGCGATGCCGAGATCCGCGCCGGTATTTGGGCGGACTCGAACGTCCACGCCACCGACGAGCGGTTTTGGAAGGATGCGAAGGTCGTGTTGCCGGCTCGTAAGGAGGTTGTGACGATGCGGCTCGATGCGGATTTGCTCGAATGGCTGCGCCAGGAGAGCGGCTATCAGACGCGCATCAACGCGATACTGCGGGCGTATATGAAGGCGCAGACGGGCGTCCGTTGAGGTAGGGGGAGGATTAGCGCTTATGCATATCGACGAAGAACTGGATCTATTCCTCACTGCCAACCTGACCTTCCCGCGGCCTACCGTTTGTTGTTTGGATTTCGCCATGCGGCCACGCCTGGCACGATGTCCAGGTAAAGGTGTCGCGTGGGCCGATAGCGACGGCCGAGATGACCCGGTCGGCATCCGGCCCGAAGTGCGCGTGATCGAGGGCGAAATGGATACTCGCGACCTAGCCCTACTCAAGCAATGGATCGAACTGAATCGCGATGTCCTCATTCGTAATTGGGACGGGGATATCGCCTTCACGGAAGAAGTGTTCGCCGCGTTGCGGCCGATCACGTGACGGTCGCCGCTCCGCTACGTTAGACTGCAAATTGTGAAGCCCCACGTTATTTCCAGAAGGCTCCTGCTGGGCCTGCTTGGTGGAACCCCGTTCGTTCAGGCCTTTGGCCAAGGCGTTTCGTCGCGCGCCGTGAAGCCGCAACCGCGCGGCAAGCCGACCGGTATCCCCTTCAACGCCTGCTTCAACGATATCGCCGATAAGGCCGGACTCACGGCTCCCTTGATTTACGGTCCGGAAGATCACCGCACCTACATCTTAGAGACCGTCGGCTGCGGCTGCGCCTTTATCGACTTCGACAACGACGGCTGGCTCGATATTTTCACGCTCTCCGGCACGCGCCTCGAAGGCGACCCACCCGGAGCGACCAACCGCCTTTACAAGAACAATCGCGACGGCACATTTACCGATGTGACTGAAAAGGCCGGGCTCGTGAAAACGGGTTGGGCGTCCGCCGTCACGGTGGGCGATTTCAACAACGACGGCTATGACGATCTGTTCGTCACCTATTGGGGTCAAAACGTGCTCTACCGCAACAATGGCGATGGCACGTTTACCGATGTCACTGAGAAAGCGGGGCTGTTGCACAACGGCAAGCGTTGGGGTTCGGGTTGCGCGTTTGTCGACTACGACCGGGATGGACGGCTTGATCTGGCTGTGGCCAACTATCTTGAACTAGATCTGGTCCACATTCCCAAACCGGGTGAAAGCGGCTTCTGCAATTGGAAAGGCATCCCGGTGAACTGCGGACCGCGCGGCTTACCGCCCGGCTACGCGACGCTTTATCACAACAACGGCGATGGCACGTTTACCGACGTGACTGAAAAATCCGGCTTCGGCAAAGCGAAAGGCGCTTACTGCATGACGGTGGCGGCGGCGGATTTCGATAACGACGGCTGGCCCGATATCTATATTGCCTGCGATTCCACGCCCAGTTTCTTGCTGCGGAACAATCACGACGGCACCTTCACGGATATTGGCCTGGAAAGCGGCGTGGCGTTGAACGAAGACGGCATGGAGCAAGCCGGCATGGGCCTGGGAATCGGCGACTACAATTTAGACGGCAATCTCGACATCTTGAAAACCCACTTTGCCGATGACACGGCGGTCCTTTACCGCAACGATGGCAAGGGCGGCTTTGAGGATGTAACGAATTCGTCGGGGCTGGGCGTGGAAACGCGCTATATCAGTTGGGGCGCGGGCATGTTTGATTTGGATAACGATGGTTACCCCGATCTTTTTTGGGTGACCGGCAGCGTTTATCCGGAAGTCGAAAAGGTGCTGCCGAATTATCCGTTCAAGAGTTCCCGCATCCTGTTCCGCAATCTGAAGAACGGCAAGTTTGAGGAGTTGCTGGAGCAGGCCGGACCGGGAGTGATTGCGCCGCATGCCAGCCGCGGCGCGGCGTTCGGCGATTTCGATAACGACGGCGATATCGATATTCTGATCATGAATCTCAACGAACCGCCGTCGCTTTTACGCAATGATCTGAAGGGCGACAATCACTGGATTAAGGTGAAGCTGATAGGTGTGAAATCGAACCACAGCGCCATCGGCGCGCGCGTGACGGCGCATTACGGCGGCAAGATTCAAGCGCAGGAAGTCATGAGCCAATCGAGTTTCTACTCCGCGAACGATCTGCGGCTGCACTTCGGCCTGGGCGAGGCGGCCAAGGTTGATCTCGATATTCGCTGGCCCAATGGGAATGTGGAAAAGCTTACCAACTTAGCGGCGAACCATTTCCTTACGATCCGCGAGGGCAGTGGGGTCATTAAAAGCGAAACGTTCGCCAAAGGCAGCGCGTAAATACTGAAGGGGGCATGCGGATCTTCGCCTTAGCGTTCTTGCCGGCCGCTGCGTTGGCCGTGTGCGGCGCGCAGAACACTCCGCTCGATCAAGCAGTCTTGCAGAAATATGAGGCGCGCGCCACTGTGGTGACAGGCCAGGTGAGCCGCACGCGCGATGCCCAGCCTTGGGCGTTGAGCAGCGGCGAACGCGTGCCGGTTCAGCAAGTCATCACCACCGGGCGCGATGGTTACGCCCACTTTGACGTGGCCGGCGGCAGCAGTTTTGATTTATTCGCCAACTCACGCGTCCTCTTTCGGCAGAACGCCGCCAGCGCCGGAGATCTGCTGGATGTGATCGCGGGCCGCGTGCGCATTCATCTCAAGCCGCAGCCGGAGCAGCCGCGGCAACGCATTCTTACGCCGACGGCCTGGATCGCGGCCGTGCAGGAAGCAACCGTTACGATCGCGATGGATGAAGACGGCGCCATGCGCATTGACGTGCTGGAGGGCGAAGTGCGCGTGCAACACCGCCTGCTGCCGCGCAGCGAGCCAACAATTGTGCGCGCGGTAGATGCCATCCTGGTACGGCCGGATCAGCAGATTTCGCGCCGGCTCGACCGCGGCTCGCTGTATCGTTACGCCGTCAAGCTGCACAATCTGTGGACAGCGGTGACGCCGGGCCATGGCAACAAATCGGGCGAGCCGATTGAGGGCAATCGATTTTTTGCCAAGCTGCTGCCGGAGCTAAGGCCGCTACAATAGAGGCGGATAGAGATGATTGCGCGCCTAGGGACGTTGAGTTTTTTTCTTAGCAACCTGATCTTTGGTCTGCAAGCTCCACCAGCTGCGCCGCCCGGCGTTGCGTCCGTTGCCAAGCCGGCCGGAATTGAAAGCGCCTGGACTTTGCGCGGTATTCTGGACGATCTGCTGAAAGACAACGAGAAACTTGAGCCTCTGCTCGCGCAGATGAATCCGCAGGAATGGGTCAACAAGCAAGGCGCTTCCGATGTTTACATTCAGCAATGGCAAGTGGCCCACACCCAGTTGAACGAAGTGATTGCCGCGTCGAAACTGCTCGCGCAGAAGACCGAAAACCTGCCGCTGGCGCTGGACGACTATTTCCGACTGGAGGCCTTGGAGGTGACTTCCCGGTCGCTCGAAGAAGGGGTTACACGCTACGGCGATCGCTTCACGGCCGACCAGCTCGGCGGCCTGATTGCGCGCAACTTCTCGCGCCGCGAACGTTTTCGCGATTATATCCGCGATTTAGCCGCCAGCGCCGAAATTAATTTCAAACTGGCCGATGAAGAAGCACAGCGCTGCCGCGGTATGATCAGCAAGGAACCCGCTAAGCGCGCGAAGAAGTAACCAAATTCATGGAAACTGCTGTTTTTGCCTGTTCGATTTGCGGCGGGGCGTCGCAAAAGATTTGCGTGTATTGCACCAAAGACGCCTGCGACAATCACCTCTGCGAGCGCTGTGCGAAGTGCAGCGATTGCTGCACTTGCGATATCCGGCTGGGCGATTCAACCACGGCTTCTCATCGCAACGGGCATGCCAGGAATGGCGCGGCCGGTTCCGACCAACGCGCCTGACCTTCCGCCTGCTAAAACATCGCCGTCGAACTGATTCCCGTCGCATTGAGAACGTTCTGCATGCGCTCCAGCGCCGATTTGTGGATTTGCGAAACGCGGCTTTCGTTCACGCCCAGCACGCCGCCGATTTCTTTCATCGTCATATCGCGGTCATAGTAGAGCGTAACCACCTGCTGATACCGCTCGGGCAAAGTGCTGATGGCTTTATCCAATTTGCCGCGCAGTTCGCCGCGCGCGAAGATACGGTCGGGCGCGAGTTCCGGCGAACTGGTCGCTTCCGGCAGCAGATGATCTTCCCGGTCGTTCGGGTGTTGCTGTATCGCCACGACGCCCAGGCTGCGAAAGTCCACCATCAACGATTGCCAGCGGCGCGGCGAAAGACCGATGTGACCGGCAATCTCCGCATCGGTGGGCGCGCGCTGCATCTTCACGGTTAATTCGCGGGTAACCGCTTCCACCTGTTTATAGCGTTTTCTCAGATCGCGCGAGGCCCAATCTTGCTGCCGTAGGCTATCGAGTATGGCGCCCCGAATGCGATGTTTGGCGTAAGTGGGGAAGGCGACTTCCTTATCGTCGCGATATTTAGTGGCCGCGTCAAAAAGCCCCATGATGCCGGCGTGGATCAGATCGTCCAGCTCGACATGCACTGGTATCGATTTTTGGATGTGAGCGGCAATCGCTGTAACAAGCTGCGTATGCTCGAGCATCAATTCATCCCGCCGGTCGCGGGCCTCCGGACTCATGGTCTGCACTGGATTTCTGCAAAGGGCGGTGCTGCTGGCGGCGTTCATATATTTTTTCCCCTGGCCGGGCGTCCTCGTTCGCGCTCGGTACGCGGAAAGAAAAGCATTAGAGGAACCACCCCCCTCTGGTAAAAGTTCGCGTCCGCGCTTAGGACAGTAAGTGGCTTAGAGTTAGAGGGTTAGGGGCGAGTGCGCGAGCCGTGTGGCCGCTCCATGGACCCTCCGCCGCCTCTCTTGGAATCGTTGTGAAACGAGCCACGCCGCTTTACTTGTTTCACAACGGGAAAGCGGTTCATCGCGGAGCGTTTGAAGCTACGTGGCGGCCGTGGTGCCAGTCGCCGCCGAGCCTAGGAATTGCCTGAAGCGGGTGGCGATAAACTTTTCTGAGAAGAATGTCTACCCAATTTAGAAAAAATAGGGTAGAATCTCTACCAAGATCATGCCAAAGGAACCTTCCGACCGGATTGAGCTATTGCAAGGCACGCTGGACATGCTGGTTTTGCGCACTTTGCTATTCGGTCCGGCGCACGGACACCAAATCGCGAAACACATCCAGCGCACTACGGAAGATCTGCTGCAGATCGAACATGGATCGCTCTATCCCGCGCTGCACCGGCTCGAGCGCAAAGGCTGGATAGCCGCCAAGTGGGAATCGGCTGGCAAAGATTTGAAGCGGGAGTTTAAGTATTACCGGCTCACGGCTGCGGGAAAGAAGCAACTGGTGGCGGAAGAATCGAAATGGAAGAAGCTGACCGGCGCAATCGCCCAAGTGATGTGGCCGGTGGAAGAGGAGGGTTGAATCCATGCGGTTTTGGCGGCGAAAGACAAGAGAACAAGAATTAGAGCGCGAATTGCAGGCGCATCTAGATCTCGAAGCGGAGGAACACCGCGCCTCGGGAATGGCTCAGGGCGAGGCGCGGTTCGCCGCCCGGCGCGCCTTTGGAAACGTCGGCTTGGCCAAGGAATCGGTGCGCGAAACTTGGGGCTTCAGCTTTGTTGAAACCCTCGGCCAGGATCTGCGCTACGCGTTCCGCAGCCTGCGCGGCAGCCCGCTGTTCACTCTGGTGGCCGTTGGATCGCTGGGGCTGGGCATTGGCGCCAACACCGCGATTTTCTCTTTCGTGAATGCGCTTTTGCTCAAGCATTTGCCCGTACCTGAGCCAACTCAGCTGGTACAAGTGGCCGAATACGAGAACGGCAAACTGACCAATTCGGTTTTCTCTTTTCCTTTCCTCGCCGAATTGGATAGACGCAATGAAGCGTTCGACGGCGTTCTAGCGCGCTTCCCGGTGCGCGTCAACTTGACGACCCAAGGCGTTGCCGAGCCGTTGAACGGCGAGGTGGTCACCGGAAATTATTTCAAGACGCTGCAGGTCAATCCGGCGCTAGGGCGTTTGCTTCGAGAAGACGACGTTACCACAAACAATGCGGTCTGCGTGATCAGCTATGCGGTTTGGCAAGCGCGCTTTGGCGGCGATCCGGGCATCGTCGGCCGCAAGCTGTTGCTGAACGCCCGTCCGTACAGCGTTGTTGGCGTGAGTGAGCGCGGGTTTGCCGGGCCGCAGTTGCAATCGCGAATCGATATGCAATTGCCGCTTTCCCGCATGGGCGATTTTATGGGCGGATTTTTCGCCAGCGGGCCGGGCGGAAGCATGTGGAAGTCGGCAGGGTTCAGTTGGCTGGAGCCATTGGCGCGCCTGAAGCCCGGTATTAGCATGGCCCGCGCACAAGCCATGATTAACCCGCTCGCTAAAAACATAAAGGTGGAGTTGGCCGATCCGAAAGTGCGCGCCGACGCCGCCGGTAGGAAGTCTAGCTTCCGGCTGGCCGACGGCAGTCAAGGCGCGAATTACGATTCCAGTTATTCCAAGCCCGTTACGGTTTTGATGGGCGTGGTGGCTTTGGTGCTGCTCATCGCCTGCGCGAATCTGGCGAGCCTGCTGCTCGCGCGCGCCGGTGCGCGAGCAAAGGAATTCGCCGTGCGCTTGTCGCTTGGCGCGTCGCGCTGGCGTTTGGTACGGCAGCTGATGGTGGAGAGCCTGTTGACCGCCGCCTGTGGCGGAGTCGTGGGCGTGCTGTTGGCGCTCTGGATCATTCGCACCCTGCTCGCTTATCTCAATGCCGGACAATCAAGTGGCGACGGCATTCAAGCCGCGCTCGATCCCCTCGCTCTCTCGTTTGCAGTTCTGCTGAGCTTGCTGACCGCGGTCCTTTTCGGTCTCCTGCCCGCCTGGCAGTCCGCTAAGCCTGATGTCATTCCTGAATTGAAGGGAGCTTCTGGCAGCGGGCAAACGAAATCGAGCGGCGTCCAGACGCGCCGAGCGCTCATTGTTTTTCAAATCGCGCTTTCACTCATGATTTTATTCGCCGCCGGTTTACTGACGCGAACCTTGAGCCGCCTCAAAACAATCGACTTGGGCTTCAACCCGAGCAGCGTGATCGCGCTGCATATCGACCCGGCCATGAACGGCTATTCGCCCGAACAAAGCGACCAACTGTTCGATGAGATCCTAGCCCGTTTGCGCGCCCAGCCCGGAATTACGGCAGCGAGTTTAGCGGCCATGAGCCCGCTGGAAGGCGGCATGATCGCGCTCGATTTCACGGTGCCGGGCCATGCGGCCAAGAGCTCGGACGTGCAGACGAATTTCAATATGATCAGCCCCGGCTATTTCAAAACGCTGAACCAGAAGATGCTGGCCGGTCGCGAATTCAACGAGCGCGATACCAAAAATGCTCCGCGCGTGGCCATTGTCAATGAGCTTTTCACCAAGCAGTATATGAATGGCGAGAGCCCGATCGGACGGCATTTCAAAATCGGCGATAAAGATACCGAAATTGTGGGCTTAGTGCGCAACGCGCGCTATCAAACGCTGCGCGAAACACCGTGGCCGCTGATTTATATGCCGGCCAAACAGACGCAATCGTCGGGCTTTAGCACGCTGGTGCGAACCAGCTTGGATTCGCAAACGGCCATTGCGCAGATCCGGCGCACCATTCGATCTATTGATGGCAAGCTGCCGGTCTACGATGTGCGCGAGTTGCAGGATCAGATTGATCAGGGCATTTCGTCGGAGCGCGTCTTGAGCTTTCTGTCGACGCTGTTTAGCGCCTTGGCCACGCTCCTCTGCTGCATTGGAATTTACGGATTGATCGCCTACGCGGTTTCGCGACGCACACGCGAAATCGGCGTGCGTTTCGCCATCGGCGCGCAAAAGAGCGATGTGGCGCGCTTGTTCTTGCGCGAAAGCTTGCTGCTGGTGGCCGTAGGCCTGGTCGTCGGCGTGCCGCTGGCCTTGGCCGCGACGCAGGTCTTAAAAAGCCTGCTGTTCGGCGTCGAGGCGAACGATCCGTTCACGCTCACGTTCGCCGTGGCCGTTTTTATTTCCGCTGGTTTGCTCGCCAGCATCCTGCCGGTGTTGCGCGCCACGCGGATCGAACCATTAGAGGCGTTGCGTTACGAATAGCTCATTCAAGCGTAAAGTAGACGGCCCTTGGGCTCTGGTATAGGCCGGCCAAGTTCGCGCGCGGTTTCGAGCCATTCAGCAATAACGATCTCGGTGTTGGCCAGTGCCGCTTGTCTCGTCGGACCATCTGCGGCACATCCGGCTAGCTCTGGCACTTCGGCGATGAAGGCGTCGTCTTCTTCGCTCCAATAGAGGATGATCTCGTATTTGGTCATTCGTCGGCCTCTTCTGCCAGTTTATAACGAGTGATTATGCGCCGAACTTGCTTAACCTGATATGGTTTAAAAATCCTGCTTTCGGTTGAAGGTTCAAGATTTCCGGCAAGGGCGGCTTCGCAAAGATGTGGTGACTACCCTTGACACGTTCGGCGAAGCCCATCGCTGACAGGAGAGCCCGCAAATCATCGAAGCGGATGTTGGCATCTGCCGTGCCGAGTAACACCTGCAGAACAACTTGCTTGCGCACTCCCCAATTATGCAGCCTAGCCACCACTGGCCTTCAAACTCTTAAGTATTTAGTTGACAAACCCCCTCATCCCAAAGTATAAAAGATTAAGTATTAAATCTTTAAGAGTTGGAGCCTGTGTCAATTGCCTCGAAAACCTTCCCGGCAGCTAACCGAAGCCGAATTGCGGTTGATGAACGTTTTATGGGACCGCGACCGCGGAACCGTCGGTGAGATAGCGGAAGCCCTCGAAGCTGATCCACCACTCGCTTACAACACCATTTTGACTACGCTGCGGATCTTGGAAAATAAAGGCTTTGTCCGCCACACAAAGGAAAGCCGCGCCTTCGTTTATGAGCCGCTGGTGGGACGCGACGAAGCGAGCGGCGGCGCGGTACGGCACCTCTTGGCGCGATTTTTCAACAACTCGCCGACGATGTTGATGGCGAGCTTGTTAAAAGACGAACGAATTCGCAAGCGCGATCTGGAGAAGCTGAAGGTATTGATCGCCAAGGAAAGCAAAGGGGGCACAAAGTGATATACAGCTTGAATAGTTCGGCGGCCATAGTTGCCGCAAGTTTGGTGAATACCGCGGTGATCGCCGTTTTGAGCGTGGCTATTGCAATTCTGCTGGCACGCTTAAAGGGCTGGAGCGCCGCCACGCGCTATTGCCTTTGGTGGTTGATGCTTCTCTTGGCCGCCGGGGCGCCTGTCCTTTCCGCGCTGCTGCCCGAAAAGCCGGCCCAAGCTACCGAAACGGTAGTATTCACGGCTCCCACAGTGCAACACGTTTTATCGTCTGTTCGTGCCGTGCAGATGCCTGCTCCCCAGGCGCACCTCGCTGTCCCCGCCATCGTACTCCTCTGTTGGCTGCTGGCAAGCGGCGTTCAACTGTTCCGAATCTTGCTCGGCTTTGCTTATGGCATGCGTCTGAAAAGCACGGCCGAAAAAGCAGACGTGGATCTTACGGCTTTGTTCGCGCGGCTCGTGGCGGAGATGCCGGTTACGCGGCGCGTAACGCTTCGCGTCTCATCTAAAATCTCTTCTCCGGCTGCGGTGGGCTATCTGCATCCAAGCGTCCTGCTGCCGGCGGATTTCGCGGCACGCTTGACTTCAGTCGAACTGGAACAAATCTTACTGCATGAATTGGCTCATGTCGCTCGTTACGACGACTGGAGCATTGCGGCACAAAGACTCATTGAGGCGGTGGGCGTATGGCATCCGTTAGTCCGCTACCTGGGATACCGCTTGAGCCGCGATCGCGAAATGATTTGCGACGACTACGTGGCAGCGGTGCATAAACCGGAGAACTATGCCGCCTGCCTCGCGAAGGTAGCGGCGATTCAGCCTTTCGCCCCGGCCTGCGCCCTGCTGGTGCCTTTGTTTGAGCGCCAGTCCGAGTTGTTAACGCGAGTCGAGATCTTGCTCGACAAAACGCGCGCGCATGTGCCGCGTGTATCGGTGCGCCGGCTGGCACTGACCGCTATGGGCATTCTTGTTCTCGGCGCGGCGGGATTGCGGGGACCGAAATTGATGGCGCTGTCGCCGCAGGAATCCAAAGCGTCCAAAACCGGGATTTCCGCAATCGTCGTGACCTTCGAAGACGGCTCCAGTTCCAGCTTTGGGAATGCAGTCTCAGCGATCCGTGAGCGCGGCACCATCGAGTTCACCGAGGATGACAAGGTGCGCGTCATTCGCGATAAATCGGCACTCGCCAAGGCAGAGAAGATTCTGCAGCCCATGCGCGACCTGGGCCGCAAGCAAGGTGAACTCGGCGAACTGCAAGGCAAATTGGGTGAACAGCAAGGCAAGCTGGGCGAAATGCAGTCAAAAATCGAGGTGCGGCCTTCGGATTCCGCCAGCCTGGAAACGCTGACGAAGAAACTCAAAGACCTGGCAGCAAAACTCAACGAAATGAACGGCAAAGGCTTGCCGAAGAGCGCCAGCGAAATCCAGGAACAGCTGGCGGAGTTGCAAGGCGAGTTGGGATTGATGCAGGACGAAATGGGTTCGCAGCAAGGGAAGGCGGGCCAAGAACAAGGGCGTCTGGGCGAGGAGCAAGCGAAGTTAGGCGAGCAGCAGGCCAAACTAGGCCGCCAGCAAGAAGAACTCGGTAAATTGCAAGAGGTAGAAGCGAAACGCGCGGAGAAACAGTTAAAGGATCTGATCCGCCAATTCGTCCAGTCGAATCCCCCACCACTCTAAATCCCGTGAACGATAGATGCTGGCCGGGGGACCGGCGCCAGCAGCGCAAACCGTCTCGCTTCTCGGTATCGATGTCGGGCGCGTTCATCGGATGAGCCGGGCGTCCCGCAGCTATAATACAGATAGCTCGGTGAATGCCCAGGAAGATTCGGGAGTTGATTGCGGAGTTGGAAAATCACGGCTTTGTTGATCGAGGCGGCAAAGGGAGCCATCGCAATTTCACCCATGCACGTGTGGCGCGACCGGTTACGATCTCGGGCAAGGCCGGCGATGACGCCAAGAATTATCAGGAGAGAGAGCGGTCGAAGCGGCTATAGCAGAGGCTACCAAATGAAGGACAGCGCGCGCTACATCAAAATTGTCGAGTGGTCCGAAGAAGACCAATGTTTCGTCGGCAGTTGTCCGGGACTGCTCTATGGCGGTTGTCACGGCGACGACGAGTTAGCCGTTTTCGCGGAGCTATGCACCGCCGTCGACGAAGCAATTGATCTGTACAAGCAAGATGGCAAGCCGCTCCCCGCGCCGACCAGCGGCCGGGACTACGCCAGTAACATGCTAAACGTGGCGTAAGACTCGCCGTTTGTCGTTCCTGAGCATTTTTCGCCGTGCATAACTCACCGCTTAGGCGGTTCTTCTTTCGATCCGGTTTGATCTACAGGATGAGGAGGATTCAGCACTTGAGGAACACCCTTGGCGCCGAAGAAAACGGCCAGGAAGCGCATCTGGCCCTTACCCGTGTTGATGCCCCGATGCCACTTGGTTCTGGCTTGCATGAAGCCCTGGCCCGCTTTGAAGACCAGATGATGGCCATCTTCAAATTCCACTGTCAATTCGCCTTCAAGTACATACAGGTAGCCGGGAACCGGATGAGTCATCCAGTCCGTCTTACCGCCCGGCGGCAGAGTCAGAATTGCAGACGTCACCTCTGGGTTCGCTGTAGCGATATAGGTGATTGGCTCGCCTGCATCATCGGTTGTATCCTTCGAAACGACGGTCAAGGTCGCCTGACCATTTGCGGTCTGTTGTGCGTAGGCTGATGGTGCGAAAAACATAGTGTGTATCCTGATCCTTTCGATTTGTCCAAACGGCCCTTTGCCGCGGACGATGAAGACTTCTAATGAGCCGGAGTTGAACCCCCGCGCTGAATTTTACGGATGAAAATCGTGACTACCGGTCCGGCAAAAGCAATAAGGCCAAGCAGCCAGAAAACATCGGCAAAGCTCAACATGCCGGCCTGGCGCTCCAGAAGCGCATACAGTTGCGCCGTTGCATGTTGGGAAGCTCCGGTTTCTGAATCGCCCTGTAGCCGGAAGTAGCCGGTCAATTGAACCAGCCTGGCGGCATAGACCGGGTTCAAAGCCGATACGTGTGCCGATAAGACCGTCTCATGAAATGTCGGAGGCGGTGAAAAAATGTACCACTATGGCGGGCAGCGTCGCGCCGCGTGAGTGGTTACGGCATGGCGGGCCGCAGAAGCAGTGAGGCGTTCCTCAGGAAAACTAATCTTGGGAAGGCTTGGC
>Ga0302319_10002613_pt1 | contig 38457 bp, 34 predicted proteins | sample Bog_T0_2_FD_203319 | JGI IMG/M metagenome (GOLD analysis project Ga0302319, IMG submission 203319) | Peat permafrost microbial communities from Stordalen Mire near Abisko, Sweden - Bog_T0_2 | ecosystem: Environmental > Terrestrial > Soil > Wetlands > Peat | place: Sweden: Abisko, Stordalen Mire... | reverse complement strand
GCCCGTTCTTTCCGTACAACACGGGGAACGGTTTCGAAACCGCCTTCCACCCCCCGCCAGCCGCGCTCCGCTCGAACATCTGCAACTTGCCCATGTCCGTATTCCAATCCGGCGCTATGCTCACAATGAGCTGCATCACATTGGAATCCAGACCACCAGCCCAGCCCATCGAGGGAAGTGTCGCAACAAGAATCGCACAAACCAGAAGCCTTGGTCTCATCTCTGGTAAATTGATCTGCGCACCCCGCTAACGCAAGCTTGATGCGCGGCTCGTAAACTCCCATGATCGGCTGCTTGAAGAAGCACTTTCCCCTAGTAGCAATCCTCTCTCTCATCGCGGCGACCTTTGCCATCTACTGGCCCTCGCTGCAAAACCAATTCGTCTGGGACGACACCGCGCTCGTTCTCCGCGACCCGCTCATCCGGAGCTGGCGTCTCATTCCCGAAGGCTTCCGGCATTTCCTTTTCACCGACGCCACCGCCTCGGATTTCTACCGCCCGATCCAAAGGCTCACCTACACATTCGACTACGCCGTTTACGCCTTCCAGCCATGGGGCTATCACCTCACAAACATCATCCTGCACGCCGCCGCTGCCGTCGCCCTGTTCCTCTGCGCGCGCCGGCTGATCGCGAAGTCAAACAAGCTTGCCCCGCTCACAGGCGACTTCCTTGCCTGGCTCGCCGCCTTTGCGTGGACGGTTCATCCTGTGCATTCCGAAGCGGTGATGTATATCGCCAGCCGCGCGGATCTGCTCGCCGCGCTCTTCGGCTTCGCGGGCCTCTTCTTTGCCACCGGCGCGGATGGCAAAAACTCCCGCGTCCACGACTGGCTTGCCGCGCTCTGTTTCCTGCTGGCCATGCTCTCGAAGGAAAGCGGCGTCACCGCGCTCATCATCTGGCTTGCAGCCACGCTCTGGCTTTTCGATGCAGCGACGTTCCGCCGCTGGCTGCTGGTTGCCGTATCCATCATCACCATCTATTGCGGCCTCCGCTTCTCCGCGGAGAAAATCGCGCCACCCGAATCGACCCCCACTTCGTTTGCCGCACGCCCGATCCTCATGGCGCGCGCGTGGGCGGAATATGCCGGGCTGCTCATTGCGCCTGCAAATCTCCACATGGAACGTAGCGTCGTCAACATCGACCAGGGCGACCCCATGCAGACCCTGCATGACGCTGCCATGCGCACCTTCGAGGAGTTGATCGGGTTCGCGCTTATCGCAGCTTTTGTTTTCTGGATACTTTGGACGCGCCGCCATTTGCCAGCGGCATATTTTTTCCTCGTCGCATTCCTCATCGCCTACCTTCCCGTAAGCAACCTCTTTTCCCTGAATGCCACCGTCGCCGAACACTGGCTGTATTTTGGCAGCGCATTTCTCTTTATCGGCGCGGCCCTGTCGCTCCACTCCTCACCGCTCCGCGGCAAACTGCTGCTCGGCATACTCGCCTGCTGGGTGGGCCTGCTCGGCGCCCGCACCTTCGTGCGAAATGCCGATTGGAAAGACCAGCGTAAATTTCTCATGACCACTGCAATGAATGGCGGCAGCACACCGCGCATGATTATCAATCTTGGCACGCTGGAATCATCCGAAGGCCGCCAGAAAATCGCCATCGCCTACTACCAGAACGCCCTTAAGGAAAGCCCCGACCAGCCCTTCGCCCTCCTCGGCCTTGCCGCCGCTTATATGCGCGCGCATGAATATGAAAATGCGCGCGCGACATTGCAGCGCGCCCGCATCATTCCCTTTGTGCATGCAGAGGCATTGGAAAAAATCGCAGCGCTGGAATATCAGGAACACGGCACTGTCCGCCTCGATCTGTTGCAGAAAGCCGCCCACCTCGAGCCCGACAACTGGGAGATTCAAAGTGCCTGCATCCATACACTCGCCGACAGCGGCAAATTTCCCGAAGCCATCCACGAATTGGAGGGTGTACTGGAACAGCAACCCTATCGCGCGGAATCCTGGCAACTCCTCTCAACGTTGCTGACCAAAATCAACAAGCCCGATGCGGCTACCGCAGCCCGCGACCAAGCCATCGCCTACGACGTGCATTTGAAAGAATAAGCCGGACGAGCCCGAGTTAGCGATGGCCTCCGCCGCCATGTCCGCCCCCGCCGCCACCGTGGAATCCACCACCACCATGAAACCCTCCACCTCCACGGAAACCTCCGCCTCCACCGTGACCGTAGATGTGATGGTAGCCGTAGTAGCCGCCGCCCGCTGCGTAATCGCCTCCGTAATAAGGGCCGTAATCGCCATAATAGGGACCCGTGTAACCCCCGCCATAATAAGGCCCGTCGGCGGCGCATCCGCTAAAGAGCATCGTCGTCAGAATTGCCCCGGCCAGCACTGCATATTTGATCGTATTCATAAAATTTCAACTAGGGCTCAAGGCGGAAGTTGGCTCCTTCCAGAAATTCCTTCTTTCGTTCCGGAGAAAGTTCGCTGTAGAGAACCCTGACCGTATAGCCCCCGATCAATTTTCCATCGTCGACATAAGACCAGTCGGAAATTTCGTCGGGGTTCACAGAAACGCGCTGCCCCATCTTGAGGCCTGTAATGTTCTGCGGCTTGTTGTCCACCAACCCGTGAAACCGGCCTCCGGAATACTGCACATGCGACAGCCACAAATGCTCCACCTTGTCGCCCTGCACAAAAGGTTTCTTCACCTCGAAGTCATGTTGACCGGGCGCCGGATGCTGCAGTGCTGTGATGAAAACACCAACGTGCCTCCGTGCCGCCCTTACCGCACGGGCCATCTGGGCATCATTTTTCTCGACGCAAAAACATTCCGGCTCAGCGCCCACTCTGCGCACGGCCCTGCCGATCGCATGGGGTGGTTCCTGTGAGACGCAACCGCACAGGACAATCGTTCCCGCCAACATTAAAATAGTTTCTTTCTTCACATAAACTACATCGCGGCTATGGACGGGAATGGATGTCTATTTTTTGATCTGTAAAATTTAATGTGCTGTGGCTAAAAGCCGCTGCTTAATATCAGCAGTTATCTCAAACGACCTTAGCCTAGCCGTATGGTCGTAAAAATGCCCGGCAGTCATCAACTCATCCGGCTGTACCTCTTCAATAATCGCCCGCAATTGGCACTCCACGCTTTCTGCCGAACCTACGGCCGAATACGCAAGCGCATGGTTCACCTGCGCTATTTCCATGGGCGATCCATACTTCTCAATATCATCAACCGGAGGTGGAACCCGACCTGCCCTGCCGCGACGCAGATTGATGAATGATTGCTGCACCGAGGTGAAATGTTTCCGCGCCTCTTCATCCGTATCCGCCGCGAAAACATTCACCCCGATCATTGCGTAGGAATGGTCCAACTGCCGTGAAGGTTTAAAGCGAGTCCGATAAATCTCCAGGGCCTCTATCATGGCGTCAGGCGCAAAATGCGAGGCAAAGGCAAACGGCAGTCCAAGTGAAGCCGCAAGCTGCGCGCTGAAAAGACTCGATCCTAACAGCCAGATCGGCACGCGAGTTCCCTCGCCCGGAACTGCCCGGATCAATTGCCCCTTTTCCGCCGGTTCCAAATACGCCTGCAATTCCCGCACATCCTCCGGGAAACGATCCGCGCTGCGCACCGGATCACGGCGCAGGGCCCGTGCAGTCGCGATGTCCGTGCCCGGAGCGCGGCCCAACCCGAGGTCAATGCGATCCGGATAAAGCGAGGCCAGAGTTCCGAACTGCTCGGCAATCACCAGCGGCGAATGGTTTGGCAGCATCACCCCCCCCGAGCCCACGCGGATCGTTCTGGTCCCGCCCGCCACGTAGCCAATTACCACCGAGGTTGCGGCGCTCGCTATGCCGGGAAAATTATGGTGTTCAGCCAGCCAGTAACGGTTGTACCCCCATTCCTCCGCTTGCCGTGCGAGGTCGAGCGAATTGTGGAGAGCATCGGCGGCTGTCGTCCCCTCCGCAATGGGGCAAAGGTCAAGAATGGAAAAGGGAATCATTTACAGTTCCTACAATCGTCCACTCCCACCTGATGGCAACCTGCTCTCGCTTATTGGAGGCTATCCAACAATGTGCCGAGGTCCTGCAAATCTTGGATGCGTGAGACGACCAGCTTCAAGGATTTGAGTGCTGCCGGGATGTGCTGCAGGAAAGCTTCGCGGGACATCACCAACCCCAGAAAACCGTAAGCTCCCAGCGCCTGCATGAGACGTTGCATGGCGCAGAGATCGAAGATGCGGTGAAAATCAGCGTCCACCGCGACTCCCGCATCGATGCTTTTTTCTATGTAAAAGTGGAGCAATTCTTTCCGCTGCGGCTCAGTGAGCGCGACGTAGGGATCGTAAATGAGCGATGCGAGATCGTACTGGGCCAGACCTGGACGAAGCCCCTGGAAATCGATGAGAAAGGCCTCGCCGTTTTTGATCATGATATTTTGCGACTGGAAATCGCGATGCAGCAGGACACGAGGGAGGGCGGCAAGTTCCGTTGCTATGTTTTCGAGGGCGGAGCCATGGCGATGGGAGTCGATAATCGCGGGATCCACCTTGAACCAGCGGCCAAGGCAGTTTTCAAAAAAGTAATTCTGCTCCCAGAGATAAAGCTCGGCGTTAAATTCCTTTTGAAGGTGCAAGCCGGAGCGCAGCGGGGAAATGTGGGCGCGTGTGTGCAGCAGCAGCGCCTGGTCGAGAGCGCTGCGATACAACAGGGAGAGTTGCGACCACGGTTCCTTGCGATGCTCCCAGAGATCGACCTCACCGAGGTCCTCCATCCAGATCAACCCCTCGGTTTCATCGTGGAAATAGATATGCGGGACATTGACGCCTGTTTTCCCCAGAAATTGCGCGATGGAAACGTAGTGGCGGTTTTCCTCCTTCTGGCCGGAATATTTCACGAGAATCACGGGATTCTCATCGCCCATGGAGATGCGGTAAAATTTCCGGTCCGATCCTCCTTTTTCCAAGGGTGAAATCTCGACGCGTTCACGGGAACGTTCCGGAAACTTCTCCTGCGTCTGAAGTATCAATTTTTCCAAGCTCATGGGGTGTCAGTAAAATCCACGTTATCGTGCCGCCCGGAAATGACCACACTTCCCGCCACGACGCAACTTCGGAGATGCGAACCCGCAGCCACATTGGCTTCCGGCCAAAGGATCGAGTCCTCAATCACTGCGTTCTCCCCGATCACGCATCCATCGGCGACAGCGCAAAAACCTTCCAGCCGTGCGGATGGAGCAATCGAGGCGGATGGGCTGATTGCGACCGGCCAATCCTGTGCCGTGACGTAGGCCGGTTTCCAGGATTCCTCACCGATGTAGCGATGGACAGCGAGGTATTCATCACGCGAACCAATGTTGAACCATTGCCTATCTTCCAGTGCGACGCCTCCGATGCGTCCCCCCTGCCCGATCCAATCCGCAATTACCGGCACGAATGAAATCTTCCTGCCTGCCGGAATCCGTTGAAAAATGTCCGCGTTCCATACCGATACGTTTGCAAAATCGTATTCGCCCGGATGTCCGTACCTCCCCTTGATGTCCGCGACCTTATGGTTCTTTAGAGCGATGCTCGTTGAGAGGCCTGTTTTGCGCAGGGCGAGTGTGACGTCATTCTTCTGCGCGAAATGCTCCTCCACCAGCGCGCCGATATCGATGTCTGTAAAGATATCGCCGCTATAGACGATGAATGGTCCGGTTCCAATCCAGCGCCCGGCATTTTTGATTCCGCCGCCGGTTTCCAGCACATCAGGCTCATACACCAGCTTCACCGGACAGCCGGCATATTCCCCTGAGCGGAAGAAGTCGTCGAACTGCGGCCCGAGATGGTGTGTGTTTATTACAAAGGAGCCGACGCCGATGGACCGCAGATGATCGAGGGCAAAAGTAATGACCGGTTTTCCAAAAATCGGCAGCAGCGGCTTCGGGCGCACCGTGGTAAGGGGCCGCAGGCGCGTGCCAAGACCGGCTGCCAGCACGAATGCTTTTTTGATTTGCACGTCCATTTAGAATTTGCCGAAAGCCTCCATCTAGTTAATTTCTATCGGCTATTCAAAAGAAATCGCTAAACTCCTTTTTATTATGGCTGAAGAAACCGTCTGGACTGGCTCACCGTCACAATACAAAAACCTGGGCATTTATCTGCTCTGCATTTTCATCCTGCCGATTCCGTATGCGTTATGGAAATGGCTCACCCTCAAATCACTGGTGTACAAACTCACCACCGAGCGACTGCTAACGACCGAAGGCATCTTCTCGAAAGATACCGAGTCGCTCGAGCTTTACCGCGTGAAGGATTTCCGCATCAAGGAGTCGTTCTTTGAGAGGCTGTTCGGGCTGGAATCCATCGAATTGCTTTCCTCCGACCTTGATACGCCTGATGTCGTGATGGACTACATTCCGAAAAGGCTTGGGCTCAGTGAAAAAATCCGCCAGCAGATCGAATCCTGCCGCGTGCAAAAACGGACGCGCGACGTTGAACTGGAGTAACCTTATTTATGAAAAGCAGCCCCGTATTTTACAAAGATGAGCCAGCGCCCGGCGCGAACCAAACCCCCACCCGCGATCAAATCCCACTTGCCGACACATGGGACCTGACGCTGCTTTACAGCACACCGGAAAAATGGGCGAAAGGCTTTCAAGAGCTCCTCACCAGCTTCAAGGAACTGACACAATTCAAAGGACGCGTGGGGGAATCCGCCGGGACGCTGCGGGACACGCTGGAATTTGAAAAGGCGCTCAATCTCAAGATCGAGCGGCTGTACCATTACGCGATGCTGAAGATGTCGGAGAACAGTTCCGACAATGCGAACCTCGAACGCGAGGGCCAGTTGCAAAACCTGCTCACGAAAATCGGGGAAGTCTCGGCGTTCCTGACACCGGAAATCCAGGCGATCAGCGACAACGCCTTTGACGCGTTTTTGAAGGCGCCGGCACTGGCCGACTGGGTCGTGATGTTGGAAAAGATCCGCCGCCTCAAGCCGCACACACTTTCGGAAAAGGAAGAACGGCTGCTGGCGCTTGGCTCGAGCTCGCTGCGCGGGCACCGGGAGACGTTTTCGCAATTGACGAATGTCGATATGAAATTCGGCACGCTCGTGGATGAAAAGGGCGCGGATTGCCCGCTCACCCAAAGCTCCTACTCGTCCTTCCTCGTGAAGCGGGACGGGGAAATCCGCAAGCGCGCGTTCCATCAATTCTACGCGGAATTCAAGGACCACTCCTACACGCTGGCCTCGGCGTTTTCCTCCTCGGTGCGGGCGGATGTATTTTCGGCGCGGGCGAGGAATTACCCCTCCGCGCTGGAGGGAGCGCTGTTTTACGATGACGTGCCGGTGGCGGTTTACGACAATCTTGTTTCCACGGTCCGCGCGAATCTCAAGCCGCTGTTCCAATACTACGATCTGCGCAAACGCGTGTTGAACTTGAAGGAGATCCACCATTACGACACCTACGTGCCGATTGTTTCCGACATGGAGACACATGTCACTTTTGACGAAGCGATCGACAAGGTACTGGCGGCGCTTGCGCCACTGGGCGACGAATACGTTTCCACGCTCGGCGCTGGATTGCGCGGGCGCTGGTGCGACCGTTACGAGAGCAAAGGGAAGCGGAGCGGGGCGTTTTCGTCGAGCAGCTACGGGAATCCCCCTTACATCCTGATGAACTACAAGGCGGATGTGTTCTCGGATGTGTACACGCTCGCGCATGAAGCGGGGCACTCGATGCACACGTGGTATGCGCAATCCCAGCAGAAGTTCCAGGACTACGATTACCCGATCTTCCTCGCGGAGGTGGCCTCGACGTTCAACGAGGAACTGCTCACGCATCACCTTCTAGAAAACACGACTGACAAGAAGATGCGCGCCTATCTGATCAACCGGCAGATCGACGACATCCGCGGCACGGTTTACCGGCAGACGATGTTTGCCGAGTTTGAAAAGATCGTCCATGCAATGGAGGAGGCGGGCGAGGCGCTTACGCTCGACTCGTTCCGCGCGGCTTACCGCAAACTGCTCGACGCCTATTTCGGGCCGGACTTCACGATTGATCCCGAACTCGAAATCGAGTGCCTTCGCATCCCGCATTTCTACAATGCATTCTACGTTTACAAATATGCCACCGGCATTTCCGCGGCTGTGAGCCTTTCGCAGAAGGTGCTGCATGGCGGTGCGGCTGACACCGGGGCTTATCTCGGCTTCCTGAAATCGGGCGGCACGAAATACCCGATCCCGACGCTCGAAGCGGCGGGCGTGGACATGTCGAGTCCGGAACCGATCGAGCGCACGCTCAAGCTCTTCGCCCGGCGCGTGCAGGAACTTGAAGAGTTGCTTGGCTAATGGCGCGCAGCCGTTATAAAGATGGCATCCGCAGATTTTGAAATGGAAGAGCTGGAGAAAATCATATCCGCCGCGCAGGGGTATTCCGAGTTGAGCATGCATGACGATGCGATCACGGAACTGGATGCGATTCCCTCCGAGTTTGCGGACCTCACGGAAGTGCTGGAGACGCGCCTGCACATCCTGATGCACGCGAGACGCTGGAAGGAATCGCTGGCGGTGAGCCGCAAGATTTGCAAAGCGAACCCGGAAGCTTCCTCGGGATTCATCCATGCCGCATTCTGCCTGCATGAACTCGGGCGGACGCATGACGCGAAAACTGTGCTGCTGGAAGGGCCTGAATCGCTTTTGAAGGAGCCGACTTATCATTACAACCTCGCGTGTTATGAAGTGAGGCTCGGCAATCTCGCGGAGGCGCACGCGCACCTGGAGACCAGCTTTGCGATGGACCGGAAATTCCGCGAGTTTGCCAAGGGGGATTCCGACCTCGAACCGATCCGGCACCTGATGTGAATCTGGAACGGTTCAGCAAGGCCTTCCAGGAAAATTTCTCCACGCGCGACGAGGTGGGGGCTTCCGTCTCGGTGTGGCAGCATGGGCGCGAAGTGGCGAATCTTGCGTCGGGGTTTTGCGACCGGGTGAAGACCAAACCGTGGACGGCTTCCACGCTCGTGCTTTTCTGGTCTGCGACCAAGGGGCTTGCAGCTTCGTGCGTGCTGCACAGCCTGCAACGGCAGGGACTGTCGCTGGAGACCAAAGTGTGCGAGTTCTGGCCGGAGTTCGCACAGGGGGGCAAGGAGGCTATCACCGTGGGGCAAGTGCTTTCGCATCGGGCGGGGCTGGCGGCACTGGATAGCGGCGTTTCCGTTCTCGATTACGCAGCGGTGATCGATGCGCTTGAGCGGCAGGTTCCGCTCTGGCCGGCGGGCGAGGTGCACGGGTATCATCCGCGCACCATCGGGTTTTTGATGGATGAGATCGTGCGGCGGTTGAATGACGGCGTCACCCTCGGGAATTACTGGCGGGAGGAATTTGCGGAGCCGCTCGACCTGGAAGTCTGGATCGGGTTGCCGAAGGAGAAGCTTGAACGGGTCGCGCCGGTGTTTGCGGCGAGGGCGCAGGTGGTGCCGCAAGACCATGCGTTTTACGATGCGTTCAGCGACCCGGAGTCGCTCACGTTCCGGGCGTTCATGTCCCCGCAGGGGCTGAACGGCGCATCGGCCATGAACACGCCCGGGGTGCGCACGGCTTCGTTCCCGGGGTTCGGCGGAATCGGGACGGCATCATCGCTGGCCAAGTTTTACGCGATGCTTGCGAATGGCGGGGAGCTCGACGGGCGGAGGTTCTTTTCCGAAAGCGTGCTGGGCTGGATGAAGACGACATTGACCTCGGGGTTTGATCGTGTGTTACAAGTGGATACGGCTTTTTCCGCGGGGTTTATGAAGGATCCGCAGGATGCAGCGGGGAAGAAGCTGCGCACTACTTTTGGAACTTCGACGGAGGCGTTCGGGCAGCCGGGAGCGGGCGGGAGCGTTGCGTTTGCCGATCCGGAGAACGGCATTTCGTTCGCCTATGTGATGAACCAGATGGGGCCGGGCGTGCTGCCGAATGAGAAGTCGCTGGCGCTCATCGACGCGTTGTACGAGTGAAGGGTGTCCAGAAGAATTGCGCTTCGCGCGAGTGGTCGAATGTCGTGCCGGGCATTATGGAATCGGTTTGCGGGGTTACGGTTTTTCAGGGGTTGGTTCGAGGCGGCTGACGGGGTCGTGGGGTTTTTGACTTGCAGGGGCTGTGGATTGTCCCCGGATAGCAGGGGGTGGCTGGAGAAAAAAGTTCGATGCGGCGGGACACCGCAACCGGCACTCCAGAGGAGTGCGCTCCCCGGATGAAGAGGTCTTGCGTGGAGCGGTTGATGTCGAAGATGGCACTTCTCTCGTGGGCTTTTCGGCGGGCCGCCGAAAAGAGCACCCGGGCCGGGTGCGCTACCCGGAGTGCGCTGCGACGACCGGGGTTACATTGGCGATCACGGGTGGATGCACTGCCTCAATTTGCGGAGACGATGGCGATGCCGCCGCCGATGAGGATCGCGCCGAGCCAGAGGCTGAACGAGGCGCGTTCCTTGAGGAAGATGCCGGCGGCGATGACGACCAGAATGTAATGGATGCCCTCGAAGGGGAACAAGTAGCTCAGGTCGAATTTCGACATGAGGCCGAGCCAGAGGAAAAAGCCGAGCGTCATGGATGCGATGCCACTGGCGAGCAGGAGGCGGCTTTTTGTTTTCCCCTCGGACGCCGGGCGGTTCACGGATTTTTTGATGAAGACCTGACCGGTCACGGCGCAGAACTGGGTGACCATGATGAAGATGAAGCTGAGGATGGTCACAATGTTTCCTCCAGCTTTTTCTCGATGCGCATGTTGGCCCTCGCGATGATGCAGACGCCGATGATCACCATGGTGATGCCGAGCCAGCGGCCCGGGCTGATTGTTTCACGAAGAAAATACCAGCAGCTCAGCGGCACAAGCACATGGACGCTGCCGGTGAGGTTCGAGGCGATGTTGAGCGGGACGAAACGGAGGCTGTAAACCCATGCGCCGAGGCTGGTGACCATGGTGATCATCCCGAGCCAGACCCAACCGGACGCCAGTCCGCTGAGGCCGAGCCATGCGGTGGTGGTGACGGAGTGGTCCGCGCCGATCTTCAAGAACATCTGCGCGCCGGCATCGAGGACTACGCTAAGGACAATGGTGAGGTACGGGTTCAGGAACCAATGCCTGGGCATCGGGGCATCGGTGGACACGTGTTCCTTGCGGACAAGTTCGGGAGCGGACATCCGGGCCGGTATTCAGTAGAGGTCGGCCGCGTTGCGGAACTGGGGGATGAAGGGATCGTGCCGTGCGGGCTGGAGGTATTTCAATGCGATGTTGAAGACCGGGTTGATCCAGCCGGAGGTATGGCGTGCATAGAGATCGAGCGGATCGAGATCGAGCTTGAGGTGGAGCTTGGGATCGTAGTTGAGCGGGCCGGTCTGGTAATGCTTCATCCCGTTTTCGGCGGCCCACTGGATGATGTCGCGGAAGGTCACGAAATAGAGATGCAGGTCGAGGGCGATGCTGTAATCCATGCCGACGTTGAGATCGTAGATGGTGCCGGCGTGCACCATGCAGAGGGCGAAGGCGATGATGCGGCCCTCCTGCCGCCAGATGAAAAAGCGGGTGCGCTCGGGAATGCGCCGGCCCACGGAGCAGAGGAAATCCTTCGTGAGCTTCTCGAACTTGAATTCCGAGCGGTTGTAGGTCTGCAAATAGAGGCCGTAGACCTCGTCGATACATGGTGTTACATCGTTTAACACTTCCATCGTCATCGGGGGGGCCTGTCCGCTTTTCCTGAACTTGCGCCGCAGGTTCTTGCGGAAGATGCGGCTGAGCTTCAACTGCATGTACTCGTCGAAGCTCTTGAAATCGATCGCCATGCGGCCGCCGGGCATGCTGGGGACGCGGCAGTAGCCGTTGCTAGAAAAAACTCCGAGTGTGGGCCGGTAGACCGCCGGGAAAGCCTTGAGAATGATCATCGCGGCTTTTTCCTTGCGGGCGTACTGGAGCACCGCGTCGTGCAGGGCGTTCACGGCCCATGGCTCCTCGCGGTGGAGCTGTCCGTCGCCCTCGGCGCAGCCGATCATCATCATCCTGAGATTCATGAACCGGGGCCAGACTTTCCTGATTGAAGCGAGCGCGTGCCGGATGCGGGCGGGGAGGCCGGCGGCGAGATCCTGGTCCACAAAAAAGAAGGGCTGCACGGCGAGTTCGCCGGTTTTTTCGTTGCGGATGACGAAATACTTCTGGTCGAACTGGTCGTAGAGGCTTTCCTCCACGATCTCGAAGTAGCGGTAATCCTTGCAGCCGGTGAAAGCGCTTTTCCAGACCCCGAGGTCGATCAAATGCGAGTTTGGAATCACATAGACCGTGCAATCCTGAGTGCGACAGCTCCACGTGGCGACATCCGGGTAGTTTACCGGCGCGTCGGGCTTAAGAACCGGCTGTGTGGGTGCGATGGTATTCAAGGGACAAAAAGGTGGGTGTATCTTTGTATTACATCGACTCCCGAGGGCTGAGTGACCTTATATTCGTTAAACAATATCAAATCCAGCGGTCAACCACGAGGATAAATTTACGCATTCGCCCGATCGCGCCGCCGGACGACAATGAGGGTCACCCCTGCCGCCGCCGCACAGATGAAAGCGCCTGTTGCAATCGTCCAAGGGATGCCGATTACGTGGGCCAGCGCCCCTGATTCGAGGCTGCCGAGCGGGACCATCAACCCGAAAATGAGCGTCCAGACGCCCATCACGCGACCGCGCATTTCATCGGAAACGCTGGTCTGGATGAGCGTATTGGAGGTCGAAAAGAAAAGCATCATCCCGAAGCCGCTGAGCGCGAGGTACACGAGAGCAAGGATGTAGTTCGTGTTGAAGGCGAACAAAACCAGCGTCACCGAGAAAAGCCAGATGCCGCCGATCACCAGCATGCGACGCGGCAAAAGATGGCCGGCAGTCGCCAGCACCAGGGCCGCAGCCAATGCCCCCACCCCGCCGGAAGCGAGCAGGACGCCGTAGCCTCTCGCAGCCACATGCAGCACGTCCCTCGCGAATGCGGGCATGAGCACGCCGTAGGACCATCCGAAAATTCCGATGACCCCGAAGAGTGACATCAAGACCAGAACCCTGAAATTCTGCCGCACATAGCCAAAGCCGCTGAGTGCCTGACGCCATGCGCCCTCCGCATGGACGCGATGGACATGGGCGGGCAGGCGCATCATCAGCAACCCTGCGATGACCGCGATGAAGCTGACGCCGTTGATGAAAAAGCAGAACGCGATGCCGAATTGCGCCATGAGCAACCCGGCGAGGGCGGGACCGGCGATGCGTGCGCCATTGACGATGGAGCTGTTGAGCGAGATCGCGTTCATGAGGTCGTCGCGGCTGGTCATCTCGACCATGAAGGCCTGACGGGAAGGCATGTCGAAAGCCATCACCACGCCGCCGAGCGCGCCGATCACGATAATCTCCCACGGGCGCACGATTCCTGCCCATACGAGCGCCCAAAGCGCGAATGCGAGGAGCATGGAGGCGGTCTGCGTGACCACCATGACCGAGCGCTTTGGATAATGATCCGCCGTCCAACCGCCCCAGATGGAAAAGATCACCATCGGCGCGGAACTGGCCGCTGCCACCACGCCGAGGAGGAGCTTGGAACCGGTGATCTGGTAGATCAACCAGCCCTGGGCGGTGTTCTGCATCCATGTGCCCGCGAGGGAGATCAACTGGCCGAAAAAGAAGAGGCGGAAGTTGCGGAACCGCAGTGCGGAGAAGGTCCTGGCCAGGCCCATTTCGCCGATGACCACACGGCGCGGCTCGCCGGTGACGGGCTCGGGGATGGTGGCTGTTTCGGTTTCGGGATCCATGGGTTTGATTATCGGGCAGAGGCGGAAGAATGTCCAAGCAGGAGTGATTTTTGCGAGGTGAATTGGGATTTTTTTAACCGCTAAGGGCGCTAAGGACGCGAAGGGGGGATTATTTAGGATTTAAGATTTGGGAAGTTTCACTGCGAAGGGGGAGGAATGTTTATCATTTAAGATTTATCATTTATCATTTGGAAGATGCTCGTTGCGGGCGTTCTGTTTAAGTCTGATGTTGGATTTGCTTGGATTACCTTGGATTTACCCTGGGAAGAGGCTGCTTAGGTCGAGGTTGGATGAGCGGTCGGTTTGCTTTTGGGCGGTGAGTTTTACTTTGGTGGCGAGGTAGTCGGAGTGGCGGAGGCGGGCCAGTTCCTTGAGGACCTGGCGGGTGTTGGTCCAGCGCTGCTTAAGGTCGCCGGTTTCTTCCATGAGGGGAATGGCGATTTGGGCGAGCTGGGCGGCCATGATGGTGGAGAGGCGTTCGCTGTAGCGCTCTGCGCCCATGATCTTGTCGAGGGAGTCGGCTTGCTCGGCCATGTCGCGGGCGAGGTCGAGCGTGCGCTGGGCGCGGAGCCAGTCCTGAAAGCCGCCCTGGCGCCATTCGCTCAGGTTTTGCGGGGTGACGGGACGGGAGGCGAAGTCGCGGCGGAGGATTTCCTGGGTATCGACCTGGGCGTTGAGCCATGCGAGGAGGGGTGTGGTCTCGACGCCATCGGCGATGCGGAGGTTGAGTTGCTCGCGGACACTCAGAGGCAGGCGGCCGATCTTTCCTTTGCGCGGAAGTGTCATCGTGAACGATGACACGGGTGGAGTGTTGGGTGCTGATTCAGGGATTGGCTCCGGGTCGGGGTGGAGGGGTTCCTCGATGAATTGAGGTTCCGGGGGTTGGGCGGCGCGGGCTTCGGATGGGGCGTTGCTTTCCTCGGGATCCGGTTCGCGGGCGGCGATTTCCTCGAAACGTTCGCGGTTGTCGTGGTCGCGGAACTGGAGCATGGGCCATGCGTTCATATCCACGGCGGCGGTGCGCATGTGGTCGGGGTATTCGTCGGCCAGGGTGTCGAGTTCGTCCATCCTCGCGTAGGCTTCCCGTGCATACAGATCGATGAAGTTGCCGGTGCCGACGGTGCCGTCGGATAGGAGGTCGGCTTTTGGGAATAGTTCCTGGTAACGGCGGATGAATGGCACGGCGATGTCACCCTGGCCGATGGCGTTGTTTATCCCGAGGCGGAGGAGGTCGGCGTTTTTGGTGCGTGCGGCGCGGTGCACAAGGAGGTCGGTGAAACAGGGGATGACCTTTGCGATGGATTCATCGAGAAAATTGAGGAAGATCTCCGCATTGTCGGCGGCGGCCATTCCCTTGGGGTCTTTAGCGGAGGCATAGTGGGTTGCGCATTGCTCCATGGCGATGGTGAAGGCCTGGGTGTGGGCGACGACCTTGTTGATTTTATCGGCGCTGGTGAGCAGAAGATCCCGGATAATACACGGAGGGAGGTCTTCGTCCTTGATATCGGCGAGTTTTTGCCAGGAGGCGGCGAGTGTGCCGAGGTTATCGAGAAGGTCTGTGAGGGATTCGGGGAATCCGGGCGCGACCTCGGGGCCGGGATCCGGCGCGATGTTTTTGGATTTCGATTTGAGTTTTTGGGATTTGTTGGGTTTAGTAGTTGTTTTCATATCGTTATTAATATATTAACTCTTATTGGTTATATAATGCAAGTATTATATTAGGGTGGTGGTTGGTATGGTTGGTGACTGGATTGCAGTGCACGATTGCGAAGCTGGAGCTTCGGGGACAATGGCATTACGAGGCTGGAGCCTCGTAACGAGGGGAACCTGATGGTTGGTGGCCGTCTGGACCGCTTCGTCCTTTGGATCTTTTCGGAGAGCCGCCGAAAAGAGCACCCGGGCCGGGCGCGCTACCCGGAACATGTTTGGTGCGTGGATGTTATGTGAGGTCTTGCACAAACTACGGCGTGCGCTTTTTGCTTCACGTCATTCTGCCCGGACAGATACTTGAAACGGGAATGTTTAATGGGAAAAAGTTCGTTGCGGCGAGGACTCCGCAACCAGCACGCGGGACGAGTGCGCTCCCCGGAGGGAAGTTGGCGCGCTGCGCGCGGGTTGGTCGCATCGCGCTTGGAAATCGCGATCCAACGGCGGCGCTTCGCTTGCTAGAGTTAGATTTCGACGCTGGCGATGGCCATGGCGGCCATGCCTTCGCCGCGGCCGATGGAGCCGAGGAGTTCGTTGGTGGTGGCTTTAACGCCGATCTGGGTGATGTCGAGGCTGAGGGCGGTGGCGAGGTTGGTACGGATGGCGGCCAGATGCAGGCCGATTTTGGGGGCTTCGGCGATGAGGGTGGCGTCGATGTTGTTGATGGATGCGCCTTTTCCGCGGAGGATGGCGGCGACGCGCTTCAAGATTTCCAGGCTGCTGATGCCGCGGATGGATTCGTCGGTGTTTGGAAAATGATGGCCGATGTCGCTTTCGCCGACGGCGCCGAGCAATGCATCGGCGATGGCGTGGCTGAGGACGTCGGCGTCGGAATGGCCGTCGAGCCCTTTCGAGTAGGCGATTTCGACGCCGCCGAGGATGAGTTTGCGCCCCTCGACGAGGCGGTGGATGTCGTAGCCGATGCCGGATCTGTTCATTTAGGAAGTATCATTTAGGATTTAGGAAGTGAAGAGGCCTGGAGTACGGCGCTGGAGTCGGGATTGGAACGTCCACCGACCGGAGAAATTTATCATTTATCATTTGGCCCGTATTTCCGGGTGCAATGTGAGGATGGCGTTCAGACGGTGAGGTCGATTTTTCCGCTTGATGCGATGACGGAGATTTTGCCTTTCAGCTCGGGGTGGTCGGTGACCTGGACGGAGCCGCCGGCTTTTTCGACGATGATCTTTCCGGCAGCGATGTCCCAGAGGCTGACGGATTGCTCGATGTAGGCGTCGAGCCGGCCGCTGGCGACGTAGGCCATGTCGAGCGCGGCGCTGCCCATGAGGCGGCATTTGCGGGCGCGATAGACCATTTTTTCCAGGAGGGGCAGGCCGGAGGTGATGGTGGTCCTGGTTTTTGAAAAGCCGACGGAGAGGATCGCATCGGAAAGTTTTGTGCGGGCGGAGACGTAGCAGGCGACATCGTTCAAAGTGGCGTCGGCATCCTTGCCGGCGGACCAGAGTTCGTCGCGCATGGGATCGTAAATGACGCCGGCGATGATTTCCTCGCCGTGGCGCAGCGCGATGGAGATGCAAAAGTGGGGGATGCTGTAGAAATAATTCACGGTGCCGTCGATGGGATCGACGATCCAGTGGTATTTGCTCTCCTGGTTTCCGGCGATGCCTTCCTCGCCGAAGATGGCGTGGTCCGGGTAGCGATCGAGGATCAGCTTTGTGATCAATTCCTGCGAGCGGACGTCGAGGTCGAGTTTGATGTCGTGCGCTTCGAATGCGGAGACTTCGAGGGGCGCGCCGAAGTTTTCGCGGAGGAGTTTGCCGGCTTCGCGGGCGGCGTGGATGGCAGTGGAGAGAAAATCAGACATTTAAGATTTAGGATTTAGGATTTATCATTTAGGAAGTGAAGAAGCCGGTGGGCGGGCGGATGGCCTGCCAGCCGAGCGGGAGATCATCAAGTTCGGATCATTACTTAATGGAATCGTCCACAGATTAACACAGATTTTCACAGATTTTGAAAGGGGGCAGCGAGGCGCGGAGGGAAGGCGGGCGTTTGCGGGTGAAATCGCCGCTGTTTTGCCGCCGGGGGCGGGATTTGAAAACATAAAATGGGAGGGGAATAAAAATTCCCCTCCCATTTGTTAATTGTTAAAACCTATGTGTGGTTACTTTTTCTTAGCTTTTTTAGCAGGAGCTTTTTTAGCTACGGCCTTTTTTGCCGGCTTCTTAGCTGCGAGCTTTTTAGCTGGGGCTTTTTTCTTAGTTGCCATTGACAATCCCCCCTTTCAATCCGCAGTAGCGGTGGATGGAAAATTTAATAATCTGCATCTGTGATCCGAGTGATCTGATGAGATAGTGAGTAATAAACAAAGTGAGACGAGTCAACTTTTTTCTTGCAGTTTTTCAAAAATCTTCACGAGCTTTTTTGCGAGAACGGTTTTTTTTTCGCGCGAAATCGATTTGATTTTTCCGGACTTGTAAAACAATGTCAACGCATTGTCGTCGCTCTCCATCCCTGTATCCATGCGGCTTGCGTCGTTTCCAATGATGAGATCACATTTTTTCTCGCGCAATTTTTTCAATGCATTTTCATGCAGAAAATCCGTCTCCGCCGCGAAGCCGACGATGCAAAACTTTTTTTTGATTTTTGAAAGTGAAGCGAGGATATCGCGCGTCGGAACGAGCGAAATATTTTCGAGGCCGCCGTTTTTTTTGATTTTTTGCGCGCTGTAATGCGCGGGTTTGAAGTCCGCAACAGCGGCGCACATCACCGCGATGTCGATGCCATCGAGATGCTGATGCACCGCTTCGTACATCTCATCGGCGGTATTTATTTTGACGAGCGCAACGCCGCGCGGCGGCTTGAGGCAGACGGGCCCGCTGACGAGAATGACCTCGTGGCCCGCCTTGATCGCGGCATCCGCCGTGGCGTAACCCATTTTGCCGGAGGAGCGGTTGCCGATGTAGCGCACCGGATCGATGGGCTCGCGGGTGGGGCCGGCTGTGATGAGGAATTTCACGGGGGTGAAGAAAGGGCGGAGGGCGGAGGGATGAGGGCGGAATGCCTGATGAAATCGCACGCGTGCTTTGAGGTGACGCGCTGTATGATCCGCCGGGGACGGCGGACGCTACACACGTTCTTCGAACGTGGAGGAAGGATTTGTCGCTTCGCGAAATTGGTTCGAGGACACGACAGAGCGTGTCCCTCCAAGGGCGCGATGTTTATTCCGACGTCCGATGTTTTGCCAAAAAAGACGGATAAAAGTGATTTCACGGGTGCTTGCGCGTGGCGATGATCTCCCCGGCGCGCTGGACGATCTCATCGACATTCCAGAGGCGGCCGATGCCTTCGTAACCGCAGGCGAGCATCCCTTCCCCGGGGCCGATGAACTGTGCGCCGCGGGATTTGAGCGTCTCCACATTCGCCTTCGTCGCGGGATGGAGCCACATTTTTCCATTCATGGCAGGCGCGATGAGGAGCGGCGCAAGCGTGGCGAGGGCGATCTCGGTGAGCGGATTGTCTGCAAGGCCCGTGGCGAGCTCCGCGATGGTGTTTGCGGTGGCAGGGGCGACGATGAAGAGGTCGGCGCAATCCGCGAGATCGATGTGGCCGGGTCGCCAGCCTTCCTTTTCACCGAAGACGCTGGTCATCACCGGATTGCGGGAGAGTGTCTGGAAGGTGAGCGGGCCGACGAATTCCTGAGCGCCCTGGGTCATCACGACAAAGACATCGTAATTGCGCTTCACCAGTTTGCTCACGAGGTCGGCGGACTTGTAGGCCGCGATGGAGCCGGTGACGCCGACGATGATGGTGGATTTGTGTCCGGTGGTCATGGGAATCAATCGAGATCGAGCCTGCCGCTTGCCTGGCGCTCGGCAAGCATGATGGCGCGGAAGTTTTGAAAATCCTCCTCGGGCGAACCGCTGATGACGGTGTAATGATAATCGCGCCGGGCCTGCATTTCGTCGTTCGCATTGCGGAGGCGGACCTCGAGTTGCTCCGGGGTCTCGGTGCCGCGTTTGATCAGGCGCTGGCGCAGCACCTCCATGCTGGCCGGCATCAGGAACACATCGGCGATGGCTGCGCGGATTTTCTCATGCGTGGTCGCACGGATCATCGCGGCGCCCTGGATATCGACATCGAGCAGCACATCGGTGCCGCGATCAAGATTGCCCAGCACCGTCTCGCGGAGGGTGCCGTAGTGATTGCCGTGCACGGTGGCATGCTCGAGAAAATCGCCTTTTTCCACGCGCTGCAAAAAATCCTCCTTCGTGAGGAAGTAATAATCCTCGCCGTGGACTTCGCCGGGGCGGGCGGCGCGGGTAGTGCAGGAGACGGAGAAGACAAAGTCGGGCGTGCGCTTCAGGAGATTGCGCAGCGTGGTTTTTCCAGCGCCGGAAGGGGCGGAGAGTATGAAGAGGATTCCCTGGCGTTTAATGCTCATGGATTGGCTTGCGGGGGTTCGACCGTGACTTTGGTCTTAACCGAGTTTGCGATGTAACATTGCTCGTGGGCCATGTGATGGAGGTTATGCAATTCTTCAGCGGATGGAGTCTTGTCGCCGCTGAATGCAATTTCAGGCCGGAGAATGACCGAGGCAACCCAGGGCACGCCTTTTTCGTTTTTCTCCATGAGGCCGGTCGCTTCGTCGCGGTAGCTGTCCACCACGAAGCCTTTTTTGCCGGCGAAAAATAGAAAGGTGAGCATGTGGCAGCTCGAAAGGGAGGCAACGAATGCCTCCTCGGGATCGACGAACGCGGGATTTGAGAGCGGCACAGGCACGACCGACGGGGCGGGGGAAGCCTGGATGATCGCGCCTCCATCGAACTGCCACGTATGCTCGCGGGAATATCTTCCCTTAAGAAAATCGGGGTCGGTGCGTTTCCAATGGATGATGGCTTTGTGTCCGGACATGGCTGGTATTTATTCTATATTCTGGATTTGTTCGCGAATTTTTTCCATCTCCGCCTTGCAGGTGACCACGAGCTGGGAAATATCGACGTCGTTTGCCTTGGCCCCGAGTGTGTTTAATTCGCGGTAGATTTCCTGCGTCATGAAATCGAGCGTGCGCCCGATGGGCTCAGTCTTGCGAAGATTGTGGGCGAACTGCGCAAGATGGCTGTCGAGGCGGGTGAGCTCCTCGGAGATGTCGGATTTGTCGGCAAAGAAAACGACTTCCTTCATGAGGCGCTCGTCGTCCTTTGCAATATCGAGACCGGCTTTCTCGATGCGCTCGTGGAGCAACTGGCGGTATTTGCGGACGACGGCGGGGTGGAGCTGGCGAATTTTCCGGAGGGACTGGCGGACCACCTTGAGGTGCTTGATCAAGTCCTTCGCGAGATGCTTGCCCTCGCGCTCCTGCATGCTGACGAGGTCGGCCAACGCCTCCTTCAAGGCGCTCTCGACGTGGGGCCATGCAGCCTCGGTGGAAATCTGCTCCTCCTGCATGCGCAATACGCCTGGGGCGCGTAGCACGGTCTCGATGCTGATCTCGCCGGCGGCCTTGAGTTCCTTTTGCAACTCGCTCATCGCCTGAAAGTAGGTTTTTGCGAGCGCGACATCGAGCGCCTGTTTTTGCGAAACGCCTGCGGTGGTGTGAAATGCGACGATCACATTCAAGCGACCGCGCGAGACCTGGGCGTTGATGACATCGCGAACGCCGGGCTCCAGTACCGAGAGTTCGCGGGGGAGGTTTACCGTGACATCGCTCTGCTTGCGGTTCACCGAATTCAACTCGACGGTGAATTTTGTACCATTGTGGGCGCTCTGGCCCCGACCGTAACCGGTCATGCTTCTCATGGCAGCAGATTAAAAAGCGTGCGCGAAATTACAAATACAAACTCAAATGAGAGTAACACGGTTATTTTAACAAATATTCGGCAGCCTGGGCGACGTCCTTGTCGCCGCGGCCGGAAAGGTTAGCGATGATGACCTGCGCGGGCTTCATTTTCGGCGCGATTTTCAGGACATGGGCGATGGCGTGGGCGGATTCCAGCGCGGGAATGATGCCCTCGACACGCGCGAGCTTCTGGAAAGCGGCGAGTGCCTCGTCGTCGGTCGCGAAATCGTAATCGATGCGGCCAAGATCGCGCAGGTAGGAGTGCTCCGGCCCGATGGCAGCGTAGTCGAGACCGGCGCTCACGCTGTGGGTGAGCTGGACCTGGCCGTCATCATCCGCGAGCAGGAAGGTCTTGGTGCCTTGCAGCACGCCGAGCTTGCCGCCCTGGAAACGCGCCGCGTGATCGCCATCGCGAATGCCGCGACCGCCGGCTTCCACGCCGGTCATTTTCACCGATTCGTCATTCAGGAAGGGCCAGAAGAGGCCGATGGCGTTGCTGCCGCCGCCCACGCAAGCGATGAGCAGATCAGGGAGGCGATTCTCTTTTTCAAGAATCTGCCGGCGGGCCTCGTCACCAATGACGCGGTGAAAATCGCGAACCATCATGGGATAAGGATGGGAGCCGAGGGCGCTGCCGAGAATGTAGTGTGTCGTGCGGACATTCGTGACCCAGTCGCGCATGGCCTCGTTGATCGCCTCCTTGAGCGTCGCCTGGCCGGCGGTCACGGGAACGACTTTTGCGCCGAGGAAATTCATGCGCGCCACGTTCAGCGCCTGGCGTTCCATATCGACGGCGCCCATATAGATCACGCATTCCAGCCCCGCGCGGGCCGCCACGGTGGCAGTCGCGACGCCGTGCTGCCCGGCGCCGGTCTCGGCGATGATGCGTTTTTTGCCCATGCGCTGGGCGAGGAGGATCTGGCCGAGGGCGTTGTTGATCTTGTGCGCGCCGGTGTGGAGGAGGTCTTCGCGCTTGAGGTAGATTTTTGCGCCGCCGAGTTCCCTGGTCAGGCGTTCCGCAAAGTAGAGCGGGGTGGGGCGGCCGGCATATTCGCGGAGAAGATAGGCGAGTTCCTTCTGAAAGGCGGGGTCTTTGCGCGCTTTTTCGTATTCGGCGGTGAGGTCGTTCAGCGCCGTCATCAGCGTTTCCGGGACGAACATTCCGCCATAGGGGCCGAAGTGTCCACGGGCATCGGGAAGTGTTTCGAGATCAATCATGATGGGAGAGCAAGGTTAAGTGCTGCCGGGAAAAGCTGCAACGGATTTTGTGTCGGGAGCGTTTTTGATGGATGACAGCCGTCTTCATCATCAGCTGCGATTTCTCTTAAAACCAGCGTGTTAAATGGCTTGTTTATAAATAGGAATTACTGTCTAGTATTTATAAAGAGCAGTTTCCCACCCGATGATAAAAAGCGCCCTTGTAAATGATTTATCAAAATCCCAGTCCATTTCCAAAAAATGGGTGACAGCATCCTATGTGCTGGCAGCGCTTTATCTGGCGAGTGTCGCCGGCAGTTTGATCGTCCAGCACAGGCTTAACACCGAGTACCGGCAAACGCTCGAAAAAAGCCGGGCTTGGGGTGAGCGCAACAAGCATTACGTAAAATTTGCACAAGAGGCATTCCTGATCAGCACTGCCGGGAATTCGGCGGTTCCCGGCGCAAAGAGCGAAGAGGAGTGGAAAATAGCGCGCGATGTCCGCGAGGCTTTTTACAGGCAATTGAATGAGGACCAGGCGGATGTAAGCCAAAATGTCACAGGGGCGGACAAGGATAAATTGCTGAGCGACTTGAATGTGGTGAAAACGGGCATGGAAGGCCTGGCCGGGGAAAACGACAAGCTGTTTGAATTTTTGCAAAAGGGTCAAAAGGAGGAGGCTCACCAACAGGCACCAACGGTGGAGCAGCGATACCATATCCTGCTGAGGGCAATCTCTTATCTGCGTGATGATGCGGCCACTGTGATGAATGAACACCTGGATGAGCCTTTGGAGGCCGCCAAGGCACTCGAAAGGGTGCAGTATGTCATCGCAGGGCTTTTGCTGGTGATGGTGGCGATCCTCGTTACCTATGGAAATCGTCTTACGAACCGGGTGATTGCCGGTATCAAGGAGAAAGAGGATCTCCTTGCCCAGGTCCATCAGGCGGAGGACAAGTACCGCTCGATTGTTTATAATGCGGTGGAGGGTATTTTCCAATGCACGCCTGCGGGTCTTTACATCACCGCAAACATGGCGCTGGCGAAGATGTGCGGGTATGGATCCCCCGAGGAATTGATGTCCACGATCACAGACATCAATAACCAACTCTACGTAAATTCGAATACGAGCGAGGAGATTCTCATTTGCCTGGAAAAGAGCGGTGTCGTCACCGGCATGGAAGTGGAATTTTACCGGAAGGATGGACGCACGATCTGGATATCGCTCAACGTCCGCGCGGTGCGGGACGATGGAGGCGGTATTTTGTACCTGGAAGGAACGACTGAGGATATCACGGAAAAACGATGGGCCGAGTACAGGCGGAACCTGCAATATTCCACGACACGCGTATTATCCGAGGCGGCGACAGTTGCCGAGGCCAGGCCAAAAATCCTGCAGACGATTTGCGAGATCCTCGATTGGGACATGGGCACCGTCTGGAATGTGGATGAAGAGGGAAAGGAGCAGGTGCTGCATTGCAGCGAGATATGGCATCGCGCGAACATAGACATCGAGGAATTTGAACGGGAAACGTCGATGCTGACGTTTACCAGGGGCGAGGGACTGGCTGGAAAAGTGTGGAAGAGCCGGGAACCGGCATGGCTGCCCGACCTGGCGAACCAGGCAACCTCCATCAACGTGGCTATCGCGGCTAAAAATGGAATGCAATCCGCCTTCTGCATCCCGATCCAAACGCACGAGGAAGTCCTGCACGTGCTCGAATTTTTCAGCCCGAAGGCGTCGCAGCCGGATCCTGAGCTGCTGCAAACCCTTGCTGCGATCGGCACCCAACTGGGGCAGATGATCGAGCGCAAGCGCGGCGAAGAGGCGCTGCGCGAGAGTGAAGCGCGCAAAGGCGCGATCCTGGAGTCGGCGCTGGATTGCATCATCACGTTTGACCACGAGGGCCGCATTACGGAATTCAACCCGGCGGCGGAACGGGCATTCGGTTACAAGCGTGAAAATGCACTGGGCAGGGAGATGGTGGAACTGATCATCCCCGAAAGCCTGCGGGAGAGCCACCGCCGCGGGCTCGCACTTTACAACGCCACCACCAGCGGGCCGACGCTGGGCCGGCGCATTGAATTGACCGCGATGAAAGCCGTGGGCGTGGACTTCCCGGTGGAAATGGCGATCAGCCGCATCAATGTCAACGGCAAGCCGATGTTCACGGCGTACATCCGGGACATTACCGAGCGCAAACATGCCGAACGCGTGACCTCGGAACTCGCGGCGGTCGTCGAGTCTTCGAATGACGCAATCATCGGAAAAACCCTTGAGGGAAACATCATCAGCTGGAATGCCGGAGCCGAGAGAATCTACGGTTATCCCTCCGAGGAAGTGATCGGGCGCCATATGTACATGCTCATCCCGCCGGACCGTCTGAACGAACTCGGGCAAACGCTGGCCATCGTCAAGCGCGGCGAGAGCCTTGTGAATTTCGAGACAGTGCAGATGCGCAAGGACGGCAAACGTATCTGGGTTTCCCTCACGGAATCCCCAATCCGGAATGAGAGCGGAAAAATCACCGGTATTTCCTCGATAGCCCGCGACATCACCGAGAACAAACGCCTTGAAGAGCAGTTCCTGCAGTCCCAGAAAATGGAGGCCGTTGGGCGTCTTGCAGGCGGGGTTGCCCACGATTTCAACAACATCCTCACGGCGATCCTCGGATACAGCGACCTGCTTCTTTCTCAGATGACATCCACGCACCCGATGTATAAGAGCCTTTCCGAGATCCGGCGCGCGGGCGAGTTTGCGGCGTCGCTTACACACCAGTTGCTGGCTTTCAGCCGCCGCCAATCGCTGCAGTTAAAGGTTCTTGATATCAACGATGTGGTGAACAGCATTGAAAAAATGTTGAAGCGCCTCATCGGCGAAGACATCCAGATCATGACCGTGCTCGATACGGGCGTCGGTAAAATGAAGGCGGATGCAGGCCAGCTGGAGCAGGTGATCCTGAATCTCGCGGTAAATGCACGAGACGCCATGCCCAAGGGCGGGGTGATCACGATTCAGACCGCCAATGTAAAATTCCTCGCGGACGATCTCTTTCATATCAGCGAATTGACGCCGGGCGATTACGTGAAACTCATAATCAGCGACACCGGCAGCGGCATGACGGATGAGGTGAAGAAACACTTGTTCGAGCCATTTTTTACCACCAAGGACCAGGGCAAAGGAACCGGGCTCGGGCTGGCGACATGTTACGGCATTGTGAAGCAATGCGGCGGCCACATCATAGTGGACAGCATGCTCGGGCAGGGAACCACCTTCCAGATCTACTTCCCCCGCACGGAAGTGGAGGGCACGAAACCCGCGGCCAGAAATACTCTCCAGGAACTGCCGCGTGGCAGCGAGACAGTATTGATCGTGGAAGACGAAGTGACCGTGCGCAGCCTTGCGGCCCATATTTTGCGCAAACTCGGTTACAATGTGCTGGAAGCAGAGGATGCCGGACAGGCCCGGGAGGTGGTGAAATCCCTCGAGAGCGACCGGATCGATCTTTTACTCGCCGATGTCGTACTGCCAAACTCCGAGGGAGGGAAGGAACTCGCCGACTGGTTCCAGGATTTGCACCGGGAGTCCAAGGTGCTCTTCACGTCGGGTTACGTGGAGGAATCCGTATTTAAACATCATGGACTGGAACCCGGCATGGCTTTCCTGCAGAAACCATTCACCCCCGCGGACCTGGCACGCAGAGTGCGTGAAGTGATCGAGGGGTGACGAAAATTTTTTTCGGTGATACTTTTTACATAAACAGAAATGCAAAGGGTATACAGGGCATCTAAAATCGCATTTCGAATGATAATCCAAACAACCAATCAACCAGAATAGCATCCTGACTTTATTGATTTTTCTATGGATCACAATGAACCAGGCAGACCCATTGAAATCCTGCTGGTGGAGGACAATCCCGGCGACGCGCGATTGACCCGGGAAGTTTTTCTCGAGGGAAAGGTGCGGAACCACCTGAACATTGTGGACGACGGCGTAAAAGCGCTTGCCTACCTTCGCGGCCTGGGCGAATACAAAAATGCAACGAAACCGGATCTCGTGCTTCTGGATTTGAACCTTCCGAAAAAAGACGGCCGCGAGGTGCTCGCCGAAATCAAGGCAGATCCCAAGCTCAAGCAGATATCAGTCATCATTCTGACCGCCTCGCCAGCCGAGGAAAATATTTTAAAAGCGTATAATTTAAACGTAAACTGCTATCTCACAAAACCCGTGGACCTGGATGCATTCATAGAGGCTGTGAGGACGATCGACGATTTTTGGATCAGCGTCGTGAAGTTGCCGGTCAACTGAACTCCATCATGGCAAATAACGACGTAAACGTATTGCTCATCGAAAACGATTTTCAGCAGGCCGAGCTTTTAAAAAAGGTGATGGCGAAATCGAGCGACCCGCATTTCAACCTGACCCATCGCAATACCCTCACGGGCGGCTTGCAGTGGCTGAAGGCAAACGAGGTTCATCTTGTCCTCCTCGATCTTGGCATGCCCCCGGAAAGCGAGGGATTCGAAACTTTTGAAAAAGCGCGCGCTGCCGCCCCGGATGTGCCGATCATCATCCTCAGCGGCAACGATGACGAGGAACTCGCGATCCACACGGTGCAGCACGGCGCGCAGGATTATCTCGTCAAAGGGCATGACGACAATCCCCACTGGCTCACCCGCTCCATGCAGTATGCGATCGAGCGCAAACGCACCCAGCAGGAGTTAAAGGCGGCTTACGATGAGCTGGAGAAACGGGTCATCGAGCGCACTTCCGAGTTGAGCAAGACCAACAGCGATCTCGAGCGTGAAGTCAGCGAACGCAGCCGTGCCGAGGAGGCATTGCTTCAAACGAACAAGCGGCTTGCCGAGACACTGGACGAACTGAGGAAAACACAGCAGCAGATCATCCAGCAGGAGCGCCTGCACGCGTTGGGCCGCATGGCCAGCGGCATTGCGCATGATTTCAACAACTCGCTCGCCCCCATCCTCGGTTTCAGCGAATTGCTTCTCATCCGCCCCGGCATTCTCGATGACCGCGAAAAGGCAAAGAGCTACCTGCAAATGATCCACACGGCGGCGAAGGACAGCGCAAAGGTCGTGAGCAGGCTGCGTGATTTTTACCGTTACCGCGAGCAGGAGGAGATTTCGCTTCCTGTCGTTTTGAGCGATCTCGTGCAGCAGGTTATCTTGCTGACGCAGCCAAAATGGAAGGACCAGTCGCTCGCAAAGGGAATCAACATCAGTATCCAGACCGATTTTAATAACGTGCCGACGATTTCCGGCAATGAATCCGAACTGCGGGAAATGCTCACGAACATCATGCTGAATGCCGTGGATGCGATCGTCGAGCAAGGGGATGGCTCCGTCACATTCCGCACCTTTCAAAGGGGGCCGATGGTCGCGCTGCAGATCGTCGATACAGGAGCAGGCATGTCCGAGGAAGTCCGTCTTCGATGCATGGAACCGTTTTTCTCCACCAAAAATGATCGCGGCACCGGCCTCGGCCTCGGCATTGTCTACGGCATTGTCCGGCGGCATGGCGGCAAGATTGATATCGGGAGCGAGATCGGGACGGGGACCATGATCACCATCATGCTTCCGATTCACCGGGATGTTGTTTTGCCGGAGCCACCGCCTGTGCCAGTGTCGGAAAAACGGCAGCTGAGCATACTGGTTGTCGAGGACGAGCCGCTCGTGCGCGAAGTGATTTCCGTTTATCTCAATATCGACAAACACCAGGTGGAAACCGCGGTGAACGGACTCGAGGGGCTCGAAAAATTCCGTGCCGGGATTTTTGACCTTGTCCTTACCGACCGTGCGATGCCGCAAATGAACGGCGACCAGCTCGCCGCAGCCATCAAAAAGATCAATCCCACCAAGCCGGTGATATTGCTGACCGGCTTCGGGGATTTAATGCTCGGCGCCGGGGAACAGCCGGACGGGGTGGACCTGGTGTTGAGCAAGCCTTTCACGATGAACCAGCTTCGGGACGCGGTCGCCAGGTTCACAAAAAAATAAGTCACGGGATTACCGTAGCGCTTCAATGCTGTAATTATTGCGAATGCAACAGCCACCATCAGCCAGGACTTTCCGGGTGTTACTCATCGAGGATGACCCGATGGATGCGCTGCTTATACGCGAGCTTCTCTCCGAGGCCGGGGCACACCCTGCTTTTGAGCTTTTTCAAGTCGCCGACACACTGGCCCTCGGCCTGCAAGCCATCGATGCCGGCAATATCGACCTTGTCCTGCTGGATTTGTCGCTGCCGGACAGCTTCGGCCTGGAAACCTTCAGACGCGCGCACCAAAGGGCCCCTCATTCACCGATCATCATCCTGAGCGGGCACGACGACGAAACATTATCGGTGGAGATGTTGCACGAGGGCGCCCAGGATTACCTCGTAAAGGGTCAGTTCGACCAGCGCCTGCTGGTGCGCGCCATGCGCTACGCGTGCGAGCGGCATCGGATCGAGGAGACGCTTGCCATGGAGCGCAACCTCCTTAAAGGCCTGGTCGATAACATCCCCGACTCCATTTACGCAAAAGACATCGAGGGGAGGTATGTGATCGACAATATTTCCCATTTCCGCCGTCTGCACGCGGAAAAGGAAGAGGACGTCGTTGGTAAAACGGTGTTTGACTTTTTCCCGGAGGAGATCGCCATGGAGTACCATGCCTACGACCAGGCGATCATGCTTTCGGGCAAACCCCTGCTGAACCATGTGGAACCCGGGATCAGCCCCGACGGCGAACCGGGCTGGGTTTCCACCACGAAAGTCCCGCTGCACGATGGCCTGGGCGTCATCACCGGGCTCGTCTGCATCACCCGCGACATCACCGAGCAGAAGCGGGCGGAGGATGGGCAGCTGAAGGCCAATGCGGCGCTTGCGCAGAACAGGGAGGAACTGCTTCACACGCTCGGGGATTTGAAAAAGGCCCATGAGGAATTGCGCAGCGTGCAGCTCCAGTTGATCGAGGCCGAGAAAATGAAATCGATCGGCCGCCTCGCCGCAGGCGTCGCGCATGAGGTCAAGAATCCGCTCGCGATCATCACCATGGGAATCGAATATCTTTCGCGGGAATCTTTTTCCAGTGACAGCAACATCCCCGAGGTGCTCAGCGATATTTCCGGCGCCGTAAAACGTGCCGATCAGGTGATCCACGGGCTTCTTGATTTTTCCGCGCCGAAGAAGCTGGAGATGAAGGAGATCGATTTAAACGCGATCATCGAGCAGTCACTGGTCCTGGTGCGGGGGGAAATGCACGGCGAGGGGTTCGAAATCGTGAAGAATCTGAGTCCCGATCTTCCGCTTGTGAAGCTCGATACAATCAAGATCGGGCAGGTCTTTATCAATATTTTTACCAATGCCATCCACTCCATGGGCGATGGCGGCACGTTATCGGTGCGCACTTTTGCGCGCCAGCTCGCGGGAGTGGGGCCCAATGTTGGGGACAACCGGTCGGAATCATTTCGCGTGGGCGAGATGGTGGTGGCCGCCGAAATCGACGACACAGGCCCGGGAATTCCGGAGGACAAATTGCGGAAGGTGTTCGAGCCGTTCTTCACCACCAAGCCGACCGGCAAGGGAACGGGGCTCGGTTTGACGGTATCAAAGACCATTATTGATCTTCATGGCGGAACCATTGATATTGTAAACAGACCTGAAGGAGGAGCGAGGGTCACGGTCACGTTCAGGGTTTGAATTTATTATGACTAAAAAACGAATTTTGATTGTGGACGACGAGTCCGGCTTCACCCATCTGCTCAAACTTACCCTCGAAAAAGCTGGCGACTACACCGTCATGGAGGAAAACGATGGGACGCGTGCGCGGGACGTGGCCCGGAGCTTCCTGCCCGATCTTATTTTGCTCGATATCGTGATGCCGAAGATCGACGGCGGCGACGTCGCCTCGCAAATCAAGGCCGATCCCGTTTTGAAGAATACGCGCATCGTTTTTCTCACCGCGATCGTGTCAAAGAAGGAAGCTGGCTCCGGCGGTTTGATCGGCGGATTTCCGTTCCTGGCAAAGCCTGTCACGCTCGAAGGCTTGATCCAGTGCATCGAGGATAATCTGGCATAGCAACCGGGCGGTGGTGCTTTTTAAGGCATCAGGACAGGCGCCGATCAATGCAATGCGCCCCAAAGCGGCTCCAGGTCGGAATCCTCCATGGCAATCATGCGGCACTTCGGCTCCAGGGTGACTGCCTGGTCCAGATATTCCTTCGCTGTTTCCAGCTTTCCGAGCTGGCATTCGTAGCAGGCAAGATTGTAGCGGATCATGGCCTCATCCGGATGCTTCTCCACGGCATCGAGTAGTATCGTTTTTGCGGCTTCGATGGTCTGCGCCCGCCGGGTTGCATAGGCGAGGGAGATCGCCCACTGTGGATTTGAAGGATCGCGATCGAGCATTTTCTTTGCCTCGGTTTGCATCGACCCCCATTCCTTTTTTCCGCCATGGATCGCGATTCTTACGGCGATTAACTCGTCCAGATCCGAGTATTCGGAGGCTATCTCCCCGAGCTCGGCGATTGCATCCTCATACATGCCCAGTTCCACGTAGCCCTGTGCCGCTCTCAAGTGGTAGATATCTTCGGATTCCAGGGACATTTTTTAGTTTTCAAGCCAGGGCAGGGCTCATTGCGGCGTCGCGCCATCGGCTTCGAAGAGACTGTTTAACAAATTAGCCAGGCGATAGCCAGCAAGAGCGATGCGGCGGCACGCGACATCATGCGCATTGCCGACGAACAAGGGAGTCAGGGTGACCGCTTCAAAATCGCCCGGATGCGGGCCGTGCGGATACCCGAACTTGCATGCATAGCGGTAGCTTTCCCGCGCCCACACATGGGGATCTCCCACGTTTGCAAGCTCCGCCATGCTGCCCGGGGGATAACGTTCCATGATTTTCGCCGCTTGATTTTTGATCACACCGGCCGCCGGCACGCCCGGCCGCTCCGAGGGCCACGGGCTGTAGTAAAGCTCGATGACCTTTCCACCCTGAACCCCAAAGCGGTAGGCTCTGTCCCAGAAAGCGTGCAGGTTTGCGGGTTTCGTTTTCGAAAGGTCGGAGAACGGCACGCCTGCGATGAAATAGCCGTTGCCGCCCTTGTCGTTCCAATCCACGCAATGCAGCGGCTGGTGGATATCCCCTGTGAAATGGATGAGCATCGCCATCGCCAGGGATTTCTGCGGGCCGCTGCTCCCGGAGTCTTCGAAAGTGGCGAACGCCTGCTGCAAGGCCCAGAGCACATTCGGCACCGCCGGCTCGGCATACCCGCGGCCATCGGGTGTGTAATTCACATCCATGTAATGCCACGCAGAGTAAGGGTAGCCCTTTTCGGCGCGCATATCGTCCATGTAGCACCCTGCGGTGACAAAATTGTAGGGCTTGTGGTTATTGTACCGGTTGTCCAGCGTGCGCACCAGCGCATCGACCCGTGCGCGCACATCCGGCCGCACCTGCTCATACGCGATTTCCCCCACGAGCATGTGCCCGGTGCTGTCCCACGCGAGGGCTTGCACGGCTCCGCTTCCGAGGATCAGCAGGACCAGAAAAATCCGGAAACAGGGGGAACTCGTCACAGCCATTCCAAATAGCACCGGGAGGGAGTTTGTCGAGTTATCTGATTTTGCAAAAAAAGGGGAGGTCAGCAGACCATGCCCCTTTTGCCTTCCGGGCCATGGGCATACGGCTTTTCGCCGACCCACCGGTCGTCCACCGGTTCGCTGTCAAGCTGGTAACGCGAGTCGGAAGAAAGTCGGAAACGGTTGGAGTGATTGTCGAGGCTCGCATGGATGGTCCCCATCGTAAATGTCAGCACGTCGCCGGCCTCAAATTCCGTGGTCAACCAGCGCCCGCCCAGCTTCTCCCTCAGCGAGACCGGGTTGCTTGAGAGCCGTCCGTCCCAGTCCTGCCATTGTTTTTTGCCGGACTCGATTTCGGCTGCGTCGGGATAATTTGTGCAATAGGCGTCCACGTCGCGTTCGAGGTAATTGCGCAGCTTCTCCGCCTTGCGGTGCGAATTTTCCAGGATCATCAGGCCGCCCACCTCCACCGGCACATCGCCAATGGGCGTCCACGCCGTGAACAGGTTCCGCGTTCCGCGGCCCATATAGACCACGTCGCAATGGGGATAAATGCCGTTTCCGCCGCCCGGCACCGCGCGAAACCAGGTGAAATCGTAATGCCGCACCGCGCCACCCAGGAACCGCGTGTAAAGATCAATCATCCTCCCCGAGTAGAGGAGTTTTTGCAGCGGGGCATTGTCTGCCGTCAAAGGCTCAAAATCGACGCCGGTTGCGCCGGGTTTGCTGATGGCGTCCATCGCGGGATGATTTTCGTCGAGAAGACCAAATCCCGCCAGCCGGTTTGTGATTTCCGCGCGTGCTTCCAGCACTTGGTCGCGGTCGAGATAACCGCGCAAAAAGAGATAACCATCTTCCTGCATCCGGACCTTCAATGCATCCGGATCATTCGCAAGATCGGTGGAATTGTGCAATTCCCCGAATGCCTCCGCCGATGTGTCCAGGGTCTGGCCGAATGATGTGAGGGGTTGTGCTGCGACGTTCATGATTTTTCCACCATACCTGCACGCGGCCAAAAAAGAATGGCTTCCATGGGAAAATACATGGATTTTTTGGTCAGTATCCCCCTACGGCTTTGCCGGAGCAGCAGCAACAGCAGGCGTGATCTCAAATTTGATCGCCACGGGCTGCACGGCTGTCTGGATCTGCGCCTCACAGTCCTCGATTGCCTTCTCTGCATCGGCAAGCTTTGCTGCGTCGTGCGATTTGCTTGCGGCGCGCCAGTTGAGGTTGAGGGGGCTTTGCAACTGCTCGATCAAGGCCAGCGCTTTTGTTGCCCTGGTTGCGGCGGGACCTTCGGTCAATACGCTCATGTTCCAGCCCTTTGCGAGTTCCTCATTGGAAAGCGTCGCCACCACCGTCCCATCCATCGAGGCGGAGTATTTTCCCGCTGGCAGGGCGGGGATCGTCAGCATCCAGCGCGAAAGGTCCGCGATCTCAGGCATCAGTTTCAGTGCGGGCGCCGCCGCCACGGGTAATGGCCATGGCTGGCACTCGTCCAGTCGTGTGAACGCAATTTTACCGTCCTTCGCTGACTCCTCCGTGATCTTGCAATGGCTGCTGTCCGACACCGTGCCATCCGGCTTGATCGTGGCGGAACTGACTTCTCCATCGGCGCCGAGCCCTTTAAGAATGACAGCCGCCATGCAGTATTGGCCGGGAATCCTCACATGCACAGCATCCCCAAGGAGCGGGATACCGTGGGGCTGGTCCGCCCACGCTGTTGCGAAAGCTTTCAATTTCTCGAGCCCCGGCACACCGCTATCGGGTTTCAAGGCCGCGGCACGATCCGCCAGCGACGTGGCGTCAACGAGAATCCTGTTCTTGCCCCAGGCATCGAGAAGCGCATGGTACTGGTCAATCACAGGGATCTTTTCCGTTTTCCCCATCGACTTCAGGGCCTCTGTAAAAGCATCCAGCCGCTGGCAACGATCACTTGTCCACTGGCCTGTGAGGCTTCCGTCATTCACCGGGCTGGAGGAAAAGAGCAGCGGTTGCGCCGGCAACGCACGGATTTGTTCAGCGAGCTTTTTCATCCCTGCGACGTAGCCTTCCGGCGTTGGTGCAGCGTTCACATCATTCATCCCGAGTTCCACGCTCACGATCGTCGGCTTCCACGCCGCTACATCGTAATCGAACCTTCCCAATATATCCGCCGTCTTGTTGCCGCCTATACCCGAGTTGCGAAAATGCAGATGCAGTTGCGGATAGCGCGTACGGTAGTAGGCCTCGATGTAATTTGTATGCAGTCGCTGCGCCGTGATGCTGTCCCCGGACATCACCCAGGTGTCGTTATCCTTGAGTGTGATTATTGGATCCGCGTGGAGCGATACAATGGAGGAGATGATGAGGGTGAGGGAGCAAAGGGAGGTGCGCATGGGGCATCCTTTCTCCGCTGCATTTTCTCCGGCTACAAGGTTATTCCTTCCTTCCATCTCCGAACTGGGGTTCGTTTCATCGAGGGTGGAATTACACAAAACTAACATCAGGCTTGACAGTACTGATCATTTGCTTCACGCTGAGAGAAGTGAAAAGCCTTGGTTTAATCCAGTCCTTCGCGCTTCTGACGAGTAGCATTCTCGCCGGAAGCCCAGTTTGCCAAATAAATCCGAATCTGTGTAACTCGACTCTTGAAGATCTGAGTCTGGGAGAAGCCGAAGGGCAACGCGGCAACCTGAGGTCGTGGGCGACAATCTGTGAAAAACCCTCTGCATTATCCGACTTCAATCAAAGTGATCCCCAGAGTAATCCAACCAAGCCGAGCGCAGCGAGACAACCTTGCTCTCTGAAAACCCAATAAAATCCAAGGTAATCCAAGCAAATCAAAGGTAAAAAAATGCAACTAATCCAAGTAAACCGACGCAGCGAGCGACTAGGAACTAGGAACAGGTGCCCCTTGGGCCGCTTATCCGGCCTAAAAGTCTCAAAAAAGCAATGAAATGAAGAAACTGACAACCATCACCAGGGCAATCCCGACCTTGCCGATCATGCCGGCTGTGGTGCCAAGGAGTGTGCCCCATGTGGAGCGGCCCGCGGGAAGGATGCCTCGGCCCGCGAGCAATTCGCCGATGAGGACGCCCACGATCGGCCCGACAAATGCGCCGATCAGCCCGAAAAACATCCCCACTACGGCACCTACGATCCCGCCAAGTGCCCCCCAGCGGGTGGACCCGAACATTTTTGCCCCTACCGATCCGCTCAAGAGATCCACGGCCAGCGCGAGCATCATCAACACGCCGAGGACGATGAGCATGATCGTGGCTGCGCGATTTTCGGAGCCGAGAAAAAGATAATGCAGCACGGCTCCCGCAAAGATCAATACGGCCCCGGGTATCCATGGCAGGATCGATCCGATCAGACCCACCAGCATGAGGAGCATGATCACGAACCACCAAATTGTCGTCATATGAATTTAAGATTTGCGATTTGCACGGGAGAAACTAAACATCTTAGTTCCGAAACATAAACTTAAACAGAGAGATTTTAAATATGGCACTCACAGTAGGCAGCAAAGCACCCGATTTCACCCTCAAATCCAAAAATGCAGACGGCCTCGTGGACGTCAGCCTGGCTTCAAACCTTGGCAAAAAGAACACGCTCATCCTGTTTTTTCCGCTCGCTTTCACGGGCGTCTGCACCACGGAGTTGTGCGAAGTGAGCCAGGGGCTCCAGTCGTATTCCGACCTTAATGCAAGCGTCATCGGAATCAGCGTGGACAGTCCGTTTGCGCAGGAGGCATGGGCAAAGAAGGAAAACATCACGATCACGCTCGCGAGCGACCTCAACAAGGAAGTCACGAACGAATACGGCGTGCTTTTCAAGGGCATCGCGGGAATCGGCGACAGCTCGGCGCGCGCCGCTTTTGTGGTCGATCAGTCGGGCGTGATACGGTACAGTGAGCAGACGCCTACGCCGAAGGTTCTTCCAAATTTCGACGCAATCAAGGCGGCACTCGCAAAACTTAACTGATCAATAAAGGGCCAAATCAAGGGGAGGGGACATCACATCATGAGCGACACGTTCAAAGCACTCGGGAAATTCGATCTCGGTAACGGCAAACAGGGCAGCTACTATTCGCTGCCCGCGCTGGAAGAGGCAGGCATCGGCAAAATCTCCAGGCTTCCCGTTTCGATCCGCATTGTCCTTGAATCCGTACTGCGTAATTGCGACGGAAAAAAAGTGTCGGAGCAGGACGTGCATGCCCTGGCGAACTGGAACGCGAAAAAGCCCGCCCAGGTGGAGATTCCCTTCGTCGTGGCCCGTGTGGTGTTGCAGGATTTCACCGGAGTGCCATTGCTCGTGGATCTCGCGGCGATGCGCTCCACGGTCTCCAGTCTCGGGCGCGATCCGAAAATGATCGAGCCGCTCGTTCCGGTGGATCTTGTGGTGGACCACTCGGTGCAGGTCGATTTCTTTGGGTCGGCGCAGGCTTTGCAGTTCAACCTGGAACTGGAATTCAAGCGCAACCGGGAACGCTACCAGCTCCTCAAGTGGGGACAGCAGGCATTCGAGACATTCGGCGTGGTGCCTCCCGGCATCGGCATCGTGCACCAGGTCAACCTCGAGTATCTCGCAAAAGGCGTGCTCGAGTGCGGCGGCGTCTGGTTCCCAGATACGCTAGTCGGCACCGATTCGCATACGACGATGATCAACGGCCTCGGGGTCGTGGGCTGGGGCGTGGGCGGCATCGAGGCGGAAGCCGGCATGCTGGGCCAGCCTGTCTATTTCCTCACTCCTGAAGTCGTGGGGGTGAATCTCACCGGCACGCTCAAGGAAGGCGTCACCGCCACGGACCTGGTCCTGCACATCACTCAGATGCTGCGCAAGGCGAAGGTCGTCGGGAAATTTGTGGAATTTTACGGTACAGGTGCGGCTTCGCTCCCGGTCGTGGATCGCGCGACCATCGGAAACATGGCTCCGGAATACGGCGCGACGATGGGCTTCTTCGGCATCGACGCGGAAACCGTCACTTATCTCCGCGCCACCGGCCGGAGCGAAGAGCTGTGCGATGCGTTCGAGAATTATTACAAGGCGCAGGGTCTCTGGGGAATTCCTGTCAGCGGACAGATTGACTACAGTGTCGATCTCGCACTGGATCTCTCAACCGTGGTTCCCGGCGTGGCAGGACCAAAACGCCCGCAGGACCACATCAATCTTCCGGATCTCAAGGAAACCTTCAATACACTTTTCAAAAAGTCGTTGCCCGATGGCGGCTACGGCAAAAGCGAGGCGGATCTCGGTAAAAAAGTGGAAGTCCACCTGAATGGCGGCGGGGCGCACAGCGGTCGCACGATGCCCGAGAGTGTGGGCGCACAGGCGCTTAATTTTACGGAAATGGTTTCCAATCGTCCGACACCGGATGTGGTGGAGGATTTGAAGTCCGATCCTTACAGGCACGGCGATGTCAACATTGGCAATGGCAGTGTGCTCATCGCGGCGATCACCAGTTGCACCAACACGAGCAACCCGAGCGTGATGCTTGCGGGTGGCCTGCTCGCGAAAAAGGCGGTCGAGCGCGGCTTGAAGATCAACGCGTCGATAAAGACCTCGCTGGCGCCGGGATCGCGCGTGGTATCGGATTACCTGGACAAGACCGGTCTTCAACCCTACCTCGACAAACTCGGTTTCAACATCGTTGGCTTTGGTTGCACGACATGCATCGGAAACTCCGGCCCCCTGCACCCGGCGATCGAGGAAGCGATCACGAAAAACGATCTCATCACCGCGGCCGTGCTAAGCGGCAACCGTAATTTCGAGGCGCGTATCCACCAGAACATCAAGGCGAACTTCCTCATGTCGCCGCCGCTCGTTGTGGCATTCGCCCTTGCGGGCAGGGTGGACATCGATCTGAGTAAGGAGCCGATCGGGAAGGGAAGCGATGGCGCCGATGTTTATTTGAAGGACATCTGGCCATCCCTGGCGGAAATCCGCGAGGCGATGTCGAGCGCGTTGAAGCCGGAGGTTTTCCGCAGGCTTTACACCAATTTCGCAAACCAGAATCCGAAGTGGAACGAGATTCCATCCTCAGTCGGCGAAGTGTACGCGTGGGATCGGGATTCGACCTATATCCAGGAGCCTCCGTTCTTTGCGGATTTCTCGATGCAGCCGGGAGAGATCACGGAAATCAAGGGTGCGCGTCCGCTGGGTATCTTTGGCGACAGCGTCACCACCGATCACATCAGCCCCGCTGGCGCGATCAAGAAGACGTCGCCCGCCGGCAAGTATCTGATGGACAATGGCGTCGCCTACGAAGACTTCAACAGCTACGGCTCACGCCGCGGCAACGACCGAGTGATGACCCGTGGCACCTTTGCCAACGTCCGCATCAAGAATCTCATGGTTCCCGGGATCGAGGGCGGTGTGACCATTCATCAACCCGACGGGGAACAATTGTCGATCTACGACGCTTCCATG
>Ga0302319_10002612_pt1 | contig 38458 bp, 24 predicted proteins | sample Bog_T0_2_FD_203319 | JGI IMG/M metagenome (GOLD analysis project Ga0302319, IMG submission 203319) | Peat permafrost microbial communities from Stordalen Mire near Abisko, Sweden - Bog_T0_2 | ecosystem: Environmental > Terrestrial > Soil > Wetlands > Peat | place: Sweden: Abisko, Stordalen Mire... | reverse complement strand
AGGACAGCGTGCAACGCGGCGCGAATCATCGTCCACCAGATTAACGCGGATTAGACAGCCCCGCGGTCTCCGGGTTGCGCAACCAAACCCCTCGTGTTACTATTTATTCGTACCCCTTCGGATAGCTCAGTGGGAGGTGTGCGCTTTTGGCGCCGCCGCTAGCACCAATGAGGAAATATGGCAAAAAAACCAGGCAAGAAATATTCCGCTGCGTTTAAACAGGTCGAAACGCGCGCTTACCCCCTCGACCAGGCAGTCCCTCTCCTCCAGAAGATCAAGTTTGCGAAGTTCGACGAAACGGTCGAAATTCACATGCGCCTTGGTGTCGATCCCAAGCACGCCGATCAGATGGTGCGCGGCACTGTTCTCATGCCGAACGGCCTCGGCAAGTCCAAGAAAGTTCTCGTCATCACGAGCGGCGATAAGTTGCGCGAAGCAACCGAAGCCGGCGCCGATTATGTGGGTGGCGAAGACATGGTCAACAAGATCCAGTCGGAAGGCTGGACGGATTTTGACGCTGTCATCGCAACGCCCGATATGATGCGCTCGGTCGGTAAACTCGGCAAAGTTCTCGGTCCGCGCGGCCTCATGCCGAACCCGAAAACCGGGACCGTGACTGTCGATGTGGCCAAGGCCGTTCTTGAAACCAAAGCCGGCAAAGTGGAATTCCGCGTCGATAAGACGGGCATCATTCACGCTCCGGTTGGCAAGACGAGCTTTTCGGCGGTCAAGCTGGTGGAGAACGCTTCCAGTCTGATTTCAGCCGTCCTCAAGGCCAAGCCATCGGCAGCCAAGGGCAAGTATGTGAAGAGCGCAACGCTTTGCTCGACGATGAGCCCGGGCATCACCATTGACGTTGCGGAGTTGTCGGCGAAGGACGCGGCTGCCCGCGAGTAGTTCGGATTCGCTTTTAAGGTTCACATCATGAAGAACAGAGAAGACAAGAAAAAAGATTTCGAAGACCTGCGCAAGGCGCTCGAATCTGTCCACAACGTGTTCGTCACCGGATACGAGAAGATCACAGTGGATCAGGATTTCAACCTCCGCAAGACCATTCGCGGCGCTGGCGGTTCCTATAAGGTCATCAAGAATAACGTGGCGGAGAAGGCTTCCGTCGGTTTGCCGGCCGAGCCGGTGCTGCAGGGTCTCAAGGGCATGACGTCGCTCGCGTGGACCACGGGCGATCCCGTTGCTCTCGCGAAGGCGTTAACCGCTTACGCGAAGACGACCCCGGCTTTCACTTTCAAAGCGGGCCTTGTCGAAGGCCGCGCGGTCGATATCAAGGCGATCGGCGAATTGGCCAGTCTTCCTCCGAAGGAAGAGGTTTTCGCCAAACTGCTTTATCTCATCAACGCTCCGGCACAGAGACTTGTGACGACGTTGGGCGCGGTTGGACGTAACTTGGCCGTTGTGGTGGATCAGGGCGTTCAGAACAACAAATTTCAGTCGTAAGAATTTCAAACAAGTTTATTTCTTAAGGGAGTCACTAAGATCATGGCGGATATCAACGCAATTGCGGACCAGATTCAGGGGTTGACGCTGCTCGAAGCGTCGCAGCTCGTGAAGTTGCTCGAAGAAAAGCTGGGTGTTTCGGCGGCGGCGGCAGCCCCGGTAGCCGCGGCAGGAGCGGCTGCGGCCGCAGCCCCGGCAGCGGAAGAAAAGACCGAATTTACGGTGGTTCTGAACGCCGCTGGCGCCAACAAAATCAACGTCATCAAAGTAGTTCGCGAAGTCACCAGCCTCGGCCTCAAAGAAGCCAAGGATCTGGTGGATGCGGCCCCCAAGCCGGTCAAAGAAGGTGTCAGCAAAGATGAAGCTGAGACCATTCGTAAAAAGTTCGCCGACGCTGGCGCAACCGTCGAAGTAAAGTAGGTAACTACTCTAACTTCATACGTTTGTTGCAGTTGCGGTCCCTTTGGTGGGGATTTTTGGCGGCACGCCGAGCCTTCGGTTCGCGTGCCGCCATTGAGCTTTCTTGCGGAATTTGACTGGTTGACGATTCAGTGCTATCCTCTTAACGTTGGCGAGGTATGCACCGGATTTAAACCGGGAATAGGTGACGGTGGCGCTGGAACCCTGGAACTTGTATTGCAAGCCGGTCGTACCATCGCGCGGAGACGCTGTGTCTTCGTGCGGCAACGCCATTGGTGTATTCCACTCCGATCCTGTTTTTTCCCGCAGCATTCAAGCAAATTTTATCCATCCGGAATGTTTCTTATTTTGGCGGAGCAATTCATTGTCCAATGAATTTGCTTCGCTTGATTGTTTGGTTTCGAGGCAGTCGCTACTTTAAAGCGGCGCCTGTAGTAACGGAGCTCCCGAATCCTTATGTCTTCTGAAAACGGCCTGGCCCCCGATCGAGTTGATTTTTCCAAGATCAAGACTTCGATTCCGATCCCGAATCTGATTGAAGTCCAGCGTAATTCCTATGAGCAGTTTCTGCAGATGGATCTGTTGCCGAATGAACGCGACGACATCGGTCTGCAGACGGTGTTTACTTCCGTGTTTCCGATCTCCGATTTCCGCGGCGTCAGCCAGCTGGAATTCGTCGACTATTCGATCGGTAACTGGGAGTGTAAGTGCGGAAATCTAAAGGGGTTACATCACCTTCGTTCAACCTGCCGCAACCCTGCGTGCGGAGCGGCTATCAAGACCGATCCGTTCCACCCCGGCGACGTTCTCTGTCACCATTGCGGCACCTTTAACAAGAACATCGTTACCTTCTGTAATAAGTGCGGCGACCCGGTTGGCCTGCAGCTGAAGTACGATCAGGCCGAGTGCGAAGAGCGGGGCATGACGTACGCCGCTCCCCTCAAAGTGACCATCCGCCTCACCGTTTACGCCAAAGATCCCGAAACGGGAGCCAAAAGCGTACGCGACATTAAAGAACAGGAAGTCTTTTTCGGCGAAATCCCGCTGATGACCAACAACGGTACGTTCATCGTGAACGGTACCGAGCGCGTCATCGTCAGCCAGTTGCACCGTTCGCCTGGCGTGTTCTTCGAACGCGTTCCGGCGCAGGGCTATTTCCTCGGCAAGATCATTCCGTATCGCGGCAGTTGGGTCGAATTCGAATACGACAACAAGAATTTGCTGCACGTTCGCATCGATCGCAAGCGCAAGTTTTACGGTTCCGTGTTCCTGCGCGCTCTCGGTCTTGAAACCGACGAGCAGATTCTCAAGACGTTCTATCGCATCACCAAGGTCAACGTTAAAGACGCCAAGCTGCAATGGCAGGTGGATGACAGCCTGATCGGCATGAAGCTGTCGTATGCCATCTCGTCCAAAACCGGCGAAACGGTCGTCCCGCAGGGCCGAAAGATTACCCCCAGCGTGATGAAGGAAGTGGTTAAGTCCAAAATCACACAGGTGGAAGTTGCCGTCAACGATCTGGAAGGCGCCTTCATCGCGGCCGACGTGGTCGATATGTCGACGGGCGAAGTCCTGATCGATGCTAATCAGGAACTGACCTCCACCGTGGTCAGCAAGCTGATTGAAGCCGGCATCACGAGCTTCGAAGTCTTCTTCCCGGAGCGCGACGAAGTTGGCACCGTCATCTCCACCACGCTCCGCAAGGATCCGGTCAAGACACGCAAAGAAGCGCTGATCGAAATCTACCGTAAACTGCGTCCGGGCGATCCGCCCACCGTCGACACCGCAACCCAGTTGTTCGAAGGTATGTTCTTCGATCCGCGCAAATACGATTTCTCGCGCGTGGGCCGCATGAAGTTCTCGATCAAGATCTACGATGCGCCGGAGTCGCCGAAGCGCATGACCGCGGACGGCACCAAGGTCTACGATCCGCGCATTCTGCACCGCGAAGATTTCCACGACACCATCCGCTACCTGCTGAAGCTCCGCAAGGGCATCGGCGTGGTCGATGATATCGATCATCTCGGCAACCGCCGCGTTCGCGCCGTCGGCGAACTGCTCGAAAATCAGTTCCGCATCGGCCTCGTCCGTATGGAACGCGCCATCAAGGAAAAAATGTCGGTTTACCAGGAAATGTCGACGGCGATGCCGCACGATCTGGTGAACGCCAAGCCCGTCATGGCTGCCATCCGCGAATTCTTTGGCTCGAGCCAGCTTTCGCAGTTCATGGATCAGACCAATCCGCTTTCCGAGATCACCCACAAGCGCCGGCTGTCGGCCCTTGGACCGGGCGGTCTGTCACGGGAACGCGCCGGCTTCGAAGTCCGCGACGTGCATCCGACTCACTATGGCCGCATCTGCCCGATTGAAACGCCGGAAGGTCCGAACATCGGTCTGATTTCGTCGCTTTCCTGCTTCGCGCGCATCAACAACTACGGCTTTATCGAAAGCCCGTACAAGCGCGTGCTCACCGGCACCGTGGTCGACGATGTCCGCATCCTGAATCCGGGCGACACCAGCTATAAGGTGAACGACGTGATTCGCCGCGAGGATATTCTCAAAGCCAACGCGGAACTGACAGGCAAGAAGCAGCAGGCTGAGTATGAGTCTCATTGTGACTACCTGTCGGCGTGGGAAGAAGACAAATACATCATCGCTCAGGCCAACGTGGAACTGGATGAGACCGGACGCATTGTTCCGGAACTCGCCAACGCCCGCCAGGCCGGCAACTTCGTGCTGAAGTCGCGCGATGAAATCGAATACATGGACGTCAGTCCGAAGCAGCTGGTCTCGGTGGCCGCCAGCCTGATTCCGTTCCTTGAGAACGACGATGCGAATCGCGCTCTCATGGGATCGAACATGCAACGCCAGGCCGTTCCGCTACTGCGTGGCGACGCTCCTTATGTCGGTACCGGCATGGAATATGTGACTGCGCGCGATTCCGGCGCGGTCGTGCTCTGCCGCCGTTCCGGAATAGTCGATTCGGTCGATTCCGAACGCATCATCGTGCGTGTCGATGGCACCGCTCATGAAGGCCAGATGTCGCGCGAAGTCGGCGCCGATATCTACCAGATGACGAAGTTCAAACGCTCGAATCAGAACACCTGCATCAACCAGAAGCCGATTGCGTTCCAGGGTCAGCGGGTTGTAAAGGGTCAGGTTCTGGCCGATGGACCCTGCACCGATATGGGCGAGCTCGCTCTCGGCCGCAACGTTCTGGTCGCGTTCATGCCGTGGCGGGGTTACAACTTCGAAGACGCCATCCTGGTCAGCGAAAAGCTGATCAAGGAAGACTACTACACTTCGATCCACATCGAAGAGTTCGAAATCGAAGCCCGCGACACGAAGCTCGGACCGGAAGAAATCACCCGCGACATTCCGAACATCGCCGACACGTTCCTGCGTAATCTGGACGAGTCCGGTGTCATTCGGATCGGCGCCACGGTGAAGCCGGGCGACATTCTGGTGGGCAAGGTCACGCCGAAAGGCGAAACCCAGCTGACGCCGGAAGAAAAACTGCTCCGCGCGATCTTCGGCGAAAAGGCCGGCGACGTGAAGGACGCCTCGCTCTACTGCCCGCCGGGTATCGAAGGTACCGTTGTCGATTGCAAAATCTTCTCCCGCAAAGGGCAGGAGAAGGATGAGCGGTCGCGGCGCATCGAAGAATCGCAGATTGCCCGCCTCCAGCGCAATCTGGCCGACGAAATCCGCATCCTGACCGATGAGCGCGCCAAGCGCCTCGTCAACCTGCTCCAGGGCAAGGAAGTGCAGGCCGACCTGCATGACGAAAAAACCAACAAGAAGCTGCTCACCAAGGGCGAGCTTCTCGATCGCGAAATCATCGAGCGCACCAAGTCCCGTGACCTGAAGCGCGCAAGACTTTCCAATCGCGATCCGCGTGTCAACGAACAGATCGACGAAATCGAAGAGATGACCGGTCGTCAGATCGCGGTGCTCGAAAAGATCACCGAAGAGAAGACGGTTAAATTGCGCAAGGGCGATGAACTTCCTCCGGGCGTGATCAAGCTGGTCAAGGTTTATATCGCGATGAAGCGCAAGCTTTCCGTCGGCGATAAGATGGCCGGTCGCCACGGTAACAAGGGTGTGATCGCGCGCATTCTGCCTGAGGAAGATATGCCTTATCTTCCCGATGGCACGCCGGTTGAAATCGTGCTCAATCCGCTCGGCGTTCCCAGCCGTATGAACGTCGGTCAGATTCTCGAAACCCATCTCGGCTGGGCCGCGAAGGCTCTGGGCGTGCAGTTTGCAACGCCGGTCTTCGATGGCGCCACCGAAAAGGAAATTAAGAAACAGCTGACAGCCGCGGGCCTGCCCACTTCGGGCAAGACCAAGCTGTACGACGGCATGACCGGCATGATGTTCGAACAACCGGTTACCGTGGGCTACATCTACATGCTGAAGCTTTCGCATCTGGTGGACGACAAGATTCACGCGCGCTCCATCGGACCGTATTCGCTGATCACGCAGCAGCCTCTGGGCGGCAAGGCGCAGTTCGGCGGACAGCGCTTCGGCGAAATGGAAGTCTGGGCGCTTGAAGCCTACGGCGCCGCTTACATCCTGCAGGAACTTTTGACGGCGAAGTCGGACGATGTGTACGGCCGCGCCAAAATTTACGAGGCTATTGTGAAGGGCGAGGCCGCGATCGAACCCGGCGTGCCGGAATCGTTCAACGTGCTGATTCGCGAATTGCAATCGCTCTGCCTCGATGTGGAACTGCAGAAGAAACAAGGCGAGATCCCCGAAGATACGGCTCTCGCAGCTGACTAGTGTGGTGAACGGAAAACCGGAGATAGCAAAACTATGAGATCCTCACCCTACGAACGGGCCAATTTAGCTCCTGATTTTGATTCAATTCGTATTTCGCTCGCGAGTCCCGAAAAGATTCGCAGCTGGAGTTTCGGAGAAGTCACCAAGCCGGAAACCATCAATTACCGCACGTTCAAGCCGGAACGCGACGGGCTGTTCTGCGCGCGCATTTTCGGACCGGTAACGGACTGGGAATGCCTCTGCGGCAAGTACAAGCGGATGAAGCATCGCGGAGTGATCTGCGATAAGTGCGGCGTCGAAGTCACTCTCGCGCGTGTGCGCCGTGAACGTCTGGGCCACATCGAACTGGCCAGTCCGTGTTCGCATGTCTGGTTCTTCAAGGGCCTGCCGTCGCGTATCGGGCATCTGCTCGATATCACTTTGCGTGAACTCGAGCGCGTGCTCTACTTCGAAGCTTTCGTTGTGGTCGATCCGGGTGAAGTTGCCGAACTGACCATGGGCGAAGTGATTTCCGACGAGCGCAAGCGTCAGCTCGAACAGGAATTCCACGGCAAATACGTCGCCATGATGGGCGCCGAAGGCATCAAGGAACTTCTCAAGAAGATCGACGTCGAAGCGCTGAGCCTCGATATTCGCGAGAAGATGAAGACGGAAACCTCGCAGCAGAAGAAGCTGAAGTTTGCCAAGCGTCTGCGCGTGGTGGAGAGCTTTCGCAAGTCCGGCAACAAGCCGGAGTGGATGATTCTGGATGTGCTGCCGGTGATTCCGCCGGAACTGCGTCCGCTCGTTCCGCTTGATGGCGGCCGTTTTGCGACTTCCGATCTCAACGATCTCTATCGCCGCGTCATCAACCGCAACAATCGCCTCAAGAAGCTGATGGAGCTGCATGCTCCCGACGTGATTGTGCGCAACGAAAAGCGCATGCTGCAGGAAGCTGTCGACGCATTGTTCGACAACGGCCGGCGCGGCCGCGTGCTGCGTGGCGCGAACAATCGTCCGCTCAAGTCGCTCTCCGATACGCTCAAAGGCAAGCAGGGCCGCTTCCGTCAGAACCTTCTCGGTAAGCGCGTCGATTATTCCGGCCGTTCCGTCATTGTCGTCGGTCCCGAACTGAAGCTGCACCAGTGTGGTCTGCCGAAGAAGATGGCGCTCGAACTGTTCAAGCCGTTCATCTATCATCGCCTCGAACAGCGCGGTCATTGCACCACCATCAAACAGGCGAAGGAACTCGTCGAACAGCAGGATCCCGTCGTTTGGGACATCCTTGAAGAGGTCATCAAAGACCATCCGATTCTGCTCAACCGCGCTCCCACGCTGCACCGTCTGGGAATTCAGGCTTTCGAGCCCGTACTGGTGGAAGGCAAGGCGCTCAAGATCCATCCGCTGGTTTGTACCGCGTTCAACGCGGATTTCGACGGCGATCAGATGGCCGTTCACATTCCGCTTTCGCCCGAAGCGCAGATTGAAGCTGCCACGCTCATGCTGGCGGCCAACAATATTCTGTCGCCAGCGCATGGCGGACCGGTTGCCATTCCGACCCAGGACATGGTGCTCGGCTGCTACTACCTGACCAAGCATCGCCCCGGTGCGAAGGGTGAAGGCCGCACGTTCGCATCCACGGATGACGTCCTCATCGCCCTCGAAATGGGCGAAGTCCAGACACTGACCCCGATCAAGCTGCGCTACACCGGCAAGGTCATCGACCTGACGAAGGCGTTCGATAACCAGGACATCATCCACAGCGTGCCGATCGAGTTCGTGAAGCAGTATATGGACACGACGGTTGGCCGCGTCATCATGAACTCCAATCTTCCGGAGCAAATGCCGTTTATCAACGGCCTGCTTAAGAAGAAGGGTCTCGGCAACCTGGTCCATTATTGCTATCTCGAATTCGGTCTGAAGACCACGGTAGACATGCTGGACAAGGTCAAGAACCTCGGCTTCCTCTATGCGACGCTCGCCGGTATTTCGATCGGCGTCGACGACATGGTGGTGCCCAGCGTCAAGAAAGAACTGGTGAAGAACGCGGAGACGGAAGTCATCGCGGTGGAAGCTCAGTATCAGGACGGCGCCATTACGCACGGCGAACGCTACAACAAGATCATCGAAATCTGGTCGCGTGTGACCGAAAAGGTTTCCGATGAGATGTTCAGCGCCATGGAAGAGGACGACCGTACGGGCCGCTACCTCAACCCGATTTACATCATGGCCGATTCCGGCGCCCGCGGATCGAAACAGCAGATCCGCCAGCTCTCCGGTATGCGCGGTCTGATGGCGAAGCCGTCGGGCGAAATCATCGAAACCCCGATCACGGCTAACTTCCGCGAAGGTTTAAATGTCCTGCAGTACTTCATCTCCACTCACGGCGCCCGCAAGGGTCTGGCCGATACGGCGCTCAAGACGGCCGATTCCGGCTATCTGACCCGCCGCCTGGTGGACGTGGCGCAGGATGTGATCATCACCGAAATGGATTGCGGCACCACGGAAGGCATCATCGTGGAACCGATCATCGAATCGGGCGAGACCATCGAACCGTTGCGCGACCGCATCGTGGGCCGTGTGGCTCTCGAAGACCAGCGCGATTACGAAAACAACCTGATCGTTGGCGTGAATCAGGAAATCACGGAAAACCTGGCCGAGCAGATTCAGGCTTCCGGTATCGAGCGCGTTAAGATTCGCTCGGTGCTGACCTGCGAATCGAAGCGCGGCGTTTGCGTAGCCTGCTATGGCCGTAACCTGGCAACGGGCCGGCTGGTGGAACGCGGTGAGGCTGTCGGCGTGATTGCCGCGCAGTCGATCGGCGAACCTGGCACGCAGCTCACCATGCGTACGTTCCACATCGGTGGTACGGCGTCGCGGATTTCCGAACAATCGAAGCAGGATGCGAAGTCCGACGGTTTCGCGAAATACATCAACGTCCAGTTCGTGCATAACGAAAAGGGCGAGATCATTTCGATGAACCGCAGCGGCTTTATCGCGATTGTCGATGACCGCGGCCGTGAAAAAGAACGCTATCCGATCAACTACGGTGCACGTATCACCGTCGCCGATGGCGATCCGGTGAAACAGAATATGGATCTGCTCGAATGGGATCCGTATACGTTCTCGATCCTGACCGAAGTTTCCGGCATTGTGCACTTCAAAGATCTGCAGGAGGGCATCACGCTCGCCGAGCAGGTGGACGAAGTCACCGGTATGTCGCAGCTGGTGGTGACCGATTCTCCCGATGAGAAGCGGCAGCCGATGGTGCAGGTCAAGGGACCTGCCGGGCAGCGCAAGTACCTCATGCCGACCCATGCTCACCTGATGGTGCGCGATGGCGACGAACTGCACGCGGGCGACGTGCTCGCCAAGATTCCGCGTGAAACCACCAAGACCAAGGACATCACGGGCGGTCTGCCGCGCGTGGTGGAATTGTTCGAAGCGCGCAAGCCGCGTGAAGCCGCCATCATGGCGGAAATCAACGGCATCGTGAAGTACGGCGAACTGGCGAAGGGTCTGCGCCGCATCTACATTGTGGGCGACGACGGCGAAGAGCGTGAATACTCTCTGCCGCGCGGCGTGCATATCAATGTGCAGGAAGGCGAACGTGTGGTAGCCGGCGATCCGCTGATGGATGGTCCGCGCAACCCGCACGACATTCTGGATGTTCGCGGCGAGAAGGAACTGCAGAAGTATCTCGTCAACGAAATTCAGGAAGTGTATCGCCTGCAGGGCGTGAATATCAACGACAAGCATCTGGAAGTCATCTCTCGTCAGATGATGCGCTGGATTCGTGTGGAAGATATCGGCGACTCGGAATTCCTTCCGGAAGAAGTGGTGGACAAGTTCAAGTTCCGCCTCGAAAACCAGAAGGTGGAAGAAGCGGGCGGGCGTCCGGCGCAGGGCAAGGCAGTACTGCTCGGCATCACGAAGGCATCGCTTTCAACCGACTCGTTCATCTCTGCCGCATCGTTTCAGGAAACGACCAGGGTACTTACTGAAGCCGCGATCAACGGCAAGGTGGATTACCTGCGCGGCCTGAAGGAGAACGTGATCATGGGCCGTCTGGTTCCGGCCGGTACGGGCATGCACTTCTATCGTCAGGTGAAGATCGCGGGCGAGGATATTGTGGAAGAGCCGATTCCGGAGCCGACGCTCGATGCGCTGGCCGGGTATGAGGACGAAGCTCGTCTGACTTATACCGGTGGGCTGAGCGAGACTGGGCCGGAAGAGACGCTGGCCGAATAGTTAGCACTTAGTGAGGATAAAAAGCCGGGCCGCCTGCAAGGGTTGCCCGGCTTTTACTTTGGAGCGTACTACGATGAAACGGGACCTGCAGAATGCTGAAAGAGGCGATTGAAGAAGTACTGGCTCTACAGAAGCACTATAGTAGTCTGCCTGCGCAGACTCTAGAAATGAAACGGCGTGGCGATCTCATCGAGCACGAGATTCCGGATTTGGTGCGGAGATACGAGCGGATAAATGGTTTTGAGGTTGAGGGCAGCAATGCCATGGGTCTCCCGAGCCACGTGCCTTGGGTGAGAGTCTTCCATAGAGCTACGAGTCCGAGCGCAACTAAAGGCACGTATGCCGTCTTCTTGTTTGCAGCCAAGGGCACTGCGGTATTTCTTTCACTCAATCAGGGCGCGACGGAGCGAGAGGGCAAGAACTATATACCACTTAAGAGAACCGCCATCTTGAGCAGTAGCGGAGCCACCCGAGTAAAGTTACAAGAGCAGAACTGCGAATTGGGTAATCTGGTAACAGGAATTGACCTTGTGCATCGGAGCAGTACCGTGCGGAATTATGAGGCCGGCAATATTTATGCCTTGCGCTACGATGCCAACTCGGTTCCGCCGGATGCCACGATTTACGCCGATCTTTCAAGGATTCTGAGTCTCTGGAAGGTTCTCAACCCAGATGCGAAGTCCGGCCCGCAGCCCGGAGGGCAGAGTATTTTCCAGTTTGTCGCTAAAGCCCCGTCTGCTCTATCTGAGTCCGCACTGGTTCAGATGGTCGCGAAGAAGCGATCAATGATTCTTGAGCACAACACGATGCAGCGTGCCCTGTATGATCTGCTGAAATTAGAATTCGGCAAGAATCATGTCGGCTGCGAGAATTGCACTTGTCTCGGGACGCGGATTGATCTGGTGGTAAAGCAGGACGATAAATATCGGTTTTATGAGATCAAGACCGATCCTTCGCCGCGTGTATGTCTTCGCCAGGCTATCGGGCAACTGTTGGAGTATGCATTCTTCGGGCCGGGCCGACCCGATCAGATTGAGTTGATAGTCGTCGGAAGGAGACGATTAGACAAAGAGGGTACGGAGTACCTTCAATTGCTCAACGGTAGATTTGGTCTTGCCATCAAATACGAAACGGTTAATCTGGGGTGACCTACGCGGCTCGATGGGCTTCAGCGCGTCGAATCCACTTCGCAATTTCACTCGTGGTGGCGCCGATGGTGAGCAGCGACCGCATGGTTAGGTCGAGCGACACTGAACGGTCACCCGCTTCCATCTTCGCCACGCGAGACTGGCTCGAGCCCAGTCGTTCGGCGAGCGCTGCCTGCGTCAGCCCACTGCGCTCCCGAAGTTCACGAACGCCGCTGGCGAGCGCCAGTTTCAGTTCCAGAAAACGGCTCTCCTCGTCGCTCAGTTGCAAAAATCCGGCAGCGTCACCAACCACCCAGCCCGCAAGTTCCAGCCGCTTCTTTTTATCTTTGTTCATAGTCACTCCTTACCATCTATCGCCTGCAGATAAGCAGTCAGGCGTCTCCGGCAGACTTCCAATGTCTTTGCCGGAGTTGTTTGAGTCTTCTTGCTGAAGACGTCCAGGATTACTATTGCATCCGGCGCGATGTGATAAGCAATTGGCCACGCTTGGTCGCGGTCACTGATTCGCAACTCATGGCATTGTCCACCGATCACCGGCATCGGCCGCGAATGCGGCAGGCCCAGAACATGCCCCTGTTGAAGTTGCCTGAGGAGCAAGCCAGCTTCCATGCGAGCGGGCTCGCTGAATGGAGGCGTTTTAACTTCCCCTTTTAGCCAAACCAGCGGCTTGTCTCGGCGGATTGGCATTCTCAGTCTATGTCTAATATGACATATTCTCTCGCCAGATGATGCGCTGGATTCGTGTGGAAGATATCGGCGACTCGGAATTCCTTCCGGAAGAAGTGGTGGACAAGTTCAAGTTCCGCCTCGAAAACCAGAAGGTAGAAGAAGCGGGCGGGCGTCCGGCACAAGGCAAAGCAGTATTGCTCGGCATCACGAAGGCGTCGCTTTCAACCGACTCGTTCATCTCTGCCGCATCCTTCCAGGAAACGACCAGGGTTCTTACCGAAGCCGCGATCAACGGCAAGGTGGATTACCTGCGCGGCCTGAAGGAGAACGTGATCATGGGCCGTCTGGTTCCGGCCGGTACGGGTATGACGTTCTACCGCGGTGTGAAGATCGCGGGCGAGGACATTGTGGAAGAGCCGATTCCGGAGCCGACGCTCGATGCGCTGGCCGGGTATGAGGACGAAGCTCGTCTGACGTATACCGGTGGGCTGAGCGAGACCGGGCCGGAAGAAACGCTGGCTGAGTAGTTAGCACGTAGTAATGATAAAAAGCCGGGCCGCCTGCAAGGGTTGCCCGGCTTTTTATTGCAACCGCATTTCGACCAGGGGTTCCCCAAGTTTAGTCAGACGAAGTCGGCGGCTCGGCTTCCCACCGTAGTAGAGCCAGATTTCTCCCGTTCGGGTGTCGAAAAACTCGGCGTTGGCGTTGGTTTCCCCGCCTCCATAGTCCACCCCCGCGAAAGACCCCTGCGCCTGAACCGCATCCGGGCTGACATACGGCCTGAGGGCGATCACCCCCAGCAGCACCGCAATCACCGTAAGAACGCCTTTCGTATACCAATCGATTCGCATTTCAAGCCTCCAGCGCACATTGTACTGTTGCCATCGAGTCGTGATCGCGCCTGGATTGCCTAAAGCAACCGCTCGCCCTGCGGTCCCGGCGACTCGCTCCCCCCTGAATTGGAAAACGCGAGACGGCGGCTGGCGATTTCTCTTTGTTGTCGTTCGCCTTCCGGGACTATCGCGAAAGTACCGCGAGGCATCGCGGCGAAAGAGAATGAAGGCAATTACGATACAGAATCCGCTGTGCACGGCAAGTTCGCCCAACAGATGAAAGGCGCTCAGGCCGACGTGGAAGACGATCCAGGCCAGCGCGAGCCAGCGCGCCCAGTTCTCGCCCCGCAGCATAAAAGCTCCGGCGACGATGCCTGACAAGCGGACGCATTCAGCCAGGAAGTCGTCGGCGTGGATGGAGTGCCGCGGGAAGCCGTAAGCGAAGCTGACTGCGCCTACCGCGATGTAGATCCACGACACGATTGTGACCGAGAGTGGGCGTGTCACAGCAACACCTCCATCACGGCGTCGCTGGGTTCCAGGTCTTCCGAATTGAGTGGCGCCTTCGCCCCGGCGTCGAGCAGCGCCCGGACCGTGCCCGCGTAGTCGCCTGTCTCACGCCGCCAGCCGTTGCCGGAGCCGAAGATGGCCCAGGCCAGCGCACTGCTCTTGTATTCCCGCGACTGAAGTTCGAGCGTCGGATGGAATTGCAGAATCACGCGGGCCATTTCCGCATTGCCGTTGAAGCCGGCCCAGTGGAGCGCTGCCGCTCCCATTTCGCCGGGAGTATCAACCGGCCAGCCCGCCGTGAGCATTAGTTGCACGGCCGTTGTGTTGTTGGACTGGGCGGCATCCGGCAGCTTTCGCTGCTGCGCCTCCGTCAGGTTTTTTGCGGCATCGGGGTGTCGGGAAAGAAAATCGCGAAAGGCCGCGGCGTCGCCCAATTCGCAGGCGAGCGAGAGTTTCAGGTCCTCCGGGGTGCGCTCCATCAACAGCTGGTACACGTCTTCATGTCCGAATTCCCGTGCCACGGTATGGGCGGTGCGGCGGGCACCGAGCGTCCAGATGTAAATCGTGCCGCCAGCCTGCGGGTTTTGTTTCGGGAACCATTCTTCGGAAACGTTCATGCGGATGCGGGCCGGGTCGGCATCGAGGTGGCGACGCACCAGGGGCAAATCGCCGAGCGCCGCGGCCATCAGGAGGTCTGTGCGGCAGCCGCGCGCGACAAGGAAACGCGCGACGTCCTGGCGATCGTGCGGATAGTGGCGTTTCTGATCCACCCGCAGCATGTATTGCGCGGGGGTGGATTCGTGATCGACATCGCGCTCATCTATAGCGGCCCCGGCGGATAGCAGGAACCCGGCCACTTCGACTGTGGATGCAAAGTGCAGCGGTGTTTGCCCGTCTCCGCCGCGCGCGTGGACCACGGCGGGATCGGCAGCGACCAGTTCCTGCAGCTTTACCAGCATTCCCAGACGCGCGGCCGCATGCGCATCGATTACGGCGCCGCGTTCAGTCAGAAAGGGCACCAGGGAAGGGTCGCATTCATCGAGCACGCCGAAACCGCCGGCCCACCATTCGGTGCGCTTCGAGATACTCGCGCCAGCCTGCAGCAGCACGTCAATGGTGTCGCGATCGCTCCGCTGTACGGCCGCGCACAGCGCGTTTTGTCCGAAGCCGTAGCCGGGCAGTGGAGCGTCCAGAGTGGAGCGCAATTGCGGGAATTGTTGGACTAGTTCGCGGACGCGTGCGGCGTTGGTATTGCGCACCGCTTCGCGCAGCGCTTCAGCCGGAGTGAGACCCAGGGACTGAACATGCGATTTCAGATCTGCCCAAGCGGCAAAACCGTATTCTTTGGCCAATTGATGCTGGGCGTCGGCGAGTTTGCCCTGCTGCATGTTGCGCAACAGTTCTTTGGCCTGCTTCCTGAGATGTTGAAGATTCGGATGAGCGGGTAATTGACGAGACATAGCTCCTCTTTCTGTGTGCGCCCGATATCCGCTATGACGGGCAGAAGAGAAGTTGCGGTCCTGATCGAGGAGTTCATACAGGTGGGATAGTCCCTTTCCGCGGACGGGTTGCAACCTGCGTTTGCAGGTTTCAATATAACAAAGGCTGCCCCGCCGAAGCCACTTGTTCGCTTATTGTTCCCTTGGTTACTCTGTTGTGAATTTGAGAGTGGGGTGCCAGGTCTTTTTGTGACGGCGCACCGAACCTCCACTGCCGCCGGAACCGCCGCCGGAGCCGCCGCCCCCGAAAGTGCCACCGCCAAAGCCCGGGCTGCTGGTGCCGAAACCGAACCCCGGACCACCCGAGACAATCGGTCCGCCGGAGCTGATCGGGCCGCCGCCCGACTGATTGTACTGCAACGAAAACAATACGCCCGCCTGGCCCTGCATGCCGCCGATCATGACCTGGATAGGCACCTCTCCGTAGCCGAGACCGGGGGGAACGGTCAGGTTGATCTGATAAAGTCCGGCGCTTGAAATTCCCGCGAAGGACGGTTTCACTACGATGTTATTAATGTAAAGCGTCAGAGGAGCGTCGATGGCCGCCGCTCCCGAAAATGCCTGTCCGGCCAGGACCGTCGGAGTGGTGGGCCCGAGGCCGACGGCATAAAGTTCCACGGTATCGCCCACTTTGGCGGCAACTGTCGGATAGCCGAAGAAGCTTCCCGTAGGGCCCAGCACATCGTAAGCGCCTCCGCCGAACGCGCCGGAACCGTTCGACCGGAGGATGATGCCGGATACAAATTTCACTCCGTCCGATGTCTCTACCAGGCTGAATGATGGCGCAAACTGATTGAGCGTCACGCCTGCGGTGACGCTGCCGGTGGCAGTGGTGACTACCACAGAAACAGAGCCCGTCGCACTATCGTCGGGCGCCTGCAGGTTGATTTGCGTGGGGCTGACGAACATCAGATACGCGGGCTTGCCGTTGATCTGCACGCTGGTTCCGGCGAGCGATTGGGGAAAATCGCCACTCCAGGTCTCGGTACTGGCGGCGAGATTGGAGCCATAGATGGAGATCCATTCGCCAGGCTGAATGGTATTGACGGAGCCATAAAGCGGTACGATGCCGCCGGGAGTAATGGCCGGGAGGCCGGTAGTCTGCGCTGCCTGAGCGGTGTTGGCGCGCGTGCGGGAGACGGCCAGCCCGGCGGCGCGTAGTTGTGGAAGGTTCTGGGAACTGGCCGGGTTTCGTTTGGCTGCGAGAACGCTGGCGATGGAGGCCGCGGCGATCTCTCCGGCTCCGCTGCCTATGGCGGCTGCCGAGACGCCGGTGGCCATGGCCAGGGCGGAACCGGTCACGGCTGCGTAGAGTTGCCAGTGGCCTGTGCTGCGTTTGATCGCGCCAGCGGCAGAATAGAGTTCCAGGCGCCGAACCAAATCGTGTCTTCGCGCACCATCCACTGAATTACTGCCTCCAACATCACAGTACGGCGATCGGGGCCCCAGGGGAATACCGGGAGGGCAGGATTTTAGGCTGAATTTTGACGGAGCCGGCTTATTCGGTCGGGCCAGCGGCTTTTTCGTTCAGTAATTCCCGAACCACGCCGCCCAGTTTCATGAAATGCTCGTAGTCCGAGGGCTTGCGAAAATATCCGTTTGCACCCAGTTTGGCCATGGTTTCGCGGTCCCGTGCGGAATCCGAAGAGGTGACTACCAGGACCAGCGCTCCTGAGCAGCGGCGCGTCTGGCGCATCTGCTGCAGGACCTGGCCACCGTGCTTTTTCGGCAGATTAATGTCGAGAATCACCAGGGCGGGGCACGCGAGGTTGTCGTCGCTATCCACCTTCTCAAAGAAGCGAATGGCTTTCTCGCCATCGGTGACGATCTCCAGTTCCACGTTGGGATTGGCGGTCTGGATGGCTTCGGAAATCAGAAACACATCCGCGCTGTCGTCCTCCACGATCAGAATGTGAGGATGGCCCTGGGCGGCCGGTTCTTCAGACCGGGATGGAGAAGCGGAAATCCGAGCCCCCGCCGGGTGGGGATTCGACCCAGATCCGGCCGTGGTAACGTTCCACAATCCGCTGGCAAATGGCCAGGCCAATACCCGTGCCGGAATACTCATCGCTTGTGTGTAACCGTTTAAATAAGCCAAAAACCTGCTCCTTATATTCTGGTTCGATGCCGATACCGTTATCGCGCACCGAGAAAACCCAGGAACCGTTCTGCCTTTCCCCGCTCACATGGACGAGCGGAGGCAGATCCGGTTTCCGATACTTGATCGCATTGCCAATCAGGTTTTGAAACAACTGGCGAAGATGGATGTCGTGCACGCGCACGGACGGCAGCGGGCCAAAGGTCACGCTGGCTCCGCTTTCCTCGATTGCGCCTTTGAGACTGGCCAGAGTGCCGGACAGCGCCTCGTCCACATCCGCGGGTTCGGCAGGGCCATCGAGTCTGGTCACCTGGGTGTAAGTGAGCAAATCCCGCACCAGGACTTCCATGCGTGTGGCGCCCGTGCGCAAATAGCCCAGGAAATCCAGCGCCTGCCCGTCGAGCTTGTGGCCGTAGCGTTTGGTCAGCAACTCGCCGTAGATTTTGATGCTGCGCAGGGGTTCCTGCAGGTCGTGACTGGCGGAGTAAGCGAACTGCTCAAGATCCTGATTGGCGCGGCGAAGCTCATCTTCCACGTGTTTCTGTTCGTCGATATCGGTGCAGGTGCCGAACCATTTCACAATAATGCCGGCATGGTCGCGCACGGCCAGAGCGCGGCCCATGAACCAGCGCCAGCGGCTTTCCACGCGGTCCCAGAAGCGGTATTCGATCTGGAACGGCTCTCCGGTGACAACGGCTTCGTGCCAGACGGCGAGGGTTCGCTCATGGTCGTCGGGATTCATGGCTCGTCTCCAGCCGATGTCGTCGAGGCTGCCGCGCACAAGGCCGTTGAACTCGTACCAGCGGTCGTTGAAGTAATCGATATAGCCGTCGGGACGAGCGGTCCAGACAAATTGCGGCATGGAATCGGCGAGCTGACGGAAGCGGCTTTCGCTGGCCAGCAGGGCGGTTTCGGCGCGCTTGCGTTCGATGAGATCGGCTGCCTGGCGGGAGAGGACGTCGAGGAGCCGCAATTCGCGTTCGCCCGGGCGCCGCAGGGTGCGGTAGTGGGTGGAGAACATTCCCACGAGTTGACCGGAACGGTTGATGAGCGGCGTGGACTGGACAGCTAAAGCTCCGGCGGCAAGCATCACGGAGCGCGTGTCATCGTCGAACAGCGCACTGGTGGCGACGTCTTCGACGATGACACGCTCCGCCTGGCGCGGCGCCGCGCCGTTTTGCACGACGCGAAAGAAATCGAGAAACGGCGCTTCAAACCCGCGCTGAGAAACGATGCTCAGCACGTCGTTTTCGAGTAACTGTATAACTCCCATGTCGGCGCCCGTGATGCCGATACCAGCCTCCACGATGTCGTCGAGCAATTCGGCGAAATCGTCGGCCTGCACGAACCGGGTGCTGACGCGCTGGATACGCTCCATGGCGGAGAGCTCGAAGGTCAGCTGCGCGTTCAGTTCCTGAATGGCTTTCTCTGCGCGGCGATGCTGTGATATATCGTGGGCGATCTTGGAAATACCGACGATGCGACCGTGCTCGTCTCTTACCGGAGAGACGGTCAGCGAAACGTCGAACAGGGAGCCATCCTTGCGGCGACGGACGGTCTCGAAATGATCGACGCGATCGTCGTTGCTCATACGATCGGGAATGCCGGGTTCTTCGGAAAGCCGATCGGGAGGCACGAGAAGAGTAATGGATTCGCCGACGATCTCTTCGGCAGTATAGCCGAACATGCGTTCGGCGCCCCGATTCCAGCTGGTGACGATGCCGTTCAGGTCTTTGCTGACGATGGCATCGTCGGAGGAATCGACAATAGCGCCCAGCAGTTTCATCTCGCGCTCACGCATTTTGCGTTCGGTCACGTCATGAGTGACGGCGAGATGAACGGTGGTGTCATCCGGCTGGCGCAGTGGCGCGGCGCGGGTTTCCAGATGCCGGCGATGTCCGGTGAGACCGATGACATCGAACTCCAGCGTGCCTTTTTCGCCGCCGCAGATGGTTTCGTGGAAAGCGCGATAGACGTCGCGGAATTCGGGAGCGATGACGTCGAAGACACACTGGCCGACAAGGGCCTCGGCGGAACCGGCGCCCAGCATGGTGAGGCCCGCCGAGTTCATAAGCAGCAGGCGTCCATCGGCGGCCACCAGTTTGACGCAATCCGGACTGGTCTCGACGATGGCGCGGAAACGTTCCTCGCTTTCGCGGAGATCGGCCTCGGCTTGTTTGCGGGAGGTGACGTCGGCGGACAACAGGATCAGGTATTCGGGCCACCCGTGCGCGTCGCGCATGATGGAGATGCTGTTGTTCACCCAGATGGTGCGGCCGCTTTTAGTGGAACAGCGCTGTTCGAGAACCAGGGCCGGTATCTCTCCGGAGATCAGCTGGCCGGTGAGATTTTCCATGACTCCGCGATCGTCGCGATGCGTGATGCCGGCGTAATCCAGATCGCTCAGCTGCTCCGCGGAGTATTCGGTAATGGCGGAGAAGGCATGGTTGGTCTGGATAAACCGGTAATCCAGAGTGAGGATCGCGACGCCGACCGCGGACGATTCAAACACGCCGCGGAAGCGTTCCTCGCTGCGACGCAGGGCCTCTTCCGACATCTTGCGCGCAGTAATATCGACGAGCATATGGATGCCGCCGACAATGCGGTCTTCGCTGTCCCGCAGAGGCGTGGGGTAGGGAGTGAACCAGAAGCGCGAACCATCCGGGCGTTCGGCGATACATTCCATGCCATCGTCGATGGCACCGCCTTTGAGCGCGATCGCCATCGGGCACTCATCGTGCGGCAACGGCCGGCCATTGGCTAAAAACAATTTCCACGACGCGCACCACCGGTCGGTCCCCAGTTCCGGGATGTGCCCGGAGAGTTTTACGGCGGCGGGGTTGAAGTGCGTGAGGCGGCCTTCGGAATCCGTCGTGTAGATGGCGGCGGGCAGGGCGTCGATCATCTCGCGGAAGTTGCGTTCGCTCTCCTTCGCGCGCTTTTCGGCGGCCTTGCGATCGGTGATGTCTTCGTAAAACACCGACAGGCTGCCCTCGGCGCCGGGATACGCCTTGATGTGGAACCAGCGACTCCAGGGAGCGTAGTAGTTTTCGAAATCGACCGGCACCCGCTCGCTGGCGGCGCGCAGCAGTTCGCGATGTATTGCCGTTCCGACAGCCGCGGGAAAAAGATCCCAGTGGCTCTTGCCGAGCATATCCTCGCGACGCATGCCGTTGAGGCGCTCGGCTTCGGCGTTGACCTGGGTAATACGCCAGTCGCGATCGAGCGCCACAAAACCGTCCGTGATGCTTTCAAGGACGTTGACGGCGCGGTCGCGGGCGGCCTCGGCTTCGGCGCGCAGTTCGGCCTCGCGCTCCGCGGCACGGCGGCGCGCGATGGCCATTTGCACGTGGGCACGGACGCGGGCGCGGAGTTCATTGGCGGTGAAGGGCTTGACCAGGTAATCGTCGGCGCCGGCTTCGAGACCTTCCACGCGCATTTCTTCGCCGGCGCGGGCGGAAACAAAGATGACGGGAAGAGCAGCCGTCGCGGGATCGGAGCGAACCGCGCCCAGCAGTGCGAAGCCATCCAGACCCGGCATCATGATGTCGGTCAGAAGGAGATCCGGCGGATCGCGGCGGAGAATGTCGAGCGCCTGGTGCCCGTCGTTGGCGACGACAAGGTCGTAATGGTCGCCGAGGATGCGCGTGATGTAGTCGCGCATATCGGCATTGTCATCGGCCAGCAGCACGCGCGGCCGCGCGGTGGAGCAATCCACAGTAGATCGATCCGCGCGTCGATCGGAACTGGCATCCTGGTCGCGACCGGCGGGAGAAAGCCAGGTCATGGCCTCGCCGGTGAAGGCATCGCTGCGCACGGCGAGACCCTCGGCGCGGGCCTGTTTGTCGCCCGGTTTCGGTGCCGCGAGCGCCGGCGACAAATGCGCGCTGCCAAAGGGCAGGGAAATGGTAAAGGCGCTGCCTTTGCCCGGCCGGCTAACCACGGAGATCTCGCCGCCGTGTAGTTTCACCAGTTCCTGGGTGAGGGCGAGGCCGATGCCGGTGCCCTCGTAAGTTCTGCCCTGCGCGCCTTCGATGCGATGGAAGCGTTCGAAGATACGCGGCAGTTCGCTCTCGGGAATGCCGGTGCCGGTGTCGGAGACCGTGAGAATCGCGTGGCTGCCGTCGGCGTCGGTGGCGACGCGCACCGTGACTGCGCCTTCGAAAGTGAACTTGAACGCATTGGAGAGAAGGTTGAGGACGATCTTCTCCCACATGTCGCGATCCACGCAGACGGGTTCCGGGAGCGCCGCGCAATCGACAATGAGCCTGAGGCCCGCGGCATCCATGGCGGACCGGAAGCCGGATGCGAGGTCGGCGGTGAGCGCGGAAAGATCGGCCGGGGCGAACGAAGCCTGCACTCGGCCGGCCTCAACGCGGGAAAAGTCCAGCAGGGAGTTGACCAGTTTCAGGAGCCGCAGGCTGTTGCGGTGAGCGATGGCGAGGTGTTCGCGTCCATCGGCGGTCAGGCCATCCGGGTTCGCGAGCAGACTTTCGAGCGGCCCCAGCATCAGCGTGAGCGGCGTGCGGAATTCGTGGCTCACGTTGGAGAAGAAGGCGGTCTTGGCGCGGTCGATCTCGGTGAGCAGGTCCGCGCGCTTTCTTTCTTCCTCGATATCCCGGGCGTTCTGAATGGATGTTGCCACCTGCCCGGCGATCAGATCGAAGAAAGCCAGATGATCGGAGTCGAGAGGGCGGCATGGATTGACGCCGATGATCAGGACACCGTACGGGTTATGCTGCCCGCGCGAAGTGACCGGCAGAACCACGGCCTGCGAGACGGGCTGGTCGGCGACGGCAAACGGCATTCCGTGGACGCGTTCCACATGCACTACCCGCCGGGCGTCGGCGCGGTAAACCTCCGCGACGGACCAGGGCCCGGTTTCCGAGGCACGGCTGAGATCGATTGTTTTGACGGCGACACCGGCAGGAAGATAGCCAACGGTCTGTTCGAGAGACGCTGAGGTCCCGGTGGCATCGGCCAGATAGAGGAGCGCGAACGGAATGTCGTCCGGATTCGCGCTGAGGGTCTGGGCTGCGGCGGCACAGGCGCGAAGCGTGGTTTTTTCGGCAAGCCCGCTCGTGGCGAACTGAGACAGGGTCTGGATGCGGCGCGTGTTCACCACTCTCGGAGTGACGTCGGTCGAGGGGCAGAAGAGCCCGCAGACGCGGCCGGATTCGTCGCGGATGGGACTGTAGGAGAAAGAATAGAATGTCTCTTCGAGGAAGTCGCCGCGATCCATAATGAGACGCACATCGTCGACGAAAGTGGCCTCGCCCTTCTGGAAAACCTTGTCGGCGAGAGGTCCGCAGACGTCCCATATTTCAGCCCAGACTTCCGATGCGGCGCGGCCGAGGGCGCGGCCGTGTTTGGCGGCGCCGAGCACATGCAGATAGGCGTCGTTATAGAGGAACGTCATCTCGGAGCCCCAGCCGATCCACATGGGATGACGGGAGTTGAGGATCAGGCTGACGGATGTTTTCAGAGACGAGGGCCACGCTTCGATAGGGCCGAGTGGCGTGTGTTTCCAGTCGAAATCGCGGATGAGCGCACCCATCTCGCCGGTGCCGGAAAGGAAGTCGGTCTGCATCTGGCGGTCTGCGGCGATCATGCGGCGTCTCCGTAGCGTGGAGTGCGGCTGGCCAGCACGGCTTTGACGATGCCGCCGAGCAGCAGGAATTCATCGAGGCTGGAAGGCTTGCGAAAGTAGTGCATGGCCCCCTGCCCGTCCGTGGCCTCGCGAAGGCCGGGGGAGGCGGATGAGGTCATGACGATGACCGGCTTCTGCGCATAGTGCTCGGTTGAGCGGAGGGCATGGAGGATCTCGGGACCGTCGTATCGGGGCAGATGCATGTCAAGCAGCAGAAGATCGAGGTGCGGCCTGGTCTTGTCGTTATGGCCGGGACGGGTGTCGATGTCGCGTATAAAAGCAATGGCCTTCTCGCCGTCTTTCACGACGTGCAGGGTACAGGCGACGCCGTGCTCGTGGAGTGCCTCGCGGACGAGAGCCTCGTCGGCGGCATTGTCTTCGGCCAGAAGGATATGGCTGGTGGCAACTTGCTGGGTCATTGGAGTATGTCGCGGTCGGATATCGGGCCGGCGAGACTCAGTGACCGTCGCTGCTCCGGAACCGGGCGTTTTCGGAGGCCTGTACGCGATCGAGCAGCCGCTGGTAAGAGGCGGCATCCTGAACTACGATATCAGCTTTTCCGTTCGTCGTGAGGATCACGGCGCGACCGGTGTCCCGCAGCCGGTGGACCACATTCGCGGTTCGGCGCTTGAACTCCGTCATGGAACAAATATCTTCGGCGATGTTGAACATGAGCAGCTCCGTCCTCAGCACAGAATCGTCATCGAATTCGATGTCTTAGAGGTTAGAGCTGCCGGGAAGGGGAGTGTTACAGAAATATTTCGCCGAATTTTGTGCGTTCGTACACATTCCGGCGGGGGCAGAAGCTAGCGCAACAAGCCGATTGTGTACTGCAAAGCCGCGTTCTGCGTTTGGTAGTCGTATTTTGCGTTCAGGTTCTCGATCTCGGCAGTAGTGAGGTTGAGTTGCGCCTGGGTAAGCTCAACAATGGAAGATAAGCCGAGTTTGTAGCGGCCCTCCGAGAGCTCGAGCGCGAGGGTGGCCTGACGAAGAAACTGCGCCGTCACGTCGATGCGCTGGTATGCGTCGTTCGCTGTCGCCCACGCAACCCGGACATCGCGAGCGAGGATCTGTTGTTCGTCGCGGATACGCTGATCCGACTCCATGGCGTGCTGCAGGGCGGCTTCGTGGCGGGCCGCGTAAAGATGGCCGTTGAAGATCGGCACACTGACATTCACCGCGACGCCTTCGTATTCTTTCGGGATAGGTGAGCCTGCGGGCGTATTGATATAAGGAATCACTCCGCCAACGCCCACGGCATCCACGGTGGGCCGTGAGAGATCCTTTTCGGCGTCGGCGAACTTATAAGCGGAATCGCGCGATAGACGGAGGGCGGCGAATTCGGGGCGATTGGCGAGAGCCTGCGCGATGAGCTGATCCGTGGCTATCGGTGGTCCCGGAGGAAGTGGCTCATCGGCCAGTTGATAGTTGGCCGGCACGTCCGAACCGAGGGCGCGACCGAGTTCTGCGATTCCACTCTGCACGGCATCCTGCGCCTGGAGCAGCAGAAGCTTCGCTTGGGACACGTTCACTTCGGCGAAGCTGACGTCGAGTTGCGATCTGAGCTGGTTCCTGCCGAGTTCCGTGATCTGATCGCTCAGTTGCTGGCGCGTGGCGACGGTTTTCTCCGCAACTTTGACAACAGCCTGGGCGTGGAGCACCCCGAAATAGGCGCGATTCACCTGAAGGAGCACATCGTAGCGGGTGGCAGTGGCGCCTTGCTGCGTTGCCTGGGCCTGCAGGCGCGAACTGGAAACCAGATTCGAAGTACGGCCGGAATCGGTGATCAGCTGCCTGGCGACGATGCCTTCTCCCTGGCGATCGAAGAGGCGGGAAGCGGAGAGATCGCCCGCGCCGATGCGCGAGAGATCGTTGCCCTGACTGCCGGTGACGTCGCCGGTAATAGTGGGGTAGTATGCGGCGCGGTTCTCGATGATTTGCTGGTTGGCAAAGTTGACTTCGTTTTGCGCTTCCTGGATCCGGGGATGGTTCTTGATGGCGAGGGCTTCGGCCTGCTGGAGCGTGAGAGTCTGCGCGTGAGTGACTTGCGCCAACGCGCAGAGCAGCGTTGCGGCGAATGGCAGCGAAGAGACGCGGCTAAAGCTGCGCATCCGGTTGTTGAAGTGCATGTCGATCCTTTCTGCCGTAGACCAGCAAGTAAGCTGCCGGGACTATAAAGACCGTCAGCAGTACCGACGACGTCAGGCCGCCGATGATGGCGCGGGCCATCGGCGTGTATTGTTCGCCGCCCTCACCCATCTTCATCGCCATCGGAATCATGCCGATGATGGTGGCAAGCGAAGTCATGAGGATTGGCCGCAGGCGCACGCGGCACGAGGTCACTATCGCATCGAGGACCGAGAGGCCCTGCTCTTCGAGTTTGTGCGCGAAATCGACGATCAGGATGCTGTTGGAATCGGCAATGCCGATCAGCATGAGGACGCCCATCAGCGACATCACGTTCAGCGTGGTGTGCGTGAGCGGCAGGATAATCAGCACGCCCACGAAGCCCATCGGGATGGCCAGCATGATCAGGAACGGGTCGATGAACGACTTGAACTGAGCCACCAGAATCAGGAAGAGCAGGATGAACGAAATAATAAAGCCGAGCCCGAAGCTCTTGAACGATTCGTCCATGCTGTTGACCATGCCGCGCAGGGTGACCCGGATGTTCGAAGGCAGTTTGGCGTCGGCGATGGTGCGGTTGATGCCATCGCGGAGCTTGCCCAGATCCTCGCCTTTTGGAGTGACGTAGATGTCGACGACGCGCTGGATCTGATAGTGATCGACTTCCGTCGGCGACATCAGGTTCACCAGCTTAACGACGGAATCGAGAGTGGTCGGCTCTTTCAGATTGGGCGCTCGCAGGGGGATTTGCTTCAGATCGACCAGATTGTGAATCGCGTTCTTGCCGTGTTCCTCATATTGCACGCTGAGGAAGTAGTCGTTGCCGGTCTTGTAATCCACCCAGTAGTTGGGCGCGATCATGATGTTGGAATTCAGCGCGGTAATGACGTTATCCACGACGTCTTTCTGGGTGAGGCCGAGCTCGGCGGCGTGGACGCGATCGATATCCATGCGGATAGAGGGATAGTTCATGTCCTGCGGAATGTAGATCTGATCGACGCCGGGAAGCTTGCGAATACGCTCGGCGAGATTCTGCGCGGTGGCGTAGGTCAGATCGAGATCGCGCGTGTTGACCTGGACGTCGATGGGAGCGGGCTGGCCCTGATTCAGGATGGCGTCCTGCATGGAGCCGGTCTGGAAAAAAGTGCGGACATCGGGGAAGTCGGCGTTCATCTTCGCCTTCACGCGGTCCATGTAATCGAAGCTGCTGCCGGCGTGGCCTTCGTTGAGCGCGACCTGTATGGTGGCGGTGTACATGCCCGCGTTCGTGGTGTAGAGCGAGGAGATATCGTTGACCACGCCAATGTTCGAAAGAATCATTTTGAGATCTTTGGCGGGAACAACCGTGCGGATCAGGGTCTCGATCTTCGCGACGTAATCGTCGGTGACTTCGATGCGGGTTCCGGTGGGGACTTTGAGATTCACGGTGAATTGCCCGGCATCGGTGCGCGGGAAAAATGCCAGGCCGAGAGCGGGATAGATCAGAAGACTGGCCGCGAACACGCCGAGCAGCGCCACGAGCGTGAGAGCGGGAACTTTCAGAGCGCGGCGCACGGCGGATTCATAAACATCGAGCAGCTTATTGAACTGCCTGTTGAACCAGGCGTTGAAGCCCCCGTGCTCATCACCGTGTTCGCCCGCCGCATGGCCGGCCGGCATGGCCTTCAGGAATTTGGAACAGAACAGCGGAATCACCGTCATGGCAACGACGAAAGACGCCATCAGGGCGAGGCAAAACGCCAGAGCGAGCGCCGAAAACAGAAACTTGCTGACACCGTAGAGCAGGGTGACGGGGAAGAAATCGACCACGTCGACCAGAGTGGCGGCCAGCACCGCGAGATTTACTTCGGCTCCGCCTTGTTCGGCCGCGACGGCGGGCGAGGAGCCCATTTCCAGATGCCGGTAAATGTTTTCGAGCGAGATGACGGAGTTATCGATGACGCGGGACAGCGCGAGCGCGACGCCGCCCAGGATCATCGTGTTGATGGTTGAGCCCATCATGTAGAGAACCACAAGCGTAGCCAGAATGGAAATCGGAATGGACAGCAGCACCGCGCCGGTGGCCCGCATGCTGCCGAGAAAAATCAGAATCATCAGGCTGGTCAGCAAGAGCCCGATGGCCCCCTCGTGAAGCACGGTGCTCAGCGCATTCTTGACGAATACCGATTGATCGAAGACGATATCGGTCTTCAGCTGAGCAGGCATATCGAACAGTTTCGCGACCAGTCTGCGGACATCCTCAACCACCTGAATCGTGTTACTGTCGCCGCCGGATTTCATGATGGGGATATAAGCGGATTTCTGGCCATCGATCCGGACAATGTTGTATTGCAACTGGCTGGCGTCTTTGGCCTCGCCGATGTCGCCGATCGTTACCGAGCTCGTGCCGACGGTTTTGATGGGTACATTGTTCAGGTCCTGGACATTCTGCACCAGGCTGTTGGAATAAACGTAATAGTCGCCGGAGCCGATCTTGACATCGCCGGCGGGCAGGATGAGATTGCTGTCGTTGATCGCACTCACCACGTCCATGGGGCTGAGCTGCCGCGAAAACAGCTTGTAGGGATCCACGTAGATCATGGCCTGGCGGTATTTGCCGCCAAACACCGCCGGAATCTCGGAGCCCTTCACCACGGCGATCTGATTGCGGATCTGGAACTGCGCGAGATCGTGAAGCTGTGTCTCCGACAGACCTTTGCCTGAAACCGTCACAAGGCAGACCGGAAGACTGGAGGCGTCGGACTTGAGAACGAGCGGGGGCAGCGTGCCCGGCGGCAGGCGTTTCAGATCCGCGAGCGCGAGATTGGATAGCTGCGTGACGTCGGCATCGGAACTGGTTCCCGCCTGGAAATAGACCTTGATGATGCTGACGCCGAGCAGCGAACGGGATTCCATGTGATCGATACCGCTGGCCTGCGTGAAGAAGCGCTCCAGAGGGTTGGTGATATCGACTTCGATGTCCTGCGGCGGCATGCCGCTGTAGAAAGTCGCCACCACCACCACGGGAAGGTTAATGGGCGGAAACAGATCCACCGGCATCCGCGTGAAGGCGTTGATGCCAATTACCGCCAGAGCCATGCAGATGACGACGATGAAGTAAGGGTTGCGGATGGAAAAGCGCGGCATGGGGACTAGATTAGTTACTTCTGGTTTTCCTGCCCGTGATACTGCATCAGTTCGGTGACCTGAGGCCGGACCGTTTCACCCGCTTTCAGGCTGCTGCGATCGCTCACCACCACGGTGTCGCCATCCTGAAGGCCCGAGACGATTTCGACGTCCGTGGCCGTCTGGATGCCTGTGACCACCTGGCGAATTTCAATCTGATTCGATGAGTTGACCACATCGACCGTCGACTCATTGCCGTTTTGCGTGAGCGCCTGGAGCGGCGCTGCAACGGCGTTATTTTTCTTTTCGAGCACGACAGTCGCTTGCGCGTACATGCCGGGAATCAGGATACGCTTCGGATTCGCCACGTTGACTTCGGTATGCATGGTGCGGGTAGCTTCGGCCACGTCCTCCGAAAAACGGGCGACGGTTCCCGGGAAGGCCCGGTTATTGAGCGAAGGGACAATGACGCTGACCGGATCGCCCAGATGGATGAAGCGAACGTCGGATTCCGGCACGGGGATCACGAGACGGAACAGATCGTCTTCGGAAAGTTTCACGAGCGGCATCGCCTGCGTGCTGGAATTCGTGCCGGCCTGCAGCAGAGTACCTTTATTGGCGTAACGCTGGGTGACCACGCCATCGAAGGGCGCGGTGATTTTGGCGTAATCGAAAAGCACCTGATCGTGTTCCTTCTTCGCCTGAGCGACGGCGAGCAGGCTCTGGGCCGCCGCGATATTCGAGTTGGCCGCTTCGATCTGCTCGGCGGAGGCGTCGGTCTTGGCTTCCTGATCGTCCACTTCCTGCTGGGCGACAAGGGCCGGGTTGGATTTGGCGACCGCACTGAGTCTGTCGGAGTTCGCTTTGAGCGCCTTGTAGGTGGCCTGGATGCGAGCGAGTTCGTTTTGCGCGTGCGTGATCTGGTCCGAAGCATTCTTAATGGAGGCTTCGTCCTCTTTCAACTGCGACTGGAGTTCGGGGATTTCGAGGACTGCCAGGATGTCGCCGGCTTTGACGTGCGAGCCGTAATCGACGCGGAGATCGGTGACGTAGCCGGATTCCTTCGCGTAGACATCGATTTCCTGGAAGGGGACCAGTTCGGAGGAAATTGTCAGCGTTTGCACGAGGTTCTTGCTGGCGACTTTCGCGACCGCGACGGAAACATCCGGCGCAGCGGCGGACGCAGCGTCGGGCGCGGGCTTTTTGTCACCGCAGGAAGAGAGAAGCAAAACAGCCATAACGGCCGCAAAGGCGCAGTCCTGTTTCAAAGGCCCCTCCAGGGGAGATCGCAGTGCGCGGCGTTTTTCTGCAGACGGTTTGCCAGTTCGTCCAGCGAAAAATCCGGCGAACTGCAGAAATCGATGAGCTCCCGCTCTTCCGCGAGCACATTGGAAACCTCCGCTGCGATGGCGCCCCCGATTGGCAATGGAATCGTCTGCACACCGTTGAGATCGCCGTGGATCAGGTCTCCGGACTGAATTTTCAGGCCGCCGATTTCGACAGGTTCGCCAAATTCGATGATGTGGGCATACGAATGCGATACCGAAACGCTGCCCGCGAAAAGGGCAAACCCGAGCGCCCTGACCTGATTGAGGTCGCGAACCGCCCCATTGGTCACGCATCCGATGCAATTCAGCGCGAGGCCGATAGCCGCGTGAATCTCGCCCACAAACGCGCCCACTCCGGTGTGGTGGTCCATATCTTCGAGAACCATCACGCGTGGGCCGGGCACGGACGCGACGTACCGCCACCAGTCCATGCGGTCGTAGTAGCAGCGCCGGTCCATGGGAGCGCTGTCCGTGCGGATTCGCGCGGTGGCGGCATAGCCGACCATGGGCGGTCGTTCCGGGAACTGGCATTTCACCGCGTCAACGATGAAGCCTTCATTGCGTAAACGCACTTGCAGGTGTTCGATGGCATTCGACACCGTGCACGAATCGAGCTCACTCAGTTTTTGAAGATCGGAAGCCGAAAGGTGTGTTTCAGTCACAGGTTAATAGGAGACCCCGATCAAATTTAACATCGTTGCGGGTAATAAGGAATACAGTACCTACCGGATTTTTGGGTGAAAAAGGCCTGGCTATTGTCATCTTCCCATCTGCCAGCGGAGACCGGCGAGCAGAACAATCAGGACAAGCAGCGCTGGCCAGCCGATACTCATGCACCGATCCTCATGGCACCAAGGTAGCGGAGCGCGGCGGGAGTGGCATCCCCTGGCGACGGTAAAACGGTCGGTAACTGGCCTGATTTTCGGACTTTCGTCGTATTGTACGATACTTTTTTCGCCCGGCACGCGTTAACATAACCAGCAAAGGTCCGAAGAAATGGAGATGGGAATGCGCTTTCGACTCAGTAGTCGCGCAGTTGTGGTGTTCGTTGCCGTCGGTGCGTGTTCCGGCCAACAGACGGCGGAAGTGGCAGTGGGTCCCGCCACCGCGGTGTTTAAGTCATCCACCAATCTTGTGCAGGTGCCGGTAGTGGTGCGCGACGCGAGCGGGCACGCCGTCGGCACGTTACGGGCTGAGGATTTTCAGTTGTCCGATGGCGGTAAGCCGCAGGTGATTTCGCGGTTTTCCCTGGAAGCGTTCGAGACCACGGCGATTTCCCAGGCGTCCGCCGCGGGTCAAAGCCCGAAGCCCGCAAATACCGCCGCCGTAGCCGCCTCGATGATGTCGGAACCGCTGCCGGACCGGTTCGTGGCGCTGCTGATAGACGACGTCAACCTGGAGCCGGGAGATTTCATCGCTGGCCGCAATGCGGCGATGAAATTCGTCGCGACGTTTCCTGCCAATGAACGCGTGGCCGTGTTCACCGCCTCGGGAAATATCTCAGTTGACTTCACGAATGACCGTGACCTGTTGCGTAAGATTCTGCTCAGCGTTAACTCTCTGGGGCGGAAAAAGTTCTATGACAGCGTGACGGACGAAAAGCTGCAGCCGTGTCCGCTTTCACCTTATGTGGCGGACGAGATCATCCACAGCGGTCACGGTCAGACCGGTTGCCGCGATGAGGGAATTGTGGCGGGGCAGGCCAACGATCTTCTCGCCAAATACGGCGATCCCGACGACCTGAGTTACTTCCGGGCATTGAGCAATCTGATCGCAAAGATGTCGGCCATGCCCGGGCAACGTGCCATTCTGCTGGCTTCGCCCGGCATGTATGTGCCAAAGCGATTTCAGCGGCAACTGACCGGCGTGCTGGCGGACGCGATTCGCGCGAAGGTGGTGATCAGCGGCATCGATCCGCGCGGAGTGCTGGGTAGCGGCGTGATGGTTGCCGGCGGCGCTGAACGTCCGGCAGGCGACAAATTTCAACAGACGGCGGAGGAACAGGAGCGGCAGACGTTCATGGAAGACCTGACCGCGGGGACGGGCGGGATTTACTATCACGGCAACAATGGCATCGAGGAAGGATTACAGCGCGCCGATGCCGTTCCCGAATATATCTATCTGCTGGCGTTTTCGCCAACCGATATTAAGTTAGATGGCAAGCGGCATCAGCTCAAAGTGACGCTGAAGAATGCGCGCGGCTACACGGTGCAGGCTCGCGAGAGTTATTTCGCCGATGGGTATACGGAAGATCCGGCCGATGAAGTGAAGCAGCAAATTCAGGACGCGTTTTTCTCCAATCAGGATATGAACGGGCTGCCTGTGCGGCTCCAGACACAGTTCTTTAAAGATGGCGATAACGCCACGCTGACAGTAAACACACGCGTGGATGCGACGAAGCTGCCGTTTCGCAAAGAAGACGGCAGGAATAACGACAACCTGACGCTCGTGGTCGGACTGTTCGATCAGAATGGCAATTCGGTTTCGGCTTATCGGAAGATTATCGAGATGCGGTTGAAGGATGAGACCCTAAGCGCGTGGCTGCGCTCGGGAATTGAGAATTCGACCGATTTCAGCGTGAAGCCCGGCAAGTATCTGGTGCGGCTGGTGGTGCAGGATTCCGAAGGGCACTCGATGGCCGCACAGAGCACAGGGGTGGAAATCCCATGGTGAGAGCTTCGTTCGCGCTGCTGGCGATTCCGGTGCTGAGTGCGCAAACTGCCGGAGTGATTCGCGTGGAGACGCGCGAGGTGATTGTGGATGTCACGGTTACCGACAGTAAGAACGCTGCGGTGCGCGATCTGGAGAAGCGGGATTTCATTATTCTCGACGAGGGGAAGCCTCGCGTGATCGATGGATTCGAGGTAAACAGCACTCAGCCTCCGCTAACCGCGCTGCCTGCGGCTCCGCTGCGGCCCGCCATGAGTGCGGCCGCGACGACGGGGCACTCGACGGCTATTATTCTCGACGAGGTCAACAGCTTTTTCGAAGATGCGTTTCAGGCGCGAGGCTATGTGGTGGACCTGATGGGCAAACTGCCGCCGGATGAGCGCATCGCGTTGTATGCCATTGTCCGGTTTAAGGGGCTCGTGCTGATCCAGGACTACACGACGGATCGCGATGCGCTCAGGGGCAATCTGACCAAACACACACCGACCCTGATGAGGCCCGGGGGCGGCGGCGACCAACCCAGTCCGCCGTATCCTCACAAACCGGCCACCGAGGACCAGGCGAAACTATTCTGGCGGGAGAATTCCGACATGGCGCGGTACTCTCTGCAGGCCCTGGCCGAGCAACTTGCCCAGGTGCCGGGACGTAAGAGCGTGTTCTGGGTGACCAACGCTTTGCCTCCGAAGGTTGTGAAGGAACTTGGGCTCGATATCGGCTGGGACAAAACGATCACGGCCTTGAATGAGGCCGACGTCGCTGTGAATACGGTGGATTCGCGCGGTCTCTACTGTTGTTCTGATCAGGTCACAGGCACTGTGGGTTTCATGCGGTACGTATCGGAAGGTACCGGAGGCAATACGTATTTCAATCGCAACGATGTGGATGGCGCGATTGCGGAAGGCATTGCCGCTTCGCGTACCACGTACTCGCTGCGCTTCCATCTGGCCGATGACGAGCGCGATAAACAATATCACGCGCTGAAGGTGACAGTGGATCGGCCGGGCTTGCAGCTCTATTACCGTCAGGGCTATTATGCCGGTGGCACGGAGATGCCGGCGGATCTGGTGGCGGGCAAAATCGTGGGACAGACGGTGGAAGCGCGCGCGGCCAGCGGGAATACGGCGCCGCTCGATGCCGATATCGGGCTGCCTTATTTCTATGCGGGGACGAATCGCGCGAACGTGCATCTGCTTGCGGATTTATCGCGGGCCCGCATGCAGGGGCAGATAGAGATCGTGGGGATTGCAACGCGTCCGGATGGCAGCGAGGCGGCGCGCTTTGCGGATACGGCCAGCGCCGACGGCCATTACGCGCATACGTTCATGATCGGCGCGGGAAGTTATGTTTTTCGGCTGGAAGTTGGGGCGGGCACGGGCACGGTGAGTCAGAAGGAAGTGCCGCTGCGGATTGAGCCGTGGAACGCGGCGAGCTTCGGGATCGGCGGCATCGCGCTGAGCACGGAAGCGCGACCGGTGCAGGGGCCGACGACAGGCTCGCTGATCGCGGGTGGCAAGGAGTTCGTGCCGGCGGCGGGCAATCGCTTTCGCGTATCCGACCGAGTTTACTTCTACACAGAAGTTTATGAGCCGGGCGATCCGGCCGGACTCACCATGGAGTATCGCGTAGTCGAACGGAATTCAGGAGAGGTGAAACTGGATTCGGGTATGGCCGGGGTAGCGGGTTTCGTGCGGCCGGGAAATCCGGTGATTCCGTTCGCGACCGTACTGCCGCTGACGAAGCTCGCGTCGGGCTCGTACAGGCTGGAAGTTCGGGCGGCACATCCGACGGAGCCCGACATCGTCACGCGAGCCATTGATTTCGAGGTAACAGAGTGAGGAAAACTATCATCGCCGCCCTCATTGCCTCTGCGCCGATAGTGCAGGCGCAGGCCCCGACTATTATTCGCACCGAAGTCAGGGAGGTGGTGATCGACGTGACCGTGACAGGCGAAAAGGGCGCGGCCGCGGGTGATCTGACCGCCAAAGATTTTTCCGTCTGGGAAGACGGCAAACAGCAAAAAATCAACAGCGTGTCGTCTGTCGCGGCTGATCCGGAAGCTTCGCTCAAACACTTCGTGATCTATTTCGATATCGGCTCGATGTCGGCTTCCGATAAGCAAACCAGCGAAAATGCGGCCGCGGACTTTGTCAAGGGCCTGGCCAGTCCGGACCGGTATATCGCAGTCGTGAACATGACCACCTTCGGCCCCACGGTGTTGCAGGATTTCACCAACTCCGCCGCTGCGTTAGGCAAAGCGGTTGCGAGTGTTGCGCTCGCCAGGACGGCGATGAGCGTGGGCGCGCAACGCTACACACTTTCCGATTCGCTCACCGCCGTATGCCGGTCGATGGCGCCCGCGACAGGACGCAAGGCATTGCTCCTTTTCGGGACCAGCTACACAGATACCGGCGCCATTACCGCGTGCAACAGGGCCAACGTTGCCGTCTATCGGATTGGCATTTTTTCGTCCACGGCAGTCGAGCCCACGCGTCCCACGGGTCGCGGCATGGTGATCTCTTCGGAGGGACAGGGAGTACCGATGTCCGATCTGGCCGAGCAGACTGGCGGCGAAGAGTTCGGCTTGACTTCAGCCCTGAACGGCCAGCTGGCGGCTGTCGCGCGCGAGCAGGACGAATATTACCGCGTCGCCTACACACCGCCAACGGCCAAAGAAGGCTCCTGTCACGCAATCAAAATCGCCATGAACACGCGAGGCCTCAATGCTCGCGGCAGAAACGAATACTGCACGGAGAAGCCCGTGGATGTGGTGGCAGGGAAGATCGCGGGTCAGGCGCTCGAAGCGCGGGCGGCGAGCGTCGGCGCGGGCACGATGAGTGTCGCCATGCAACTGCCGTATTTCTACACGGGAACGAATCGCGCCAGCGTGCGGCTGTCGGCTGAGATGGCGCCCACGGGCATGAAGTTTGAAAAGGACAAGAGCGGATTGCACGGCCAACTCGATATCGTCGCAACCGTGTTGCGTCCGGATGGCGGCACTGCGGCGCGCTTTGCAGATACGGTCGATATCGATCGCGATAGCCAGCAAAGCGCCGATGCCTTCACGCGCACACCGTACCATTATGAGCACCAGTTCACCGTGGCGGCTGGCACGTATACGGTGCAGCTGGCGATTGGCGCGGGTCCCAGTTCGGTGGGTAAGGCGGAGATGCCGTTGAAGGTAGATGCCTGGACCGCGGCGAGCCTGGGGATGGGTGGCATCGCGTTCAGCACCGACGTACATGCGGCAGATCAAACGGCGCAGTCCGACGGGCCTGTTCTCGAAGGGCATGGTGCGCTCATGGCGGGCGGAAAGGAGTTCGTTCCAGCGGCAGCCAATAGATTCGCGCGCTCGGCTCCCCTTTATTTTTACACCGAGATTTACGATGCCGCCCTCGCGGGCACGAATCCACCAGCGCTTGAGATGCAATACCGGATTCTCGACGGCAAGACAGGCGAGGCCAGGGCGGAAACCGGCATGGCGGGGATCGGGAGTTATGTGCGGCCGGGAAATCCGGTAGTGCCGTTTGCCACGCGCCTGCAACTGGTGCAGCTTCCCGCGGGGTCTTACCGGCTGGAAGTGCGGGCGCGCGTCGCGGGAAGCCAGGACATGGTGGCGCGAACAGTTGACTTTGAGCTGGAGTAAAATACCGCCGCCACGGTATGGGCGGCAGCGGCGGATGGGTCTATGATCGTTAGGTAAACTGTATTCCCTATGGCCAGCGACAGATCCTCGCATCGGCAGACCAGGCTGGTGTTCTTCCTCGGGTTCGGCGGACTTCTGCTGCTGCTGGGCTTGCTCGGCATCAGCGCCATGTCGTTCCTTTCCCAGATTAAGGGACATGAGGAAAAGATCCGCGAAGATTACCTGGCGCGGGACCGAGCGCTGCAGGCGCTGCGTTCGGAAATCTACATTTCCGGAACCTATATCCGCGATTTTCTTCTCGATACGGACGAAGCCCTTGTCACGCAGCATCGCGAGCAGTTTCTGGAAGCGCAGCGGCAGATCGAAGACGGCATTGTTCGTTATCGATCTCTGGTCGGCGATGGCAGCACCCAGCCTTTCCGGCAATTCTCCGAGGAACTGGCCTCGTATATGAGCGCCATGGCCCCTGTTCTGAGCTGGACTCCGGGTGAGCGCCAGACGCGGGCCTCCGCCTTCGTGCAGGACGAACTGCGGCCGCGGCGCCTGAGCGCCCTCAGTCTGGCGGATCGGATTCAGCAGATCAGCGAGACTCAGCTGGAAGAAAGCAGCAACGCCGTGAGCGTGGTTCTTTCGGCGTTTCGCGTGAAACTGCTGGCACTCCTGCTGCTGGCGGTGGGATTGGGTGTGACGCTGGCCGGTCTGGCGCTGTGGCGCTTGCTGCGGCTGGAACGCGAGGCCCAGGCGCGTTTCGACGAGGTGGTCAGTACGCGCGAAGAGCTGAAGCGGCTTTCGACGGAACTGGTTTCGGCTCAGGAGAACGAACGGCGACGGATCTCGCGCGAACTGCACGATGAAGTGGGGCAGGTGCTCACCGCGATCATGCTGGGCCTCGGCAATCTGCGTTCGGCGCTGAAGGACAACAACGCCGGCGAAGCGCTACGGCAACTTCAACTGGTGGAAGATATGACGGAGCGCAATGCCAGTGTGGTCCGCAATATTTCGCTGTTGCTGCGGCCCACCATGCTGGACGACCTGGGACTGGTTCCGGCGCTGAAGTGGTATGCGCGAGAGGTCACGCGCACCGGTCCCATGTCGGTAGATGTAATGGCGGACGCGTTTGTCGACGACCTGCCGGACCCCCATCGCACCTGCGTGTTTCGCATCGTTCAGGAAGCGGTTCGCAACGCCGGCCGGCATTCGGGCGCACATCAGGTGCGGATTTATATCGGGGAAAAAGAGGGAACGCTGGCCGTTTCGGTGCAGGATGACGGCAAAGGTTTCGATCCGTCGCAGGAGGCAGGCCTCGGGCTCCTCGGCATGCAGGAACGCGTGACGAGCCTGGCCGGGAAGCTGGATGTGAATTCGCGGCGCGGCCAGGGAACCATCCTCACATTTTCACTGCCGCTGCCCTCGGACCACCGGCCGGTAGACACGCTCGCGCCGGAAGAATATCAGGAAATCAGGCCCTTCCGCACGGCATAGAGAATCAGTTCCGCCAGATTGTGCAGGTGCAGTTTCTGGAAGATGTTATTGCGGTGCGTTTCCACCGTTGAGATGGAAATGTGCAGCAGGTCGGCGATGTCGCGATTGCTTTTCCCCGAAGCCAGCAATTGCAGGATCTCTTTTTCGCGCACGCTCAGCAGGTCGTAGCTATCCTCCACGCCGCGCCGGCGCGCTTCGACGACATATTCTTCCACCAGCAGTTTGGTAATGCTCGGGCTGAAGTAGGCGTTGCCCGCGGCGACGGCGCGCACGGCCGCCAGCACGTCGTTCTCGGGCGATGCCTTCAGCAGGTAGCCGCGCGCTCCGGCCTTCAGTGCCCGCAGAACATAAGCTTCGTCGGAATACATGCTCACCATGACGATGCGCGCCGATGGCACCTTTTGCGAAATGCTGAGCGCGGCGTCCGGGCCATTCAGGCGCGGCATGCCCACATCGAGCAGAATGACGTCGGGCTTGTGCAGCGCCGCCAGATCGATGGCCTCATAGCCGTCGGCGGCTTCGGCAACCACCTGAAATTCGCCTTCGCGCTCCAGCAGCAGGCGCAGCCCGCTGCGCACCAGCGGATGATCGTCGGCAATCAGGACCCGAACGCGGGGCGGCATACAGTCAGAATACCGTCAGCCGCAGCGCTTGACCATACGGCGGCTACGGTAGTTTGTCGCTCTGGCAATACCCGGCGGAAAATACCCCGGCCGCAGTATTCCCACCGGCGCGATAGTTTTCTACAGTAAGTGAAAAGGATATGCAGCAGATAGCCCCGCGGCCCGCGACGGACGACGAACTGG